>TARA_R110002003_G_scaffold171_1_pt1 | contig 33978 bp, 36 predicted proteins | sample TARA_R110002003 | Tara Oceans TARA_R110002003 (sample SAMEA4396441) | marine metagenome | biome: Westerlies Biome; feature: [SRF] surface water layer (ENVO:00010504); material: water (ENVO:00002006), including particulate matter (ENVO:01000060) such as... | depth 5 m | reverse complement strand
TCACCGAGTATCTCTTTAGTGTCTACATCTTGTTGTATTTGTTTCTCTAGCTACCTCATAATGCAATCGTGGCGAGCTCGTGGATTAGTCTCTACCATTCAAAAAGCCATCTAACTGATGAAGCGCTGCTGCTGCTGGCATATCTTGCCTGAGCATGCCTGTAGGCCAAAGGCAACGAAGTCACGTGCTATCACCGATAAGCTGGCTCCTATGATGGGCACCGGGCAGGTAAGGAACCAGCCGAGTTTGCAATGTCCTCACCTCATTGCTCAACAAAGCAGTTTGTTTGGGCACTTTCTCCGTGTTCGCAGTTGGTGAGGTGAAGGCGTGACTCCAACGGCGTTGCCCCGGAGCTGCGACTGCCCTTTCGCGCTATACAACAACAGCTCCGACTTTTCACAACAACCCCGCCATACTCTCACATTCTCACTCTAGTACCAATTGCAGCATCATCACTATAGCGCTCAGCTGACATCACACTATTGTAAGTCTTCCCTCACAGCGAACGCAGATCTTGATTAGACTAACCTGGAACTGTGTGCAGCTGCGATTGGGTCTGCTGCCTCGTCAGCTCACTCCGCCGATACATCTTGGATACCGGCCTGGCTGTGTGCGGTACGCGTAGCAGCCTATCCGATACCTCACCTGGAGCTTGCGCTGGAATCCACCTGGCACAGCTCTCACCATGGCGCCTGCGCAGACTTATCATGGTCCAACGGCCCTCGCTCACTCCAAGTACGCTAGTCCGCACCTTAGGAGGGTTCAGCAAGCGTCTGTCCCACTAACAGTATCTTCGACTGACAGCGCGCCGTCCAACAACACTATTGCGACCAAGGAGCAGATTGCCGCCAGCCAAGGCGAGTCTGCAGTCGACATGGCGACTCAAAATCCCGACGCCGAACTCGCTGTAGCTCAAGGCAACGTGTTGAAAGACGAGGTCGAACAGCATGCCGCAAAACTTTCACGTACGGTGTCTAGCGCCATGACCAACACCCGACAGCTTCTCGAACTCATCCGTGAAGCCGTTCAGAAGGACAATCCATCAGCTCTGAAGGATGTAGACCACCTGTGGGCCGAGCTTGAGCAGCTATTCGAGGCCGCTAAAGGAGCCAAGGACGCTTTGCCCGGGTTCCTCGAGAAGCAGCGCAACAACATGGCATTATACCATGCGTCTGTAATAAACGAGACATATCGCGATTCGCAAGAGGAGCTCAACGTGCAGCACAAGAAGGTTAATCTGCAGCATGGGCTCATCCTGGAGCACCAACAAGTGTTCCAGGAGTACAAGACCAAGATGGTGTCGAAGCTCAAGGACTACAAGGAGATCCAGGAGAAGGTTTCCCGTCTTACTTTAGAAAAGGGTAATTTCCGTGGCGAGGTCGACCGCTATGCACAGCTCTTACAGGAGAAGACAGCCGAGCGGGTCGAAGATCTGAAGAAGGCTGAGGTCTTGCAGAAGCAGCTTCAAAATCTTGCGACTTTAAACCAGCAACTTCGCGCCGAGATCGAGGGCTCCCAAAGGACCATCCATAATCTTCAAGAGAAGATGCAGGCCGCCGAGCATGACACGACCGACCGTTCCACGGCAGAGCTCAAGGAGAAGACGGACTTGCTCGCTAAGGAGACTGCAAAGACTGCAAACCTGACCACGCTAGTTAACACTCTCAAGGGTCACGAGAAAAACCTCCAAACAGAGGCCGAAAAGATCAAAGCAGAGAACAAACTGACCCTCGAGAAGTTCAACCGCATGGTTGTTGAACAATCACAGGCTTTCACCGTATGTATCTCACCTTTTCGAACCTAATCAAAGCTAAAGAAGTCCCTAGAAAGCCAAGGAGCAGACCATGAGGATTGAGGCTTTGACCGCCGATGCGAGCCGCGTCAATAAGGAGTGCGCCGAACTTAAGCAGCGTCTTGCGAAGCTGCCCGAGCTCGAAGAAAACAACGCTACCCTCTCCAAAGAGAAGACAGCCTTACTTGATCAAGTCGGCAAGCTCAAGATCGAGCTTAACGAAGTAAAGAACAGCTGCGTAAAAGTCAACAAAGAGCTCGCTGGTCTTACAGAGAAGCTCTGGGGAGTTCAGAAAGAGAAGGATGACCTGGTGTACAAGAACAAAGATCTGATGATCAAAGAGGCGAAGTTCGAGGAGATGTCCAAGAGCACCGCCCAAGCATCCCAGGCAGTCAAAATCCTGCAGGAAGAGAACATCAAACTCTTGGGCGCCATCGAAAAGCTCAAGGCTAACCAAGCCGCGCCTTATGTCGATGGGGCCGTGGCCGTTGATCAGGATAAGTCCGCCCTGGAGGAGAACATTCAAGTCCTTGAAAAGCAGAAGGTCGAGCTTCAGGGTGCTTTGGACGAGTGGACGGCGCTGGCGAAGGTGAGTGCATACAGAAGAAGGCCTGGATTGTGCTTAGAAGCTAACGGTAGTGCAGCGTTCCTACAAAGAGTACAAAGACATGCTCCCCACTTACAAGCAGGCTGAGCAGTATCGTAAAGACTCTCTTGCCAAGGACGACCAAATCAAGAAGCTTAAGCTCGAGCTATCGGCTGCAAAGACCTCTCATTCAAATGGCGTGGGTTCCAGCGCAGATGCTCCATACTGGAAGGGTAAGTATGACGAGCTGCTGTCCAAGATTGGCGGTTGAACTCGTGGTCGTCATCGAGGTCCATCCATGTATCAGCTTTCTGACGCGCCGTGCCGGATGATCTTGATACGAGATCTGAACACGATGGGCCATGCATAAGCATTTCACAATGGCAGAATTGCAATTGATGTAGACCGGGACGGATTGCTCTAGCTCACAGCTTCGTAGCAAGCATTCGCTAGCCACATACTCTGTAGCTAGTCCACCAAAAGGTTGAATAGAAAACCCACTAACACCTTGTCCCACCCTTTGTATAAGATTGCACCGTTACATTTCTACATACGATGCGATATGTGAGACATGCATCGCAGCGACGTGCATTCGCACGCGGCCCGGCCGATCTTAGCCTCGCAATCGCATCCATACACAACCGCCGGCTAAATCCCCTCCCGTCTTAATGTAGCGGCTGATTGCTCTAACACAGTACATCCTTGTTGTGCGGGCCGCTGGTTGCATTCCGGGGCTGTGGGACGATACGATGCGGATGGGTTAGCACTGGGCCGGAAAGGGGAAGGGCCGGGATTGGGCAGATCGTATGGTGGGCAATGGAGGTGCGTGGGTGGCGGCAAAGGAAACCTCAAACGTTGGATAAAATATGTTCGATAGAAGCATCGAGCGAGGGAGGTGGTTGAAAGTGGTATTTTTTTTACTTGATTGGGACGTGGGATAAGCCACAGGCTGCGAAATGAAAGGATTATGGTTATGGAATACAGATATGCGTTGTGGACTTGAGGTTCGGATCTGGGTTCTGAGCACAACGAAGTCAACGTACCTGGTCTGAGAAGAGAACATCCGCGGAAAAGAACGCATGGGATTAAGAGAGAGTCGTGAAACAAACGGTTTTCCTTGCTGATTCCCGACCATGTCGCACCTACACTATCATGTTCCCCTCCACCTACACCCACACCACCAACGCAGGAAGTATCGCAGTCGTCCCGGCCACAGTTACCAGCGCACACATCTCATTGCTCGAGAACTTGCCATCCTCGTCCACCTTCTTCGCCCGTTTCAGCTTCTCTAATGTCTCCTCGCCTGTTGTCGCGGCAAAAGCATGTTGGATGAGGCTGGCTAGCACGGATCTGACGCGTTTGGGGAGGTAGGTGCGGAATTAAATATTTCCAGCGTAACAAGAGGGCGATTTGCTGGCGGGTTTGGCGGATGGGTATGGGCAGTGCGTGGTGGAGTGGTGGGATCGGATGTTGGGCGATGTAGTGGGTGCTCTGTTGGTTGAGAGAGCTGGTTTTGCGTGTGATGGTGGATAGATAAGGAAGGGGTGTATGGATGAGTATGCCATACGTCGTGGTGCTATGGTGGCGAAGTGTTGGCGGTATGTGGTGCTGTGTTAGCGTGGATGGTTACGTGTGTGGAATTGGCGTGCCTCAGGATCGGGCTGGAGTTTTGAGCGCTGAGCGTAGTACGAGGGCTTGACGACCCGGAATTTTTGAGTTGGCGAGGGAGAGGAGTAGTGCGCTGAGTGCCAGAGGTAGAGGCACCAGGATGACTGTTATGGTCGGTGGTTTGACGCCAGCTTGAGGCAGCTCATGATGACAATGGGCGGAACACCGAGCTGTAATCCGCAACGCCGACCAGATGTAATGTAAGTGCCATCCTACCACCGACATAAGAGGAACGTTAGTGGGCAGATCGATCTTGAATGATTTTAGAGTGAGCAATGATGAAGTGGCACAAAGAACAGACAGTGTTCAAGCCGCATAAGAAACTCATCAGGTTATGGGTCCAAAGATTGTACGGTTCCAAACGGCAGAGTCTTCTGATACAAACCAATGTTTCTGTGAAATCGGAACATCTCGCCATTCTTCAAGAAACCCTAATCAGCATAATGGCGCGAACCAGAAAGTCGAACCAATACTAATCACTCTACAGTTGGGGCTATCAGCTCACCAGCCGCGGAGTTCTTGATCGTAACAGTGCAAACACTCGTTAATATCATCGTCGTAGCAGTCCGGGCGGCTCAACATGCTACACGTCCACTAGTATGGTTCGCTAAGCCCAAGCGCACTGCGGGCATTGTTCCAGGCATCCTGTCGTCGAATGAGTGATGTAAAGCAAAAATGTGCGAGAACATACGTAGACAGCTTGACGCATGGTATCAGATTCGGGACTGACTGATTGTCCGCCTTGGTTCTGCAGCCTCATTACCGTACCCTCTTTCGTCGAGTTATAGGGTGGCCAATCAATGTCTAAGACTGTTAATCGTCGGTTGCAGACTTGAGGGCATGCATCCTTACCTTCATCGAAATTTGGATCCAGTTCATACGCAAAAGTGATCCACCTAAGTGCGTCAGTCTGATCGCACGTGAGCGGTCGTTACAGAGATAAACGTACCAGCTCATGATCTTACTGGCCAGATCGACATCGCCGCTCGTACTATTCACCACCGAGCTAATCTCACCAAATACGTAGGGTAATTCTGCACCGTGATACACGCCCAGTCGACGATAATACTCGTCTGTGTAGCCAGGGTACTCGTAACTCAAGTTCAACGTCGAAATGGGCGGTTGTTGTTCGAAGATGTAGCCCCATGTCGGCTGGGACGGGCTTGCTTTCCTGAGCAAGGCACGTCGGCCGAGGTGCATCCATAAGTCACTGTACACTGCCATCGCGCGGTAGAAGTCGTCGGGAGCGGTTGGATCTGCACTGTAGCCCTTGCCGAGCTCGGCAAGAGAGACTTCGGCGTAGGTAGCAGTTATGTTCGCGGCCAAGCTCAGGTCGTTGTCGAGATATCCTGATCTGTTAGCAGAAGTCACTACATCCGTCTTTAGTGCTTACCGGCAATGACAGCTGTTATCTCACTCGCATTCGGGTAACTGAAGACATCTGGCATGAAGGCTGAGCCTTCATCTAGATTTGCACCATGTATCTGGCTTCATTAGGCATGCTATAGAAATTGGAGATAAGCAACTCACCATCGGAATTTTGGAGTACTCTTCAGCTTCAAGTTGCTCAAGGAAGCTACTATTGAACCACACATCATCAAGTGCGAAATCCGCAACCGAACCATTCACAAGGATGGGTGCGAGAACAGCATAGGGTACCGCGCGCAGACAGGCTATTGTGTCGTTCGAATCGGTGCAACTGCGCTCTCTGAGTAATGAAGCAGATGAAGTCAGCAGGGGCCACTCACTTTGTCTCCTGGAGTAACTGATTATAGCTCTCCAAACTGTCACTAGGGTGTATCACTGCCTACTTAGATACGAATCCTCGAGAAATGCGTCAAGCTTACCTGTCGGAAACCCTGGTGAGCCGGGCGCCCCAGATTGGGTTATCACTGCTCGGAAGTACTCGTCGTCTTCGGCGTATGTGAAGGCATAGTGCATTTGCGCCCAACAATTGGCTGCTCCCGCAGACTCGCCAAAGATTGTGACTTTCTCTGGATCTCCGCCAAAACCTGCGATCTGATCGTGCACCCATTCAAGCGCCAGACGTTGATCCATCAAGCCGAGGTTGGAGAGGCCCGCATCGTTAAAATCCGGGCTTGTGAGGAAGCCAAATCCGCCTAGTCGATAATTAATGCCAACATATATGATAGGTTGTTCGATCTCGACAGAATGCTGTACTAAAGCTGTCCCATTGTAGAAAATGGATTGACCGTTGTAATTGCCGCCCCCATGGATGAAGAACATGACCGGTAGAGGTGGCGATCGAGGACCAGCGCACGATGGCACGACAACATTGAGAGTCAGACAGTCCTCGGAAAGCCCGTTGTAGAGCTCAAAGGCCGGGAGTTGCGGACACCCTGGCCCATAAGCGGTGGCATTTACGATTGCACCATCCGGGGAGTGCCAGGGCTGGGGCGGTGCAAACCTCAGATCTCCAACAGGGGGTTTGGCATAACGTATACCAAGATATTGTGTAAGGCCATCGATGGAGGTATTGCCGAGGTAATTGCCACGAGGTGATGAAGCGAGAGCTACGGACTCAGCTGAGTGGTAAAGAATGGAGCAGAATATGATAAGCGACCACATCATATCGGGGGTCCTTTGAGAAGTAATGGGTACGTTTCGTTTCTGAATTTGTCGTTCGTTTTCAAATGTGTGTTAATACTTGCAGCTGGATTGTGGTGGATATAAACCGATCTAAGAAGCGCTAAGCTTCTATCAAATCGCGCTGTTCTGCATATCGACTGGAGAGTTTTAAGGTTGACCTGTTCCACCATCGGGATGATACATGCGTGTCCAAGCTCATACTCTCACGGTAACTCTTTGCAGATACTTAATCCTGCCAGCATGATCACAATCTCAATATTCGAAGAGACGAACTCAAGAGTGGAAAGGCAGATCTCGGGTAGATAACCTGTTTGGGGCAAGGCGCAAACTGGATGTTTGCGTCATCGCTATCTGAAGCGCGCCCTCGCCAATCCACTGCCGCTTCAGAAGGACACTAGGTACTCAGGTACCAAGATTGAACTAGACTCACGTTGTTGTTGATACCACGACGGCACCCTTGACAGGGTCGCACACAGTCTAGAGGTCGCAAGCACTGCTTTTCGGCACCATTCGTCCACCACGGTCGTCTATTCGTTGTTTCATTGACTTCGCCAGGCTTTCGATCTACGACGACCTAGTGACAGCTCTCAGTGCAATTGTGATGGGATGACACGTGATCTCGAACCACCTGTTATGGTATCGAGGCAGCCATGAAGACCGGGTGCGTCGATGCTTTCGGAGTTGTATCGTACCATGCGCGAAGCTAGTATAGAGACAGCTGCTTCGCCTCATAGGTCCTGGACTGAGCTGTGAATTCTGCCATAGAGTCGTCGTTCCGTGAGATCCAGAAGCTGCTCGGAAGATTACACGCTACAACCACGATCATGGCGAAGTGAGAGTTCCTCAATCAGGCCTTTCCATGCCTGTTGCCAGGCTTATCAGGCTCCGGGCGCAGCTTTTGGCTGAGCATGGCAACTTCGACAGTGGCGGCAAAGAATGCCAGAACAATGCAGAAAGACTGTGCCTTCGACAGAGTCCAGGAAGAAGGTGACGAGCTTCGCTCGAGTCATCGGGGCCAATGAAGCCAAAGCACTCGGTCTACTCGACGTTTCGCTGCAGCCGATACAAAGGTTCGAGCATAGCCTCGGAGTGGCTATGTGGAATTTGCGAAAGCTTCTCGCGGCTATTCCTGCTGATTTAGCGCACTCGCAGGTCGCTACGGACCAACAGAATGGCGCATGTTCACAAGACCTCCGAGAAGCTCTTTAACCGTATTGGATGTAGGTACAATGCGGTACTGTTCGCGTTCGATACCTGTGCACAATCTCGATTGATAAGCGTGATGTTGTAGGCACAGTGCAGCAAACCCAAATACTTTACGATAAGGTTCTTAAGCTCTCTGGTACGTATAACATGTACTTGACATGGTTTGGGTGGGTAAATAAAGTTTTTCGCGTGTTCGCGTGTCTGCAAAGAAGGAGTAAGGACGTTCATCACGATCCTTTTGCACTTTACCCTGTGAGTGCTAGCTTGCGCTTCCGCCACATTACAGTAGCAACCTCGAATCTGAAACACCATGACCTTTTTCGTGTGTCCTCCGATGCGCACCACTGTAGCACGTCAATGCGCACGCACAACGATTACCGTGGACCTGGAGTCAGTCTTCGGGCTCATGACGGTGATGTTCCTTGAAGCTTTCTCCTCACCATCAGCTGGGCGTCCTGCTGAAGGCTTTGGAGCAATTTAATTTCGGCCCTGCCGGGACCGCACTCTTCATCAAGCCCTGTAGCCGAAGCCCGCCACCTGGCAGCTGACGGCTCTTCCGCAGTTTCTCCGCCAGTACTTCAATATTCACTATTGTGACTACATATGACCACTTTTGGCTTCCCTTCTCGCGGTTTCGACAATTGCACGACGTGGCTTTCACGTGTCGGATTATGAACACGACGCGAAAACTGCCTGTCAGCTGTCGCATCTGTCACATTTCGACGCCGGCTCCCATGTTACAGGATACCAAAAGCCTGGGGCGTTCTTCGTTTACCATTTGAAATGACGGTGGGTACCGGTCCGAGTAAGCTAGAATCCCAGTAACTCTAGGAACTACCGCCTGTTGTGGCTAGTAGTCCCACGAGTTTCCCCAGGGTTGTGGACGTGCAGCCGTTCTCGTGCGACGAAAACCAGGGTGGCTGTGAACGGGTGTTTTAGATTTCCACCAATTCCTTGCAAGGTAAGCTTCATCTCACGCCCCAGTCTGGAACACACAGCATGTGGTAGGGCTCATTGCCTTGACAGGACTTCCCCAAAAGCCACGCGATCCCGCGAGGCCTGATCTTGGAATGGATCCTGGATATTAATCCACCCTTCGCTTCGTTTGATTCATCCTTTTCATTCTTGCCGTATCTTCGCACTCGGGATTGTTTCATTTCTTTTGGAGGCCATTGCTCGTGGAGCTCGATATGCGAAGATGTTGTCTCGTCGAAAACACGACAAGTCTGTACACGGCTATGTCGACCCCTCGGTCCAATTGAATGCCGGTCTCTGGACGTTATTCGCTGGCGCATCTCTGTTTCTCGGCCTTCGAATTTGGATCAAACTCACGCGTCGGCATGGGTTGTGGTATGACGACCACATTCTCTTGGTAACATGGGTAAGCACTTTAATCTTATGCGAAACGTCTCGTACCCGTAGACATCTACAGACATGGGGGTTGCATCACGATTTGTAGCTGCACCAGTTCACCACCAGCATCAACGCTATGTGCTTTCAGAGGCGCATCATCTGACCAAGCCCCAGTGCATACTTGCGGCGAACAACAGCCTCATCTCCGTTGAGTTCGCAACTGGCTATGTCACCGACACATGGGACGACCGAATGCACATCCTTATCAACATCACTTCTTGCGGCACCCTCGTAGGGCAGGCTCTTTCTAAGACCGCTTTCGCGGTTACCTTACTCAAGCTTACGAAAGGCTGGTACCACTGGGTTCTCTGGTTCTGCATCGGCTCAATGAATCTATACATGGTTATCAAAGTCATCTTCCAATGGGCCAAGATTTGCAATAAGCCGAGTTACGACGTGTGGTACCGGCTGGACTTTTGCCTAGATTCCCAGTTCCGAGATGACTTCAAGGAAGGCGGCAACGGTAAGGAAGCGTGTGCGTTTAAGGCAATGGTTCACCACTGATCATCCCCAGTGTATAACATCATCATGGACTTCATTCTTGCCACGTTCCCTTGGATCATCACCTGGAATCTGGACATGCGGAGGCGGGAAAAGATTGGGCTTTGTGTTGCCATGAGTCTGGTGAGTCCCTTATCGCACGCCGCGCAAGCCTCTGAGCATATAGTTAACAAGACATCTCACAGGGAATGATTGTTGCGGTCATAGCGGCAGTCCGCACCGGTTGGAAAGATGAAGGCAACGAGAAAGATGCATGGTACTTCTGGCGCAATGCGCATTCCAACATCTGGTACTCCTCCGAAATTGTCGGCACCATAATCGTGCAATGCATACCCGTCTTGCGCCCGCTGCTCCGTGACATGCACACATCCCTGACTTCCCGGAAACTTGCGTCGACGGCGGACAACACTGCTCGACGCAGTAAAATGCCGGCGGCGTTTGGAATCAGCAACCACCGAGCGCATATATACTCAGATGCGAAGGATACGTACGGTGACAAGGACGACATGAAACTGAGTGACTCGTGGGACAGTCAAGGCATTTTTCAGAAGACGGATTTCGAACTGACGACTATGGAGGTGGAGCCTCAGCAAAAGAAGACGTCACTCGTTTAGTTTTCCGTTTAGCTGTATAACGAATGTAGAGTAACGGCCGCATTATCGCATCAAGCCTCTGCTATGTCCAGATTGTGCCATCTTGCTCTCGATCGCATGTCTTTGTCAATTCCGCAAAGTGATTTGCTTTTGCCTCAGATTGTTCCGAACTGAACCAGGTACCACCAAAGCAATGTCGCCCAGAAGCAGCACTCGGAGGTCTGCCACCGGGCCGGATTCGAAATCAAACTAGAGGAGCCGAATCCTACCGAATTCAAAGCCACAGACTTGCTGTGTGACATCGCAAAACCCCTGATATAATGTGGCTTTTGCACGATGCATACGTGTGGTCTTTCAAACGATGCCTCGACGTCGTGATTGGCTCGCCGAATGCAAACGCATGTCATGCGGTGACAAGCACCGGTATTATGATCTGCCGGCTCGCATTATAGCTGGATCAATGCGTTACGAGCATTATGCGGTCGATCTTAAGTTTCTGGGTTCGTGCGTTGTGTTCTGGGAGGGTTGTGAGGTCGTGGATGGGATTTGGCATTTCGTCAACGGGCTTTGCGCATTTTCGAACAACATCGAAACGCTCATTTGATACTTCTCACCAACTCCCTCAGATCACCGCCTTCAACCCACTTCTCTTCACCTCCCCCACCAACTCCTAGCCCGCCTCCTGAGCCGCCACCACTGACGCCCCAGCCCTCTCCTACCTCCCCGATCACTCTTGCAGGGCGTCCGCCAACAACAGATCCAGAAGCGACTACCATGTTTGCTGGAATCACGGTGTTGGCCAAAATCTTGACGTTCTCCTTGATTATAGCGAACGGGTTGATGACGACCTTCTCACCAATGTGGACATGCGATGATATCGAGATGGCTTGTATCGTGCAGTTGGGTCCTGAACAAATGAGTTTACGGGCTCCGGTGCATGTCATGACATATAGATGGCATGTTGCAGGTTTATAGTTGCTCACTCACCTACGAAAACGTTGTCGCCAATCTTCATTGGGTAATAGTGCACCTGCCCTCTGCTGATCCGACATGGCGGCTTGATGACGCTTCCTGTTGAGATGACGGTACACCGGCCGATACTGATGCTAGTGGGTGTGCTTTCTTTCCCTGACTGTGATGGTGCAGCGCGTGTAGGGTGCAAGTCGCCGCGGAGTTGCACATCAGCCATGATGACTGTGCGACCGCCAAGTGTGATGTTTGCTGTACCAGTAATGGCTGAGCGCCGAGAGACTTTGTTGCCAGAGTCCTAGACTCGGATTAGTTTCGACGACACGTTACAGCTAATGCTTTTTCGCAACGCTTTTGAAACAGCTTCTGGGCATAGTTGGCAACGTACTGTTTCGATATACTCCCCCTTAGGCGCAGCTTTTCTCGCTGCAGGTCTAGACATCGTGCTTGTCGTTTCCTCGTAGCACTATCAATGAGACTGCGGTAAAGTTGTTGCGAAGTATTCGCGATGGATCACTAGTCATTTGAGATGGCTGTGGGCACGAAGGGGTGGGATTTAGGAGGATGAAGCGGAGACGCGGTCGAAGCGCAACCAATCAGACGCCTCCGCACGTGCTTTGCCTTGCAACATCGAACATCGCGACACCCTCCACCCCGCATTCACCAATTCGTGACAACCGACTAATCAGAGCGTATTGGAAAGATCTATATCTCTCACACCCATGCATCCTCTTCCATGACTCTGTACAGATGCCTTGAGAGCCCGTTGGCCCTCTTGCACCCAATCAGCACTCTATGGGTATGTCTCTCCTACGATGCAACGTGGATTCTTACTCTGCACCCGATCTACTCTCATCTCTGTGACTCTGTGGTAAGCCGAAGTAGTTGCAGACGGGAATATGAAGCATCTGAGAGACAGCGGTCATGGAGTCGCGCCATGTTTGGAAGGCCATAATGTCCAAGACCGTCAATCGAGGGAATGACTATCGGATGTAAATCCGAAGGTGACATGATATCTGAACGTTCCAACGATCTTGAAGCCTGAGCGCCCAGCCCATCAGAATGCCAGCGAGCTGCGCAGTGACGTTCGATTTGAGCTTGATGATCTTGGATGAAGCTCTTCAAATTATTTATATGACGGCAATCGGACCTTATCATATAGCAAGCCGGCGCGCCATGAAAGACTATACTTACCAAGTCAAAAAAGAATGCCCATCGGCCAAAGACATACATGACTGACTGCTCATATCTTTCGGATCAAGTTATAAATCAATAAGGTCCCTGCGATTGCCTACAGACATTGACGATTGATCGTCTCAGACGGGACTGAACAAGGACACTATGATAAGCACGTACTCTTCTCTCGTCGCAAAACGCTATCAAGTAACGACGTCATTACCTTCCCATCCACAATCCCCATCACCACTACCACCATTACTACCACTCTGCCCAAACATACCAGCATTTCAACCGCGATCGCTGCACCACCCACAAGCAGTCCAGCACGCCCCCTAAGCCCCTCCGGCCGTTCCGAGACCCTGCGCCCTGCGCGGACCTGACTCCGGCGCATCCGTGTCGAGCCGCAACTTTCGTCCGGCGCAATCTCGATGCTGGCGATGGACATGTTGGTTGCTGTAGGTGTGATGTGGGCTCCAACTAGCTTATGCTGGCATGGTGTCCCAGGGCTGTGGGAGCACGTGGTACGGTGGAAGCGTGCTAAGGTGAGGGTTATGGCGGACAGGATCAGTGCGACACCACACGATCCGGTTGCGCCGGGATGATGAAGGTACAGCACAGTACAGTGCAGTGCAGCATACCTAACTCACTCTTAATATCGCCTATCGTCGCAATCCAAAGCGACTTCAACCGCAAGCCCCAGCTTCCTTGATCTACGCAACACTTTCCACCCCGAGACCTGGAATCCTGGTCCGGTGTAGACTGCAATCCATAACCCGCGTCTAGACCCTGCATGCGTGACAGCACATCGACAGAACAAACGGCGTACCACCCGTAGGGTGCCGGCTCGGCCATGCCATCGAGGCTGCGAAATTTGCTTAGCGTGGTGCAAAAGGACCGCAAAGTGCATACACCGGTGTAGCACCAAAAGTAGCGACGCCGTTAGTGGGTCGTGGGGTAGCGTGGACGAGTAGATATCGGGCCGGTAGGAAAGTTGAGCTCAGAGCGACGTGAAGTGAGGTTTGTGCGAGCGAAAGGGAAGCTTGGAGGTTGTGTAGTAGTCAGTTGTGTATGTGCGGAGGTTCGATGGGAAGGATTAGAATAGGTAGTCTCACGTTATGTGATAGCATCTGCAAGTAGCAATAGCAACGTGTTGCATTCACGTGTGCAAACTTATCCATCCTAACCAAAACACAATTGGACTTTTTCCCCCATTGCCCACCCCTACCCTAGATCCGAAACTGCGAAAAGCGCATCGTGAAGCCATCCAGTCCCAGTAGCCCCTTTTGAAAATCATTACAACCCCATCATTGTCCACATGTACCAGAGCCGTGGCAGCGTTAGAGCATCATCGTGGAGTCGAGAAACACATAATCATAACGCCTCCGGCAAGCCTGCCTGATCTCTGAAGAGATATATACTTGTGCGATGCGGAACCGATCATCGAGTATCGGCGCTGTGACGCCCACAAGTAGAGTCTTGTACGAGAGAAGAACGAAAAAAAATTCAGAAAGAAAAGGCGCACGCTCATATCCGGTGAAACGCGGGGACTCCTGGGGGCCTGGGGCTGAAAAGGCAAACGAACATCAAGTGTTCATAATCGACCAATGTTGGCCAATGTGAATCGGGCGTTGAGATAACCTCAGGTAGATGAGGCGACGTGGTTCGGCACGATTCGAAGAAGTAGTACAGCGACGCGCTTCCCGGCGTGTTCGCAAGGCAGAGCGTCCACGGCGTGACTATAGACTGTCATAAGATCCATTCAAGTTGGAAACCAGAATTTTGTACAGGCGTGGAAATATTAGTATTTACTGGATGTTCGTGGAGTTCTCGGCACGTTGATTGATGTGGTTGGCATGTGCTTCTAGAGCGCGCGCTTGAACATGCGTCACTACAAAACATGTTAGCGATCCATAAGACACTAGATGAATATAGAAGACGTACCAGGCCAGACAGCAGCCTTCGACAGCATGTAGGCTGTCACCATCAGCAACTTCGTGCCGTACCCACAATGTCTGAGGTTCGAGAGACCGCCACCGAGCATTGGCAGAGAATTAGTGGAAATGTCGAATGCCAGCTTCAAATCGGCATGGTGGAGAATGTCCGAGATCTTTCCAATCAGCTTGACGTCCTCCTCTTCGAGCAGCATGACGGCAGGTACGGCAGTGAAGTCGATTTCGTCCTTGCCCAGAATACCAAGGAAACGACCAACACGATCTTGAACTGTGGCAATCCACTCAGCCAGCACTTGCGCACAATCAAAGGTACACAGAGCAGACGAGTTGGGGAGCTCTCGAGCGGTGAAGTCAGCATAGGTGGCACCTAGCTTATCTGCCATCGACAATGAATCAGCGGCATAGAATGCGGCCTTCCGGAGATGTCTCTCGCGTTTTGAAGATTGGCTTGGTCCCAGTGCTCCATTCATTTCGTGCGAATTCAATTGGCCAGGTGACATGGAATTAACACCATCTCGAGGTGATGATCTCTCTGGGGAGTCGGCTTGCGCCACGATGTCAGCGCCTCTTGCAAGCTCATTAGCCATGCCATCGAAGTCTCGTTGCCAGAGCAGCTCCTTGGCTCGACCAAGATTCACAAACAGTCGCACATATGCGAGGTCGAGGAGGGGTATGCAATCGGCTGATAGCGGGCCGAAGGGACTAGGTCGCTCGATGCTGTGATTCGGGTTGGCACGCCAAGCAGCCTGCCAGGCCTTGAGCGCGGGCTCAACCTGCGAGTGCATTGCTTCAGTCTCTTCCGTTTTCCACATTCGCCCAGTATGTCTTTGTCGAGTCTCCCAGATGTAGACATGCAACGCGTTGATCAAGACGTAGCAACCAAATGTACTTGGCCGTATGTCACTTTCGGCTGTGTCACTGAGTGGCTGGTTGTTTCTGAAAGTTTGGTTATACGAGCCATTGGCGCGAGGCCCTGCTTGCCGTGTGCTTGCCTCGAGTAGATAGGTCATGGCCGCGTTGAAGGATAATCCCTTTTGCTGAGCGATCATCGGGCCGCCCATTGCCATCCACGCCTGAGGATTGTCAACGGACCATAGATCTTCTTCGCACGGAAGATCCAGACGGATCTCTGAGTTCAATATTCGTGGGGCATGGGCGTAGGCTGAGACAAGGAGGCTCGACATCGAAAATACAGCAAAGTATGTTCGTTTGCGCTCCTCGACCTTTTTCCATTGAATCCACTGGGTGTGTTCATCAACCGATTCTCCCTGGGACGCTTGGCGAATATCTGATTCATCGGTCATATTTGTGTCTTCGCCGTTCATCTGCATATGCGGGCTTTGACCCATGCTCTCTAGTTTCATTGGTTTGTCCAGCCCGGAGGCCTTTGCAAGACTGACAAGGGCCGCGCAATGAGTGCTTGCAACCTCTGCAGCTTGGCGGTCACCGCAATTGTGGCCAAATATCAGATTGAGCAACATAGCCTGGACTAGCCATAGCGGGGGCTTATTAGCAAGATCGTTTGCCGCAGTGGGTCCGTTTACGGCGGCCGAGAGACCCGCCCGCCGGCGCTCGTCGAGATAGTAGAGAATCATTTTCTTCGCTGCTTCAAACAGCTCTTTGGCTACACCGTGGTCGAATTCGTATAACGCGCCAATGGCCGCCATAGCCAGGATGAGACAGCCGCCGCCCCCAACCATACCATCGTGGTTGGCATTACCCGAGGTGCGCAACTGGTACGTGTACGCAGGTGTGTCAAACGACAATGTTGGGATATGGAGGAATGGCAGGTGTGGGTGAAAGTACTTGATGTACGCATTCACGTAGCGTTGAATGTCGGCGGTGCTTGGAAGTATTTGTCCTTGCGATGGGTGCTTGGCGGTGCCGGTCGCAGAAAGTGGCGAGCTGATAGAAGGCTGGGAAAACTTCCGCTGAGGATGGCCATAACCTAGTGCTTGGGAAAGGTTATAGATGAGAGCTTGTCGTGTGGCATCAGTGATTGACTCTGTAGAGACCGATGTGACTGAGCTGTGCCTGGCGCTGCCGTTGATGGAGGCCGAGGAGATGCTACCCGAATCAGAATTGAAGGTCATGGGTGCTTGGAAGTACTGGTTTGGCATACCAGGTATGCCTGCCGAAGGGCTCATGGCCGATAGTGGGGGTGGAGTGGACATGAAGAAGTCGTTTGGAACTGTCTGCTCGCCCATCTCATGAGGTGCGACGTTGTTCATCATCAATTCGGGAAAGACGGGTGCCATGGCATCGAGTGAGTACGCTGCCGGAGTAATGTTGGGATGGGACAGCATTGGTTGAGGCCACATGGCTGCAGACGTAGGCTGGCCCGAACCATCCAGCATGACTTCATTGAAGGCACCTTGACTCGCAGTACTAATGGCAGAAGGAGACGAGCCGTCCAGCGCCGATTCGTTTGGTCCAGGGAAGATCATAGAGCTATCCCAGCCGGCACTCATGGCGAAGTCGTCCTCTTCTATGGGGTTGTTTCCAGCAAAAGGATTGCCGAAGTGCCGGAACGGTGATTGTGGGTTTCCCATCCCACCGTTGAAGTGATGGAGTTGTTGAGGGTTGATGGTTGATCCAGATGTTCCGCCGAAGAATTTCTCCAGTTCCAGTTCATCTGATCCGACGGGCTGGACGGGAGCAGTGCGCATACCTCCGCCGAGGCCGATGCCGAGGTGGGTGTCTAGTCTCGGTAGCCCGTGATGCTGCCCGTGGTTACCCATAGCTGTCGACATGCCCCGGTAGTCAAACGGGCCCGGTCCGCTCATGCCGGACAGGCTCGCATGGTGTGAATGGCCCGGGTGGACGGTCGTTCCTCTCGATCCGTTTTGTGCAGCCATGAAGCTGTGGAGAGCAATGGGGTCAATGTGGCTGATGGTGTTTGCGCGCGGCCTCATGCCTGCAGCTCCAGGACCGCCGGCGGTACTTGACACTGAATTTTTGCGCACTCGCGCGGAAGTGCTGGAGGGCATGCCGGTCGTGCTTTCCCTCCGAGCATTGCGGGGCCGCGAGGAAGCCGCGCCCTGCTGGTGCAGCTTCTGTTGATGCCGCAGCAGCAGATCGCGCCGCGCAAAGCATCGTGTACATTGCGGGCACTCGAAGGGCTTTTCCTTTGTGTGTGAGCGCTCGTGGCGCTTGAGGTGCTCCAGTCTCGCGAACGAGCGATTGCATGTGGTGCAGACGTGTGGCCGCGGCTTGTCGGTTCTGGGTGGAGGGAACGTCGCGCGCGATGCCTCAGGCTTCGCCGTCTGCACTGAAGCTGCAGTTGATACGCTTGTCAGCCTCCGTTCGTTCGTCGCGACTCTGACTGCTGCTACTCACTGTTGCTACCACTCCCGGTGCTCCCTGAGTCGTCGCTGGGTGTGGTTGTGGCGCCCGCGCGAGTGGTGGTCTCCGCTTGCGAAGCCATGATCAGTTGTAGCTCTAGTGCTACTGCAGCCTCAGCACCACAACGCTATTACGCGGGATGAAGCTGATATGGGGCGATCACCGACTTGACAAGAGATCTCTCTGGGAATATCCCAATGTGTGGAGGCGTCTGGGCGTCACCACAATTTCTTTACGATTGGGTAGAGCTTGGGGTTGGGGTAGCTTGTTAGCTGGCAAGCTCGCCGAGACAACAAAGGACGTATAGGAACAAGGCCGCTAGAACTGCACGCACCGGTCAGCAGACGGCGACAATTTGAGAGAACAGCAGAAAATACCTCTTTGGCCCTACGAGGCCGAACAGGTGTTTGTGGATGTCTGGTTCCGATGCAAGACTCCACTCCGGTGACCGGCGCTCTGGTAATCAGGACGTCCGAATTGCTCTAGAGATGTCGAGTTATCAATGCCGCCAATTGACGGTTTCTGCTCTGCTGCGTTGGACGCAACAAGGGAGGTGGCGTAGGTGGGAGGTATGTAGAGGCGCGAGCGAGCTATGGAGAAGTGCTTGGGAAGGTGCAAAGGTAGGCTGGTGAACTAGCGGCACCAGGAGGAGGCTGATGCTCGCTACCAGAGATCGAGTCGTCCGACCTGTACTGGTGTGCACAATTCCCCAGTTCTACGGATGGCCTCAGTAGCTCCAGGACCGGTCCCCCAAGCACACGCAGGCTGCTCCGGAGGGGCGCTTTGGTAATGCAAGTCCGGCCTGGCGTGTTTGCTCATCAGCACCAGCGGACGCCGGCGAATCTGCACAAGTCTGGAAGGCTAGAATATGGAGCAGACACAGCGTCGGAGAGAGCAGTGAGCAAGCTCGCAGCGGCTGTGCAGCGATTGGCCGGCTATCGAAGGCAATGCAATGGAGGGACGCCGAGCGAGGATTGGGTAACGTGAAGCGCGACCACACCAAGCAGCAGAACGAAGGACTGAGCAAAACACAGCACCGAGTGCACGAGCTGTGGTGAAGGAGAACAGAGGCAATGGCTGCAGAGGGCGTTCGATGCCCGTCCAGTGTAAGCAGATGCCCAGGCCAGTGCTGGTAATCCGACGAACCAGCCGGCTGCGCGCTGTTGCATGACACACAACGCTCCAAGCTAGACCCCAGAGCCTTCGGCGGCAGACGCCTCTGTGCAGCACCCAGGGCCATGCGGTGGGCCTGCCATCAGAACGGGCATCGCGTTCGCTGCTCGACGTTTACCGTCGCAGGGATCATGGTCCGCCGCCGTACAGGGCCTGTGTGCTCTCGTCTGCGCGAGCCCCCAAGCCGCCCGACGTGCTCCCGATGCACTCTTTTGCTCGAGGCGGCAGCGATGGCCGCTCTGCTGCAGAAGGCGTCCGTCGCAGGCCGCGCGCTGCTGATCGCCATGTTGAACGACCCGCCGTCGTGGCCTTGCACCCCGGGAATCGGCAGAGCTTGGAGACGGCGCGCCGCGCGAGCATCAGATGCACAGGGCAGGCCTCGGCCCTCGTCCAGAAACTTTAGCAGCAATCTTTGTTTGCAACGTCGCGAGGCAGGCCGCGGCCTATCCTACTGTAATGACCCTGATGGCATACCGGCCGGCCCTATTGACGGCCATGCTGTTCACTATCGATCCGGCGCTCTCAATATCGCGCTCTGGACAACCCCAACTCATCTCGCCTGGATGGGATAGATTGCATGCTGCCAATCGCTGGCGGGCCGCATATTAACTAGCGACGGGCAGCAGCATCGTCACTCGTCCCTGCACACTCCTAGAGCATGCTCCCAGGGCGCACGATGCAGGAGCAGGCCACGCGAAGATGCAGATATTAGCACGGTCCAGCCACTGTCCTCGCAATCACGACAACGTCTCAGAGCCCTGCCACGGAACATATTGATGCAGCGGACACTTCGCAGTTATGGCAGACCATGTTCGCAGCCGTTGGCGAGACATCTTTGCAGCCACTGAAATACGAACACTACGCAATGCTACGCAATGCACTCATCTTTGCAGTCGCGGGTGAAATTCCCGCTCACGGTGGCATGATACGCAACACCGTGCGGTACCAGACGTTGACCAATGTGGGCTCAAGCAGGCGTCCGTGAGCGCGAAAACCTGGGGAAGCTGGATTCGCACATCGAATAATGCAGCCTGGCCTCGGAACAGCTGGTGCCATCCATGGCTGTGTGAACAGGCCGTCGAGCGATCCCCACCTCTCCCAAAACATCTTCCCCAGATTTCTTAGCGTGGCCACTAAACTAGCGCTTAGTATCCATTGGCCGCGCTTACATCCCACCCAAGCCCGCCTTAACGGCTTGCAGTCCCTTGAAGAATTCATCGCCGTCTGCAGCTCCGCCCACCAACCACGAGCGTCAATTGCTGATCGCAGCCGCTTTTGCAGTGGCTGGGTCGCCTGCCGACGAACTGGCGTAGCGGATCTCATGAACTGCAAACTACAGGGGCGCAGCACACCAGCGACCAATTTGTCACGCTCGCACACAGAGACTTGCGAACAATGTCAAGCTATGCAGGCCAATGCGATACCCGAAGGCATTCGCACTCTGTGAGATTGCGACCGCTGAATTGTACACGTTTTGTACAACTCCCAGGCTTGCCCATAGGCCGAGAAAGCTGGCTCGCAACCTCAGCAACCAACACATGACCTTTTGGCGCACAACGCAGGGCAGGGCATGCCCAGACAGCGTCCCGTCCTTTGTGCTGGGGACTACAGCCATACAGCGCTCGCCGCTACTGTCCCTGCCCATGAGTATTGCGAGCATTACGTATGGCCGCAGAAAATATCGAGCTGCTATCTCCTGCTGGCAGTCGACTACACTTTCTTGGGTCTACGCTGCTGGTGCTCGCAAAGCTGGCTTGCATAGCCACACCAAAAGCGCGGCGGGTCCTTCAAGTGCATCCACTTGGGCCGCTCGCACAGCTATTCTTGACGGTGACGCATGGAGCTTGTGGCGATAAAAGATCCACTCTTTCGCTGTCGTGCATGAGCGAAGTTGAGCTCGTGGCAGATCGTCGCATTGTATCGTGTAGTTGGAACGACTCCAGCGTCTGGTGGGAAGCCAGTTACGTCAATCGAAGGATGCCAGAACGACCATCGAAAAGCTACTGAGGCGTACTTCTATGCCATGCCTACCGACGCTGCGCTTCTGTGGCTGATGAGGTCAGCCTCGACATCTTGACTTTTGACAGTCCGGTGGGCTTCTGCCTGCACCGTCCAACGCTTATTGCGCAAGGCCATTACACAGTTGCCGACGATTGTCGGACTTGCAGGAGATCACTCGCCAAAAAACTGACCCGACGCTAATCAGACAAAATTGTACGCGAGCCGAACGGGCACAGACTTCATCAACTTCGCAGCGGATCAATACGGTGTACACAGTATCTATCTGCAGAGCAGGATGAGATCACCGCCACAGCAACCATCGTCATTGGTGGGCAAGGAACGCAGCTGATCTTCTCTCAGATAGGTACAACAGTGGCCAGCATGGCCGCGCATGACGCGCTGCGTCTGTACGACGCTCGGAACGGCCTTGAACATGCAACACGATGCCGACCGAGACGAGACTCGGGAGGCATATGCAAAGAGTCGATGACGAGCGTCTGCTGCTTCCCGTTCGCTACAAGTAACTGGAGCCGGGCAATTGCGCTAACGCAACGAAGCAGTTCCGATGCAATCACCCCACCATTCCCCAGGCGTTTTCCTTACACTCGAAGGATGGACCTTTTCGAGCTAACCCACAATAAATTCGACTTGTGTCTTGACCTATCAGGCCGCCATGTGCGGAAATGGGGACAGCTCCGGTCCCTGGCGGGGCATCGCAATATGAAAGGTTAATCTACTCTGGAATTGAAACAAGTATACCTACACATCGATACAATCAGCTCGCATGAGGCATTCTAGGTTCACCGCAGAGTTCTCAGCAACCTAGACAATGCATGGCTGCGCGTGTCGCTTGTAATGCGACGCTCGAACAGCGCGGCAACCACCGCTCACTTCTAGGCCGACTTTGTACGGCTACCCCATACAACGATGTGAGTCTTTAGATTCTGCCACAGATCAGCAGGTAACTAGATAATACGATGGCTGCATCGTTACGGCGCCTCCAGCACAGTTCGAGCAATATACTGTAAGATTGCTGACGCCTACCTCGTCTTGCAGCGCAACCTACACAGGGTCTTGAACCGCAAAGTCGACTAAGCCAGCTTGGGCGATAGCGTGATGCTAGCATCGCAGCTATCGATTCACGTGTCTCGGTACGTACCTCCGCCGGCATCCTCCATTGCGACGCTTGTTGGCGACTGGACCTCGCACACGCACTCGTCACTAGATGCATGAGACACGTCAGAACACATCCATTTCGCTCCTCCACATGTTGCCCGTGCGAGTCAGCAACGATTCCAGCTACACCTACACAAGCGCGAACTGTCGCGTTGTTGTCGACCTGCGCGATATAAGCTCAGGCTATATGGACCCTAGACGCTACCCGACGTCGCTATTCCCCGACAGCATCTCCACGGGGTACATACGTGGAGCCAACGCTAGCACAGGAAGCTTCATCGCCGCGGCAGCTGTAACGTCGACTACTGGAGCCTCCAAGGATCTCGGTCCTCATCGGTCTGTCCTCGGTGTTTGACCCTTTCCGCATCCGACACACCTGTCGTGGACTTGCTCTTCGATTTCTCAGCATCGACCTTGTGTGCATCCCACGCGAGGCCCGGCTGCCTCTGATATCCGGACATGCGGGTGGCTGCTTTTGGGGCTTCACATTTGCTGAAGGAAATAGCGAGTCCTCAAACAATCTCGCTACATGTCAGCCCGCTAGCCTCTGGTCTGTTGATCAGCTGTCGTAACCCTTGAACTAACATCCCGGTCTAGTGGAGCCGAATTTGCGGCTTGTCTTCTTTGTCGTTACAATTTGCCTCTTTGGACCCTGGGACCCTTTCTTTATTTCCGGGTCTCTGATTCGCAGTGGCTCTGGCCATTTTCGTGAAAATCAGGATACCCGACAACTGCTGGCACATGAGCGCAATCTTTCTGGAACCAAAGCCCTTTCGCGGACCAGGAACACCTTTCTTGCAAATCCGGGGATCCAAAGGGCCTATGCGGTTACGGTAGCCATACCCCACGCTCACGGGAGCCCTGTCATTTCCGCGCCCCATAGGTATCCACACTGCTATGCCAGGAATGGAGATGGCGAAGTCAACGTCGGCAGTTAACCACTCTGGAGCCTTGTTGAGACGTGTGTCCAGCAATTTCTTCACGATGGTTGCCTTTGCCGTGCAACTCTATGTTGCAACTGTCCACTGCATGCCTCTGATGTTCGCTTCTGCGCCTTCACAGCTGTCATTCGCCATATGAAGACGACTTCCCCGTTGCGATAGGTATTGCCGCTTATCTCCGACACCATCAACCAGTCAACCTTGTTGCTGAGCATGCACAATGATGTGCAGAAGGCGACTCAAACTGAATGCAAACCGCCTTCGAAGAAGTGTTACACAAATACTAACCAGTGGCAGGCGGAGGCCAGGCCCTCGAAGAACCAAGTGCAGGCGCCTTCGCGGCTTGCCTTACGCCCCATCATGGTGAGGATGCATGTTTCAAGGTAGGCATCAGCCGCGGCATGCACGATGAAGCTACTGCGCTTCCCATCACCCGATGATTGGGAAAGTCGCTCAGAGTTCCGCGTCGGGTGTCAGTCAGCATGGGTCCATGTGAGTTAGTGCGGAATGTACGCGTTCTGGGGAATCACCAGGCCTTTTGCTTCCTCGTCATTCTCAAGGATAGTGCAGGCACAGGGCTAGTACCAGTCTAGGTCTTGCATGCATCCTGTGTCTCAGCTGAACAAGTCGAGCGGCTTGAGCGCCCGTGCGAACCGTCAATTGACTTCGATTGAATTGTAGTGCATGTTCAGAGTCTGTTGATTCCCGTCCAGAAGGCATGTCCATCGAGGTCAGCAAACACTCGTATGTCATATTCCTTGAAAACAACAGTAGGGCCGTGGCAGCTTGACATGTCATCGTCTCCCCTTGAACTCGACATCAATCAGCCCTCATAATCGGACTCGAAGCTAGCATCACCACTCAAGATTACTGCCCGAACACTTTGATAGAGTCAACCACCTTAGGATAATCTTCAAGCCCCGCCACCGCCGCCACCACCAATGACAATTGCACCACCGTCTCATCTCCATCACCTACGGCCTATCTTCCCCGTCCATATACCCAGATCTCCACATCGTGCTCTCCAACTTTATCCCTCCTTCCTACTCCTATCTTCCGTCTTTTAAGCCTCCCCACTCATCACTGCGGCTCCTGACACCCCTCACATATCAACAACCACTCCCCCCTCGTCGCCCAAACGACTTTCCCACCGCACTGCTCACACGGCTGGCAGTCTGCTCGCATCACCTGCCCATTCCCGTCTTTCTCGCCTTCGTCAAGGGAGAGGAGTTTTACGCCGGCGGAAGCTGCTTCGAGGGCGGGGTGCGAAAGCTCTGTGTCGTTGTCTGGTGTGATGGTGTTACTGCTAGGGCGGGAGAGTTGGAAGGGAGTGGGACGGCGGTTGGCGGAGGGGAAGTGGGGATCGGAGGAGCATGAGGATGAAAATGTGGCAGGTTCAGTCCGCTGCTTCGTATCTTCTGGGGATGGGCTTGACGGTGGTGCGTTGCTGCCACTCGCTGCTGGGGAGTCGTATGAGGTGCATGACGCAAAGTCGAGCGGTGGACCGTCGGGAGGTGTCAGGAGTGAAGTATCCGCGTCGAAAAGAGTCGTCGCTGTCGCTGACGCGGCGTGAACAGTTGGGGTAGCAGCTTCGGTATTGGTGTCCGCACGCTTGGGATTGTGCGTGTCGTTGACATCGAAGCGAACGGTCTTCCTAGGGCTCGAAGAGTGGGACAGATTGAGGTGTGGAGCGATCTCATCATCTACCGGTACCTCAACGCCATCGATGTCAAAGCGAACAACTTTCTTCGGCGTCGTCGAGCCAGGACACGGTTTCTGCGCCGTGCTCGACTCGTCCGACGCATCCGCTATGTCCTCGACGTCATCGAGGCCCACGTGGTGCTTTGAAGGTTCGAGGTCAGACATTGCTGTGCGTGTGATGAATGACTTGTACTCAAGTGTCACGGGGGATTGGAAGAGATGTCGCGGTGATGCAGCGCTGACGGATATGAGGATAGAGCATGGATTCCAATCAACACTTGCACAAACGAACGTCAGTGGCACGTGCTGGGAAGTATGTGAATGGCAGGGTTGTTTGTAGAGCAACTTCGAGACAATCGCTTGTGCTTCACAGCATGTCCATCGAGACGTTTGCTTGCGAGGTTAGCGGAGTCGCAACTTGGCGCGTGCAGAGCGGTTTGCTGAGCATGTGGATCTAGATCAGAGGGGGACTTGACAGATATAGTACGAATAGAGGCACAATTAATGAGTAAGATAATGCACGAGAAGATTTGCTGCCTTCATTGTCCCCTACACAAACCCCCAAGTCCAATATCTTCCCAGCAGTTCAGTAGTCCATCTCAACCCCTTCCCCCCCATTCCCTCTTCTTCACCCCCTTTCCCACCCCAACACACCCTCCACCCACCCTCCGCCCTCAATCCCAAGGCCGACATTCCACAAACTTATTCCCACACGCCCCCGGCCGCTTCAACGCATCCAAGACCCAATAGTGCAAGCGCACATACACCGCGCTCCCCCAAGAAACGCCAAAAAACACGCCCGCCCGCACACACGCCAGCAGCCCAACCAGCCCGGCCTCAATTCGGCATCCAACACTCCCTGCACTCCACCGCCCCGTCGTGTACGTATACCACAGCAGCGCCGCAATGCCAACACTCGCCCATGTCAGCGCCAATGCTGTCGTGCGCGTTCGGAATGAGCGTCCAGTCGAGCGGGGCGGTGGAGACTGTGTTGTCGTTGGCGATGGGGCGGTGTGTGGGTCTTGCGGATGGCGGCGGTGGTGGTGGGCGATGCGGCGGATCATTTTGGTGGAAAGACGCTGGATGGAGATGTGCCGCTGGTGGTTGTGGTGGTGGAGGACCAGAGTTGGAGTAGGACATGCAGCGGGGATCGTGTATTTGTACGGCGTGGAACTGTTTGCTTGTGCGTTTGTGTGTTTGTTGGGTGTTTGGATGTGTTTGTGCGGATGGATTGATTCGTGCTGGCGGGTTGCGCGTGGAGGTGGTATGTGCGGGCTATATAGGCGTCGGGGACTTCAATGTGGAGTCGCTTCTGTGGGGGGAAGTGGTGAAGGTTGTGGATTCATGTGCGAGAAAGATCACTGTGGAGACGGTGAAGTGAACTACAAGCCAGTGAAGGAAGGATTGACTACAATCATTGAGCTTAGGGAAGGAGTGCTCCCGATGTTGATGGCGACAGTGCGAGTTGAGTGTGGAAAGAGCGACGTAACGGGATTCGAAAGCTCCGTGTACTGGCATCGTGGTATAAGAGATGCAAAGTATTGGACGTCTTCATCCTGCAATCTCACTATAGGTGTAGTATGCTCAAGTGTCTAGATGCCCATGACGCTCGTACCACAGTACCGTCAAGGTCATGTCAGCAGATCGTGACGAAGCTTACTTGAAAGCACAAATAGGACATGGAATCACAGCCATCGCTTCAAGTAGGGCTTATACTGCGTCTCAGTACCATACTTCCCTTTGTCCATGAACCATCGGTCACCATGTTGCCCATCACCACAGACCAGCATATGTACTCTCGAGTCCAGCCCTCTTCCTTTCCAGACCCACGAATAACGCAAGTCGCCAACACACAGCGCGCAAGTCCCCCAATTATAGCAGCCGGTCTGCCCAAATATACACAATCATGGCCACCTCTTCCGTATCCACGAGACCCTCGCCATCGACCATACAAACTCCGACCAGCAAACCGCGCTCGTTGCCACGACGAACCTGCTCCTTCCTAGAGCCCATCGAGGAGAAGCGATCGAGGACCGGGAAGCCTTACACACCACCCAGGCTGAAAAGTCCCGCCCCGGATTCCATGGTAGCGGGAAACAGCTCTGTGAGCCGACCGACCTTGGAAAGGACCCAGTCGACACCGGTCCGATCGAACTCGAATTCCAGAATCACGAGGTCTCTTTTCAAGCGTACGAACTCGACCGCGGTCTATACAAATCTGAGCATTGACGTCGATGCTGCCAAAGCGTGGGCCAGGGAGGCCGGAGTCGAACGGACCGATTTGTGTGAAGAGATGATGCCGTGACTGAGGCAGAGATAGCATTCAAGACCTTTGGTCAATACACTGGGTAACGCGGTACGTTGCTCCCGCATGGGAAAACAAACATGAAGGCTGAAAAGGTGGGGCGTTGAAGTGCTGGCGAATATCTTGGACTGAATGAGATCATGATGCTCTGACATGCGTGCCTGAATGTATTGCTGCGTTCTGTTCTCCTACTCTTGCTTCACTTCGGCAACAGCAAAGTATCCCTTGTTTTCAACCACACCTCGATCTTTGACGACAGCGGTGTATTTGACAACCCACTGTGGCTCGACGTCGCCTTTCAGCCCGTCCTCGTTCCCTTCTCCTGCAAGCACGCCTGAACCGTTGTCTCCTGATCCTAGTATCTGCCGCAAGGTGCCTCGAGGTAGGATGTTCGTGCAGTCGTTGTGTGTGAGGAGCTCGATTTGTTGCTGCTTTGCGTAGAGAATGAGCGGCTTGGGTACAACGCAGCAATCGCGTACGTTGATCTGATTCACGCTCGGTTTGATCTTGGTCTGCTCGAGGAATTTGCTCAGTCGGGTGACGCCGAACTCTGCAATGCCCAGCCTTGACACCAAGCCCTCCTGTTGGATCTTCTCCAGTGTGCGCCACGTTGTTATCATGGTATCAATGTCCTCTGGGGGTACTTCAGCATCCGCGCAGCCTCCGTCATTGTCCGATGCCGACTGCGGCGCTGAAGGTGGGTCGTCGAAATCCGAGTCTTCGTCATCTGCGTCGAACGATATGCCAGGAAAGCTCACAATGAGCAGGTCTATCGATGAGGTGCCCAGCTCCTTCAGCACCAGTTCGATCGCCTCCCTCGTCTGGGCGCATCGCCTATCCGTGGGTATGTTCGGGAGATAGAACAGCTTGACTGTGATGTCGTACGATTCCCGAGGCTCTGTGAGCGGCGAAGGAGTATGCGTTGGGATCGACAGGGCGGAGTCAGACTGCGAGGTCCATGACTTGTACGTCGACTTTGGCGCTGAGCCGTTGGTCGCACTTGACGGAGACTGGTGTGCGGTGAAGTTTGCGCGGAGAGACGATGTGAGCTCGGTGTTGGATTTCTCGAAGAACGGTCGCCGTATCACCGAAGGCCCTCCGGACATGATATTCCTGAAGTTGTTAGTCGAGGTAGTGAAAGGCATGGAGACATGCGCACGAGGTGGAGAGTATGAGCTTCATAGCGATCGCGAGCAAGCCAATAGCCTGACACTAGGCGGATCAAGGATTGCGTATATTGTGCTGTTGCTGCTGTAGTTGTCCCAGGAGTAACGTTTCTAGCACTGGCCAGAGGAAGAAGTGCGGGTGCGGATGTTTGTCAGCCAATTGCTGGTGGGGCGCGATTTAGGGTTATCGCAGTTAGCGTCCTGAGCTTTCGGTAGCTGCGACTGTGGAGAAGGTGTATTGTTCTTATTCTTCAATCAGCAGGATCGTGATATAGTTGACAAACAATAGCGGGGTGTCGATGAGAGCGCATTGACGTCCTTGCAAAGTCGCGGGGTCCAGTGACCGCCCAGCCGACATAATCCCAAGCAAACACACCAACACCTCTTCTCCCCAGCCACCATGACGATAAAGTGAGCGCACCTATATACCGCTTGCCATGTAACCTTTCCTATGCTAACAAAGACAGATACCTTATTCTGCTCTCGCGGCAGGGCAAAGTGGTTGGTCCCTCACCCTGAAATGGATTGCCCCTGCTGAAGCCCGACAGCGCCTCGCAAAGTGGTTCACCACGCTCGCACCCAAAGACAAGGCCAAGATCGTCAAAGACGTCTCGCAGCTCGTCCTCGCGCGCCGCACTCGCATGTGCAATTTCTTGGAGTATAAGGGTCAGTGGGTCCAGCAGGGGTGCTACTTCGCTACGCTCACACAAATCTGCAGACACCAAGATCGTCTACCGCCGATATGCCTCACTCTTCTTCATCGCCGGCTGCGACTCCACCGACAATGAGCTGATCACCCTCGAGATTGTCCATCGCTACGTCGAGCAGATGGACAAGTACTACGGCAACGTCTGCGAGCTCGACATCATCTTCAACTTCCAGAAGGCATACTTCATCCTCGACGAGCTTCTGCTGGCGGGTGAGATGCAAGAGAGCAGCAAGAAGAACGTGCTCAGATGTATCGGCCAGCAGGACAGCCTGGAAGACATGGAGGTGAGTGAAGCCTGAGCTTTCCGCCAATCCATCGCTACGTCCCGGCGCGCCATGGCTGACGCGCACCCTCTCTCGCCAGGCCGAGGACGACATCGTTACCAAGATCATGTAACACATGAGCACGCAGCACGCTTCGCATACCCTGCGCCATTTATAGCCGCTCGTCGCAACCCGTTCGCAACAATATTGAGATCTGCCGCTGACTGGATCTCCTGCCTGACAGCAAACCGAGGACTTCACAGGTCGCCTTCGAGAGAGCGGCATGGTCTAACCCGCCGCGGCATCGAACCGACGTACCATAGCATTGCACGGCGTTATCGGAGTGGAACAAGAAAGGGACAAACCCTCAAGTTGGCGTTGTGATATACCACATTTCATGCCTTTACGGTGCGAATATGCTGGACATTTTCTCGAATACAGGCGTCGAATAGCGGAACAGATCCACACGCCGCAGCGGGCAGCGGCTGGAGAACGCACTATTTGCCATCTTGCCTTGTAGCGCAGATGGCGATAGCCGTACTCTATATACATGGAATTCTCATCTCGGCTGGCGGGCTCTGCTCGACTCAGCTAGGTTTGACACAAGCGGTTTATGAGACTCGAACGTGATCAAATATCATGCATCGAGACTTTGCCCTCGATACACCTCGAGCGGCTGTCCTTTCTCTTCACCTTGTTGTTCTAACAAGCTCAACCTACTAGGCATAGGTTCCGTGTCAGCGAGCACCTCTTCGCGCACAGTGACAGCCAACGAGTTCGGATCATTCCATGATCCTCTGCCAGAACTCTAGCATGCATATATCAAATGATCTGTTGCCGAGCTACATGGTAGTTCATTGCCAGGCAATCCACACTGCTCATCTTCATGTGCTCGCGAGAGTTGGACATGGCGTCCCACTTCCACCGCGCATACTCCACATCATCGCATACCACTAACACAAGGGGTCGGCACCACTCAGTCATTGCGAACTACCCATTCAGTCACACCGACTCATGTCGTTGGTCGAGGGGCTCGCACTGACGCAACCAATCAGGCAGGCGCATCCGTGGCATGCCACCGACCTAGCCGATAGCCCGCCAAGATAACGCTCACGCTTCTCCGCATCGTCGAACAACACACCACGGCATCTCACACCACAACCGCGCCAAAGCCATCTATATGTCCCCTGCCTGCTAGACATCTTGTCTGGCCGTACAGCAGTATCCATATCTCTCCGCAGCCAGCCTAGAGTCGTGTATATTCGTTGTATCGGCTCGCGCAGGCCACCCCCACCGCAACAAAGGAGCCTCAACAGCCAGCAGCACCGGCTTGCTGACACCATTACCGCAAATTCGGTAGCAGATAACAGACGCGACAAGCCAAGCAGAAACATTTCAAGCCGAAAGTGCTCGAGTCCGGCGCGATGAAGGTGCGTACATGGTGCGATAGGCATTAGGCGATGATGTAGTTGACCTGGCGGACCCGCAGTACCTTGATTTGTGCGCCCTTCACGAGGTCAACCTCGCCCTCAACTTCGACACCCAAGACACCGCCATTATCGGAGGATGCGATCTATGGACTGTGAAAGCAGCCGGGAGCGACAAGAAACTATACAAGCGCATCGAGAAGACGCTCGAGGAGCGACACAAGGACCTGCTCTCATTTGTGGCCGTGCACTCGGCCCAGTCAGTCGCACAGTTCGCTGAGCAGGTCGAGGTCGCACGGGACACGCCATTTGGAAGCTTCAACGAGGCCGCGAACCGACATACCTTTGCATACCTCATCGCGACATTGAACGCGACGCACATTGACTACGACTTCGCAAACACCCTGAACCCCGATGAGTTCCGACGTGAGACACAACATAGCTTCATGCACAAAATCGATCAGACCATGTATTATCTGCGGCCGCAGGTCTACTCGGCTGGCCTGCCCGTCGGCGCAGTCACACCGCTCGGCTCACCCATATGGAGTCCGCGCTCATGGCAGCTGATTGACAGCGAGATGGACATGGCAAACTGCGAGTACTACGCCTGGGAGCCATCTGACGACCCGTTTGCCGACGATGGCGCAATCTGGAGTCACCACTTCTTCCTCTACAACAAGGATCGCAAGCGCGTTTGCTACTTCTACCTCCGAGGCATCTCCGCGCTGTCGAACAGCCCGAGTGTCGCCATGTCGCTCATGTCAAAGTTCAAGCAGACAAAGTACGAATCGTGTACGAACGCGGGGTCGAGAAAGCGCGCAGAGTACTGGCTAGGCGACCGGGCGCGGAAGGGTCTGGAAGCGTATGGTGACTCAGACGAGCTTGACAACATGGTCATCGACCACCCGGGCGATGTGGTCGATGCCGACCAGAACAACTGGATACCGGCACGGGAGATGAGCACCGATGCCGATTACTACGAGAGCGATGGAGACAGCGATGTGGAGAGCCTCGTGGAGCGCGAAAGAAGCAGGAGTAAGATAAGGACCATGAGTGAGGGTGTCATGGACCGGATGGAGATCTGATCGATGCACGCGCAACGCTCGGACGATAACCCGCTGGGTGCAAATGTGCGCCTTGTCGCTCAAGGTGATACCACACCCTCTCGACAACTCGGTCGGATAACGAGTTTCCTCATGGTACGTGCATTGTTGGCGTTCTCGGTCTGCTTTTCCATGTTCAGTCTTTCCTAGCCGCTTCTTGAGCATGACGGACCACGACAGGGCGTTGCGGTCGGTGGGAGCGACGCGTTTCACGCCTTTGTTTTTTTTCGTCGGAGCTCGAGATACCCCCGTTCCCTTGCTGGCTTCTGCTGTTATGGCGTTCTTTTGCGCAGTCGAGAGAGAGGTGCTGGACGTCGGATGGTTTGCGAAACGTCGGATGGGTTAAGAAACTGATGAGGTACGTTCGTACTTGACGATGGGTGGACGAATGACATAATCGGCTTTTCACTTTATCGTTTATGCGTGCCAGGGTCTACTGATCGTGACATCTTCAGCCTAGATTGGTGATGTTCGTTACTGACCTAACGATTTTTCCCACAGCCTGGACTCGAGGAACAGATCTTGGGATGGAGGACTGAGTGACAACCCCGCGGTCGCGCGGGACCATGGTCACGTGCGAAAGTGTCTACCAGCAGCGTGCAGCTATTGCTTCTTGATCGGTATCTTTCGAGAACACGCACAAATCCCCAAGCCTCGATCATCCTCCTTTGGATGGCTTGCCTTTGCCGCTCGACGTTACAAGCCAGCCCTCACTTTGACGAGGTTTCGCCCCATGAACAGATCCTCGCGATGCCGCCCCAGCATGCGTTCTTTGGGGCGGTTGGTGTATGGAGAGGCAGCTGGTATTTGGCTTGAGGCATCTCGCCACTGACATGGCCTGCATACTGAGAAGGGCGAAAGCGAGTGATGGGGGAATGTTGGCGTACTTCGTACCCCGGGGCAGAAGTTGTAACGCTGCTTTTGTAAGTGATACGACGAGGTCATTTATGCCGACCCCAACGGTTCGCGAGGCGAAGCCTTGTCGCTCTACATGGTTCATGCCGACCTTTCCATTCTGCTGGGACATATGGCAGACCAATCAATGCACTAGGTCAGTGACCAGTCCAATCGAGTCCTGTATGCGCTATATTGACACAAACTCTCAGTGGTTATCCACGCATGCTGCATGCGCACGGTCTTGCTCCGTCAGGCGAACTATGCCTCAAGGAAGGCACTTCATATCGATCCGGTCACGACTGAACCGGTGAGGCTTGTCGTGTACATGTCTGGATACGAATGTCTACATTGTTCGACCAGCTTGTGCAAGGGCTCATGTTCAGCCTTGGGAGAGACGTGTCTACTCAAGGTTTGGCCAGAGGTAGGAACCGACCTTTCCAGCACAATGACGCCTTGCTGGCCCCAAGGCTACACACGCGCAGCTACACCAAACGAAACATAAATAAGCCTGGCTCATTGCAACCACATACAGCAGCATTTACCCTTCTTGCGCCAAGATGTCCCAACTACAGGCAGAGTACGTCAAGCGCGTTTTCTGGACCAACGTCGAGAACGGTCCAATCATGGGCCAAACGATTACAACAGACACCCGTACAGGCAGCCTGGTGGTTGCGCTTTTGGCCGTCTTGACTACCTTTGGACTCGGCCATTTTTGGAACATCCTTATGTTCACCTATCATCAAATTCGTGCCCATGGCAGGCCATCGGACGGGTACTTCCACCAGCAGCAAGCGCCCCTGCGAAGTCTACCGCCCCCAAACGCAATTACGTCGAACTGGATCAAGCTTTGGTGGACCTGGAGGGACAAAGCCGACCGTGCGTTTGCACGTGCATGGCTACTCGCTCTTGTCAGTGTAGTCTTCACAGCGGCGACGGTCGCTGTTGGTGTTTGAGACGACGTAGGAGACGAACACACCGATATCGAGGTTCTCGTGGACAGTCCTTTGTGCCGCCCGTTCGATTTGGACTTATACAACAACCACACCGTCGGAGGCTTCGATCTGGTACAGTAAACTCACTCACCGGCGACTCAGCGCTCAACCACGCCATGCGCAATGTGATCCTTCGTGGTAGCGTTCATACCGTATTGTCTTATTTACAAGACTTTAGCAGAGGTATTTAGGCTAATTTAAAATAGCTATATATAGTAATATTAAGTTATACTTATAAATAGAATTACTAAAAATACTATACTAGAGTATCTATATATTCTCTTATTTAACTTATAATAGCTACTATAGA
>TARA_R110002003_G_scaffold388_13_pt1 | contig 34053 bp, 35 predicted proteins | sample TARA_R110002003 | Tara Oceans TARA_R110002003 (sample SAMEA4396441) | marine metagenome | biome: Westerlies Biome; feature: [SRF] surface water layer (ENVO:00010504); material: water (ENVO:00002006), including particulate matter (ENVO:01000060) such as... | depth 5 m | reverse complement strand
ATTAATAATGTGCTTGTGCTTTCGCAAGCATTGCGGAGCACAGTGGACAACTCCCAAGCTACGCTTTGCATAAATTTGCAAACATAGTAGCAAGCTTTCAGGCCTAGAGACAACAAAATCGGATTAATCGTACTCCCGAGGTTCCTTCGCATGTCATGGATTGAACCACAGCATATTGCATCAGTCATGATCATCGAGCTAGGCACGGTTAGTTGAGTTGATTCGTGATGGAGACGTCGCACTATGCTGAAGGCAGAGGCATCGGAGTTGCATGATCATCGCTTGTTCATGAACGGAAAGAAAGCTTGTTTCGCATCATCATGTTGCAACTGTCCAGGTGGTGGTGGAAATTCTCCGCACGTGCGCGTTTAGCCGGACAAGCCTCACACAACCGGCACCTACTCATCAACCATTCATCCGACAACCCTTCTCCATTTTACATATGGCTTTATGAGGCATCACCAAATGCACCGCAATCAATCAGCCGGCCAAACTATGCTATGACCGGCATGTTTCAGAGCAGGGTTCCCCAAATCTCGGCGCGATGAAACGTGGCTTCCGTGCGCACGCGATACTTTTCTCGACGTCGAATCTTGAGATCGCATTCTTTCTCCTCTGAATTCAGTAGATCTGCAATTGCTGAGCTGCTGGTAATTTTCCGGACAATGGCGAGATCGCAGTCGCGACGTGGGTTGCTGCCTGTTGATGTTGTGCTGTCGGCCCTCCTCTTTTCATCGACAGCCGCCGCGGAACTATTCTACACGGCCATCAGCCATTCAATTCACGATGGCCTCATCAACAAAGCCCCGACAACATGTCCAGTCGCGCAGGATGGATACACATACAACACCTTCCCGTGGACACATTCTCCCACGTGCGTGAATGTCGTTTTGCCGAGCAAAGAAGAGGAAGGGCTGGGTGTGCACCAAACTTTCTGCACCTACACCAATGCAAACTACAACAACGGTCGGGGCATCAGCGTTGTTGTTAGTCCAGATGTCGCCGCAAGTATCACCTTCGAGTCGTTCGGAATGGCGGTGGGTGGCTTGGAAGGTCAAATCGGTGAAGAGATGGGAATGTGGGAAGTCAAAAACACGGAGAATCGAGGGAAGGGACTCTTTGCCAAGAAGGATATTGCTGCGATTTTTGCCGGCGAGAGCCTCATCATCAAGACTCCCGTGCTATTCGTCGCGAAGCAATTGCTCCAGACACCATCAACAACGCGACGAGAGCTCGTGCTAAGCCGCGCAATCGAGCAATTGCCTGAGAGGACGAAGAAAACTGTGAAGGGCTTGGCAAAGAGCTGGGGCGGGTCCGAAGCATTTGATCTTGTCAAGACCAATGGCGTGGAAATCAAGTGGCCATGGGTCAATGAAATTCCACAGTTGCTAGCCGTCACTCCTGAGGTTGCAGTAAGTCCTACTCAGCGGTTGCAAAGTTAATACCGAGTATAAGTTACTGACGTTGTGCAGCGGATCAATCATGCGTGCAGGCCAAACGCGCTGTGGCGCTTCAACGATTACACCTTGGCATTTGATGCATTCGCCCTCAAGGACATCAAGCCCGGTGAAGAGATCACATTGAGCTGTAAGAGTTGCCTCTCGCATTTAACCAGTGCCGGCTCTAACCTGTCTCAGATGGCTTCGAACGCCGCGCCTTCCGTCGGCGCACGCGGTCTATCCTCGAAAACCTCAACTTCAAATGCCTTTGCCCACTCTGTACTTCCGACGAGGACACAATCATGGAGTCCAACGACCGCCTCTCGGAAATCAAAGCATTGAAGTCCGTCCTTCCAACGGACCCAGCCGATTCCCCCCAACTTCTCGGTCTGCTGCCCAATCTGATCAAGACGTTTGAAGAGGAGGACCTGCACACCGAAACGCCCATGTACGAAGAAATTCTCGCGTACACATGGTCTAGCTTCGGCATCGAGCATCGCGCCAAGTATTGGGCTGGACGGGCGAGGAAGCATTGGGGCGTCATTGCCGGTAAGGATAGCTGGGAGAGCAAAAGATGCGGAGATTTGGAAGAGAATGTCAGAGGTCATGCGACGTGGATGACTTGGGAAGGCGACCCGTGGGAAGACGTGGGGAAAGGCCATCCCTGGGACGAGAAGTTGAACGACAATCACCATGATCATGATCATGGTCATGCTGGACATGACAGCCATGGTCAGGTTCACATGGAAAAGGAGGCGGATGAGGGCGAGGACTTGAGTGGATTGGATCAGCGGGCTGAGAGAGACCAGTTTCGTGGGCACACGTGAGGAATTCCGAAAAGTATTTGCAGCGTTGTTCATTCGAGAAGTCACATGATTCTAGATATCAGCGCTCTGCATGTCCTCACATGCTAAGCTTATGCCTATTCCATACGTGGCCTGAATGCTCCGTTCCTTGAACGTCCGTTTCACAAGACGGAGCAAAACCAGCATCTCAAGGATGTCTTCGGCACTTGTGGAGACCTCACACTTCTCTTTTTCCCGTGGACATGGTTACTCTGCATTGTCGAATCCATAAAGCATCAGTGACTTCGCAACTCTCGGGCAACGAGCTTCAAGGTCGAGCCGGCTCGATAATAGCTGAAGATGCACAACTTCGATCTGACGAAAGCACTTTCACGCAATGCGGATTGGATCTGGAAGCGCCAAGTCATGAGAAACCACACAATCAGTCCAATCAGGGTCGCGCTGCACCTCTCGAAGTGGGCAACCTGACTCGTACCAAGCGAAAAGTACTCGTAGAGTTGTAAACACCCGACTTATGCTAACCCTTTGTATTATGTGCAGTCGACCAAAAGCTGGATACGACAGATTCAAGTCTTATCCAGGCTGGAGGAGGGGAGGAGGATGTGGGGATATGGGGATGTATATGTGAAGGGGTAGATGGATAGGCAGGCATGTCATATCATTCATCTCATCTCATCTCATCTACACTCCAACACCCCCATCTCGCCCCAACCTAACAACAACCGCACCGCCAGCAAATGCCCACTCTCACACACCGAGCCATGCTCACCCGCTCCAAATGCCAAAAAAACACGACCCAAACGCCGTCGCTCACGCAACTAAATCCCATCTGCACATTCGACCCATCTCATATCTATCAAGCTAACGAAGCTAACAAAACTGCTCCGGTGCTACTTCCTAAACAAGCCCTTCAAACCACTCTTCTTCTTCTCGCCCTCTCGTTCGCCCTTCTCCTGCGCCTCGTCCGCCGCCCGCTCATCCTTCGTCGGGATGCGCGGCTGCTCTGCGAACCTGATTCCCGGCGTTCGCTGTGGCGGCGCGAGTATGTCCTTAGGCTCGCCTGCTCGTGTGTGAGTTCCGCGACCGGTCTCGAGCGGATCGCCGGCTTCTTCGCCGTCAGAGTCAGACTCGGGAGAATCGTCGCCACCGACGCCCAAGGCGCCGAGACGACGTTTTCGCTCGGCGGCCGTCTCGCCTTCGAAGCCGGTCGTGTCGCTTGCGGAAGATGTTTGCTTGGTCGAGCTCGAGGGTGCGGGGCGGCGGTTGTGGCTTGCTGGTGGGGAAGAAGAGCCCTGGAGAGCAGCGAGACGGCGGCGTCGTTCAGCGGGTGTTTCCTCGTCGGTATCGTCAGCGGTCGCTGCGTCAGTGTTTGGTGCAGGCTCAGATTCTTGTGCTGCCAGTCGACGTCGGCGCTGTGCCGCAGTTTCGCCCTTCTGATCCATGGAGTAGTTCTGAAGATCGTGGTGCACAGAGTGGAAGGGGACATCCTCGTTGTTGCTGTCGACAAGCGTCAAGCCTTCCGGACCACGCGTTCGACCCTCCTTGTGTGCTGCGGGAGACTCGATCATTTGAATCTCAGCCTCGCCCTCTTCGCCCACGACAGGTGGAACGTTCGCCTGAGATGCTGCTCGGCGACGTTCGGCATCCTTCTGCTCTTGCGCATCTTCGTGAGCCGCGTTCTTGACAGCCTCGGGAGCATCGCTGTTCTGGACAAATTTGGCTCTCGCTTTCGGATCCATCTGCGACATTTGGGTAATAAACTCCATCTTGCTCATTCTTCGGCCGCCGGCAGTCACCGTGAAACGAAGTTTGTCATCATCCTCTTCCTCGGTTGGCTTTCTCTTCTTCGCGTCCGCTCCCTGGACATTGGAGTTGGAGGGCCCGCTCTCCCCACCAAGTGTGGGAACGCCCATGTGCGTGCCCATCCTCTTCAGGCTCTGTATAGCACGACTTGTGCCCTCGGCAACAGACTGACCGCGCTGAGGTCCAGGACGCTTATCCTTGGTCTTGCTGGATGGAATGTCATACTTCTTAATGACCTCACCATCCTCATCTTCCACAATGATGGTGTTGCCGAACTGATAAGCAAGCGCAGGTCCACGCTTCTGTTCGGGTTTCTTGGCTTTGGGTGGCTCGGCCATCTCGTCTGCATGATGGTGTCGTCCGGAGAAGCTCTGCATGCGCTTTCGCCATGCCTTCTGCGGATGCTCAAGCGCGTCTATTACTTTGCCGGGGGCCTTCTCGGCCCTACCGCCGTGTTCCTTTTGAGCTACGCCACCTCGAACGTCTTCCGATACCATAAGATTTGCAGCCTCGTCCTGGTCGTGCTTCTTTCGTTCCGCACCATGGTGACCACTGTCGTCCATGACCTCAAGAACGTTGCCTTCTTTGTCCTCAATAACCGTATCATCGCCCTCCTGGTAGATCTCTTCCTGGGCAATTTGCCTCTTCACCTTTTCTTTTCCGCTGGAGGAACTGTCGCTTGATATGGCCATGTTGTCCGCAAAAGTATCCGTGTCCTGCTCCGGCGATATCGCTTCCGCCTTCTCTTCGTCGCGTCTTGAGGTTGGACCGATCGCAGATTGTGAGATGGGACCGCCAGGACCTCGTCCAGCATCCCACTTGCTCTTCCGATTTGTTGGCTTACGGGAATTGGATCGGCTGGGATTGTCCTCCTCTTTCTGACGGCGCAGGAAATTGCTGGCATAACCTGGAGGAGGCAGTAGACCGGATGCATTTGCTTCCGCCTTCTCGTCGATGGAAGATTCAGAAGGTCTGCGACCAAGAGACATGGAGGTCCTTGAGCGAGATTGGATGCGCGGAAGTCGGTCCATCCATCCCGGGCCATCTTCGTTTGCCTGAGTGTAAGAGAGCGATATGGTGAGCGTGTTGATGCGCTTGCCGAGAGTGAAGACCGCGATCGAACTGCCGTGGACTATGATACTGACAATGACCAAGAAACATGTTATAGGCCAAATCATCTCAATGATGTTCATATGCTCGAAACCTTCTTCAGGCAATACTGCCAAAGGTGTCGTTGATTCAGTCTCCAGCTCAGCTCTGGCAAGAATGGCCACGAACAGTCCACCGACACCAATAGGACCGAAATGTCCAGCGAAGGACGCCTCGCGCCATGTCTTGATATCCGGTATGACTGGTTTGAGCAGCAGCATGATGGGTATGCGGCGGAAGAAGAGCACTAATAAGCCCAACACAACGAGACGCCAAGGCGTAAGTCCAATAATCTCCGGTGCGTTGAACTGGTTCCAAGGAATGATGGCGCCAAAGTAGACGAAGAAAGCCAAATTGATCAGCAGATCAATAACGTTGGAAACGTGCGATTCCTCTGTTTTCTCCAAGAACCAGCCATCGTTGGAGAAGCCCACTCCGCAGGCGAATCCGACCAACAAATCGTCCAATCCTAGAAGAGACCCGGTGCCTGCACACCACAGAGCTAGAACGAAGTAGAAGACCAAGAAACTCTCTCGATCGATCAAGTCCTTTTCGTGAGCCCAACGAATAGCGCGACGAGCGGCATACCCAATGACGACTCCATAGACAGCGCCGAACAGGCACTCGTAGAGGACAGTGTAGCAGATCCAGTGGTAAGCCACCTTGCTGGCGTCCGGTCGATAGCGGATCAGGTAGATTGCAAGGTAAACGAATGGAAAGGCCATGCCGTCGTTGCAACCAGATTCGGCAGAAAGCAGATCTCGCAAATGCTTGGGGACCCGCTTTGCGAACTTGCCCTTTCCTACGACTGACGAGGCCAGGACAGGATCGGTCGCTGTGACACATGCTGCAATGCAAAGGCTGTCAAGCCAATTGAGATGTGTATGAAACAGGCCCCAGATGAAGAGACTCGTGATCAGCCAGCCAAACGTCATGACTGGTATGAGCAAGAAGGTGACCGATCTCCAATGCTTCTCCATGTATGCGCGCGGCAACTCGACTCCGACGGCGAAACATTGTACGACGAGGACGATGCGCGAAAATTCTAGCGTGATCAGGTCAACATTTCCCCACGACGCTGGGTCGATGAGGTCTGCGGCGTGCGGGCCAAATATGATGCCGCATAGTGTCGCGACGGTAGCTTCTCCAATGTACAGGCGCTCCTTGATGACCGAGGAGCACAGCATGAACAGGCTGGTGAAGCCGCCGAGGATGACATAGACCAAATGCGGCTTGGTGATGGAAAGGTGGTCCCACGCCATCTTGGAGAGTGTGGGTCCTTCGGATATGCGGCTTCTAAGAAGTCTTGCCTAGATATTCCTCCTGCTTGTACAAAAGCTTGTGTGACGATGCGTATACGAGGGCTTCCGCTCAAATGAGGGTTTGGGTATGCGCTCGGTTTGTGTAAGCGAGGAGTTCGAATGAAGGGCGGGTTATGTGGGAAGGATAGAGGCCTCGTAGCCTGGTGGCAGTCGAGGATAGCGGCGGGTGGTAGTAGACGGCGGATTCGAGGTCGAATGCATGTATGAGGAAGTGCGCCCAGTCGCCGCTCCCAGTTGTGCCCTAATTGGCGTGACGTGGGGAGTTGTGGGGAAGGAACGACGGTCAAGGCGATCTGATCTGACGGGTGAGTGAGGGTCGCAGCGAAGGAAAAAATCAAGAGATCCCAAGGAAAATGTATGGAGCTTACAAGGACCCAAGTTCAACTCGGCGCAAGGCAGTCCAAAGCTTGGAACCAAAACGCCCAATCCCCGCAAAAGCAGCCGTGGTCTGCTCAGATGTCACCCACGCTTCGTCCCTGGCACCACAATGGCTTTTGTTAGCTCAGCGCCGGTTTCCGAGAGTCAGTCGCACAACAATGTGCGTCGCGAGCGTAGGGCGAGAGTCTCAGCAGCGACTGTGAAAGATGGCAAAGGGCAGAGGCCGCGGCGGACGGTCCCCAAGTGTTCACTCTTAGCGTCAACATTATCGTTGCCAAGGGCTTGAACGGCTCTTGGCCTGCGTAGGTCTCTGGCCGTGAGCAAGGCTAACCGGATATCGGCCAATGACATCGCCAACGATCTCACTTCAGAGGGCTTTCAACGGCTTTCATCTCAGTCTTGCTCGCTCCATCGACAGACATCTTTGAGTGAACTCCAAACGCACGATATATCGCGATGTTGTTGAGCGACGAGGCCAGGGTCGCGTTATCGCTGCCGCAAGACACAAGCCGCGGGCGGAGGCCAATGCAGTCCGATTGGCAGGGCATAGCGACACCAGCCGCAGCCGGAACTGTTGTGCGCAAGCCACGTGCACCGTAGTCGAGACAGTTCCGTGGTTCTTTCGCATCGAGACGGAATGTCGAGCAGCGTGGGGAAGCTCGTCTGACAGACATCTGCGTCTTGCTTGTCACATGATGCGCAATATGCAGGGCCGGCAGCGCATCACATCTGCATGCGCGACAATCGACAAGTCCTCAGTCAGCGACGAAAAGCGGGGCGTCATTGCGAGTCCGAGCGGTGTCGTGGTGAAGGTCGTTAGTAAGCGGTGAGTGGTCGAGCATGACATCCGGTAGCGGAGCATGGATGCAGCTGCGTCTTGTTCTTAGTGGAGGTCAGCTTTATTCGTTGTGGAGCGACCTAAGTCCAGCCTCACTACTTGGCTCGTGTGTGGGCTGGTGGGACCAGCGTGGGGTAAGGACCAAGGAGCTCGTATGCAGCTGCGTGGAGTGTGACGAGCAGCATCGTGACTATTCCACAAGCTCCTACTGGCTGCATCTGCAGAAATCGTTTCCTCGCGTGACTTGGAGCACCAGGAAGGCACGTACGCGGTAGGTGGAGAAGGCACGATGGGTTAGAAAGTTGCACCACACGCTCTTGATAAGAGAACATCATACACTCTCTGAATAGAGTTCTAGTAATGCAATAGATGTATGTGATTCGAACACCATATATACAGTGAGAGTATTCGCGGCAGCGCGCGTAGATACAGATGTAGCATACTCCCAGGCAACATCAAACGCCGACAACAAGAATCCAACCCACATCCTCGCAGTGCCAGAGGACGAAGACAACATGTGCTCCAAGATCCCAGCATAGCCGACAAGATACGCGAAATGAACGCCAAAGACAAAAGAAAATGATGCTGATTTTCCCATGTGCATGCGTCCTTCGCTCCAATGCACACATCGCCTGAAAGCGCCATATACCCAACCCAAGAATCAAACATATATACCAGAACCATGCTGCATGTCACATGTCGTCATAAACAAAAGTCAAGTCGCGTTGGCGCTCAATGGCCAACAGGAAGCCACGTCCGCCTCTCGTCCATGCTTCGGTTCGTCCGACCGCCAGGGGTCAAGGGGATTTCGACGCGCCCGCGGTCATTGCGCTCAGGGTCGCTGTCGTCGTCGTACGCGTCGGAAAGGCGCGAGAAGTAATCGGCAAGGCCGCTCGTTGGCGATGCAATAGTTTCGTAAAGAGGGGGTGGAGTCTCTAGTGGTGGGGGTGGTTCTTCCTCGCTGAAGGCGGGCGGATTAAATGAGGGTACTCGCATGAGGTGAATGGGTCGTTGCACGTTCGAGTCGGTGGGTCCGCCAATGTGGGCGGCTTGTGGGCGCGCGAGTTGGGGTGTTGCAATAGCGGCGTCCGAGTCGCCTCTTGAGCGGCCCATGGAACTCAAGGTTGGTACAAAGCCAGTTGGAGAGCTGCGTCGGATGGGTGCATTGGGACATCCGCATTCAGGTATCCGGGTGCCACCTAGCGCGGGCTCGGGCGATGAGTATGCTGGGAGTGCTGTGTTGGCTTGTGTAGCCTGGCACGAAAGAATGTGGAATGGCGAATCAATGGAAATTTCGAAATGTCGTCGCTTGGTTGAGTCTGTTGCGTCCGGCTTGGAGAGGCGCATGACCAGCTGTCCATTTATTAGCATAAGGTCCTGTCACTTGATTGGGTCCGTCATACCTTGATCCAGTGATGTACCTGGATATTCTGGTACGTGGTATCAAAGTGTAGCTTCGCAAGCTTGTCTTTGTCTCTCAGGTTGTGGCAGCTTGGCAGTTGCACGTTAAATTCCATTTCCGTGGGGCCGATGTTGGTGTCCCCACCAAGATTGCCGAGTAAATTCGTCGGATCTTGTGTTTGCACCTCCTCACCGCGGGCAGCAGCAGCTCTTTGGTCATAAGGAACACCACCTCCCGATACTATCCGCATCGTGCTACCAGGAAATGTGCTCGTTGGCGGGCTATCTGCTCTCTTCTCGAATAGTTGGACCTTACGAACTGGCTCCATGCGGTGCACGCGTTTGTTGTTGCAGAAGTATTCGACATTCTCCGTCACAAATACCTTGATTCGATGACATTGCACCTTCGCGAGCGGCGTCAATTTGAAGGCGATGGGAACCTGAGCCCCAAGCGGAAATGACTTTCCTGAGATGACGATGTCGTAATGTAGCTGATCCTCCCAGCTCCGGCTGATGGCGATAGGTTCGACTTGCTCCAGTGAACCTTCCGAGGGCGCGCGGATGAGGGTGACCTCCTTACTACCAACGAGATTGGTCCGGAAAGCCCCAGCTCTTTCGACAGTCGCCTCCAGCTCATACTTGACGGAACCCAGCTCAACGTCAATAGTCTCAGGCAGATGGCTGTCCAATGGGAGTTCGAAGTTGTATGTGTACTCGCCCGGATTGAAGGTCCTGTATCCCTTTTGTGCGACTGACGGTCCGCCAGACGGGGTCTCACCCTTGCCGAAACTTCTTGATTGGTTGACCTGAAGTGACAGCCGTTTGGCTTCCTTTGATGTGAGGTTTAACGATGAGTTGTTTGGTGAGCTGCCAAGACCGCCGGTGCTCTTGTATAGATCTACACGATCCGCGCCAGTGCCAGTCTCGGCTGTGGGAAATTGCGAATTGAAGAACGGCCAGGTATGGCTCATCAACGTGTCCACCTCTTCGAAGTCGACCTTTTTCGGAGGTATGCCTTCTGGCCACTTGGTGGTCGCTTTGCCTCTAAACTTGAGGGTGATAGCTTTGAGTTTTGCTGGTTTCGAAACCTTCAAGACTAGCGTGCCACGAAGCATGGCAGTGCTTCGTTCCGCGTTCTCACTCTGCTCGAATCCTCGAAGGAACAATACCGGCTCCGTCAATGCGATATTTACGTTGACGCCTCCTCCAGAAGCGACTGGCCTCTCTTCAGGAAGCGGCTTCACATTGCTGATCATACTCTTTGCTGATGTCCGTCCGGAAGACCAATGTGAATCTGAGAGTGTGGGTCGGGGTATTCCCGACGCGTGCATCGCGCTCACCGCCCCCATCGAGTTCCTGGGACTCGAACGCATCTCGCTGTTCACCGGTGATATTCCCTCAGGAAACGAAGCAACTGAGTTGCGGTTGCTGCTCGTCGACGATCGTGGGGTCGGAATGTCTGTGGTATCTGGAGCGCGGGAGAAGTTGGTGTCGATGAACGACCGCAAATACCGCTTCGCGCTCTCCCTTGGGCCCGCCAGCTTTTCGATGAAGTAAGATTTGCTGGTAATGCGCCGTTGTTCGCGGCGAAAGCAGACAGGGTCGGGAGTTACGTGTGCGATGTGAATGCGGTGCGGCCGTCGCGGTCGTCCTTGGTAGAGGCCGCGTTGACCGGAGGCTTGATCGCCAAGATGGTCGGGTATGTATCGTAGACGACCACGGTCACTATATACGTTTTGATATTCTGTCATAGCGAAGGACGACGTCAGTATGCGTCAATCTCGAGCTGGCGATGATATATTGCTTGACAGGTGGCATGCACAACGACTTGTGGTGGAGAGTGGGTGTATATGTAAATAAAGTACGGGCTTGTGCAACTCTCGAGAGTCATGAGAGGAGTACAAAGGAGGTCCTGATTACAGTAACATAACCATGTCCCATGCCGATGCTCTGGGAAGGGGTAGTTGAAGCTGGGTCTCTGCAAGACAAAGGCCCAAACGCAGAGGGGGGAAATGAGACAGGGACTCACACGACAGGAAAGTTATCACGGACTTGGAGGGCATAGTAAAGTTCAAATGGGATCAGCGAGACCTGGTACGGTGGCCTGGTGGAGCGAGTCGTTAGAGTGCCTTTGTGTCGGAAGCGTGCGGGAGTCCCCTGCTGGTAGCCAAATGCGCTGGCGTTGTTGAAGAGTGCTCTGTCAGGACAGCGACAGACGAATGGCAGGGACCACGGTTGTTTTGAGTTGGGCCCGAACTAGCAACCAAGCATGTTACGAAGCGGTATGTCAGACCAAGACAGGGCGAGCGTGCAGGCCGGCCGAGCGTGAATGTGCAGGGAATGGACGGATGATGCGGGTCGCATGCAGTTGCTCCTCGGCGGGGTCGCAGGCTCAGATTCGGGCAGATGTGGTGAGCAATAGCGCAGCGCAGCGCCGCGGAATATATCCAGTGATGGGCACGTCAGTCGCGTGCATCAAGTGCATGCGTCAGGTAAACAGTGGTTGAGGAGCATTCTCGGGCATAGTCTCCACTGCGGATATAGCAAGCTTCTAAGCGTGAGGAACAGAGGTCACTGCGGAGGGGGCGGATGCAGTACGTCATGTGCCCCGAGTCTTGAGCTCCCAGGCGCGATCAAGGACTGCGACTCGGCAGGGCATCGCTGCCATCGCCGCGCCAACGCCTCATGAAGTCTAGCGACCGAAGTTACGGCTGGTTCGGCAAGGTACTGGGCGTGCAGTGCCTCTGAGCTTGCGCGGACAGCAGCACTCTCCCAGCGGCTGCTGACTACGCGCGCTGGCGGTGATGAGTGACGAGATCCTAAGCCACGAGATGAACAGATGAAGTCGAATCAAGTCGCGGTCAGCCAACGCTGTCCGAGGCGCGGCCAAGATGATCCTTTGTCATTTGTGTTGCGTGCACACATCAGGGATGTACAGTATTTCCTGTTTCTCACACGCAGCCCAAAGCCCGCAGCATGGAGCGGGACTGGGTGCCATGCACATGTTGGCAGCATTGGCAAATAGACTTGCGTCAAGCGCCAGGGGCGTCTCAAACACATGATGCCTGCTTGGGAACAAAACACAAATGCTGTCCCAAATGGCGCAGTGATCAGCGCCCGGGGTGCTCAATCTGGCGGTCGTCGTCAAAGGAGAAGGCAGCTGGGCGATCGGCGCACACAGTCTTGTCGGCAAAGAAAATTCCTGCTGCCAGCTCACCACAATTGCGCGGGTAATCAGCGATACGAAGATTGCCGGTGCTGCACACGTCGACCTCCGTCGTGGCGGTGATTTGTTATTCAACATTACCAGAGTCTACGCAATGACGGTGGGATTTCGGCGAGCAGCATTGGCGTGGGCGGCTCGGATCTATTGCGGATCTCCAGGGCAGTGCCGATGAGGAGCACGATCGCGCCAAGAGTGGCTCCCTGCGATCGGGAGTGGCTTGAGTCCACGTGACTGCGCACCAGTCGCGCTTCCCCGCAACGCGCTCTAGCCCGTTCGCGCTTTCTGCACACGACCATCGCGACTTCTGCATGTGGCACCACCGGCTATGGACTCAATCGGAGGGGGATATGGTATGCTCGGACACAACACACCATGGGACATGCGCTTACAGCATCCAGGGACCAGCCAGCTGCCCCTTACTGGGGCGATCCTCTGCTGCACCTCAATCGCCCCCGAGCAGCGCGTACGTGTGGTGAGCGATACACCGATATCAACGACTAACCTCCCCCCAGACACAGCTGGCGACCATCGGCGCGCAAATGGGCGCGACCATCAAGCTCGACCTCACATCGGACGTGACACACCTCATCGTTGGCAGCACCGAGAGCGCCAAATACCGCTACGTCGCCAAGTCGCGCGAAGACGTCAAGGTGCTCTCACCGACATGGCTCGAGGCCCTGCGGGAACTCTGGATGGAGGGTGACGACAATGTGGACGTGGCCGCACTAGAGGCAGAGCACCGATTGCCTACGTTTTTCGGTCTCAAAATCTGTCTGACTGGGTTCGACAACCGTAAGAGAGCCATCACGCGACACGGTGGTAGTGCTGACGAGGCGCAGCGGAGCAGCGACGATACATCCAGGAGACGGTCGATACGAATGGGGCCGAGTATCACGGCGACCTGACAAAGGCCGTCACCCACCTGATCGCAGCGACGCCGACTGGCAAGAAGTACGAGCATGCCGTGAATTGGCGGATGAAGATTGTTTCACTGGAGTGGTTCGAGCAGAGTCTCGAGCGGGGCATGGTGCTGGACGAGGCCTTCTATGACCCCAGACTCCCAGTCGAAGAACGAGGCCATGGCGCCTGGGACCGTAGGGAGTTTCCGTCGCCTGGCCTCGGTAAGCGCATACGCGAAGAAGAACCGAGCCAGTCTCTCAATCCCTTCCGACGGAAACTACGACGCTCTGCGAGCACTAAAATGGGCAGTCAAAGTGAAGCACTGTGGGCTGGTATTACTGCAGCAAGCTTAGAAAGACCGCAAGATGAGAGAGATGATTGGACAGAAGACACGGTTGCTAAGCAAGACACATTGCGCGAGCACACGCCTGCGATGCGCCCAGAGGACTACACGGGCCCGGCAGATGATGCGCTTCCGGATGCAGACCCTGCATACGACCCTCGTCAGCCACTCCTTGCACACGAGGGTGATGATATAGCCGTTGGCATATTCCAAGGGCGCATCGTCTTTCCGCATGGCTTCGACAATGAAAAGGTCACTGTTCCCAAATGCGCGAATCTAGACTCGACTAACGCTACTTTAGACACACATCTTACGACAACATCTGCAGGATCATGGCGCCAGAGTCCCACAGAGCCCCGAACTCATTACTTTCTCACCCGATGACCTAAGACGAGGGTATCTTGTGGTCCCACATGATGCTGCGGTGGACCTTTCTTCTGTTCCGGAACGTGCCGGATCGCTTCTGAGCCTAGTTACTAATTGGTGGGTGGAGCGATGTTTGTACGGAAAATGTTTAGTCAACCCCGCCGACGATGTTCTGAGCAGACCATTCAATAAGCATAGTATCAATGGTGAGTCTATGGACCTGGCAGACGCTTCATGGTTTGGTAAGGCTGACGGCGGCAGGGTTCTCCGATCTTATTATCAACTCGACTGCATTTGTCGGCATCGAACTCCTCCATGTGACAAGGGTCATCGCGATCATTGGTACGCAATCAACTCCACTTACCTTGTATCGATCTAACGATTGATAGGCGCAACCTATGACGAACAACTGTCTGCGAAAACATCCGTCATGGTGTGTAATACAGAGAAACCAAATGAACAGAAAATCAAATTCGCCACGAACAAGCGTATTCCGGCGGTGCATGTGACATGGCTTTGGGATTGTCTACGCACAGGCCAATTGCAACCTTACGCAAAGTATCAGCTCAACAAGTTCGCGCCGCCTCCACCTCAAAAGTCGAGGGTAGCGCCTAAGCTACAGCTATCCACAGAGGTGCCCACAGCCAGGCTCTCAACAGAGGAGAGTTTCGAGCATCAACAAAAGAAAGCTCACGCAGTCAAGAAAGCTGTCAAGCCGAGAGGGAAGCATCAACCTCGTGCTCTTGACCTTGCTCTATCAGTAGATCCAACTCCGGAATCGACTAGAGACTCATTGATCCACCCAAACACCAGTAATACTTTCTCCAGTCTCGATGAAGATGGAGTTCGCGTGCCAGGGTTTGATGGTCAAGCATCACTACCACTGCAGGATATTAGCGCAAACTCACCGAGGCGCCCGTCAACGGCCTCGTTAGACTCCAAGTCTATATCACGAGCTCGCAGTTCCTCGGCCGAGTCGCTCATCCGGCCTGCGCCTAAGCAACGACAAGCCAAAAGTGCCGAGGAACCTTCCCCAGACTCTGTGATCCCAGCACCCGACTCGGTAATTCCCGCAGACACCGAGCCGCCCGCTGCGCCACCGCAAGAACTACCGGAAGAAAAGGACTACTCTGATATCTTGGCACAACTTCGTGCGCATCGGAAACCGTTGCCTTCGCCCGCTGACCAGATGTCTACGCGTCGCAGGGGCCGCCGCCAGCTTGGTCGCGCGACGTCCACAAGATCGAATGATTCTACTGCTGATAGCTCGGGACAGCTGAACCTTGATGGTGATGACGATCGAGAGATGGTGCAGGAGTACCAGCCGAGCCAAGAGCTAGGGTGGGATAGTCCGGGTGCTGCAAAGGCGAGGGAGCAGATGATCAAGAGGCTGGGTGGGAGAATTACGGAGAAGAGTATACGCGTGGAAGGCATCGGCGTGGTCAGAGATGTCGCGAGTGAAGGTGCTGGAGGCAGAGTGCCTCGAAAACGAAGGGACAAGGGGTTCTAGATGTGTAAGTGTACATGTGGGGGGCGCATTCTGGATTCTGTCGGTATAGCATGGTGCATAGCAAGCGATGTTGGGTACATGCATCTCTGGGCGTTCAAGCACACTGCACTCACGAAACAATCATATCTTTCCTGCGTCAGTCCACGTCCGCTTGGACATGGCTTCCACCAACAATCGCTGCAAATTCCGTGTATAGCATGGAGAATACATTCTCGAAAGCTACATGGCGTACACAATCAAGCGACCAAGAAGTGTCAGCGCCACGAAGACTCCTACTGAAACTCTCAGACATGCGCGAGCCTCCGCAGCAACATCCCACCACACCGTCAAACACGCATCCCCATGACCCAGTTCCGCCCCATATCACAACCCATACGTAACCTTCAACCTCCGCTCCAAATGCTCCTTGGCCGTAATAACCCTCTCCTCCCCACCCAACCCCAACCTCCTCCTCTGCCTCTCCAACTCCTCCCTCCCCCTGTCCCCAAACTCCGCAATCACCCCACTCGGCACAGCCTCCAGCCGCGCCTCGTCCAGCGGATGGCAGAAGTACGCCATGCTATAGCGCTCCGCGCCGCCGGAAAACGTCACGCGGTGGATCGTCGAGCGCAAGAGGCCCGCAGTCCAGTAGCACAGCAGGTCGCCGATATTGACGAGAATCGGCGGCGCGGAGGCGTTGCATGGATGCGGGTCGACGGGAACAGGCACGAATGCGCCGCACGGAGTCTGCAGCTCGAGCCCGGCTTGGCCTGGGAGGCGGAAGAGAAGCGTAAGGGAGCCGTAGTCGGAATGGGCGCCGGCGCGGGTGCTCTGGTGCGCGTCGCTTGCGGCGGTGGGCGGGTAGTACAGCATGCGGAAGATGGTGCCGGAGGGACCACGGGATTGGTCGTGGCGCGAGGTGAAGTAGGCTGGGTCGGGGATGTGCAGGGCGGTGGCGAGGAGGGAGAGGAGGCGGGTGCAGAGGGTTTGGCAGGAGGATTGGAAGCGGGTTATTAGGGCGGTGTGGTGGGAGAGAGGGGTGGGGAGGGGTTGGAGGGGGTGCGTGGCGGTGGGAGGGGCGATGTTGAAGGCTTGTTTTGGGTCGCCTTGCTGGGGATGTTAGTATAGATGGTAGGTTGGGAGACAGATGGGTTGGGCAGTGGGTGATATGAAAGCAGGGGCACGAGATAGATGCTTGGAGTGTCCCTGAGATGGATGTGGTCCGACGTAGTTCTTAGGAGATATCACACTTGCCTTCTGTCCCTCGGGATCAAGCGATTCGCCTTGCATTGATACCCAGCCGCGGTTTATACCTCCTGCTCTTTCGGAGTGGATGGCGAATTCTTGTTTGTGCTCGAGTGGTGAAGCGAAGAACTCTTTCGACTTCCGACTTGTCAGAAATTACTTGGTCAATCGTATGCAGTGTTAAACTCACAAGCTTGAACATGTCATCGATGTCCTTCGGCGGAATAGTCACACCATCGTTTTTGATGAAGAGGAAGCCATGGGTTGAAGCTGCATCGAGAACTTGCTGCGCTACTTCGGGTGTGGAACTCGAGATGTCAATAACAGGTATCTCGGACTGAGACATGGTAATGGTTGTCAAATTGATGATGGATGAAATGCATGGAGAAGATAGGAAGGCGATAAGGACGTCTATGAGGCGAGACTAAGATGTGCGGGGCGAACAGAACTTGAAGTCACCAATGCTCAAAGTGTTTTAAATTGATCTTGCCCGTCAAGACGCTACACATCAAGATTGGTGCCCTATTAGTACAAGGCTCAAGTGGAGCCGATACCATTGAGGCGTTGTAGTCTAGTGACTAGGTGAGGTCGAAGGGTGTACCTGAAGCTAGTGGCCCAAAGCGGAATAGCGGACAACAGGGATGTTGCGGCCGCCAAGCTAGAGCTTTGTGGCGCGTACTCGAATTCACTCCACCTGCCGCTGTTGTTGTTTCCCCGCGACCGCACCAGACGGCGCGTATACGTACTTTCACAACCTACCACCTGGGTTGTCCCTTCGACAGCACTCCCGCCAAGCTCGCACTCGCGACGTTTCTCTAGCATGATCCGCGACTTCGAGCAGTGGAACGCCAATATTGGTGAGCTCTCCGAGCTTCAGGAGCTTTCAGGATGCCGTGTAGGAATTGAAGCCGCCGACTACCTTACCAACCGCATCCTTAACCACCCCCGCGCCAAAGAACCCCTCGTACCTGCCCTCGGAGGCCTCCCACTTGCCCTCCAGCTACACATTGAGGATGACCTGGACGCTTTCAAGGCGGCGGGCATAGAGCCGCGATTTGTCTTCAGTGGCTTGGATATTACGAAGCCAGACGATCCTTTTCGACAGAAGCAAGAGGAGGCCGCCGTGAATGCTAATGCTTGGAACCTGTACGACAGCCACCAGGCGGAGGCTTCGGTCGCGAAGTTTGGCGAGTCAAGTGAGAGCGCAGTTACGTATAGTCTGTTGCGCTGTACTGACTACTGAAAGCCTATGTCGCTCCAGAAGATCTCTTTCCCGCGCTCCAATCCATCCTCACTAAACGAGAGCTTCGCTTCACCGTAGCACCGTACAGCGCATGGGCACAGGCACGGCTCCCATACGGTCACACAAATGCACAACGACTGACAATACACAGCTGGCATATCTCGAGCGCTGCGGCTTCTGTCAGGCAGTCTCCGGCTCATCAGACATTCTCCTCTTCGAGTGCGACAGGGTCATAACATCGTGGGACTTCGAAGAGAAGCAGTTCCGCTGGACCAAGCGTGCGAAGTGTATCAGTGATCTCGAGAGATTTGCCAATAATGGCACTGTCACCGAAGACATCTTCGTAGATGCCTGCATCTTGGCTGGCACACCCTTCCTCCCAACACTACCCAACCTCAACTCGCCGAACCGAACAGACCTGCTGAAACCACATGGCGCCATCAAAATGATCATGAGCAACGGCAAGACAGGCTACTCCGTCGTCGTCAACAACCACGACGACCCGCGCTTCAAGTCGATGCAGTACGTCGAGCGGTACCAGAAGGCACGGTCCGCTGTGCGAAACCACCCTATCTACACAATAGACGGCAAGATCGAGCCGCTGGACACCAATAGGTTACCCAATGACGCGGTCAACTACCTACAGTCACGACTACCGGATGAGGTCTACCACTATCTGTCGGCCGGTCTGATCAATGCGCGCGTCCTGCAATGGCGCACCACCTGCCACATATTCGATGTCCCACCCATGGACGGCGGAGAATCACCAGAGTATAGGAGCCTGGTGAGCTCCAAATTGACTCCGCTGCGGACAACGGCCATCAACCTGCTATCAAGTAGCCTGCACAACTGGTACCGGCATAAGAATCTGGAACTGAGATGCTGGTTCTCAGACCCCAACACCGAACCGCAAGAAATTCGGGTTGTGGGAACACCAGAGTCCTTGACCATCGTAGACAGCTGGAACGTAAAGGAAGCTACTTTTGCGGAGGCTGTCTCGCAGCACAAGGAATGCAGAGCTCCTTTCGAGAGAATGACTGAAACTAACAATTTTTCAGGGACATGGATATCTTGGATCAGCTATCTTGTCACTACAGAACCCCGACTTTGCTGCGAAAACGATCTCGAAGAAGGACCTCTCGAACCCGTTATCTACCACAAATGAGATACTCTACAACTCAATATGGCGCTTCCTCGCACTACGGGAATATGTTGACACGAAACACAACCTCACCGCTTGGGGCAAAGTGCTTGCCTCCGCCATTGCTGGTTTGAAGGGCAGGGCGGACTTGGAAGAGGCTATCGTCATCGCCGTCGAGCTGCTCCGGCTGGGCACCCTGAACGCAGACATCAACATGTTCCCTACTTACAACGGTGCTCCTATGCGCGGCAATGGTACGAGGCTTATTTACCAGTCACGAGAGCGCGGCTAACAAATTTACAGCGAAAGATCAACAGTTTAACATGCTGGTGTCACGCGTTGCCGGCCTTGGTGAGCTGCGCCATCGCCCGATTGGCTTCACTGGTCCTTTGAGCCAGCACTTGCTGGGTTATAACTCCATCATCAACATCATTCGACAGACTCTCCGTGATCTGGTGGAGGTTGCAGCGACGCACATGTTCCTCTACGGATGCTGCAACCGATTGGCCGTCGATCTGTCCGTGGTTGCCATGAAGTAAGTGTTCCCTGCGTATCGAAGAGGTGTGACTAACTCGACCAAGGCTACCATTCCTGCTGCCGAACAACTGTGCCCTCAGCATTGCTGTCAAGTCCTACCTTGACGAGCTGCTGAGCAATGATGCAGACCCAACCTCGCCGCAGACTAAGGCGCGTGTCCTTGAGACGGCGTCAACACGGTACTTCCCTCAATCCGTCGACTTTGCTGGTGATCTGAAGACGGCCTTTGAACTTTGGGATGCTATCTACGAGGGAGTCAAGAGCGGCGGCAATGCGGTTCCAGAGGCGAGCAAGAAGCTCTGGAATGAGACGAATGAGTGGCTAGCTGCGAGACGATAGGCTGGCCTCGCTGCCATCCTCAAAAGCATTGGCTTTGAGCGCATGTCATACGAAGGAATGGCGCATAGCTGCAGTCTCACTGCGTTGGGTCTCGGGTTGAAAGCCTGCACTCACGGTAGTTCAAACTGGCAAATCACACCTTGTCCCAGACATGCTATGTTGCCCTTTCAACAAGTGTGATGTGATACCCTTGCCAAGACGCTAGTCGGCGATCTGTCAGGATGCGTCGACTCCGACACCTTCCAACGCTTCCTTCCGCGCTTTTTTACGCTAGACTACTGATCTGACACCAGGTGCTTTGAGACTCTGTGTTCGACTTTTCTGTCGCATCTCCCTCTTGTCTTACCTGACAGGAGCCCCCAATGTCCGGACTGCAGTTGCAAGCGCGCGCTTCGATGCATGGCATGGCGTCCAAACAGCACCCTTATTGGCGAAAGGAAGCGAGAACATGCGGCTCTGATCAGCGAGTGGGCGCTCTTCGTCCATACAGCGTATTGTGGCGTTCTCGTGTGGTCGTACATCGACATGGGGCAGTTCAGCTCATGTGGTGACAAGGCTGAGGTTGGGGGCGGAGATTGTGCAGGTATAAGGTGAGTGTCGGGATGGTGTCAGCCTGCGCATATTCGATTCGTGTTTCTTGTCTTCGATTTTCAGCTTTGAATCGCAGCTCTGGGGGAGTCGTACGTCGGAAATGGCTGAGGATCTGGAGCCAGGTAGATGGTGTTGCTGTTCGCTTTGGTGTATTCGAGCTAATGTACTTTTATCCAGAGATTGCTGAGATTATAAAGAATACCTTCATCACTAACCACCTCAAAGCAGACCTAGCAGGAGTTGACCAAGCACTGAAGAGATTCAAGGCTCAGATCAAAGATGGCAAAAGCCTTCCCACGGTTTCGGATCTTCGAAAATTCCTTGATGACGAGGGGTTGGATATTCCCCATCTCAAAGACTCGTGGTATGAGGTCAATATTTGGCGCAAGGCAAAAGACGCAACTCTTCTGTTCGTAATCGCCCAACTAGACCAGAAGTTGGATGCCCCGGAAATGCGTTCGATACTTTGCGAAAAGCACCATCGAGAACGGCCATTGGTTCACAAGGCTATAGAACATTCACTCTGGCGAAGTGTTGCGCTCATGATGGCTTGCGGGGCCAGTCTGGATCCTGAGGTTACGCTCGAGAAGGTTGTCGAGTCCTCTTCCATCAGTGCCTACCCCATCTCGCGGGAAGAGCAAGACTTGCTAGACCTCAGCACATTATCTACCGGACTGGAAGAGCAATATTACACCCTAACCTCAACAGACTCACTGTCTTACTATTTCCCACCAGTTCCATCCATCGACGATTCCTCCTGGGATTGGGGCTCGATACATGACCTGCGACGAGTTCTGACACCATGGCGAGACCGAGCAATTGTAAGCAGGAGATTGAATTGGTTCCATATCCCTTTTACCAATGTGAGACTTCCCTGTATATTGCCGGTATATTTTCGTTGACGATTTCAGGGCTTGATTATCAAAGTATGTCACCCCAGACTACTCTAGATTCATCTAACACCCTAAGGCAATCATCACAGCTATTGAGAGTGACTTTGAATCTGGTAGCACTTTGGATTCAGACCGGATTCCACGTCCTTCTGAGGTCTTCTATGATCACTTCCGATCGTCCAATGTTGCCCCTGGCGACCCATACTTGACCTACAGAGAAGTAATGTACTGGTCACAACTGTTGTTAGCCAGCGACAGATCCAGGGATATTGCTGTCATTGTCGTATGTGTGGTCAGCTTCTTAACTCGTTTATTATTGACGACATCAGTTTCCGACTCTCATGTTGACAACGCTTGGAGTACACAAAGGCAATCGGGAGCAATATAAGGCTATAAGAGACTGCATGTCCACGAAGGTAGCTGGAAGATACTCCTCAAGCTGCACTGCTCACCTCGAGCGTACTCTGGACGAAGCGTATTTCCCAGGACTCGCCAATGAGGATTTTGATGAGCGGAATAAAGATCAGGTCGTATCCAAGAACTATGAAAAGGCTCCGGCAAGGCGACCAATTGTTGTGGTCCCTCAGTTGTGGCTCTGGCAGTTTGGCAATACCCTCATATCAGCTCACGGTATCCCTCGCGAGTCGAAGCAGTTCCATGCTTCGACACAACCATCAGCGCGTGGCGAACGCAAGATTTGGCAACCCAGAGCCTTTGCCATGGCGCCGCAAGTACAGATGGCCTGTCTAATCGCGCATTATGTCAAAGCCTTTGGCAACGAAGGTTTGACGCTACCAGACAAGAAAGAAGTGCCACCAGCTCTTGATCTCTTTGAGAGGCAAGTCGTTAAAGTTCTGTCGGATGTCAAGACATACATAAGGACTACCCCGCAAAGTCGCATCGTTTACGTCAAGGAAGAGGGATTCCATCTCAGCTTGTCCGACTGTCGAAGCGAGCTCGCCATGATACAGCACATTCTGACCCAGCAGAAAGGAGTCATAGACGCCTTTTGTGCTGATCTGACCAGAGAACTGGAGGACTTGAAAAAAGGACACCAGGACAACAAAGGCAGCAAAATCAGGATTGACCCTGAAGATGAGAAATGGTTCCTCGCATCCGCCTTGGACGAACTTCACGAGGCAGACATTGCACTGAAGCAATATCAAGAGCGGATCCTGAAGATTGACGGCGATGCGGATAGAGTTGAGAAGAACGTTCAGGACTTGCTCAATCTTAAACGCACCTATGCCAGTGTGCAGGATTCGCACGCCAGCGTCCTCCTTGGTGTGGCCGCCGGTGCTTTCGCCATTGTCACCATCTTCTTCGCGCCCTTGGCTTTCCTCACAGCGCTATTCGCGCTCGAAGTGCAAGGTTTCGATAGGCTATACATGCCGTCCACCGACGATAAAGTAACTTTGAATGGCACAATTGGTGGACAGAATGTTTCTGTCAGCGCCAACACAGAGCAAGCTGACTCCGTGTATAACGGCGGCAAGCTGGCCGGCATTCTCAGTGAGCAAATGGATCAAAAGTGGGTTGGTGACAATCAAGCTAACGACAATCCAGTTAGCTCAGTGGCCTTAACGTTCATAGTAACAGGGTTGATCGTATTTCTCTCTATGAAATACTTCCGCATTGAGCTCAGCGATTTGCGCTTCGAGCGGCAGCTAAAACCCGAAGTCGAGAAGGAGGACCAGAAGAATGAAGCGAAAGATATAGAGAAGAAAGAACCGAGTAGTTCGAGTAGTATGAGCAGCACTAATTCAAGTGATGCACGCACGGCAGGAGGGAGTGCGCCAGCTGGCGAAGCACCACAAGGTGAAGTGGGAAGGACCAGAGTTGCAACAGGCTCTGCAGAAGTTCGGAAAAGATCAGCTGACCTCGAGGCACAACGGGGGTCTTGAAATGGTAAAAAATACGAGATTCTCTTGGGATGGAGCGTGAAAATGCACGCACTGAAGCTCGTTGCTGCAGACGAGCAGAGGTGATGGACGTTTCGTATTTACATGTTACGGCTGTCAGCGTGATCAGATATTGCTAATATATGTAAGGTAGGATCAATGAACGACATGAATCCAGTGGCTTCTTCTAGATTTATGAAGTGTATGCCCAACCCTTCCACGAGAATTGGTGATCTGCGCCAAAATGGTACCATTGCGATAAGACACTTTCACTCCGACCTCGCTGCTGACCAACACCTCCTACTCACCTGTGCACCTCATACTATCTCCCGGTTACTTACGGAGATAACAGACGAATTGAAGTGACTCCTGTCTCGCTACCTCGTGCTGCTGGAAACAGTTTCTTGACACGCAGCACGTCATCCCACCCCCACATCACGCTCGCGCAACCCCGCAACACCATATCACACGTTGACAAACGTACTATGAGCGAAGCGAGCTATGATGAGCTTCGATGATGACGGAATCCAACAGCGATTCGATGCCGTTCATGGTACTACAATCTTGTATGCAAGACAAGAACAAACCATGCAATGATGCGATATTGCCACATCGCAATCTGCCGTGTGGATGCGCGGTATACTAATTGGTTTTACAAAGATATGAAAAGAGGTAGACTATAAGAGTCAAGTGGGTGACAAGAGAAGAAGAAAGTGGTATTCTTCGAAATCTCATTTGCCAACTATCTGAACTCTGCTGAGACCTGCAACCATGGCCACCGAGACTCTGACGACAAACATCAAGAGCGAGCAGACTCCTGTTGAGTCTCAGTCTCAATATCCTCGCGAGCCGCTCAAGCTGAAAGGCGTTCTGGACCAGTACGAATCCTTCGATGTTACGCCGGTTATTGGTCGAGAGTTTGCGAATGTCAACTTGAAGGAATGGCTTCGTGCGCCTAACTCCGACGACTTGATTCGCGATCTTGCAATCACGAGTATGTCTCAACGCACTTTCAAAATTCTCTGACGAATTGCTGATGCGTATACTAGTCTCTCAGCGTGGCGTAGTCTTCTTCCGCAAGCAGGATGACCTCGACAACGAGCTTCAGAAAGAGCTTGCCCAACGTCTCGGCGAGCTATCTGGCAAGCCTTCGACTTCAAAGCTGCACATTCATCCCGTCAGCAACTCTGGTCGTCGCCTTGGCGGGAAAGACGACGAGATCAGCGTCATTAGCTCCGAACAGGCGAAGGAGATCTACAAGGGCCGACTTGACAACTTCTCCGGCAAGAAGCAGAGTGCGAAGGGCGGATGGCATAGCGACATTACCTTCGAGCCTGTTCCCTCTGACTACGCATTGTTGCGTCTGACGGAGCTGCCGAAGACCGGTGGAGGTACGCACTCCCAAGTCTCCACAAACCACCATCCAGACTTTACTGACAGCGTCACAGACACCCTCTGGGCCTCTGGCTACGAGCTCTACGACCGCCTCTCTCCACCCTACCAGAAATTCTTTGAATCCCTCACTGCCACCTACGCCCAACCCGAATTCAATCGCGCGGCCAAAGAAAACAACTTCGAGCTGTACTCCAAGCCGCGCGGCGCCCCCGAAAACATCGGCTCCGACCTCACCGCCGTGCACCCTGTGATCCGCACCAACCCTGTCACAGGCTGGAAGTCGATTTTCAGCGTGGGACACCACGTGCAGCACATCAATGGCTTGACCAAGGAGGAGAGTGCCAAGGCATTGGAGTGGTTTGTGCAGTTGATTACGGAGAATCATGATTTGCAGGTTAGACATAGGTGGCAGAATGCGAATGATCTTGCGATTTGGGATAATAGGAGTGTGTATCATACTGCGACGTATGATTACGCGGGGCTGGGAGCGAGGACGGGGCAGCGGGCGGTGAGTTTGGGGGAGAAGCCGTATTTGGATCCGCAGAGTAAGGGCAGGAGGGAGGATTTGGGGTTGGTGGATGTTGTTTGAGGTTAGATCTGGGCGCTTTGTAGTAGCTGCCCTTGATGTCACTGATGGGAGAAATGGTCTTGCGCAAATAATCGAGCGTGGCGACAGAACTCTGCGCGTATCGTGCCCTGCAGTCATGTTGAGATTGAGAAGACTTCTAGGATTCATATACGAATCAGAACAGGATTGTGATTGAGATGCTGTTGCACTGGGTAATTACCTACCGAGTGCGGTGGAAAGAAACGGCAGGATACTTGCATCCGACGCTAGGCTAGATGAGGCATGGCTTAAACGCGTCTGGATAGCTGCACCGCGATCCCAGCTTCACGAAGCTCTTGTTTGCCATCCTACATGAAATCCTTGCATGGCGACATTGTCTCAGTCCCGGCTTTCTCCATTGCCGACAAACTTGTTGATTTCAATCCTCTCTTTCTTGTCGACTTCTGTTGAATGTAGCGGTCACGCGTTAGCATTGAGCTTGAACTGACGACATCCACCGCGCCCTTGCGACATTGCTCGCAGCGAACGCACCACGATCTGGCCCTCATGGGCCTTTACGCCTCTTTTTCCTTTTGCCCCCGGCTCCATGACAGCGGATCCTCCAAGAACTCCCCACCACGGGTGTTCGTGCTGCAGCGCCAAGATATCGTCCCTGACGCCATTCTCAGGATGTTTGACGTGCCAGCATGGATGCATGATCGTTATCGGACCTCTCAACCACCACCTGGGGAGTGAATTGCTGAAGCAACTGAAGCAAGTCGGGAAATTGGACGCGATTACACAGCAGCATGCGCAAAGTCTAGCATGACAGTGGCTTCAGCATCGAGAAAGCTGACTACTGTGTACAACAACCTGGGACGTCGCACCTTCAGCATGTATGTCCGCACCCTGAGACCGCAGATCGTGCCTTGGACTATGAGTCTCCACGTTATGATTGCCGCATGTATGGCCGAGCTCTAACCCAACGGACCCGCTCTTCTCCTGGAATTTGAATGCATGCTCCGACTCTTTGGCTCCAACGGTTGACGAAAATTGACAGCTATAATGCCGCCAAGTCACAATGACGCCACACAAGACTTGAAGACCTGCCGATGGGTGTTCAGCTGCTCCTTTCGGCCAATTCTAGGTCTATCAAGGAAGTACGCCGATGTGCCCATCCAATCACCTACTGGATGATTCTTATCGAGAGAAGAGGACCGAGGACTCTGGGGCTTTTGAGGCTTGTCTGGGCAGCATATGTACTTGTCTCTAGCGATGTTGTCAACCCTCGACCATGTTGCACCATACTTAGCCGTGGCAATCTCTGCTCGTAGCATCTCCGGTGCTTTATAAGATCTCCTAGGAGACGTTCATTTCATGTTCCGGTCACCTGGTACCTTTGCTGTACATTAGCAAACTGTTACCTCAGAGCAACCCTGTGAGCGAATCGATCTCACGATGACTACCCTCGTGCCAGGCGAGAAGCAGGTACCCGTAACTCAAAGTTCGGACTCGGGGTCGTCTCAAGATTCGAGCAATGAGTCATCGGTGCGAGACCAGAAGGGGCCAAATCCGTTCACGGATGCTGTGACCACGCAATACTGGCGCGACATCTATGAGAACGCCAAATATGAGGGACGCCATCGGTTCGACCCTGAATTCACGTGGACGCCGGAGGAAGAGAGAAAGCTTGTCCGCCAGGTAGGCGCACCGATCCAGGGGATTAGCATAGTGGCTAATTACGTGCAGCTCGACTGGAGGATCACCCTGTGGGCATGGCTCATGTTCGTCTCGCTAGATTTGAATCGCAAGAACATTAATCGAGCGATTTCCGATAACATGCTGAAGGAGCTGAGTACGTTGCAACGTCTCTATGAGCGGTAACATAGCTCACGATACTGCAGAGATGAACACCAATGACTTCAACTATGGGCAGACAGTGAGCCTCACCCTCAGTCCGGAGAGGGTCATGGTAGCTGACGCTTGCTTAGATCTTCCTTGCATCCTTCTTGTTTGCCGAGCTTCCCAGCGGCCTCATTAGCAAAAAGCTTGGTGCGGATCGGTACGTCTCTCATGCTGGGAATGGCCGGTGGCGCACCGTGAAGCTGGGTGCTAACCGACGTGCAGATGGATCCCGACAATCATTTGCGCCTGGTCGATTGTCAGTGCGTCACAGGCCGCCCTGCAGACTAAGGCGCAGTACTATGCCATCCGATGCCTGCTTGGACTGCTCATGGGAGGATTCATTCCGTAAGCCAACAGATTCAAAATTGTGTGATGTCGGCTGATACTCGGATGCAGTGACATTGTTCTCTGGCTTACGTACTTCTTCAAGTCGAACGAGCTCCCGCTCCGCCTCGCGTGGTTTTGGACGGCGCTAAGCACGTGCAATATCGTCGGCTCGTTGCTTGCTGCGGGCGTTCTGCAGATGCGCGGCTTGAACGGGTGGAGTGGATGGCAGTACCTGTAAGTCAATCGATTTCTGCTTTGGTCGAGGTAACTGACAAAGAGCAGATTTCTCATCGAAGGTCTTCTTACTCTTGTGATCGGAGTTTTCTCCTACGGTCTAATGCCTCCCGGCGCATGCCAGACAAAACATTGGTTCCGCGGCAAGAACGGCTGGTTCAACGAGCGTGAAGAGAAGATTCTCGTCAACCGAATCCTGCGCAACGATCCTACCAAAGGCGACATGAACAACAGACAAGCTGTAGGCCTGAGACTGCTTTGGAAAGCTACCACGGATTGGGAGCAGTGGCCACTCTACTTCATTGGACTTATGGCTTATATTCCACCTTCGCCGCCGACGACATATCTTTCATACATCCTGCGGCGACTCGGATTCTCGGTCTTCCAATCAAATCTGCTTGCCATCCCGTCGCAATTTCTGTACGCGGTTCAGCTCATCATTCTCACCTGGCTTTCAGAGAAGTACAAGGAGCGCGCCATCTTCTCCAGTCTCTCCAACATATGGATCTTTCCCTGGCTCATCGCACTCGTCACCATTCCCGCCAGCGCTAGTGCTTGGGTCCGTTACGCTTTACTCTCCGGCCTGCTGTCTTATCCCTACTGCCACGCTATCCTCGTCGGCTGGAATGCGAAGAACAGCAATGCCGTCCGCACGCGCGCCGTATCTGCAGCGTTTTACAATATGTTTGTTCAGTCTGGCAACATCATCGCGACAAACATATACCGCGATGATGATCAGCCGCTATATCGCCGTGGTAATAAGATCCTTCTTGGTATCTGCAGCTTCAATATTGTTCTGTTTTACCTTGTCAAGGCCTTTTACATCTGGCGCAACAAGGTTAGAGATCGCCAGTGGAATGCAATGACAAAGGAAGAGCAGGAGGATTATGTCGTCAGCACGAAAGACGAAGGAATGAAAAGGTTGGACTTTAGGTTCGCTCATTAAATCGTGTCGACACGAAAGCCTGAGGTCGGAGTGATCGGGAAGCAAGGTTGGGGCCACATGAACGATGCGGGCTTGTGGCAAACGCAGGCTGCGCATGAATGATGAAACGATGCTGCAAGCTGAGGCGGCATGTTGCCACTCAGCTGAAAATTATAGAACGAGAGAAGAGCTTCGCACCGTGTGTGACGTACCCTTGTGAGGCCCAAGGCGAGATGGCACAGGCATATAAGTTCACGAACACATGCGCAGCAATTGTCATCATTCGCAACTCACCTATCAACTTAACAGTGTCATTGGACTACCCAAGATCCTATTCATCATCCATCGCACTCCAGCACTACTCCCTTTCACATCAATCCAACTCTCCTTACACCACAACTGTTCCCACTCACCCTCATCCCAATAAAACAACCTACGATGTCAAAGAGCGAGTTCTTCGTGTCCGCTTTCAACAAACTCCGCAGCGCCAGCGACGGCGCAGAACCATACTAGCGACAGCAAACAGACAACCCGCAGAGCAGGCTTCAGCAGCTATTCCGCAGGGCCAAGGCGAGACGGAGACTGCGACGGCGGCGCGCGGGTCTGGAGCTACGAGCGGAATTACAGAAGGGACGGTGTCGGATTTTCGGGTACTTTCCTCTGAATGAAGTGGGTGGTTGAGGGCGCTAATGGAGGTGGTGATAATTAGGGGCGGGGAAGAGGTGATAGGATGGTGCGGTCGGGACGGCTGGGACTGGGATAGCAGCGAACACTCTCTTGTGTTCGTTACTGCAAAAGATGATGCATTCGTAACGAAACATCGGGTGCAATTCGTTATTCCAATGCATCCGTATGTTGTTGACTCGTGCACAGCTAGATTTGCTCCATGCTGTGATAATGTCCACGACCTGCACGCCACCTCCTGGTCAAGGAATATGAAGATGAGTAATTAATCGACGATGCCCTTGGTTTTGTGGGGCCCAGATGGCGAAATTGGCATCGTTGACTAGTGCTTCGAACCATGTAGTAGCTACGCTGCTTCCTTTTGGCAGCGGCGACTTGGTGGACCGCTCGTGAAAAAACACGTGCTCCTACCATTGCGAGATGTTGAGAGTCCTCCTGGTGCGCCAGAATTCCGTGAATCTTTGCAGTCGTATCTTGAGTGAGCGCTGCGGAATGCCGGTAGGCCATTCGTGGTACCCGTGGATGCCATGGTAGCGAATCCATGAGCTGGTACACTAGTGACACTTACTCTCGCTCGCTCCATCTTGTACTGCCCTGCCCTAAAGCCCGCACGCACACAGGTCTATTGTCAACTTCAGAGTTGACACGGACTTGCTCCACAACGATATTTGTAGGGCGCAGAGTGCCCCCGAATAGCCTTTGAGAAACGAGTGAGTTGCTCCACGAAGGTGAGGTTTTGCATCTGTTTACCAACTAGACTACCAAATGGGGATAGTGGCCCATAGTCTTTCAAATGGAATTCTGCTTGTGCGTTCCTGCGTATCGCACAATACTAGTATTTGGAGAAGATTAGCGTACCTGAATCTAACGTAATTGTGCCAAACAGCTCCAGGAATACTTAATTTCTCTCCGTCGACAGCGCTCGCGACACGGAACACAAATCTCTTGACTTCACAGAAGTCGTCTTCCGAAGCATGCCAGCCAGCATGCAAACCGCGACCGATAAACGGCGACCAATAATCGCATCGCTCCAGCATCTTTGCGACCTCCCAGAAACGATTCATCCCATCCTAGCGCGGGAGAATTGGCTCGACATGGACGTGAACGTTCGCGGTGATAATACATTATGGAACAATCTACAGCCGGCATTGCGCTTCGTTACTCAGATGCTGACAAATGAGGCTGCGCTCTTGTGGTGGACACATCTGTTTTATGGCGAAACAAAACTCGAGGAGTCGTCCAAAGAAACATACCTTGCTGAAACGAGTTGGTCTTGGAATCGCGATGCACTTCTAGTGGTAAGACAGCACCTGTCACAAACGATAGCCGGTCAGATAAAGTTTGCCTTCTATAAGGCGGACGAGTCAGAGTACGGCAAAACCTTCTCTTCCTGGACTGAGATCACCGAGACCTTGGACCCGTCAGTCTCTCCCGAGGAGAAGAAATATCTCTTCCAGAAACAATACGTTGGGGAATTAGTCATGTCCGCGTTTCGATCTGAATTCAAGGACTACTTCATCCTTGGAAATCGTTCATTGCAGCAAGACCTTTCCACAAGTTTTCTTCTGGGGGTGACTATCATCCATGAGATTGCGCACACTGTGAACCAGTTGCACGGAAATGCAGCATTCACAAAAGGTGTTCAATCGCGCGGACCATGCGACAACGACATTATCGAACCGTGCTTGTCCCGGGTAGAAGCCCTCGATCCCACCTATCCCCACAAGAGGAATGAGCTTGGCTGGTCCTTAGAGAGCTACTTGTTCGGCTTAGGCTTTGGCGCGACTATGATGCCGGAGCATGGTGCGTCGGACTTGTGGCATTCAAGTATGGATGCCCTCAGGGACCCACAGGAAAATGTTATGCCTACTCCGCAGAAGTCGGTGTTGCGATTCTTCCAGCGGGAAAAGTGGGAAAGACTTCGCAGGGCGGACAGGGTTGATCTGAAAGGCTGGCCGCAAGCAAAGCTCCGTGTTCAGCATCGCCATGATTTTGGTGAGGGATGTGTCTTTCATCTAGAACCAAATGCGGCCCTCAGTGAACATTCTGATGGCCTCTTCAACCTCACAACCTTTTCGGAAGTTAGATCGCTCCTTCCCATCTCCTGCTTTGGACACCAGGCCTTCGTCACATTGACATCTCGCCTGAAATCCCATCGAGAACACCATTAATTGAAGGCGAGTTGAATTTTCCAATCCGGCGATGGTGTTTGGAGCTCGGCGAAATCGGACAAACGGATTCTCTGATTTGGGTCAACTCCACTTTAAGCGAGCACGTGGTGAGCACCACCCCTCGTCGGAAGCGGGTCCGTGATTGACGACCAACCATCAGAACGACTCGGAACCCCAACTAGTACCTCCACGGCGACCTCGGCGATGGTTCGCAACGTCATCCAGTCAAACATAGGGGCCATGGACCGACTGCATCCGCGCGGTGACTCTGTGAGCGTGACCGAGTAGCCGAGTGCGGGGCGTGACGGTCGACTAAACGCGGGGCAGGGCAAAGGCTATATGAACAATGGTGTCGCAAGCTCCGGAAGCTCTCTCCAAGGACTGCAACCTATCGCTATCCAACTGACATACCTTACCAATGGCTGGTATTCTCAAGACCGCACAGGATCGTCTCTCGGCTGTCGCCCAGGATGTGACGGGAGGACAAGCCGCAAACGAGTACAAGTTCCCGGCATTCGATGAGTTACCGAAGGTCGATGGCATGCCCCAAGGCAGCATCTGGGGGTTTTATGACAAAGATGGAAAGAAAGACGAGGCTGGAGGTAAGCTAGACTTCACTCTCCTGCGTTTTGATCATGAGCTGACATTTGGTAGCCGTCAACCTCCTGACACCATCCGTCGTTCTGGCCGCTTCCCGGGAGATCACCACAGGAGAGCGCATCCAACTTGATTGGCCCTTGCACAACGTCCAATTCCCTGGCTTCAACCGTAAAGAGTTCAACCAGAAGAAGATCAACTTTGCGGACTTCTCTGACTTCTGCGCAATGGATGATGAGATCTACATCAACACGCAAGCTGGCTCCCAATGGGACAGCTTGAAGCACTTCGCTCATCAAGCAAGTGGGAAATATTACAACGGTCTCACGCACGAGCAAGCTGGTACGACAGATACTAATGGCACGCACAACTGGTGCGAAAAGGGAGGCATCGTAGGCAGAGGTGTGCTGTGCGATTGGCTGCGGTGGTATGAGGAGACCAAGGGCAAGGCGCCGAGTCCAGTCTCAAGGCACGAGATTCCGGTCGAGGAGCTTCAAGAGACTTTGAAGTGGCAGGGAACTACGCTAAGACAGGGCGATATTCTCATGATTCGAAGTGGATATGTGAGATGGCACAAGTGAGTAGACACGCTTGCTGAATTCGACGAAACATCAGGACTAATCGATGCTTAGCAACGCAGGCGAGGACGAGCGCAAGTCTGGCACGCGGGACAACACTGTCGCTATCGGTGTCCAAGCCGCCGAGAAGACGATCCGCTGGCTGTACGACCAGCACCTTGCTGCTCTTGTCGGCGACACTGTTGCGTTCGAGGCGTGGCCGCCAAAGTTCACCGACGGTTGGTGTCTGCACGAGTGGCTTCTCGTTCACTGGGGTACGTGGTTGTTGCCTTCGTGTTACGTGGATCCAATGCTGATGTGAAACAGGCACTCCGATTGGCGAAATGTGGGACCTCGAGGCCTTGAGCGAGCGATGCCATGCCTTGGGCCGACACACCTTCTTCATGACTAGCGCACCTTTACATGTCAAGGGTGGTATTGGCAGCCCACCTGGTGCTATTGCGATATTCTAGACTTGCGGGTGATTCATCTACGCTCGACTGTACCTAGCTTGAGCATCTGCAAGAAATGCTAAGTCCTTTCTAGCCTGTAGTCTTCTGTCGTAAAATACCCGCCTGCGCATAAAGCTATTCACCTTTCCAACATGGTATTGGAAGGACTTCGAAGAGCACAGCATGCAGTTAGTGTGCAGTAATATAATAGTCGGAGGGGTTTCGTGCAGTCTCAATATTACCGACATGTACATGGGCAAACTTGAAGGAGCTTAAAACTATGCAGGTGTTACGCAGCGCGACCCCTGATCGTAAAGGTCAAGCACACACCTCGACAGCGCATGTCGCATCGCGCCGCTTAAAATCGACAAGCCAAGCGCTTCATCGTCTCCTTTTCTTCTTTTTCTCACTCTGTGTCTCTCGGCTTCCAATTTCCTTTGGTCCGAACGCTTTGGCCCTTCTGCAGTCCTGTTCGCCTTTCTGCCTTACCGATGGCAGACACGATGCTTTCGTCGTTCGCACGCTTCTCCGTAATCCTCCTTTCGACGCTGCGGGTTCTGTTGGTGCGAGTCCACCTGTCGAAAGCGGCCGCTTCAGCTTCTTCGCAGGTCGACAAAGCCCATGGCTTAACTCGCCATCCTCTTCTGAGAATTCGCTGTCATCTTCTGCGTCCAGAAACCGCTTTCGAACCGCATCACCAAGTGCCTCCTTCAGCCTCGCCTGATCCTTCTCCTCCCACTCCTCGACCTCACATGCCTTCCGTCTCATGCCAGGCCTCCGCTCGCACCTCCGAGTCCACTGCATCTTACCCTCATGCTGGTGGGTAACTTGATGCAATCCAGCCCACTGCGCCTGTGGCACAAACAGCGCTTCCTCAGCCGCCTGTCCCTTCAGCATTTCAAGCTGGTC
>TARA_R110002003_G_scaffold288_4_pt1 | contig 34176 bp, 29 predicted proteins | sample TARA_R110002003 | Tara Oceans TARA_R110002003 (sample SAMEA4396441) | marine metagenome | biome: Westerlies Biome; feature: [SRF] surface water layer (ENVO:00010504); material: water (ENVO:00002006), including particulate matter (ENVO:01000060) such as... | depth 5 m | reverse complement strand
ATGTGAACCTCTCATCTGCTTACCATCTTATGCTCTTCTTGAATACCGGAACCTCATCGAAGTCGTCCACGCTCCACTTCAAGTTGCCCTTCTCATCGATCCATGCACCCTTATCACTACACTTAATGCCAGCCGTATCAGTCTCATTTACCTCATTACTGCTGACACCCATTGGATCTTTTGCTAACCAAACAACTGGTGTCTTGCTCGTATACGCTGGGTTCAAGTAGGCTTTCTTGACATCTTCGTCGCTGTATTCCGGAACATCATCTGCATCGAAGTCACCTTCTCGTATCCATTCCTTCATCGCAGTGTGGCTTGCGAAGATGTGCGGTTGCAGAAAGCGTGCCACAGGTGTGACAACTTTGGCCGGGACACGCGTGCGGCTGCTGATCCGATCGATGTTTGATTCCGAGCTGCGCAACGCATCGGCCTCGCCTTCCTCCGCCGCCGAAAGAAGAGGTGCTTGCTCATCATTTTCAGCCTCTAGAGCCAGATCTGCAGGCAAAAATTGCTCGAGTGGGGCAAAGTATCGGTTCGTAAAGTAGTTGAAAATGATGGTTGCGAAGAAGAGGGCCACGATCATGATGAGAGGCCCTGTGGCCTTACGCAAGCTGAAGAGGCCAACGAGGCAGAGCTCTGCGATATAAACACCGGTAAGGATCTGCTGTAGAGCGAGCGTGTAGCAGTGCCCTTTCGTATCGATCTTTGGCTGCACAGTGTATAGCAGCATGTATCGATAGCTATAATAGAACAGCGCAAGACCAATGGCTGCGAATCCGAGTACCAGAGGCGCAATGCACGAATACGCAATAGCTATTAGAGGTCAGATGAGGTCATAAACGGGTAGATGGGAGGTACTTACCGATGATCGCGAAGTTGACATATTTCGGGAACAGCTTGCCCCACTGCATGCCTCTGAGATAGGTAAATCTCGTGTACTTCTGTCGCGGCGTCTTGTCAAAGTATTTGTCGAAGAAGACAAAGGACAATACATCGGAGTAGTTGAGCACGTTGCTCGGCGCGTTGCTTAATCCTTGGATGACGAAGTAGGTAAGGTACGTATTGGATGCGCTTGGTAGCTTCTCAGCAAGTAGTTGGGGCACCGATGTTGGATCTTTCGCAATCTGGGATGCCACAGCCGCAGCTCCTGAGGCCAGTGTAGTGACAAGGAAGATCTGGAGGACTTGGAACACAAAGTACCATTTCAGCACTTTTAGCTCCGCTGAGGTATTAGTCGCTTCACCGCCAATGGTTTTGAAAATGTCTGCACAAATCAGCCTATATCTATCAGGAACAATCGAATCCACTTACATCTGAAGATATTGGGCACATATGATGCAAGCATACTGAGCAGCAGTGGAGGGAGTAGACCCGAAAGTAAGCTCATAATCGTAGGAGGAAGGTTGTTCAAGAAAGCGAGCCACTTGAAGTTCTCGGCAAGGTATCCAATGTTTGAGACCGCACCGACGAGGGAAACAGGAATGGACCAGAAAATAATGGTCGCAATGACTAGAGCTAGGGCAACGCCTTCCTGCGACAAGCGACGCGCCGGAGCCAGTGTCAAATTTTCCCACACGACCTCGTTGGGCAGGACACCGGTATAACGAGGGGTAAGGGACAGAATATCAGCTGAAGCAATTTGCTGGCATGCTCGCTGAGCTGCAGCTTGGGACTTGAACTCGACGAATACGGCGGCTGCACCGCCCTGGCTGTCCACACTCTCATTTGACTGCCTGGCTTTTTCAATTTCGTCTTCGTTGTCCTTGATCTGTTTTCGGTACCAATCGATACTATCGACCTGCTTGCCGACGGGCGCTGTCTTCAGTCGATGCGTGGGCCGCAGTGACTTCCTCATGCCATCGGAAAAGCTGTCGTAGGTAACAGCTCTGCGACTGTTCTTGTTCTGCCTCTTCCTGCCTTTCTCATTCACTTTGAGGATGAGGGAAAGTTCTGCTGATTCCAGCTCTTCCACCTTTGAGTTCCTGGATGATACGAGAGCTTGTAGCTTGTCCGCCTTGGTCGCAGGCCAAATGCGCACAGCATCGTTCCCGAAGAATCGCTGCATATTACCCTCATCAAGTGTCGCTGTTGGTGCTGAGAGAAATAGCACGGTACGGGACGATAGTCTCCGCGCGTTGGTCTTGGACAGGTTCCACGCTTGCCGCAAGCCGATCAGCCAAAGTCGCTCGCGCGCTACAGTAAACATGACAAAGCTGAAGAACACCCATGCCACCGCCGCATGAGCATAGAGATGGTTCTTCTTCTTAACATTGCCAATCGAGATACGATTGAGCTCAGTCGATTTGCCACCGCCTGTCGCATTGACCGGAATCAGAATGGGCCAGGTGAAGCATGCGCCAACAACGCAGATGAAGATCAAGGTGCGAAGGAAGCGTAGAAAGAGGTATGAGTCCAACGACTGGTGGTACAGCATGAACTTGTCTGGGACGACTCGCATCGTGTGGACCCAATCCCAGTACGAGTTGCTCTGGCATGGTGTGCGATCTTTCTTGGGTACGGTTCCAATGAAAGTCCTTGGAAAGTAAACTTTGGGGAACTTCTGTCTGATGAGCACGAAAGCGATGGCGAATAAGGCTGCCGTAAGGGCGGTTGGGATGAACGCGGCAGCTACTGCAGCAAGCGAAGACGGCCCTTTTGGCTAGGAGATACAGTATTAGTTCCCGTCACTCAAGCTTTTGAAGACGATATGGTTTACTCACTGATGATCCGCCACTTGTGCCATTCTTGGCGATGAATACCGTTTGGAGGTCCATTGCGGCGTACGTGTTAACGGTTGAGGGTAGAGTATTCGAAGGATCAACAAATCATTCTCGCCAATGAAGAAGAAGCAATCAAAGACGCCGGAACGAGGCGACGAAACGAGCGTTCGTGATACTTCTTCTGCGATAGCTGTGTGCGTGACTGTTGGTTGCAGGACAGATGCAAGAATTGGTCGCCTAGTTCGAGATGACGTCGACGTGAGGCGTGGGCGAACGTGCGCGGCTCACTCGCAAACAATCACGTGCAGCCATTTCCTCAGGCATCCCAAATTAGTTGCCTGCGATGATATTTTATCTTAGAACTCTTCCATTATGGCTCAGAAAGTAATCGCGGTGAGTATTACGAGATCATATGTACTGTCTTCCCACCAATGGCACTACTCCATGCTCGCTCAACCTCTTTTTCCTGGTATCAAGCCCACCAATGTAGCCCTTGCGAAATCCAACAGTCCTTAACGCCGTAACAACATGCCAAAAATAGGCCGTAAGATGCAGCATTATACAAAAAGGATTAAAGTCGCCGTGGCTACCTACAGCCACAGCAACCACCTCACAACACCCAATGCGAAACCAAGCACCCTCTTCACAGATCCGACTAGTACAACGATGAGCCACACAAACCACATGACTGCGACGAGCGCCCATTCAACCATCATCCAACCAAACCCACGGATCCAGCGCATTCTTCGCCTACGCGCGCGTAGCATACGGTCTATGTCGTCTGCGATCTGCTTGACCTGTAGAGGACCTTGGCCCGATATTTCGCTCGTGATGCGCACAGCTAGATCTCCGCTTTCGAAGATGCGGGGCATGAGATCCGAATCTACTCTCGATCGCAGGTCTGCTATCCGCTCAGTGAGCTGCTTGATCGTGTTGTTGCGGAAGCTTTGTGTGGATGAGCGGAGCGAGCGCGTCGAATTCTCAAGCTCACACATCAGGATCTTGGCGGCTAGGACATGCTCCTCCTTTCTTCGAACCGGCACGAGCTCTCTGCCTGCGGTAGCGGCGGCGTGAGCCAAGAAGTCAGGCGGTGGTGACCTCTTGGCGAGTGCGCGCCGATTGATTTCCTTCGCTTTAACACCAGAGCAGAGAAACAGAGCACGAACGCGAGCGATGTCGGCTTGTGTCACGATGTTGGCATTGTTTCTGCGATGGAGAACATGCGCGTTGTCATCAGCAATACTCCAGTGTCGTTTCCCTTCGAGCGTTGGCCGGGAGCTGCTACGATGCCTGTCCTTCGAGCCAGGAGTATCTCGAAGGGCAGTAGGTGGCAATCCGCCCAGACCGACTCCACCTGGACGTGCGAGAACTTTGTTAACTCGATCTTGACTGTGACTACGGCTGGCATCCAACGTGTTGATAGATGAGCCTGTTGATAGCCTCTCCAAGTCCATGCGGGGCGGGGCAAGTCTATCAAAGCGAGGTGATTGATTATTCTTACGTTCACGATTCTGCAGCGAAATGTGATCGCTTGCAGATGTTGTGCCCATTTTGCTCATCCTCACCTCATGTGCGGGCTTGAAATTGGGAAGATCCAGGTGATAGCGACTGTCCTTGTTGGGAGCAATGCTTTCAACAGTAGTTGTTGTGACTGATCGAGACATCGCCGGCCGTTTTGACTTGTTCCCTTTGACCGATGTGTCTGTACCGTAATCCACTCCATCAGAGACGGCGTCCGCATCTTCTTCATCAGGGCGATCTCGTCGAAACACGAAACCACCGACTTTTGAGCCTTCATGCTTGACGCCCTTGAAAAACCGAGTGACGGCAGATTGCGGCTCTTGAGTTTCACGTCGTTTGATCCTATCTGGACTTGGCAAGCTTGTAGTACTCTCATTTTTCCGGTGTCCGAGGAGAGATTTGACTGCGTGAGGAGCAGCCATGATCGTGTGACCGACATGCCCACTGTCCTGTGTTTCCTCGCTCGTCTGCCGGGACCGCAGATTCTTTTCAAGTCCTGCCAAGGCCAAATCGTGCTGCAGATGACGAGCGTGATCTTCGCTGTTCTCGTGTGAATGGAAGGGGTTCAACTTGCTTCGCTTCGATCTCCTGTTTACAGAGCTATCACGACTACGTGGTGGCGAAAGATTACTTCCAATATGCGGAAAGCGCTTCTGGTGTGGCGTGTTTGGTGCCGTGCTATCTAGATCCTCAAATGAAGAACGTGGCTCGATGTCGTCTCCTGAGACAGTAACATGTATTCGCGCGCGTGGAGGCCTCTTGAATATCCCAGGATGATCCATGCTTGTATAACCATTTCCGATGCGGGGAATATCTAGGGAATTTTGTGACCTCTTGCTATCAGGCTCGTTTTCATGATCTCGTCCCCATTTGTTTGGCGTATCAGGCGAGATGATGGCCGGCGATTTTCCCTGACTTTTATTGGCTTGTTGTTTCAGCATGTTCTCCAATTGTATCGCTAGTGGTCCGGTGTTGTGCTCTTCGTCCACGACAATACGAGGCTTCCGCTTCCCTGAGTCACTCTCCGAGTCTGAGTAGTCGCTATCAATGTCGACGCGGAGGCGTGAGCCACGTCGAGAATGTTTGCCATGTCTTGGACTTTCGGCTCGGAAAGCAGGTAAAAGCCTTCGCCTGCGTCCACGCTCGCTGCCTTTTCGCTCTCGTCACCACTCGCCGGGTCAGTTGCAACTCCAGCAACGCCTTCAACCCAACTTCTTCTTCGCTTCTCGTTTATTTCTTTACTGTCACGAGGCTGTAGAAAATCGGGCTTGGGCTCCTCTTTGGGCGGAAAGATCTTTCGACCATGGCGGTTCTCGATGATAGTCTTATTATCGCTCTGCTCGAGCCAGTATGCGTCCGCAAGAAGCTCCTCTGTACAAAAGACCCAACCTTTGTGCGGTCTCGGTGACTTATTGGGTTCCGCGTTGCTGGTGTGATCCTCGTGCAGTCTTGGCAGAAGTGCTCTATCATCGTGGCGGAATCCAGGGCGCTTTGCCTCTTGTTCTGCACGATCTACCCAATCATGCACTTCATCGACATTGGTGAACTCATGAGGGCTGTGGTCAAGCGGTCGTCGCTCGCGCGCTCGGCTCCTTCTATTGCGGATGTACTGCAAAGGATTATATGGGCGACCAAGGTCGTGTTGCTTGCCAGCGTAGGATGGCACGCGTGTGAGTTGTGCTTGTGGACTGCCGGGAACATTGTTTGACGAAACGAAGAAGTTCCCGGGCGCATTCGCATCCGGTTTGAGCGGCGGTAAACACTCCAGCAACCGTAAGTACTCTATTCGGAGCTCAATATAGTCGCGAGCTTTGTCTCGACGCGCAAGTGTTGCGGCGGAAGGATTGAACGTTTGAGAGCCTGGAAATGCCAGCGACCCGCTTCGCGGAACAGACAAAGACATGTGTCGAGATGGAGAGCTCTTGCCTCCTGCTGGAGACATGTTTCTCGACACTCGCCTTTGCTCATTGAGATATTGCCGGAGACTACTGCCAGCACCATGATTGCCAAGACTGCCGTCTCTCTGGACGCCCGAGATGGCCCTAGATTGGGCTGCTAGCAACGGGCCAGCGCTGATATTCCTCCTTCGGCTTTCACTCAGATTCAGAGCCATATGTACGAGCTGATTCGGGTCGATTGCTTGTCGTTGCGGTGTATTGGAACGTGCATCTTGGGCGGGTATGGGAGATGTCGTTTCGCGGAGGGTGTTCCTAGTCTTCCCTACATGAAGGCCACCATTGCTCTGCTCGCGGCTGTCGGTCACGTGAAGATCAGATGCTTCGCCGACAGCACCTGGCCTTTCTGTCCGCATCTCGTGTGACAATGGTGACCTCATTGGAGACCCCTGTAACCCTCGATCGTTCTCTCGGTGTGCATCGCCCGTAGGGACTTCCATATGTCGCGATCGGCGTTTTCCTTTCTCATCCTCGGCCTGTGCTTGATGATGCACCTTGCGCGGACCACTGGGAAAGCTCGAGTCTAACAGGAAGCCTCCAGACCGACGTACACGCTGCCTTCGACGTGCAAAGTCGTGCTCTTCTATAGACTCGGCTGTCAGAGGACTGCCTGAGCGTCGCGACGGCGATCCGTTTGGGCCATTCGTCGCGCCTGCATCACTCCGCGAGGCGAAGCTGTGCCGTTGAGAACTGCCCTCCCCATTCTCTATGTAGGTGCCCGACCCTCTCGAGTTCAAGGTCCGCGACGACGTCGCCGACGGTTCGGAGGAGACTGAAGGGCGGCCGTCGCTCGGGGGTGCCGACATGGTAACGGCTCTCCTACCTCGGTCGTTGAGGGGGTCGCATCGCGAAGATGAAGGCTGCGCGGCGAGGAGGCGCAGGTCACAGGTTGGGATACCACGTGAAGTGATCACAAAGGTATGAGATGCTTTTGTATGAGGCTGTGCACATATCCAAGTGCTAAAGAAAGGTGATTGCTCGTGATAGCTGCACACGTTATTTGATTGACGCGGACCATCTGCACCTCCGAGGCCCCTTCTACATACGTCAATTATGTGGCGCGTGCACGCCTGAGCCTCATCACCATCAGCCACAGCACGGAGTGCCGCGACAGGCAGGCAGTGAATAGCCTGAGCGTTATTTCATTAGTGTTTGTCAAGAGTGACAGTGTCAATCACCTTTTTGGTGCATTCTGTCTCACGCAGGACCCCGCAAGCTGCGGGTACCACTCCGCAGTTTAGTGATGCCCGCCGATGGACGAGGCATAGGTACCACAGATAGCCTTTGAAGAGCCGCAATAGGTACACCACATATCTCGTAGTCGATGTTCACGGTGTGATCTGAAATGCCCCGGCAAGAGTTCCGCCAGGGTCCAGATTCCTCGTAATCATGATCGGCTGTCGATCTCCCACGTCCAGGCATGACCATGTTCTTGACGGTGCATCTAGTGTCCAACCTAAAGATATTGACATTAAGGCGTCCAACTTCGTGACATCTCATGCATTCAAAGGGGCTTCAAGGAGGTGAGCGCATGCGTCTGTCGGAGCAGGAAAGTTGTGTCCATTTGGCCACAAGGGGCATCATAATTGTGTAGGTCTACGGTCGGATGATGGCCCATAACTGCCAGGTTTTCATATCCACCTGCACCGTAATTTCAGACCTCTCTCTAGCCAAATCGCCACCAACCGTCTGCAGAGGCGCCAGCTGTTCCGTCGACACTCACAAATTGCCTGGATCGAGTTTCTCTGGGGTATACAGTGCGAGTTGCAAGACAATCTGCGCAATGGACAGCCCGTTGATGGGGTTGACAGGCCGCCAGCCCTCGTTGTAGGGCATTCGTTCCTCCCCTCAGATCGTGTTAGCGCAACACAACACCCTCTCGCGATATACTTACGGAAGAAGATGTCGATCCACTTGACACACGCCCTGTTTGTCGTCGAGTCCTTGAACAGCTGGAAGTAACCCGAAGACTCGAAGTACGAGGGAAAGTACTGGTGGGGGCCGTAGGTGAACTTGGGGTTGGTGGCATTCGAATACTGAATGCGACCCCAGCGCGCGGCAGCGACAACAGGAAGGTCGATTTCGCTCTTGCCACCGAAGTAACTTGTGGTCTGCGCAAAAATGGTAGGATCGAACTGCGAAGTGCCACCCAGATCGAAATCCTGTCTGCTCAAGCTACCGTCGTGTTCGACCGCATTGTGTTTGTTGAGGTCGTCGAGGTTGAAAGTGCCGCTTGCTGGGTTGCTGGACACAGACATACCGGTGGCAGCTAACATGGTCGCAGTTTCCACCGAGACGTTCAGGCCCTCGCCCAGGGCTTTGACTATGATCGGAGTCGTAAGGTTGTAGCCGTCTCGTGGAAGGATCCCATGGTTGGCGAGAGCATTCAGGGCAGGGCAGGGTGATCGCACTTGGCCATTTTGAGGCGGGTGCCAGTCCGTGAAGTTAACGGTGGCCGTCACCAATGATAGCAAGAAAAGAACGAGGACGAAGATGGGAGTCATGGTCGAGTCGAGGAAGGTGGCTTTGAAAATGGTAGCAGCTCGGCAAGCGTAAGGAGGGCGTGGCGGTAAGAAGGAGAAGGGATGGATGGAGTAGAGCGGAAGGAGCGAGCGTCGACGCCGAAAGCGCGATGAGGAAGTGAAGGTGAAGGCGGAAGGAGCGGACTGCGCGCTAGGGAAGTGAAGGTGAAGGCGGAAGGAGCGGACTACCCTCCTCAGCCCGTGTTGTTTCCGGCTATGGAGATGCGAGAGCTCTAGGAGTTCTCGGGAGTTATGAAGGGCAATAAGCTTTATACAGAAGGAATGAGTCCAAGTTCGTTGTCGATCGGAGGTCAATCACAATGCTACAGCAGCAACTAAAACCCCAAATAGCGCAGACGCAATTGACTAACGACAGGAACAGGTAAAGCCAGCGCGACGCTAATCTGGTCATGTCTCTAACTTGAAGATCCGAAGCCCATCCTACGGGAGCTGCCGTTCGGCAGATGACCCGTCCGGACGTTAGTCTTGCCGGATCTGGACGACCGTCTTGTGTTTTATGTAGTCGCAAATACGCAATCTTTCCTTTGACGTTGTTCGTATGCCATGCTGGGCAGTATTTATAGCTGCAAGTTCGGAATGTGTACGAGTGATGCTGGTTTTCCACGAGGTCGAGAACAGGTGACCTGTCCATGCGACACAGATTTGATTTGGCGAGTGGGTTGACGTTGTGCACTAGGGCTCGACGATTTAGAAGAATGTACTATTAGGTAGGATTTTGGAAGGGTGAACGCAGGTCACTCGAGGCGGGACTGAATGAAGTTGAATATACGACGCACGAGGACAACATATACAGCAGCGGCGAGGCTCTAGTTTGCATATGCCTAGTACAGTACGCAAGGTACCGGACGTGCTTTCTATAGACATGTGTGAGTTATAATGTCATCTGGATTTTGTAGCAATTGTTAGCAGATGCGCATCGCAGAAGGCGTGCAATGTTGTAGAGACGGAGAGTTGATTATCGCCTGCGATGTCCACCACTGGGGACCGATACGCCTCGAAGGGCTGGTGTTCGGTGTGAAGCGGGAAGTCGCGAACAATATCTGTGTGCCTTCCAATCTAATTTACGTTAATCGTTCAAACTCCAGCCACGTCAGTAGCGACTTCAATAGCGCGTTTCGGCATCTACACTTCGTAGCGAAGCTCGATGAGGTACTCTGGGGATCACTAATACCTCTTCTCCAACGTGATGTCCGATAACCCGGGCTTGGATCGTGGGCGCTCACACCAGTTACTGCTCGCTATCGTGTGCGACGGGAGGTACTGGACGCAAATCCTCAAGCCATGTTGCTGGTAGTTATGACTGTTGGTCGGTGCAGTACCTAGATGTGATTGATCCGAGTACTCTAAGTGGCTGCACAAGGCTGCAGTGTAGCTCGGAGGACTCAGAAGGACTCGCAGGAGGGCCTTCCCGACCTTGGGACGGCGTCTCCGGTGGAGCATCAATGGCCCGGCTGTAGAACCCGACCACAACGGCTGCTGGGCTTCGGTCTGTTTTAATGCAAGAAAATGACCAAGGGCCTATCTCGAGGGGTATTCCCAACCTACGGTGAGGCTGATCTTGAGTTTGACAATCTCGGAAGGTTATCGGCCTGGTGTTGTGGTGCTTCGTATAAGTTCGTATCTCGGACCTGTGATCGCGCCATTGTCGAAGGCTGAAGACAAGCTGAAAGCGGTCGTCGAAGCTGAGGCTCCATAGTGAAAAGCAAAAGTGCGCGGGCAACGCTGGATGAGTGAGGTCAATGGACCGTTGATACTTGAGATCAGGTCTTCGGTCCATGCTAGCACCTGGCCCTGTAAATCTGATGAGGCTTCACACGAAAACACGCCAAACCAAATTTGACACCATGTGAGGAGCTGACGGACGGTAGGATACGTAAAACTCAAAATAACCTGAAACACCGAATGGTTCTGATCGCACGCGAGAGGCTTACGAATCAATAAGCAGCCTTCCCCGACTTTCTCTGAACAAGAAAGTGGAGAGTACCTACTGGAGGAGAGGCTGACATGTAGCGCGCTGAAGGCTGTCAGAGTAGCATTAGACCAGTCGTCATAGTTCGGCTCGACGTGCACCAGTCCCAATGCTAGCTCGAGAAGATGGCTTTCCTCAGAGTCAAATGCGTTCACCATCTGTGTCTGGTAGATCTTCTCCCAGAGTTACTGTTGTCGCTTTCCACCGGCGCAGCCATCGACATTCATGTCAATGCAGAGCTTGCACAAGGTTTCGTGGCGGCGACTCGTCAGCCTCGGAAAATGAGGGACTCCGATCTTACGCCCATTGCCCATATACGTCTACCAAACTGACAGGCCAAGCCATGACCTTGAAGGTGCGGGGGGCTCGTGTGCTAGCATCCCAACATTTTCATCGCATGGTCGCGCAATCGTATTGCGCACCACTCCAGACCATGTTTGACCATGAGACATGCTGGCCATGATCGAGCCAGTAAAAGAGTATTTGCCATGCGTAAAATGATCTGGCGATGTGGTGCTTCAGGCGCATGGCATTGACTTTGCAGCTGGGCTGATGGCTCGGGATACACCAGGTGGCTCGTGATCGGCGACTCTTCGTAAAATAAACAAGTCTTTGCGAGCTCTGATTCGCGCGTGGACATGGCTCCGCATGGACCGCAATGGGGTGGCTGGATCCGGTACTTGGCCGCGAGGCTGGACGGGGTTCGACGAGAAAAACAGCGAAAACTGCTGATGCGGCGGGTGCCCACAGGATCGTTCGGAGCGCATGGTGCTGGAACGATGATGCAATGTGAGCGCGCTGGTGTGGTCGTCCAGCAGCTTCTGGTCCGCGATGGTTAGGTTCGTGCGGGATCTCGAACTGGAAACGCATGACGAAGCCTCGATCACAGCTCGCTCTCCCCAGTCAGCCCGCAAAATCTCGCTCTCTTGGACTTGCAGTTTCTCGCAAAGGCGGCATGATCCGAAGCAGGGTTCTGCGGGATCCTTCGTTATTTTTTATGATTTGGCCAAACCGGTAAAGAGCCCTCCCCAGCTTTGCGCGTCTTACTGCCTGATTCGCTCCGAAGACCAATAAGCTATCAGCTCGCCGCTTCAAGACGTGGCTGCAGGGCAAGCCGCCCACTCAGATGGCAAGAACAAGGCTGCTGAACTCAGCCTTGTCCGCCTTGCAAAAATCGGGGTATCAGGCAGAAGGTATTTCCTCAGCCTAGGCCCCGCGCTCCCAGATCGACCTACAGCCGCATCACGCATCCTTAACACCTTGCCGGTTTCCTCGACTGCGACTAAATCTGAATTGCAATAGTCGCCGTTAGAGCTACCGCTGACGCCCCACCAAGAGGAAAATCAGACTCCGGACCGTCCACATTGGGGAGGCCAGAGATCCGCGCCCATCCTAGCTCTCCTGGACCCTTGAGAGATATCGAGTATACATGCCTCCGACAAGAACCAGATCCAAAATGAAAGAGCAGGCCCCAGTCGTCACCTCTGCGGCCGTCGAGGCTGGCGAGCCAAAGGAAGCTCCATCAGCTCCATCAGCTCCCAAGGAAACTATCGTCACAGCACCCCCTACTGACGAGACGCCAAACACATCTCCAACGTTCTCTGCAACGTCAAAGACTCCTTCTCGCAGGATACTTCGACTGAAGTGCCCGGTCTGCACAGATTATCCCGACGGCTTCCGCAGTGAGCATGAACTGCGACGTCATACGAATCGCGTCCATCGCAAGACGCGAAAAGTCTGGGTAACCATTGACTCTTCGCCCGACAAAACCTTTCTTGCCAACTGTAAAGCCTGTCAGACAGGCAAGAAGTATAACGAATGCTATAACGCTGCTAGTCATCTGCGGCGCATGCATTTTCATCCCCACAAGCGCGGTGAGCGCAAGATGACTGCTGCAGAAGCTCGACGGGGAGGAAAGCCTGGCGACTTGGATCCTCCTATGGATGTGCTGAAGACAAATTGGCTGAGAGAGGTGGACGAGATCATTGGAGGCGACAACGAGGCGCTTTCAGACGATGTGAGCAACGTGTCCTTGTCGCAAGCTCAACCTCAACCTCAGCCTCAGCCTCAGCCCCAGTCTCAGCAAGCACCAGCACCAACAAAGGTCGAAGGAAAGGCGCCGCCAACACCAACAACACCCTCGACCCGTTCAATGGCCATTGACAGCATTGTGGACAAGATGGAACCATCTTGAAGCCGGCCTTCCTACCAGGATGCGGACTGCCGGGAGCTTTCACGCGCCAGCACCTCGCTATGATGTCGGTGTAGGCTTCTCAGCAGTAAGCTTACCGACCGCACTCGCCGCAAGCGCACCGTCTTGGTCTTCCCTCGCTACCGCCCCGCTCGTCGTCCCGCGCACGGTTTGGGTAAGAAGGAAACATACGCCTGAAGCGAACCTTGACAGGCATTCTATCATGAGGTGCGATAGGCCGGGGCGGATGGAAGCCGGGATCCGGTCCAATTCGCTCCTTGGAACAGTGATGTGGTGTACAGAGTTGATGTGGGGGCCTAAATGACAGCTTTGGAGAAGCGATGGATTGACGCGTTCACCGGCTCCGCAGTAGATAGCGAATAAGACGCGTGTCAGCTACCCATATCGTCTCTTTTTGGATGCGCATCGTATTGTTCCACATCAGCAATTGCTCTTGCTTCAGGGATGATGCGGTCGCATCTTGGTCCAGAAGAGGCGAGGGGTGACGGTTATGTCAGCGAAGGCGCTGAAGCTGGAAGTGTCGGGCAAAGCTTACGCGTGACGTATCGATATTGGAATATTTGTGAGACCGCAAATTGACACGGTTGATCGTTTTCGCAGCACACAAATCGCCCTGGAATATTTTTCAGAAGACATGAGGTGAATTTAAGACAATTGCAGATCTGGACGGTCCGGGGTCGGACATGGCAAGAACTGCCCGAGCGCGGACCCAAGCCAGATTCCCAAATTATTTATGCTGCACCGCGAATCCTTCGAAGCCACCACCACACACCTTGCTGCAGGTCTCACATTTCAGGTACGCGCATACAGACAGCCTTATTCTCGTCGGCGACATCTTGGCCTTGTTTTGGGAGCTCGTGCTAATTGTTTCTTGCGGCATCGTAGTCGACCTGCCCTCGACGCCGTCTTCGAACGTGTTCCCACGCTCCTCGGTAGCCGTACCTTGGACGTCCCATAGCCGGGCATGGCTGCATGCGCTCTATGTCCTGGACCGCTCACGAACCACAAACCGTGCATTTCGACGCTCGCCTAGGTGGAAGAGGCAAAGAGATCTATCGAGGCATACCGGTGCGCTCAACACCCTCAGCGGTGGACAATGACGAGCTTCGTGCGCGCGGGGCGAAACTATGTCAATTTGGGTAAACTCTACAGCGTCCCGCCATGGACGGTTCTCTTGAAGCCAAAGCCTCCTAGGTTACCACCAAATCATGTGAATCTGGGTCGCCTTTATGAGCCCACGCAGTTTCCAATGACACGGCCTAAGGGGTGGGCATACTTTGAAGATGGATCTGTCTTCGTTGCTTTTGCGGACTACATGGACCATGAAGCTCTTGAAACTCGCATGCGAATCGTGGAGCACTTTGTTTCTGGTCCTTCTCCTACTCTATCAGAAATAAGAAAAAATGATCCTGACAGGAGAAGGCTCATAGTTATTGGGTTAGTAAAGTATCACCTTGGAAAGCCAGCGCACTAAACAATACTCTAGAAGAAACAAATCAATCGTGCAAAAAGATTACCTTCGCCTTCTTGCCAGAAATGCCCAAGATGGGGAAACACTGTCACCAGTTGACCAGTCCTTCGAGAACGTTGTTTTGTTCCTGGACAACGCCACAAGCCGTCCTATATCTGCGCACTTCAAGACAGCCCGACCCTTGAACATGGATCTGCGTGTAGACATCCGTCAAGCTTTACTAAACTTCCGCGGCACTTTAGTAGACGGCATCTTGCAGCCTAATGTTAGATTGGGGAACGGACTCCTTCTTGCGCCAGAGCCGGAAATGGGACTACTATCTGAGCAACAGCAGGGAGATCCAGGCACGAGGCAGGGTATCCAAGCGAGTCGCCCAGAGGAAGGACTTGACCCGTCATATGGTTCGCCTATGAAGTTGCTAGATCAGCGCCAACGGCCGTCTCCCTCAACCGCTCGACAGCACAAACTAGATCGCCGAGAGGAAAGACCTGACTCATCGTATGGTTCGCCTGTGAAGTTGCTGGATCGGCTGGGTGTGCACGCCTCCAACCCACGGCCGTTTCCCTCAATTGCTCGGCAGCGCGAATTAGATCGCCGAGAGGCTGAAATTGCTCAGAGAGAGCGAGACCTTATCCGCATCCAGCACGAGTTACTTCAATCTTCTCGACAGCAGCACCAGCCTCGACATAGTATACAAAGCCCGCGTAACACACAAGAAGAAGGGCTGTTGACGTTCAACTCAGCACCCGCTGACTCGGAGCTCGCTGTAAGAGCAGCGGAGCTCGCAGCCAAAGAACGCGAGCTGCAGTACAGGGAAGAGGTCCTTCGTTGGAAGCACAAGACGTGGTTGCTGGAGCAGAAACTCAAAGAAGCTGGCGACCAAAATCCGCGCGGCCATGCACTGCCGCGAGATGAGGCGGGCGTTGTAACACATATTCCTGAAGAGCGACAAGACCCTTTTGGTGACCAACACCCTGCGTCGAAGTTTGACGTTGAAAGCACCGGCGACGTCCTTCCCTCCTACGAGTATCCGAGCAGCCATGCACAGCCCCGAGATAAGACGGGAGTTGTAGCACATAATTCAAAAGAGCGACAAGACCCTTTTAGCGACCAATATCCTGCGTCGAAGTCTGATGTTGAGAACACCAACGACATCCTTCCCTTCAACGAGTTCGACCTAGATAGCCCTGCACCACCACAACCCCAACAAAGCCGCCGATCACGCATCGCACTACCAACGCGCCGAACACTACGGCGACGATGATCCCCTCGCTCAAGCTGAGTTTTTTTAGTCGGACTCGGAGCCTGTCATGAACCTTATACAGTGGCCCACGTGCCCATGACTTACGAACTTCCCATTCCGGAAGGATTGGCGATGGAGGTGTGCCAACACCCCATGTCAGATCTACCGACCGCAAGCCTGCATACCCGGCGCCTGTCAGAACTCTGATCTTTAAAGATTGCGGCTGTTGCAACGGCGCCGGTAAAGGAAAGTGACCGTGTTGCATGCTGTGGACGAACAATGTCCGTCATATTGCTTTGGCGAACGCTTGTACGATATCTAGATGGTGATCTACCCTGTAAGAATACGGATATGCGCCACATTCGCCGCTTAGCCTTTCGACCCTATTGATCTGGATTTCTTTGTGTCATGCTCGTCGACCAGTTCGGCAATCTCTCAACTCTTTTAGACCAGCGCCTATAGATCTAGACTCCGAGACAAAGCACATGCACACGGACCAGGAAGACGGCGCACCAACAGGAAAAATTCAGTTGCAGGCTTGTTATTGTTATTGCTTTGATTTCTCTCATCTCTTCCTAATTGGGTATTGAGGCTATCCACCCACACATGATGGCCGTGTATAACATACATACGACAAAATACGCAAAGAAAAGAATCCCGAGGGATAGATATACGTTTGCGCCCGAGAACTCCCCGCTAGCTTGCTGTACAGTTCAATACAAGTGATTCACAACGCGCCTGACGCGATGCGGCGCAGCGCAGCGCAGCATTCCATGGCCGAGTGGCGACCTCCGTGCCGCCACTCACACCGCGTGTCATAACTGCCTGCCGTGCTGTGCATCGCCTCTGTCGCTCCACCGCGGTCCTCCGGTCGCGAAGTCGTGTTCTTCGCTTGCGGACTCGACGTGGATGTTCGTTTCAGTGGTGATGGTGACGATGTCGTCGCGCATCGGCTTGATGATTGAGTCCTGCGAGCCCGTTCGCGTGGGGCTGTTGTCTTCGGCAAGCGAGTCGTGGTGTATTGAGCGCCCGGACTGGTTGCGCCCTCGGCGATGATCTACTATGCGTGAGAGTCTGTTGCTGCCGCCGACGATGGTGACTGTGCGTGCGGTCGAGGTGATGGGTTCTTTGCTGGTCATGGATGATAGACCGTAGTTTTGCACGTCGCCTGGACGCGCGGCATTTGTAAGGGTGGCGGTTACGGTGTGGTTATATTGCCCTGTTGAGAGGTCATTGTTGACGAGGACTCGACGGGTCAGCGTGTAGAGAAGAGCGTCGATCCAGCCGCAGGAGGTGAGGAGGCAGCCAGCGACGATGTAGAAGACGTCCGGGAGGCTCTTGCCTGTCATGGCGACCATGCGACCCACAGCGATCGGGAGTGTAAGGAGAACGTATACTGCTGGATACATGACCATGAACTTGGTCGCGCGTGTCAACTTCGAAGTGTCATTGCTCATGATGCTTCGGATGCGACCCCGCAGGTGGAAGAAGACGTGTCCGTAGATAGCGATTGTCCCGAACTCGACGATGAATATCCAGAGGTAGTGGAGCCATAGGCGCTCATCTTGGAAGTCGGTCGAGATCCAGCACCAGCCTCCCGCACGTGTGAAGAAGCGCTCCCTATGCATCGCCGGACCCGCGACAGTCAAGATGAGAGCTGCGAGCCAGATGCTGAGAATCGACACGACGAACCACAAATATGGCAGTTTGTAGCCTTTGATCACGCCAAGCCACGTGTGGATTGCGATAGCAAGGACGAAGAAACCGCTTGCAACATCTCCAATGTTCAGAAACCAGGCCTGAACGAAGCATGGTGCCGTTGGGGCCAAGATTGCGTCGAGTCGAAGCCAATGGAACGATATTGAGAAGGCGATTGACTGTTGCAGGTCGGCCAGAAGCAAGTTGTAGATGAGAATGACATATTGGTTGTATCCGACGTATTCTCTATAGTGTCTCCTCCATGAGATCAACCGGTGCGTGATGAAGCCGAGTAGTGCTGTGACTGATAGCAAGCTCATCATGGCGAAGATGCTGAGGGGAATCAGGCCCGAACGATACACTCCCGTCAGCTTGTCCAGACTGTTGGGGTACTCGAAATGTCGCTGGTGGAGTTCCCGCCGAACCTCCATTCCAAGTGAGGTAGCCATGTCGAAGGGTGCCATAAAACTGTCCAGACGGTGGTACACGCGCTTCAGACGGGTTGTCGGACTGATCTAGAGAGTGACCAGACTATGAAGTCCTCAAGTCATCGTGAAGGATAAAGCGGGCAATTGAGCGGTTGTTCTGTCGACGAAGGCGGCTTGGCCACGTGCCGTTTGGGAATACCAGTAACCAGTGCTGCGGTGTCTTGATTGTCGAAGCGATGTGTGGCAGCCAACGGTCCTTTGTCTGACCGTGAGTAGATTGTGGAGTGGCTTGGGGTGACACACAAAGAAGTGGTCGAACCTAGATGTATTCTCCGCGAAGGTTTACCCTGGAATCTGGACAGGAAAGTTTGGGCACAAGGCTTAGATGAGTACGAGAGGACAATACGCGCCAAAAGTTCTTTTTGGTGGGGGATTGGGCATATAGGGACAGCTTTAAGCTGGAAAGGAGGGATCGGCCAGGTCTCTGCTGTACCAGGTATAAACGGCATGCAGGTGCACAGGTGCGGCATGCTTGACGGATGCTAGAGATCGCCTACGCACGCTATCTGCGCAGGGTCAGGGTAAAGAGTGAGTTGGGCCACTGCACCTAGCGTCCGCTTCCTTGCCTGTCAGTCAGCCGGTGTGCAGCCAGCCGAGAGGATGCTGGGTCCTGAGTCGGGCATCACGGGGGAGCGACTCAGCGGCAGTGTGGTGGCCAAACACAACTTCTTGCTCATGAAGTGGCTGCTCCACGAAAACCCCCCAAACATTGATCGCATAAGAAAGCATCGGCGAGACGACAAAGGACGGTGAAGATGTCGTGTGATAGGCTCACAAAGAATCCCGATGGGTGCAAAGAGAGACATCTCCTACCGAGCCACCACGAGGTCGCACGGGCCGCATTCAAGGGTCGTGGGTGCAGGGTGCCAGCAACTGTCTGTGCAACTCCAGAAGTGACAATGATTGACAGTGCCACAAAGCCAACCGCGCCCTCGCCGTGTTGATATGCGTGCGCCGGATTGCGCAACCGAGCCCATTCTCAAATGTTGAAGTTGGTCTTTGATGAACAATCGCGCGTTTGTTGACCGCGCCGCAACAGCGCACTCAAAGGAGATGATGGCACCGCGTTTGTCCAGCCAGCTCCTACTCCCGGACCGCCCCCTTATTTACTAACAACTTTGCGGGGGACAGGGCGCTGGATTGTATGCTAGCTGATTGTGGGGGATTCGCCGCTAGAGCACACACTGCTGACCAGGTGTACCCTAGACGCTATCGACTCAATGAAGCGAGTATTGAAATGGATTTTGTCAACGTAACGGAGTCAGCTTCGCCCGGATTGGCAGTTAGGCGCGGCTTCAGTGACTCGGAGCGTGTCAAAGCAAGCCAGGGACGCCGATGAACACTGCAAGGTGTGGTCATCAATACATGGCGCGCCTGCTTGCATCCGCATACAACACTTGGCTTCTTACAGCTGCGCGAACCTGTCGAGCTCGAGCTTCAGCGCGGACAACGGGAGCCCGGCTGGTACTTGCGATGTCCCGGACGCCTGGTGAGCAGGCTGGGGAGGTGCCAGTGCTTGGAGGCGGCCCTTCTCAGGCGCCCGCAATCAATCGTAATCAAGTCGCAGCCACAAACGGTTCGGCGCCTCCGTTCATCATCAACCACGCGAGTGAGGTCAGACGAAGGATCTGGCGTCGTTACACGGTCGCGACCAGACGCGTTCCAGAAGCTTTACACGGAGCGTTGGAAGCCGCGGATTAAACAGTAGGTCATCTATTGTTGGGTATGTACACATCGTGGCTGCATCTACCTCCGTACTACTATGCTGTCACATCAGTGCTAGAGCATACTGAAGAACGAATTCGCTGCTGGTAGGACATCATCAAGGCATCGCCTGCCCGAAAACGGAGCGCGCAAATTCAGTGCATCCTTCCTTATCGCCCAAGAGTCTTGACTTCTTGAGCGCAAGGTTACAAACGCCTTGCCATGCGCCAAGGGGCGCATTACATGCTACCGGCAGCGCACAGTGCGTTGATGTTGGTATCCTGCATGGCGCCTGTAGGTCCATATAAACTTTTGGCGACGTCTGAAAACCTGGAACGCGGCGAGTAGGTCAATCAATCGTACCCAGCAACTGGTCCTTCAAGCGAGACCCAAAGATCAATGTCGGCAAAGATGTGAACGAATCCGACATTCTGTCGCGTGTCGACTCAGGCCTCCAGTTAGCCATGAGCGCATTCGGCCAAGATTTAATCTATCGGACGGTCGAGACCGGTGGCTTGAACATAGGATTGCTACAAAGGCGCACTAAAGCAACGGTACATACAGTACGACCAAGTACCTCCAGGAACGGCATTACCCCGCAAGCGTAGAATGACCCTCGTGTCGAACGGTCATCATACCAATTGTGAACTAGGACGTCATCTTCAGATGAAGCGTGAAACCGATTCATGCCGGCTTGCGGCTTGTGATTTTCCATCCGCCAATCGCAGGCGCATTTGAGGCTATATTGTCGGCAGTTATACATGCACACAGCAGTTCGCCAACATGTTCGGATACTCCCACCGCCCGATCGCGAGCAGGGCAAAGCTGACTGCATCAGGCGTACACTGAGGCAAGGTACGAAAAACATCGAGGTACCAGGTACAACGTCAACAGTACGAGGGTTCTGCAGGCGAAGAGGTTCCGGCGAAGTACCACCAACGTCTGAGGTACCACAACATTAGCCGGTCAGCCAATGCCAGATGAACTGCCCACGACGATACCCGTCTCGTATCTGCAGTTTCGCAAGCCAATGATGTCACGGTAACCCCCTGCAGTCTCCAGTTCTCCATACACATGCAGTGGCGTTCCAGCTGGCCAGCATCCGATGCCACAACAAGAGTTCAGTTGCCCACGAGGACAGACGCTCCAGCTTGTCCTTCGGACCATGTAGCTCGCTTGATAGCGCGTTCGCCTTACCCACGTTGTCACCTTCCGTTGTGGTGAAAATATGCAACGGCTGGCGAATAATGTGCCGTCCTTGGACTATCTATGGCGACCTCTGAGTCGCAATGCTCGCTATCCATGAACAACCAGACTCGGCTTTCCATGGCAGACGACAATCAAGACCAAAACCCCACTGCTGGGCGACAATCGTCTCCGCTTACCACGTTTTTGGGAGTAGAGGACAAGTCGTCTTTCCCAGATTTCCGGTCGATCGTATGTCCTATTTTCGGCATTTCTACTTCTACCACCGGCGTGGCGACGCAGTGGTGCGAAAGCATCAGATCGGCCAAGCATTAGTGTGACAACAATCAAATGCGGAGGACAAAGCTACGGCTATAGAGCAGACTCGATGGCCTTGTCGCTTACTATGCAGCTGATCACCAACGCACTGCTGTCATCTACCGTAGTCTGCACCCGACGGCTCTCAAAGAACGTCAAAGCACGGTTTGACTATGCACTATGTACATTCGTCACGACCACCTGCAGTGCAAGTCGTCGTAACGCTCTACGTATACCTCGAGTTATACCCAGCGTCAGCACCACGTTTGATCGGCTATCGCCTTCATGCCGGATCGCCCGCGCAACGGTATCATTTGCCCGTTTTGAAACATAGGTTTTGTCCCGAGGCATAACACGTTGTGGACAAGGAACACCCTTGTGCCTGCCCTATCGGTTCAGGCACGGTTCGTCAGGCTCCGTCCCGCAGAGGTCACTACGTTCAGGCCAGCCCTGTCATCTTAGCAATGTGTAACTTGACGACGATACTAGGTTCGGCGACCTCTTGAGAGCGAAACGGCAGCTCCTCGGCCATCCTTGGATTGCAATTGCACCAACTTCAAAGTCTAAGCTTAATCGCCATGACGATAGGCTGGAAGAACCCAGGCCGCACTCCACGTCCACAGTTGTGTCGATGCTCAACGGAGCCATTGTTCTAGAAGCATGTGTCATTGCGGCGTTGTTCCCAAATCACCGTTCAGCAAAGAAGACCCCGCCGCATCACTGCATTTCAGAGTTTGCACGCGACTTTCCACACGAGCCGGTTGCCCATTGTACTTGCGCATTGTCCTTGCGTTCTGCAATAACAGAGAGCGCTCCAACATCACCAACGAGGCACGGGTATGTGGTATGAACGCAAGAACATCGTGCTGCACCCTGCATTTCCTTGCCGCTTGTTTGCGTTCTCACTCATACCTATCTGGCTTTTCCCCAACAACCCCTCATCCATATTGGTCTTTCAAATGTTGGCCTTGTCATAATCGGTGAGCACCAAGAGCAGGAACTTTACAGGAGCCCGGGGCTATAGTTCACACCTTCCCGCCCCCATATCTCGAACTATCAAGCAAGGACGACCCTTCCTCTGGCACGCACGTCTTATGACGGGCATGCCATGGTATATCGCGGCATATGAGGCGGTAGTAATGCTATACTACGAGGGCCAGCTCGATAGTAGTGTGAAGTCTTCATCTGGTTATTTGGCAAGTTTGTTTCGACGGGAAGATATTAGTCCGGTGGTCCTAAGATAAATTTTGTTCTGTTGGTCACAAGCACCACGGGAGTTGTAAGGACCAGCTGCTACGACTATATGCGGCACGTTGCAACTCACGCTTTGTAGGTATTGGGTCTCGAACTGACACGGGTGCTCGATCCGTGCTGGAAAGGTCATGGACAACGGTAAACATCCAAGACTTCGAAAGACTTCGAATGATGTCAAGGGTTTTTACATATCACGATGTGGAAGGTATGTCCATGACTGTACACAACGGCTCATGCGAATCCCTCTTGCAAGAGGATGCAATCATTTATCGACCACTAATGACAGCATCCATTACGCTGGCATTCTAGTACTCCAGATTCCAGGCCGGTGAGGTTGCTCCCATGGACATACGCCGCGCTGTCGGGTGAACGGCACTCTGGGCCAATCTGCACAAGCTACTCGTTCGACAGCCTTGTGCGGTCATGCATCGCGTATGAAGCATCTGTTTGTGGACATGTTCTGTCCCAGCTCGAATTAGTATCATCCGATACCAGACCATTGTAATGTTTCAATCCTATCGAGGCCCAGGACACAGAGCGGTGTACGAATTGCTGTGGTGTCGCTTGGTAGCTGAACAAGACATCGGTTCACGAAGATGTCTGAATTGCCCATATGAGGCTGGACAGCAATATTGAGAAGGGGAAGCATACTGCTACATAACTACCTAGGTACGGGTGCGTTAATATAGTCAACACTGATGTAGGTCTGCCATGGTGCTGGATTTGGTTATGTAGATCTATAGTCATTATATTCATGAGACTGCGCATTCTCAATGGACTTGGTGATGTGCGATAGCAGGGGGTAAAGGGTGGTCGGAGAGCTGGTCGGGGTTGTCAGCCGTACTAGCCGATCTGAAGTGGGACACTAAACCCAAAGCGGTACTATGCTTTCTCGGATGTTTGGCGCGTCTTGTGCTTCAGTGACGACCTTGTACCACAGCACACCACCCTACATGCGCGTTTTCTTAGCAATGTATAATCTACAGAGTCTATGAGGCGCTACGAATATTCGCACCCCCAATCCCTTTCGCGACGAGCATTAAATGGCAGCCAAAGCCGAGACGACGCGTGCACGCATCGACAACATCAAAGCGGACCTCCGAACGACATTCACGTGCTCGACTGCGACGGTAGCCGCACTCCAGGAGCTGCTGTTGAAGAAGAATGACGAGCCTTTGGAAAAGGAGAATGTCAAAGTCAAAGTGCAGGCAACGGCGCGGAGGAGAGCTGCGACGGCTACCGCTGTGACTGAACATGCAAAGCATGATGCAACCACTCTGTCGCCCCGGGAGAAGTACGTTCTGGCGACCGAGGTTGCGAACACGACGCTCAAGAACCTTGCGGATGCGCTCAAGAGCCCTCCGAACGCGCTCGCCCCAAGACCGACCTCCCAATCGACGACTGTGCCGAGCGGAGATGCACGCAAGCCCACGAAGCTACGCGCAGGACATGTCAAGAGCGCCTCTGTCTCTAAGAGGCCCCTCATGGAGCGATCTGCCTCCCAGATGACCAATTCGCCTAAGAAGCGACCCATACGGCGGTCGTCGTCATACTCTTCGTCCGTGACAACGGGGCCTGACACTGGCTTGTTAGCAACAGCCGAATGCGCAAGAACAGCCTTTGCGTACTTAGGATCGTTGGAAGCTATAAAAGTGCTTGGCAAAGACTCGCAGGAACTCCAGCTGGAGAACGGCATACTGGCGCTTGTGGGCAAATTGGTCGCGCTGGGGCTTGACAGTCTTGCGGTTAAGGAGATGAGACATCTGAAGAGAAGGCTGGATGCCTATCTGGGGCACAGCAAGGAGCCGCAACGCCCCGCAAGTAGGAGCGCTGAGAAGGACTCGGCGCGCAGCGCACCAGGCGAGAAAGAGAGTCTAGCATCTCTGCTAGACTTTGCGGCACTCGAGCCCGCAGGCCCTGCGCTACCAATCATCGCCAGCCTCCAGACATACGTACTTCGAGTCATCGCAAGACTGAACCGACCTCGAATTGTAGAAGCTGCATACGAGCACCTCAAGCTATCCAATCCGTCTTCGCCCGCAAATCTGATCCAGCACCTCGCAACCACATCGAACAACCCGGCGAAATCGGCAAGACAACTCGAGTCGCTCGCGCAGACAATACTTGCACTATGTCCAAACATCTCAAGCTCGCACGATGACAAGCCTCTGCAGGCAGCGCCGGAGACGGTCCTGCTTCTACAACATCTCGCGTTCAAGGTTCGGAAGGACTGGTGGGCTCTGGCCAAACACCAAGGCAACGACAAGCAGGACATACTGGATCCTTTCACCAAGTGCATGGTTGCCTTTGCCCGGAGATCACAACTGCCACCAAAGAAGAAGTACACAATGGTGGATTCGCTGTATACAGACTTGATCGGGTCTCAACATTGCCCCAAGGCCACAGAAGGATCGAACACAGTGGCCAACAACACACTTAGCTCGCTAGCCCAGGCTGCGGGATTGTCTGAAGAAGCGCTTCGTTGGCTAGGCACAGCAAAACCCACATCCCCATCTACCACGTCTCAAGCAAAACAGGCAGCGCGGCTTGTTCGGATCGCAACTGTATCGATCGAAGCTTCCGTCAAAGGCGACGTCAAACCTGACTTGCAAGAAATCACCACTAACGCTCTCGAAGGTCTAGGCGGAAGCCTGGGCGGATCCAGCGTAGACCTTGATGCTCTTTTCTTGGAAGTGAATGGCCTGAGGCGTGCGGTAACACGACTGTTGGTCAGCCGTTCCTCAGCACCTGGTAATAAAACGGAATCGACCTCGGTTAGAGGGCTTGCCGTTGATATCATCGCGTCTAGCGTCCACTTTACAGCTCGCATGGTGGGCTCCAGCCACCCCAATAGTTCCGACATCAAAGCGCAGCAACGACATGGTGAGCGCATGAACATGGTGTGGAAATGTACGAAGAGTGTCATCGATTCTGTTTTGGTGTGCTGCAAGGAAGTGTTTGGTGCTGAATACGAATGGAAAAGATTGGACCTTATGCTTCAAGAATGCTCGCACATTCTCAACCGCTTCGAAGAAGATATTGCATCGGGCATCCTATTAGACACGCAAGACAATGAGATCATCCAGGCGCTGTCCGTCAAACTCTCAAACGCTTACTGGGCTGTTCACCTACAGCTGCGAAAGGCGAAATGCAGCTCCGAGACCATTGTCACGGCAATGCAGCGCTCGATCAATCTCATACGTTCAGGAGCGCAGACTGTAAGGGAGGCTGGGCACTTCACCATGAAACTCGAAAGCCTCGGAGATATTCTAGAAAGCTTGGACAGTATGCAAAAGAGCCGCAAAGCCTTCGGTCAGTGTATCAACGCGCACCTAGGGTCCAGCGCGTGCCAAGTCTTGTCAGATATGGCAGCAAAGCATTCCTTACAAACGATATTCCATCACGAAGGACCTCTGAGCACTTTGACCCGGGTTGTCAAATCATACCATCGTGGTTTCATCAAGACTGGAATATCAAACTCCGAGAGATTGGCGTTCTTCGATGACCCTGAGCTGCAACCTGACGTTCGCGGAGCACTACTCGAGCTACAATTAGGCCTGTACATACGGACATTGTCCAAGAACCGTCAGTGGGATTCTAGTCTGGATGCGTCAATCAGGTCCTTGATCGAGCGCCTACAACATCTCTATGCACCAACAGTGTATCCCATGCGATACCTCCGGTTGCTTGTATTGCTACTTCAACTTCGCCAGAGTCATGCGGATGTCTTACCGAACGACGTTTTGACCCCCGACATTCCTGCTGCAATGGTGACTAGTGCTTCAGGCTCAAAGGACGCAGGATTGGCACGATATGAAGAACACTTGAAGGCTATCTGCGCTCTTAAGTCCTCGATGCACCAAGCTTTGCCACCAACATCGACCTTGAAGGAATGCTTTTCGACATGGGAATCTCTTGTAGACAGAGCCAAGTCGTGGGAAAGTCTACTAGAGCACGTGGATGATGCCGAATACTGGGTCGCAGAACTAAAAGCCAGTGTCGAGTTCCTGAACGCAAAAGGCGAGGAGTACCTGGCTCTGCCTGTGTTGCATCTTCTGGTGAAGGTCAGCGAGCTTCAAAAGAATGCAGATGCTTCAGACCTTGTCGATGCGTTATGCGCGTTGGGGCTGCAATTCCTTAGACTTGGATATACTGGCAAGGCTGGTCTGTCGCTAGCTCGGGCGGAAAGCCTCGTCACGAAGCAAACAACCTCCACTGAAGCCAGACTACGATGGCACATTGCGTATGCAGAATATCTAGCCAGAATCGGGAACACTGCCAAATGGTGAGAGAAACTCCTACTGACATCCTGATGAATGCTTACACGTTCAGCACAACCATCATAGCGGCTGCACAGGCACTCGCAATCGCAGACCAACAATTCATGGACATGGCAAAGTCATCAACGACACTCTCGGGAAGGCTGCGCTTCAACAGAATCTTAGCCGACGCCGCCTATGTGTGCTCGCTTCTCGCAACCGTAACCGGGAGTTACAAGGACGCTGCAAGACACGCGAGGCAATGCGTGACGCTCAACCGACGTATCTGGGCAGCCTTGGAATCCAAGGCAAACGTCAAGAAAGCTGCTCATACCGACAATTCTGACTTGGACGATGGCTCGGAGAAGGTTGCATTCGATCCGCTGAGCTCCCTGCGGAATGACAGAGGCACGCCTCTGGTCATGTCAGTCACTCATGATGCTCTTAGCGGTCCAGACTTTTGGGCTCTGGTTCCTGCTTTGTACAGAGGTTTGATGCAACATTCTCAGGTTTTCGCTCACCAAGGTCTCCTGCAGGAGGCGATTCACATTGCGGAGCAAGCCGAGAAGATTGCCTCTGCTATACAGTCGCCAACCCTGATAATTGACAGCGCAAGCTGGCGGGCTGACTGCTGGGCACAAAGTGGTAGGCCTGATAAGGCCGCACCTCTTCTGGAAACACTTGAACAGTACAACACCCGCAAAAGTCTCTCTATTGTTGGATATACGTCCGCAGTTGCCAGAGCTCAACACTGGAATGGCCAGTACGAGCAAGAAGTCGCGTCTTATAGCACTCTGAACCGACTATTGCAAGAGCTCACATCATCGGATTTCATAAAGGCACTGCATACATTCGCCCCCAGCGTCGATTCTCTTGCCGAACAGATGTCTAGGATTACGATTGATGTAGGCAAGGAACAGCCATCAAAAACAGTGTCAACTAGGGGAGGTCGGAAGCCTGCAACCAAACCAACCACGCGTACAACACAGAAAGCTGCCCCTAAAGCCGTTCCCAAAGCGCGATCTAGAGCCCTAACTACAGAGGCCACAAAAGCTGCTGCGAAAATGAGGGACCCCAAAAGCACGCCTCAACCACCAGAGTCACGTAATAGTGCTGAGCAGTGCTCCGTCCTGAGCACATTCCATGCCGAAATCATGCATCGAAGCGTCCTTGCAAATATCCTGCAAAACGATTTGGCGACTGCGTCTACTGTTCTGGCTCAACTTGAGCAGTTGCAGGATGGTGTGACCCCAACTATTTCATATGCGTGGGCAACGTTCAAGTTGATGCTCGCCCAGAGCTTCAAGCAGATCGCCGAAAATATTGCCCTCAACACACTGCCCGATTCCACCATTGCATTCCCCGCCGTTAACCTCAAGGAGCGAAGACTGTCTGAGGGTTTTGTTGTGAAACGCAAGGCCCTAGCATCGTCCACAACAGCGAAAGGCGCAGCGAAAGGTGGCCGGGCGAAGGTTCAGCTGCAAGAAAACTTTGCTGAAACACTGAAGAATGCTCGGGATCGCTTGAGAGAAGCGCATGCAGCATCCGCGATGCATAGCCCGAATTTCATGTTCCAGCAGATTTCTATGGCGTTGGGCACTATCACCGTCCTCCTTTCTGCAGTATCTAGTGAGGAGATGGAGAGCTCTCTCCACCCATTGTACGCAGCCTACATGGCAGGTATGTGTTCTCCGCGGGGAGGGTGATTAAACACGGCTGATGAAGAACAGAAAATCCCAAATGCAATGCGCTAAGGCTCACCCAAGAGTCAGTCGAAGCAGAGAAAGAACAGTTGTCACGCGATGAATGTCTACGCTGGCCAACGATAACTTCCTCCAACTTTGCTCCAGCGACCATATCGAGCTTCCAGAAAGAATATGTTGACATAATTCCCGACACGTGGGGCGCTGTCTCTCTGGCTTTGAACGATACACACGACGAGCTCTACATTACACGCTTCGAGAGAGGCCTGTCACCGTTCGTTCTGCGTCTGCCTCTAGCGCGACATGCTTCGCGCGACATGGACGAAGAAATATTCTCTTTTGAAGACGGAAAGAGGGACTTCGATGAGATCATAGAGCTCAGCGACTTCAGCACTCGTTCTGCGAAAGACATGACGTCAAGGGAAGCTCGTCAGCAGTGGTGGGCTGAGCGCGAGGCCCTCGACACAAGGCTACATGAGTTGCTACTGAACATGGAGAACATCTGGCTTGGTGGATTCAAGGGCGTCTTCTCTCAGCACGAGCGGCAGCCAAGTCAACTCGCTCGCTTCCGAAAGTCGTTGGAAAACATCATCAATCAACACCTACCGTCACGCAGGAAGAAGAGCCAACAGAAGCGACCCGTTCTCGATGCCCGTGTCTTGGACTTATTCGTTGGTCTAGGTGATGCTACAGATGAAGAGCTGGACATCGACGAGGCGCTGATGGACCTGCTCTACTTCGTTGTCGATATATTGCACTTCAACGGCGAACGCAATGCATACGATGAGATCGACTTTGATGCAATGGTGGTCGAGACGCATGAGGCGTTGCGCGCATATCACAGCGACGCGTCAAATCGTGCATCACAATCCAGTCAGCACATGATACTCATTCTGGACAACAATCTACATGGCTTCCCTTGGGAGTCATTGCCCTTTTTGGAGACGTTGTCCATATCCAGGCTTCCGTCGTTAGCTGCTCTCCGTGAGCGATTGCTTGCGGCCAGGCCTCATAGCAACGAAGAGCAAGGCATGCCTGGACACTACATTCGAGCCGAAAGCGGAGGGACGAGCATATTGAATCCGTCTGGCGACCTGTCCCACACACTTAAGACAATCAAGCCTCGTTTGAACGAATTGCTTGGGCCTTGGTCACACATTGCCAACCGCGCACCTGCTGAGAAAGAGTTCGAAGACTCGCTACGAGAGCAGGACCTGGTACTCTACTTTGGTCACGGTAGTGGTGCACAATTTGTGCGATCCAAGTCTGTACGCCGCCTCTACCCTGGCCACCAGGATGCTGGAAGCAGGAAACCGGGCTGCGCAACAACATTTCTGTTTGGCTGTTCGTCTGTACATCTTACCGAGAACGGTATATATGAGCCTTCAGGCATGCTAGCGTCGTACCTCACAGCTGGCGCGCCTGCTGTCGTGGGCATGCTCTGGGACGTTACCGACAAAGACTGCGATCGCTTCGCAGTCAAGGCTGGCGAGCTGTGGGGTCTCTGGCCAGAAACACAGGAAGACACTGCACCAGTCGCTCTGCAGAAGACACCTGGAAACAAAGCCAAGGGCAAGGGTAGGGTGGCGCAGTTAGTGGACGAGGTGGAGGGAGCGAGAGCACCAGGCAGTGCGAAGAAGGGCAAGAGGACAAAGAACGTCATTGAAGAAGCCAGATTTGGTGCAGAGCGACGCAGAGGGCTGGGATTGGATGAATGCGTAAGAGAGGCGAGGAAGGCATGTGTATTGAGGTATCTCAACGGCGCTGCTGCAGTCGTATATGGGATTCCGGTGTACTTGGAGTAGAAACGATCGTCAAAGCTGCACATCAAGCGAGTGCAAATCATCGCACTGGCAAAATACCCTTGTCGCATGTGTATCGTCGTTCTCCAATCGCTTCCATCGTGGTTCATCGGTACCCAGCATCTCACGGCCTCCGCCTCACTCACAACATCGAACCCCAACAGCGAACGCAGGAGTCAACTGCATCTCCATCACCTCTCCACGCCACACAGCACGCACATGTCCCCTCATCACAACAGCATGTTTCATGGCCCCAATGTCCATGCTCAAAACCATTGGCCACGCGCGCCGACCCCTGGTGGTTGCCTAAAACCCCGGCCACTTGCTTGCCTAACAATTGCATCCTCGTATCATGATGCATTCCGCAACCTAAATTTGACCTTTTATTGCACAAGGCAGACTGCAGCCTTGTGGTGCCGACCTATCTTCACGCGCGCGCCATGGCGGGTTGAGCGCTAGGTGTTTGGGGATTGTGGCACGGGCAGGGGGCCGAGTTGACCGGCACGGGGCAGTGTGACGGGCTACAAATGGTACTGTGGTGCCGTGTTGCGGAGGTGGTGTTCTACGATTTTGATTTTGATCCCGTCAGAGTTACGACTGGAGTAAGAGATTTGGGAAATCTTGCACACACACAACGTCCGATCAGTCACACAATCGGCTGTTCACCACACCAACGAATCACGACCTTGAAACGAATTATTCGAACATCACAGTCATGTCGTCTAGCCCAATTGTCAACTGGGCCCTACGCGCCTTCCAGGCGCTCTTCGGCATCGTCATCCTTGGCCTTTCCGTCACGCTGATCCGCGGCCACTACTGGGGCGATTTCCCCTCTGGCCTCGGATTCTCCGCGTTCGTCGGCGGCTTCACGTTTCTGACCGCGCTGGTCGGGCTCGCGGCGACATGGGTGTCCGTGCTCGAAGGCATAGTCGGGCTGGTCATTGACAGCATCACCACCCTGCTGAATATTGCTGCTGGGATCGTACGTTACCCCTCATACCCACCGAATTCAGGATAAACAAATGCTGATAGTCGGTGTATCTAGTTCGTCGCTATCAAGCTCAAAGGCGTGTCTTGCAAGTCGTCGTACGACGTCGCTAATAATGTCAAACTCGGCCGCAATGACTGGTTCAATGGCGGCTGCAGGTCCAAAAATACCTGCTGGGTGTTTGTCGAGTATTTTGACAATGAGAGCAAGGCGGAGGATGTTGTGCTCGGGCATTGTAGGGAGAGCCAGGCGACGATGGTGTTCATGTTCCTTGCGGCGGCGCTGTTTGTTACGACTGGGTTAATGCTGTTTTTGAGGAAGAGGAAGGGGTATTGAGCTTGGACGTGGGCGGTGTGTATGTGTTGTGATGTCAGGGGGAGGTAGTGAGTAGGGGGTTTGGAGCTGTGGGGGTAAATGGAGATGGAGGGAGATAATCTCGTCATGACTTGAGAGAAGTGCTCGAAGGCTGATGGCTGCCGATTTGTTCGTTTTATACCCTCCTTTCGTTTGAGAGTTATGGGTATCTTTCAGTGGCAGGCAGACTCAGCGCAGGTATATATCCCGTCCCTATAGCTAGGCAAGCTGGTTAGGGAAGTAGCATCCGCAGCATGCTACCATCCATATCAAGTATTACTCGTTCCTGCTTGGTGTGTCGTGACCGTCCTACCGAATAACTCCTTCATGTCCTGTAAGGCGTTGTCAAAGCTGCCTGGCGGACACAAGTGCCACATACCAAGACGGACCGCTGGAAATTGGCTGGACGGGGCATAACACAGTCGTGAGCGCAGATAGATGAGAGTACCACGAACCTGATTGAGGTTGGCGGAAATGGCGTACAGGCGATACAAAAGATATGACGGGGTTTTTCCCTACGAGTCTCCAGTACTGGTTGTTGCTTGATCTTCTTGCCTCTCCGCCTACGATACCATACGTCAACAATCTCGAAGGGCCCTGAAAAGCTACCAGCCATGATTCACAAATGCAACATCATCACCAGTTCCGCACTACGCGGACTTCAGATTCTCTTCGCCATCGTCGTCCTCGGCCTCTCCGTCACCCTAATGAAGGACCACAACGACCACGGCGGAGATTTGGGTTACTCCTCGGTCCCAGCTATCCTACCGATATCGACAGGTATCGGTGCTATATCGATGGTGGCCGCAGTCTTCAGCCTCACCATTGCCTGGACAAACTTCCTGCGCGAGTACATCGAGATGCTAGTCGACGTTGTGATTGTCTTGATTAACATCGTGGGCGGGACAGTAAGTTGTAGCGACCAGAGCGCGTTCGAGAATCGAACAACGCTGACGAGTAAAAGATCATAGCGATCAGACTCAAAGGTGCCAGATGCGCCGACACAAGTCGAAAGAACAGGTTCGGCCCCGACAGCGCATATCCCTATGAAGGAGGCCTCGGGGGCATAGATCTTCTGAATGGTGGCTGTGTGAAATCCTCAGCTGGATCGTACTGCAATAACGTAATTGATTCCGACCGAAATGGGCGTTTGAACGTGCGATGCATGCAAAGCCAGGCTGATTCGGTGTTCATGTTCCTGACAGTGGTCGTGTTGTTCGGCACGATTGCTTTGACCTTCCTGCGAATTAAGGGAGACCGGCGCTATTAAGTCAGGGAAGGTGTACGGGAGATTGCACGTTGCCGGAAGGAGGAGCGTTGAGCAAAGCGCTTTTCTAGAGAATAGAATACGAAATGAAGAAGGATACGACGAGGTGCAAAGATATCAACCTAAAGCAGAATCGATAGATAGTCCATGTATATCTCCGTCCATGCCCCGTCCTGTCATTCTGGTATCAACCACCTGTCGCCGCCCAGTGTATCGTTCACGATATCCCAAATACTCAATCTCGCCGTGCTACGCCGTCCATGCAAGAAGTCTGTAGGTTTATGATTTAGACTGGGCAAGACTGTATTGCTTAGTTAGTGCTGCTAATTTCTAAGAGAGACATGTGAGCTTACGCTGCCACAAGATCCGCAGGTCTTAGTGTCTCCGCTGATGCCAGCGCCGCACTTCGGACAGCTGTCGTTGTGGGAGTTGACGAAGATGGTGGTGGACTGCATATTGTTCGCTTTGTATGTTTTGGCTTATGTTGATGAGGGTATGGCTCGGTGGCTTTGAGGTTGCTTTGACGATAGCTGAGCGATGGAGGGGCAGGTGGGGTAATTATAAGAGCTTCTGCAGGGTCAGGCAGCTATGGTAAGGCTATGCAGCTAATGCATGCACTGTCAGATGACGGACACGCGGTAAAGGCGCTGGGTGCTGCGATTGGGTTGGTGTGAGGAGAGCGTGGGAGTAGTGAGACAGTTGCGCAGGTAACAGAATGAGGCCGAGGCGGGAAAGAGCCTCCAAGATAGCTTCGGTGTACCCCCAATATCCTACCGTACGTGACAGATAACCTCCCCGTTGATCACCACGAACCAGCCGTCCTCTTTCTGCTCCATTTCTCGCCATGTCGCTGCGATCTCCTCCAGATCTGTCTCGGTTGCGAAGCCACTGTCCAACGCCCTTTGCTTGTAGTCGCTTTGGAGTGTTCTGTCTGCCCATAGTCCACACCAGAAAGCCCTCTCTTCTGGTGTGCTAAAGGTCCAGGTCCCAACGCTGGCATCGATGTCCTCTCGCGGGAACCCAGCCTGCAAAGCTACCGCATGCAGCATCTTGCCCATCTTTGGGTAAGCTTTCAAACCTTCTGCTACCTTGATATATAGATCCTTCCACTTCTGCATTCCTGGATGCTCAGGATACCAGTCCATTGCATGATAGTTGCAGTCGCGCACTGCTAGCACGCCACCAGGCTTGACTAGACGCTTCATCTCTTTCATGGCTCCTAAAGGATCTTGCAAGTGCTGCAAGACTTGGTGCGCATGCACGACATCAAACCCAGCCTCATCCACGCCGTCTAGTGACTTCCAGTCAAATATGTCTCCAACCTCGAAGCGCACATTTGTGACACCCTTTTCAGCGGCGTGCTTCCGCGCCTTCTCAATTACGTCGGCAGAAGGATCGATGGCATACACGAGGCCTTGTGGTACGCGAGACGCGAGATCGACGGTGATAGTGCCTGGCCCGCAGCCGACATCGAGGATCTTAAGGTAAGGGTTGTTGAGGTACGGTAGCAGATGTGGGC
>TARA_R110002003_G_scaffold1277_1_pt1 | contig 34363 bp, 36 predicted proteins | sample TARA_R110002003 | Tara Oceans TARA_R110002003 (sample SAMEA4396441) | marine metagenome | biome: Westerlies Biome; feature: [SRF] surface water layer (ENVO:00010504); material: water (ENVO:00002006), including particulate matter (ENVO:01000060) such as... | depth 5 m | reverse complement strand
CCAGTGTGTACGGAGCCGCTGAAGTCGATGTTGTTGTTGTTGAAGTTGAACATGTCAAAGTTGCCGACACCGTTGAAGAGATCGCCATTGCCAGCTTTGTTGAAGAGGTCAGTACTGCCAACGCTGGTGAAGATGTTGTCGGTACCACCATTGTTGAGGAAGTCACCGAAGCTTGGAGTCTGGTCGATGGGGGTAGAGTTGTTGCTGTTGTCCATAAAAGGAGTGATCTGATCGAAGGGCGTAGCATTGCTGTTGCTAGACTCGATGCTTGTCATGATCTGTGCCTCGGGCGTCTGGGGAGCGAATGTCGCTTCGGCACAAGGCGGGGAGTCAGCCTGCTGGTCGAACTCCGGGGAGGGTGACTGAGTGACTCGAGCATCTGCGGCAACCTCCTGCTCGGCGAAGTAGGCGAAGTCGCGATCACGATCGATGTCGTCGTTGTAGGTTGAGTCCTGGGTGGGAGACCGCCAGCCAGTAGCTTGTTCCTCTGTAGGGCTCTGCCAGCCAGTGACATCTTCGGCGGACTGGTCTGCATCAATGCCTTGCTCAGAGTCGGAGCTTGCGGCAGTCTCATCGTCATGGGCGAGTTCGGGGTTGGACTGCATGCTGAGTATGTGCTTGGCGATTTCGGCGTATGGGTCGGTTGGGATCGACGCCTCAGCGACAGAACCTTGGATCTCTTGTGCCATGCTACCGGCCTTTGCGAACTTCTTGCCAGTCAGAGGATCAATACCTTGAAGCATCGGAAGAAGAAGACGAGCTTTCTCCTGCTGATCAAGTGTGCCCCATTGTGCAACATAGAGCTGGGCGACTGTGCGCTGCTTATTGCGAGGAGCTTGCGGTGTAAGAAATTTGGGAGCGCCAGCGGAGGGGGCGGTGGCGAGAGCTGGATTTGACACTGCACGCTGGTGCTGCTTCTGAGCCTTCTGAGGGCGCTGAGGCTGCTGAGTTGTCTTCTTCACAGCGGGAGTTCGCTTCGCGGCGGGGGTGCGAGCCTTCTTGGGAGCAGGCTTGCGCGCCGGAGTGAGTGTCGTGATGTTATTTGCAGCCGGACTTGAAGAATACGTCGGTGGAGGGGGCGGAATCGCCTGTGGGATGGCTCGGCGAGCGTTTGGATTCATACCAGGGCTCCACATAGCCTCGATCGGACCAGGATTGGACCTCTTGGTAGGTGAAATGTCGAGATCAACGACATTGGAAGACTTGCGTTTGCGAGGAGTGGTCTGAGGCCGCTTCTTCTGAACATGTTGGGGAGGTGTCTTCGGAGGAGGAGCGAGCGATGAAATCTCTTCTCCTGCGACTTCCTGGAGGTCGTCGCCGGGCTGGTACGCCTGGAGAGCGGCGAAGTCGAGATGCTGGAACTCATCTGGGATATGCTTCTCAGATGAGACGACGTCGCCATCCTGAGCCAGGGGAGGCTCAGTGACCTCAACCGAGGGCTCTGTAGGGGTCTCGGACGCGGCGTTGTAGGCGAAACCCTCGCCGTCGAAGAACGCCTCGTTGAAGTTGGCGTTGATGTCGCCATCAAAGTCGCCGCTGAAGAACTCGAAATCGAGGTGTGGAGTGTTGGTAGTTGTCATGGTGGTAGCTGGTGATTGATAGTGGTGTAGCTGATGGAATGTAATGATGGTTGAGAACGGAAGATAGAGAGTAGAGTGTAGAAGATACGGTTCAATTTTGACCTGCGAAAGTTGAAAAGCTCTCCTTTGTGGGTGGCTGGGGGTTAAGTAAGCAGTCTGCGATCCTGAATGGTCCTTTCATCGCTGGACAGTGCGCTACGGTCTCCATCATGGCCGAGAAGGGGAAGGTTTTGACTAGATCAGGCAACGCGCCCTCGAACGACGACAGGAGATTGGCCCAGCCTCCTAGAAGCTACTTGCTCGCGGCCTGCGCGTGACTTGCGGGCGTCAGAAGGTGGCTGGGGGTGGAGACAGCGTTTCATGATGGAGCTCTCTTTCACTTGCGGCGAATGTGCGGCTCAACTCAAGATCCCAGTATCGATGGGAGCTGAATAGCAGGTACAATAGCAGACAGAATGGTGTGTATCTGATCGAGCGTTTGAGCAGATTGCAAGTATGGTTCGAATGCCCGTGGTGCTTGGATGTGCTAAAGGGTCGCGATGGTGAAGGTGATGTTCACCTACGCTGCCACATTCTGGGGCGGCCGAAAGCATCACTGCGCAATTAGCTACGCGTTGAAACCCCAGAGAATGCTCATCTTACAGCGCAAATTTAATAGCCCGTCTTTCAAGTTGGCGTTCCTCATCCGCTTGCTGACAATAGTGAAGCTTGCGGCCCGATCGTGAGGGAAAAGCGACGCAGTGGTTGCGCTCACCCGAGAACTGCATATGACAGAGTGCATAACGTTCAAAAATGAGTGACTGTAGCCGTGTACTTGAACGTCAAGTATATGAAGGATGTATAACGAACATTAATTGTTTGTTAAGATCTCACCGCTGTCGCGCACGTGAAGAAAGAGCGGTGACGTCATAAGCAAACGGATGTGCGCAACTGCACGAACATCCACCTACCTAACCAACCAGACAACGCATAGATCAATGGCATTGGCTGCATATTTCGATAGTCTGTCGTCTGCGGTGCATGGCGGCTCGAAGGCGATGTGAAGGCGCGTGTCCATATCACAGGGTGGACTGTGTGGGCAGCGGACGAAGCAGAATTGATCGTTTCTCTAATGCTGATGATGCCCGTAGCACAATATGAGAGAGAAGCATGTATATCAATTGGTCTAAGTAATGCGTCAAGACGTACATAGAACGCAGTCAATGGTCCCCTTTGGTGTTCCGAAGCCAATCATCGTGCGCGTCATGACGAAAGCGCGCCAAAAAGCATGCTAGCGTGCACTGTTGCCATGAGCCAAATCTAACCTCATCTACCCTCAGTCTCCAGCACATTGTTCTCGTATCCTCCGCGATTCTCTCGACCTAATGATATTCAATCTTAATCCATGCCTTGGCCGCCTCGCTTCGACCTCGTCGCCGTCCTGTTTATGAGCCCGGCAATATCGGCATCTACCATGCCCAGTGACTAAGAGCGAATGCATCTCGCGAGTAGCGTATCCCGTTCATCAGATTGCCCGCATTATGTGCTACTCCACGCAATTTTTGCGGCGTCCATTTCTAGTGTATAACGTGTGAGTTGGAGGCCTCCGATACGTCGCGTTGTTCATGCGCACACCGCGCCTCATGCGAAGATAGCCTGGATCCAGTGTTGATACCTAGCTCTGTCTCATGCTGCATCTCGCGCCTTCGAGCCCCTCACGACTGATTATCTTTGACCCACCAGTTGAAGAAATCAACGATGTTTTCAGGCTCCAATTCCTCGTAGTCGGTCTTTGTCATGCCTCTGTACTGCGCAAATCGAGATTCCCATGGAGGGCGGTCCGCCTCTTGTTGGATCTCTGCTTTTAGCGCGGCCATGTTTGTACGCGACTGCCGCTTGACGACGGCCGGGATCTTTGTGGGTGCTTTCTGGACTTCAGTGCGAGGCTTCCGGGCCTGTGTCGGAACTAGACCTTGCATGGGCTTTTTCGGAGCAACAAGCTTAGCTTCGGGTTTGGAAATCTTGCTCAGGGCACGCGGCCCCTCCGCGATTCCATGATGAGGGTTTTTGACGTGCTCTTCTAATGCTTCATATCGGTGAGTATCGCCTGTCTGCGCTGTGATCACCCCAGTGTGAAGGCCGTTGCCCTGTTCCTGCAAACCCGCACGTTTCGCGGCTTCTTCCTCTGAGAGCGGCTCAAATTCACGCTTCGACCACACCTTGCCGGCGTCGAAAAGCGAATAACTCTCGTTCGGTCGAAGTGTGCGTAGTGCTTCGTACGGCGCCGGGATGGAGTCTGCGACAAATCTGGGGTCGTGGACAGCGGAAGGTATACGCTTCGGGTCGACATCTGCAATACCACACATGGCAGCGTAGCGCAACGCATTACGATCCGCAACTTCTGAGTTCTTGGGTTGCTCGGACTGGATCCAGTGCTTCTCCCCCTTCTCAGCTTTCAGTTTGTGGATTTCGTCGTGCAATCGGGCCGTCGTGGCCTGAGCCTCGTTGTAATACAAGGACTGGTACTGCATGCACAAGTTTTGCCATTGTCGCAGCTTGGTATCCATCTTATCCTCGATGGTTGCACGCCACTTTGCCGTGCTTTCCGCTTCTGCGACAAGCTTTGCGTTCTCTTCGACAAGCAATTTGCTGTCATCAGCGGTCTTCTGGAGTAGAGCTAGTAGCTCGTCCCTGTCTGCTTGATCGATTGCCCAGCATTCGCTATGCTGGGTGGCTTTCCGGAGAACCTCGAGCTCGATTGAAGCAATTGCCGTGCTTCTCTCCAAAGTTTCGCTCTTGGTCTTGACCTCACATAGCTCAGCTTCGGCAAGCTCATGCTTCATGGCCAGTTGCATGTTCTCATCGTCGAGCTTGTTTGACTGATCTTGTAGCTCTGCCTTCGCAAGACGTTCAGCATTCAGCAAGTCACGGATTCCCTCATTCTCTAGCTCGAGCGCGTCTAACGCGGCACACGGTGCAGCCGATATACTGCCCGATAGGGTTCGCTCGTGCTGCTTCATCGCATCTCGGATCTGTTGTTTCTGCCGATCCATCTTCTCTTCCAGATCATACACCTTGCGCTGGAGCTCGTTCTCCTTCTTGCGCGCATCCTGCTCGCCATGCTGATGTCGGGTGTAGTGCGCCTCCATCTGCTGGATCTTATCTAGCAGGTTCTCATTCTGCTCCTTCATGTGCTTAACATCACCACGGAGCCGTTTCTCTTCCTCTTTACCAGTCGTGTTGTCCTCGATCACAGATCGCAAACTCTCGGCATTTGGGAATCGTTGCGAAAGCAAGATGGACATCGCGCGATGCTCTTTCTCCAGCTGATCATTTCTCGAGACGAGGCTTATGATTGTCGTCTCGTTGCCAATGAGAGCATCCATGGTCTGGTTGTGCAAGGACTGGTATTGGGTGTTCGACATCTCTTTCTCCTGTTCTCTGGCCTCGCGAATTACCTTCGCGGCCTTGAGTAGTTTGCGCTTCTCGCTTCCGGCCTTCGCCTTGTACGCGCGTCGCTCTTCTGCTGCATTTCGGATAACAGCGTCTATCTCTTCGTCCTTCATCACGACCAGCGCTTTCGCCTCATCAACTATGGCCTGTTTGGCTTCAAGCTCCTTCTTATGAACTTGCTCCATGATAGCCATAGCGCACTTGTAATCGTCTTGAAGCAGCCCGATCTCGCGGCCCTTGGCCAGCAGTTGGGCTTTAGCTCGACGCTCTATGTCTAGACAACGGGCTTCCGCAGCTTGAAATTTCCCGAAAGCGTCGTCCACCTTCTCCTTGTCTGCCACACGCTGCGCCCGCTGTTTTGCGTACCTGTCCTCGAGCTGTTCGTAGCGCTCGATGGCCTCCTGCAGCGTGCACGCTACCTCGTTGTTGCGAGCGAGCAATGCGGCGTTCTCTTCCTCTTTCTCCCTCAGCGCTGCTCTGAGTTCCTGGATCCTCTGGGTATCTGCTTTGTCGGAGTCGCAGCTCGAAGTTCGTCCAGTTGACTCGCCTGTGTTGCATTCGCTGTCTGAGGGAGGCGTGGACTGCTCGCTGTCGTCGACGGAGGTGTAGGTCGTAACGGACGCTTCGACGAAATCTCGTGTGCGTGAGGCGGCTGACCACTCCTTCGAAGTCGCACTGGACTTGAGCAGAATAGTTGCGGCAATTTGCGGCTACACGGAGTCAACATCTGTGGAAGCATCTCCTTGGATGGTACTGACCTTTGCTGCTTCTGGCACGGGAATTGACCTTATCCACGTTATCGGCTTAGGACTCGTCTTGTGAAGTGGAGCACTGCTCTTGCGCAGGCGCAGGATGTGTGCCTCCATGGCCGACTGCTTGCGACGGGAAATCTTCTCGTGCTCAACTCCATGAGACTTTTGAGACTTTATTGTGTGCTTCTTGTCGGTGGCCTTACGCGCGGTGATCGTCGTCTGGAACACTGAGCCAAACATGGTGCTTGTGTGCGCAGAGTGTACTTTGGTTGAGGACCGATGCCGTTTAAGTCAGTCGTCGTGCTGCGGGTGGACGACAGTGGGAGGGACGAAGGAGGGAGCAGGGTGTGCAGTGTTTATGCGCTCGTCGCGGAGGAGAACAACAGTGGCGTATCCGTGCAAACGCAAGAACAGCTCAGTGTTATCAATCACTCCGTGAGCACGTGGTATCAGGAGATCTCTGACATTCACTCGGGATTAGAGCTCTTCTTCACACATCGTGGCCTACAGAACGTTTATGTCCCAGCGCTCAAGGTTCTGTATTCGAAATGGCAAATAGATGAGTATATACGCACTTTCGTGAGGATATCAATGCGTCAAGTGGAAGGGGCACATCGGTGTGAAGCTGTTCTTATACTCTTGCTTGCCCATAATTGAATATAGCAAGCGATTTGGTCCCAGAACAAGCGATGTATTATATGTTAGAGTGATCGGGGCCTAGAGAGGGACCTGCTAACCGTTTTACACAGTCTCCATAATACTAAGATCCATACATAACTAATCTCTCAGGAGGTCTGACATCGCGAGGATATTTGGTTGTCGTCCTAAGGGGATGCTCTTGCCTTTTGGCATGTATATGCAACCAGCCTCCTGGTAGCTGTCGACATCCCGCTGATCGCTCAACCCACTAAGATCTATGGCGATTCTTCCGGCTTCCTTAAACCCCAAATTCTCATAGAACTGCACAGCCTCCACGGTCGATTCCACATACGCTGGACAACCTTCTGCTTCGCACCGATCCAGTGCCCACTGCACCAACATCGTCCCAGCGCCTCTTCGAGAGTAAGCTGCATCTATTGCCAGGTACGTGAGCTCTGAGGCTTCAGCGTCAGCACATGATTCAGGGGTAGCGTCAATGTGCCATGCTTTGCCTCATAACAACGTTGCTGCCTATCGACTCGTCTTGTTTAACGGTATAGTAGGTACTGACCGTATCGTGGTGTATCACCAATGATCTCTTCTTCTACCCTCTTGACCTCAGCCAGCCAAGGGTCCAGTACCTTCCGATCCTTCGTCTTTGACAAATTCCACCTCGGCCACTTGTAGTTCTCGTTCGGTTGAACGGGATGCGTCCATTTCGCGAAACCAACAATCACGCCCTCGACAACGTCTTCGGTAGACCTCACTCCTCGCTCCACGCCATCTTCGGATAGTCTCGTCGGTCTCACCGATGCCGACTCGTCGTCCGAGTATCTCACAACAAGCACAGTGGGTCTTTTGATCCCGCATATCAGCCAATACTTTTTCTTCTACGGCTTCCCGAAGCTCTTTGAGGTCTTTGTCGGGGGCGTGTATTGCTTTGATGATGGCATTGGTGCCGAATGCGTCCATGTGGATTTGCGTAATCCGGGGTGTGTCACGTGGTTGCGCGATGTGCAAATGGAATGACATATTTCAATACACGTAGAACGGTCTTTTGCGTTCGACATATGCGCAACAAGTCTCGATACAGAGAGGGCACTGGGCTTGCACATGGACAGGGAAAATTTCCAACGCTTGCGAGCTACCGATGAGAATGCAAGGTAGCTACACGTGGCAAGGATCGCTTTGCTCAATGATATGAGGCTCTGCTGCAGTATTTGCAAGGTCACACTGGGTGGCTCTCGCTCCAATCTGCAACGGTCCATCGCCTCTCCAGGTATATGATCCATGGATATAAGCCGCGAGGTTCAAGTTACCATCACAGCCAATAAGCTTCATGGATGTCATGCGAGACGGCAATAAATGTTGCAGGCAGAAGGGTGTCAACCGTCTAACGCGTCTTGCTAGTTCTATCATCCCCAGTAACATTACAAGAGCTAAATCGAAATCATATGACGCATTTCGGCGGCATCAAGGCTGCGAGGCAAGTGCGACGACGCTTCTGCGAAAGACACTGCTATTACTGGTGCTGGCACTCTTCTGTCCACAACTTGACAGACTCATTATTATCCATACGACCAATTCGCTAGAGATCGAATCAATTAAGTGTTGCCAACTTCCAATCAGAAGTCGATTGCTGCACAGTCGTGTTGAGCTTCAAGAAGCAATTCGCTTTGTAGGTGCTGTAAAACTTGCTCAGACTCTCCGAAAACGCCACTCCTACACACGTCTCTTTGGAATTGATGTTGTTCGTCTGGATACATGACTCCAGACAGAGCTGTAGCGTGTACGCTACAAAAGCCGCGATGTCGTTGCCCGACGCGTCCGTCTGCGGGTAGCACGTAAACTCCGAGATTCGATCTGAGACAGTGACCCGAAAGCGACCTGACGAATTGCAAGTGTTATTGACACGTAGGACATCATCGGGGAGTTTGGGGGTATAGGTGGAGTCTGAAGTTGCGGAGCTTGTTGTCGGGCTCGGCTGCGAGGCTGAAGAGTACATGCTCGACGGAGCCACTGTGACAACCGCTGTTGCCTGGGCAGGAGACTGTGCTTTCGATCTGCAATTGTTGTCAGAAGCTATGGCCCCCAGCTGGAATGTTACTTCGAGCTCGCAAGATGGTATCACTCACTTGGCATTCTGCACGGCGATAGATCCTCCGACGCCTCCACCCACTGCAGCGGCGATCACAACGGCGAGGAGTATCAACACGAGCCAAAACGTCTGACGTCTAAGACCAAATATCCTGGGAGCCTCTTCAGGCTGAGTAGCAGGATGTGAATGAGCAACTTGTGGCGGTAGTTGTTCCGGATATGACTGGAATACTTCGGGCCCATCAGAATACATCATCTGCGGTGATGATGGTTGCGACACCTGTGACATGGCGAGATCAGGTTTCGTTGCCATTGTGACAGGCTTGAGTGATGCTGTGAAGTGGCTGTCGAGGTATATATAAGACTGAGAGCGGGGCCACGACCAGGCTGGCATGCGCCCACTTCGAAGAGATTGGCTTGCAGATTGCCGAAAGGCTGTGGTCGGAATAGAAAGCCACTATGCATGTCTCATGTTGGTCGGTTCCGAGATGTGAGGCTGAGAGTCAGCCTCGCATCAATGGCATGTCGAACAACGTACTTGAGCGATCGGGACTTTATGCTGGAAGCACTGTGGTGAGGTAAAGTCGATGAACTGGTACGCTGAATTCGAAAGAGGACGTTGAGATTTGTCCCTTTTCGCGGCCTAATATAAGTTAAAAAGGGCTGACCAAGGCTGTGCGCTTGAAGATCGTCGCCGCTTTCCCTCGCAGTTGCAGATGCGTGGCGCAGTTCCCTCCAATAGAGTAGGTTCGCCCACATCGCAACCGTCCTTTTGGCCCCATCATCCTACAAGAAAAGCTGCAAAGCGGCCCAGAATCCAGATCTTGTCACTTTTTCGCGTAATGGTGAGTGGGCCGAAAGCTATGAAAGAATTTGATGTTTAATATAACAGCCTTGCGACCTCCCTATCTGTCCCTGCACCGTACAGGCTGCGCGGTCTTACTGGCGATTTCTAGATTGCCTGAAGGATCAACATATAATGGGAAGACCCTGTACAGGCTTCATATCTCCCTGCAATATACCTCGAAGCGATATGCTGCGTCGATTTCGTACAAGTTGTGTTGAAGTTTAAGAGTGGGGTCGTGGAAGGTGACGGGTCGTCACTCCAAATACCAATCAGCATCACCGATGGCTTGGAAGCCTGAGCTCATGACATCGTGAACTTCGAGATTCTACCATATTAAAACACGGTCTTTGGGTTGCCGAACAATAATCCCAGAGTGTTGAAGAGAATAACCTCTGTGAGCCTAGTGCTTGATTGCATGTCCCTTTTACAGGTCTCGTAACTTGAATCACCAGTTGCTTCCAGACCAAATCCAAACCACGTAGTATGGGTTCGTTTTGAGCATTTAGTGTTACTGACAGGATTTAGACGAATCTAAGCCGGACAGAAATATTGGATAGAGTGGCGACTGCACGATACGCAAACATGCGCACTCTCAATCGCGAATCGCGAAAACCGTCGACGCATCAGTCCAATATGTACGGTTTTCTGGATAAATACTGAAAATTCCTAACATCCTTCACAATTGATTCTGGTCAGAGTATTGTAGATTGTAATATCGAGGAGAGCTGGAGCACTGCAGCATCAAACTCTCTTATGGTCGTCCAACAAAGGACATGCAGCGGTCAGGGTGATCATTCCAAAGCGTGACTCGGCTAAAGTGGGACGTAAAGAACTTAGCATGCTTGAGGAATGTTCTCAAAGTATGGAAGCTGTCGCGAACATGAAGGCCATCAATCTCTCCTCGAGATACAACGACGCAAGCACATCATGTTAACGCGTGCGATATTGAAAAAAGCACCCATGGAGTCGAATTGCCTTTTCTTTCGAAAAAGAGGCAGATCATCGCTTCGTCCATGATTCCTTTGAAATAAACATATCCCCGTGTTGTTATGAGAAGAAAGAACAACGTCGGAGTAGTATCAGCTATATATGCATGCCACCACTAAGTACTGGTCTTGGTACCTAGGTATTGCTCAAGAGAGGCGCACGAACATTGGTTGGCTTTGATGTTATTTTTAAGTGAATCCAGCAGTCATGCAGTAGCTATATCTGCGGTTTTCCTAACCTCGGGGTAGGTACAGGAATACTGGTCAGAAGAAGAGTAGACGCTGGAAGAGGAAGATTTTATACGTTTTCGCTTCTCGCAGCATGTGGAAGCGTACTGCTACCTCGCGTTTCCGACTACTCTGCAAAAACGACTTTGGAACCTCGGAAGGTATGGGTAAATTACACTTTTCATAAATGCGCCGATCTGAGATGTGGCAAACAACCAGGCCAGACATGATCAATTGGTCTCTTGTTTCCGATTTTCGATAAAACGACGCGTGCAGCATAGGTTTCCTTCTTTTCGACGATTGCAGCACACACTTAACCAGCATGAGTAAACTTCTGTACATCCAAGCGGCGGATTGTACCTCAAAACTCGAAGTGATCGAGAGCCGAAATTTCGCACAGCTGCACTGGAAACTCATAGGCAGGTAGCTTGTCACTTTTAGAACATGTGTTTACCACATGAAAAGACCTGAGGGCAACGAGCTCTGCGCCGCCCATTGGCGCAAGTCCCCACAGTTTATAAGCAAGCCCAGCCCTCGAAGTCGCGTTCCAATGTTAGAAAGCGCCCGGAGATATGTCAGGAACAAACATGTTTTTCGTTGCTTGTTCATAGAGACAGAAGCCATGAGCGGTAGTACTGCTCGTTTTCCGAACCACAGGAAAACGGACATCTGTCGCTGTCATGCTCGTTTTAGACACTCTCAAGCGTGCTATATCTGTGAAGGAGGAAAGAAGTTGCGCGATGGGTAATTTATAGCGCATCGGCCCAAATCATGGTCCCATTGTTTGAGCATTTCGGCACCACGTCGTTCCCAAGCCATCATCAAAAGTTGTAGACTTCTCTCTGCTCGTTGCATGTATTGCACAGCTCTTAATTTCACGGCTTTCCAGGACAAGTCCAGCCATCCAGTCTCCTTTGTAATGTTTCGTGCCAACGTCCACTTCCATATGGATAGATGGAGTTTCTTTGTGTGGAAAATCCACGCCCAGCCATCAGTTCGGACATCGAATCATTTGAAACAGCGCAGCAAACACACGAGTGTGTCTGCTGGTTTGAAAGTGCGCAAATGAAGAGCATGATGGTGAGGAGAAGAACGAGAGGTAGAGAGGGGGGCTTTATATATCCCACGGAGGGAAACTCGGCGAACATGTTGGTAGTATGTTTGGAGTTTGAGCTGGTCACTGCTGGATTCTGGCGATAGTATGGTGCACGGGAAAGCGTACATGGAGATCAAAATGGTCGATTTTGGAAAGTCCGCATAAATTTACTCATATGTCCTTCCCCCGGAATTTATGGAACACAGCGAGACGAAAACATGGCGACTCAGAAAGGTCATTTTTTGGCCAGAACTGCAAAATCAACACACTGGCGTAGTTGTTGTTTCCGGACAAGACAGGACAAACATCGCAATAAATATGTTTACTTTAGGTCAAAGACCAGCCAGACATCTTGGGCCACGTCTCCCATTTCGATATGCTGGTCGAATATCCAAGCGTGTCCTTGCAGGAAAGAAAGGATTCGAGTCGCGGAGGAAGGTTATATACCCAGCACCCACCACCCCAAATCCACATGAAGGTTTCGTCTGCACATTTCCACCACAGACCTCCAACCATTCGCCAACAACATGTATATTCCGCGCCCCTACAACCTCCGCACATGTAAGTTTTCAGTTCCCCCTTACCGCAGACATTTCTCGATGACGGCTGTGTTTCGAGACACAGCGCCCGAGCCAGAGAACAATACGGACACTTTCTGCGGATTTTGGGGGGATTCCAAGTGGACGAAGCGCTAGAATCCATATATCAGGTGTGAATTGACTTTGGAAAGAGCGGAGACGAACATTTCATCTCAGTTGTATCATTTTTTGGTGAGAAAGTATCGGATCTGAAGAATAGAAAGTATCGCCAGGACTCAGAGTTTATATATCCTCTCCAGAGCCCAAGCATACTTCTGTGCGCAAACAATCGTCCGGCGACATAAGATTGACAAACCCTCCTTTTGAAGGGCACTGCGCCCATCTCCGAAAATCTGTAAATCGCAGCACCACAAATTGGCACATGGGTCGTACTGAACGTGCGTTTCGACTCGCAACACAGACATATAATCGCCGGATATGTTTGCTTTCGCACCGATGGAAGAACAAATATGGTCGCTCATGGCTGTTTCTGAAAAGAAGGGGCGAGGGAGGGGACATAAGCCTCTGGTCGTAGGTTTTGCGAAAGATGGGTTATTGATGGATAGAAAAGAGGAGAGGCACGGGAGAGAGGCCGGTGCTTTATGGAGTGGAAGAAAGAGGTGTCACGTGACGGGACAGAAACATACGTGAATGTCCGCGATCGTTCGAAACGATAAACATTGAGCCAAATGTGCCATGTAAGCCCCGCCTACTCGCACCACATTGAAGCGAGTCCAAACTCCATGCTATGCTTCCAAACCCAAACCACACGCGTCTATGCTCCAACCCGCAACGCCCAGCACGATGCAACCCCGGCTCGACGCACTTAGCCTCCCTTTTTCTCCGCAACCTCAATATGCTGCACGCGCGGCTCATCCTGCACATCCACCATTTCGCGATCCGTCAAACTTGCCTTCCCATGCTCTCTCGCGCTCCCGTCCACCTCCATCGTCTCGCCTTCAACCGTACTGCTACTCGCGCGGCTCAAACCTGTCATTGCATCCATTCCGCCGTTGACCTCGACCATTTCATGCACGCCAACACCGACGCCCACGTCGTCGTGCTCGGTATTTGGCGTCAGCGTCGCAGACGAGAGATTCGAGTTGTTGCGGTCGCGGTTGTGGAATTCTTGCGCGCTCATGTTGTTCCAATCGTAGTCGACGTCGTAGTGGGGTGGGCCGTTGATGGTGTCCCAGCTACCCTTGGGTATGTCGCCGCCTTGATCGTAATCCATCCCTTCCCAGCCTGTTGCGGCCTTTTGCAGCTCCTCCATGAAGTTGACGCCGTCTTTCTTGACGAAGTCTTCAAGAGGCTTGGCGAGAGGCAGGGGTTCCACGGCCATGGCGTCTTTGTGGGCGTACACCAGCAAGGCTGACGCGAATTCGGTGGCTGCGCGTTCGAGCACTTCTTCCTGTGTGAGACGATCGCGTCGGATGGTGGGAGAGGAAGATTCGGTGTCATACTGGACACGCCACCATTGCTTGGCGCTGGCAGTGCTGGCGGTTGGGTCAGGGTGTAGAAGATACACAACCCCGAGGTGGGTTGCTACGCCACATAACTGGTACGGATGGTGCATTGCGTCTTGTGGGCTCTGTCCGTCGGGGTACTCGGTGTCTGTGAGGTCGATCAAAGTCTCGGCACCATCATCGACCACTGGCTTGAAGCGACCTGAGATACCACTCAAAGTCTCGCGGATTTGCTTTGTCTGAGCATCCAAATCTGATTTGATTAGCATGACGCCTCTATTCCCTTATGACTCACTTACCGGCAAGCTTGCTTTCAATGCTTTGGTGCAGAGTCTGCAACTGAGCGAGAATGGCGGCATCATTTGTATCAGTATCTTCTTGACCCTCGCGAGGCCGGAAAGCCTTCATGCTCGTCTCAATCAGCTTCAGAGTCTCCACCCGCTTGGTGTTCTCCTTCTTTGGCGTGTGGTATTTCAACCCCTGTGCAGTGCTGTCAACGTCTTTCAGCTGATCCTCGTACTGCTTCATGTCATGATACATGCCATCGATCACCGGCTTGTTGAGCTCCAGGTAGCGATCGGCGTACAAGGTTGCAGGCACGCGGCAGCCGAGTCCCTGAGCATTCGTAGTAGCAGAGGTCAAGCGCAAGATGAGGACTTTGCTGATGTTGGATATATGCGCACTTCCCGTGGCGGAAGAGAAAAGATTCTCGTCGAGCACATCGTAGACGCTTAGGCCGGACCGGGCGCCTTCCCTGACGATGGAGGCATCAAACACGAAATTCTCCACACTGCTGTCTCCGATCTTGACGACAGAACGCACCCAGCCATCGAGCTGCGGGTCGGGGACCTGGGCCTGATACGCAGCGCTCCACAGCAGGAGAAACTTGAGCAGATCATCATCGTCGTCTTCGAGCGTCGGCCGTGATTCTTTCCATCCGTCAAGCTCCATCATGGAGCTCACCGTCGCATATGCTCTATCGGACTTGTCCAGGAATGCCATCAGCCGCTGTGCCTCGTACAGAATGTCCAGTCCGTGTGCGTCGTCAAGCCCGGTGGCCGTGTCGATGATGCGCGCAGGTACTGCAGGGCTTCCCTTCCACCAGTCATCGCCCATCCAATAGCTTCTCTGCGTGACTGTCGGAGCGAGCAGCGCATTTCGAAACAGGGGGATCGAGTGCAGAATAGAGAGGAGAGCGGGCAGATAGTTGAATCTCGGCGAGGGCTTGAGAATGGCGGGCTGGCCTGGCTCGCGGCGGCGCTCGCTCGGTATAGGATCAGGGATGACCTCGGTCGCTGTTGGTACCATGGCCCACTGTGCCGTGTCGTAATGGTCTTTCGTAGCGGGGCCAAAAACGGGCTGGGTGTTGCCTGTGACTCCGGACTCCTGGAGGTCTTCAATGCCTGCCCCGGCGGTCAGCAGATATTGCGCCCAAGTTTGTCAAACACTGACTCTGCATGGGATTGTCGCCCAGATGTGTGGAGACGTTGGACCGCTGGCTTGTCCGCGACGGAGGGCGTGTGGGTGCTCTGCTCTGGACGTTGCTATGCGGGTAGTTCTCGAAGCCTGGAGCAAGGTCAATATTGAATGCTGAAGGCCGTCTTGTCAGCCCTCGTCCGCGATACTGCTGTCCTGCGGGCGCCTCACGTACTCGGTATGCCGCCGCTGGCGTCGTCCTGGCCGTACCTGCCTGCGCCAAATACAGTCTCGTCCCATCTCGGCACAGCATCGTTGAGGAGCTTCCGCATATTAGACGGCTCCGTGTCCCAGAACTTCATTGCCGCCTGCTCCACATTGCTGTCGCATATCTGCGCACACGTTAGGCGGCGCATGTGGGCTAAGACTGTCTGATCGCACCTTGAGCAGCTGCACGGCATCATCGCGCCCAAGTTGGTAGCCAATGAACTCGAGCAGATCGCTGACTTTGTCGTCCGCCATGGTTGTGCGTTGTCCGCGCCCGCACTGCAATGTGATCGAGGTATTGGAGGTTTAGCGTAACTCCGGTGGAACAGACAGCGAAGGTGACGTGGGCTTGCTAAAAGCGCAGAGCCTTCAACAACGGCAAACTTCGCGTTGGTTCGACGCGTTCGGGAAGCTCCTCGTGGCTCCCAACGTGGCGGGCATGGTGGGGAAACACGGACAGGTGCTGAGCTTCGGAGGTGCTTGCGGAGCGATGATGTCGCTAACTTGACGGCTAGACAAGGATGTGGCGTCGGCACGCCGCTTCGGTTGCACGGCTACTCCAGCTGCGAGCTTCACAATACATCTGCTACAGAGTATCAAAGCTGTCCCTGTGAACCTCGCTAGCCAGGAAACACTAAACAGAACTGGCGAATTATTGTACACTAATCTTTTACCACCCCCAGAACGCTCTTCCAGCTATGGTATCAATGCTCTACCGGTCCTCCGTATTGTACAGTGTCATATAGTCATTCAGCTTACAGTTCATCTCCAACATGGTCCGATACACGTATAGTGCGACGTATCAACGCCGCGAACGGCCTATTAGGATTGCAGTTCCGTTGTGCTACCGCCGGTGGGCGCTGTGGCGTCGGATCCGGGACCAAGAGGTCTATACATCCGCACGCCTAGCTCCTCATTTATCTTGTCTTGCTCGTCTCTCCACTCTCGTCCGCGATTGCTGTAGCGCTGTATCAACGCGCGGTAGGTCTTTAGTCCCGCGCTGACCTCTTCTTCATCCTCCCCAACAAGATCCCGACGTCGATCCTTAAGAGCGTTATACAGTTTCCAACGCGACTCCTGTGGTATCTCTTGGATGTGGTACTCGAGTTGCCAATCATCATCTTTCGATAATTGGACCGGTCTGTTAACATACCCTCCGTTGACCTTACTGCGGACTGTCAATGTCCATCCCATCAACGGACCATCTGTGGCTTCGGCGTCCTTGGCTGGCGTTGGCTGATCCACGACGTCGTCGACAGGTGCCTTCTCGGAACCTTCTTCTTCATCTTCCTCTAGAACCTCTTCATCGACAGGCGCTTTCTCGGAATCTTCTTCTACATCTTCCTCTAGAACCACTTCATCGACCTTCTCTTCGTCGAACTTTTCTTCAGTGAGCTTCCCGCCCTTGTCTTCATCAACCTGCTCATCGACCTCGTCTTGGATACTCTGCCACGCTTCCTGCACCTCCGGGTCATCTTTGCCTACGCCCACTACTGTGCGCGCAAAGTGCTTTTGTGCAGCCTCTCCGGCTCCTTGGATGTCGTCTGCCTGCTCATCTGTCACCGGCTCGGCAAAGACATACATGAAAGGCGTTTTGAGATTGCGAGCCTCGACATGCACTCGAAGTGTCTGACATCGTTAGCTTCGTTACAGTAGCTGCCTCGAGTGCGTACCGTCTCTGGGAATTGCGCAATGGCCCTGCTCAGCAGCTCGTCCACCAACGCAACCGACAGCTTGAACTCTTGATCTCCCAAACACGTGTCATCCTGTCCATGAAGGACTCTGTCCATGTCCGCTAAACTAAGATATTGAAATCCGAATATGCGTTCAATATTATGAAAAGCGACAAAAATGCCGTCCATACGACCCATTCGAACCTGAAGCGAGTACTTGAGCATAGTTGCACGCGTCATGTCGTAAAATTCACGCTCAAATGACTCCCATTCACCTTGCGCAAAACGTAGCTGGTACCCAGAACCTGCCTCGTACTCCGTGTGATTCATGCGTATAGACACTACCGCTCGTGTTTTGAGATCAAACACGCCCGTGCCGGGAAGACGAGGATCTATCGCGTCCAACTGTGACCTCATGAGCACGTTGCCCTGCTTGGAGTAGTGGTAGCATCTGCTTGCATTGTCCTCCGGGGGCGCCTTTTCAGGACTGGATCTGCGATACAGTTCGAACTCGCTGCGATCGGTTGTCAGGAGCTTCTCGAGAGAATGTCCAAGCCAGCTCATGATGTTCGGCCTGTCATACGACTTGTCTGCATCGATAGCATATATGCCGTCCTTGTACCGCAAAAAGATGGCATCGGGTCCGAAGGTGATCTTGGAAAACCTCTTCGAAGGTGCCGGAAAGCCACGAGAGAGCATTGAGTGGTCGAGATCCCGAAAGTTGGATAGCAAAAAATGAAAATGCTGCAGCACGCCTGACATGCTCGATGTGGAGCCAGTGAACTTTGTGCCCATCCGCTTCGTCAAATCTAAAAGGTCCTGATCTTTCGAAGATGTCTTATATTCGCTGAGAGCCTCAAAATCGAACTCGTTCACCGGCATGATCCTCTCGAGGTATGGGTCGAAATTGTAGATGCGGGAACGAGGGTCTTGTAATCGGTAGACGCCGGGGTTGAACAGAACGCGATCGAGGCCATATGAGAGCATGGGCACAGGTGGTTTTTCGGCCTCAACAGGCTCAAATGTGAGTTTTTCAGGGTCCATGACTTGAATCTGCAGCGGCTCCTCCCTTTCCTTCTTCGCTTTTACTTCGACGGCTTCCTTCGTTGCATTTCTTTTGACGGCTTGGGCACCTTCACCACCCAGCAGCGCCGCTCGCGAGGACTTTGGAGCCTTCGCATATTTGCCCTTCGCTTTTCCTTTGACGGCTTGGGCACCCTCACCACCCGGCAGCGCCGCTCGCAAGGTCTTTGGAGCGCCCGCATCTTTGCCCTTCCCGTTGCTACTCTTCTTGCTTGAGGATTTTGCAGAATCTCCTTTCTTTGCAGAGCGTTTGACTGGGAACTCCTTGGTGGAAACTTTGGGCTTCTTCGCTTTGCTTCTGTCTTTTCTTACCGGCGGCTCAGAGCTCTCGTCCTCGGCCACTGGCGGGTCGGGGAGAGTGTCAGCAGCTTGTGCATCTCTGCTCGGCTCTGGTGCTGCTGTGCTACGAGCCGTCTTCTTCTGCTTCAGCAGTGGTGCAGTGGCGCCAAACGAACGGGCTTGCGGCGGCTGGAATTGTGCTCGCGCGGCGCAGAGCAGACAGACAGGACGACTACGCCATGACGAGGCCTGTAGGAGGTGTCGACGGAGGAGCATCGAGAGGAGGCGGAGGGGGAAGGCGCGAACGGTGATGGCTTCTCGCGACAGCAATGGCGTCGGTTGCGCCTGCTCAAAAATTATGTCGGTGTTTCAGGTCCAGTTCGCCGACGGGCTGTGATCGACGGCTGACGTACATGTGTACATCCGATGTCACCACAAAACACCATGTCGGGTCCTTGTTGACACCCGGAGCTACCGAGACCCACAGTTTGTTCCTGGCGTCTGATGGGATCTTTTCCTGCTTTCGCGTCCTGCCAGCGATTTTGCGTGGGGCATGCGCCGTCTGCGAAGCACGTGTTCTCACCAGCGGGAGATTACGACTACCTAGGTACTTCTGTAGCCCACCGCCGAGCCGTCTAATACTGCGACGGTCGATCTCTGCGGATGCCAGCTGCGCGCGCAGTCACGCCGTGTAAAGAATGCCACGCACCGATTAGCCTACCGCACGCCTGTCCATGCTTACACCCCGCCCAACCCCGAGCCCGGAAGTTGAACTATAACAAGCCCCGAGTGGTATATGTCAAGCGCGATCGTGCGGTAGCTATCAACGGCCGGCTGCCCTCCGAATACGAACACAATCTGCATCGCCATTGGCGGAGCAGGGCCGTTGACCACCGCAACGTGGGTTCGACCTTGGATCCGAACCACGGTCTGCGCATGTCTACTTGACCGTCACGCTTTTGATGTGCTCTTCCACGGCCAGCAAACTCTTCTGCGCTGCGGAGCTCGTGTAGGCGGCGCACGCCGGTCTCGACGCGCGGCATGTCCAAGGACAAAAGACGCAGCATCTTTGGACGCAGTGGACTGACCGCGCTCGCTGGACTTCAACCCCTCAAGGATGAATCCCAACCATCGAATCTGCTGCGGAAGCGGCGGACCGCATCTTTCATGTCCAACTTGTCCGAGGCGACCCAGTATGGAGAAAAGCAGTCCCTCGACGGCGCCACGATAGCAGAGTCCTCGACATCTGGGTCCTCGTCACCCAGGCCGAACCTATCTCGAGGCAGCATGAAGCGCGCGAGCTCGGTGTTCGGGTCCATTCGTGGCTATAAGCTTCAGGACGAGGACGAGCCGCTTTCTGCAACCTCCACGCGAACCTCGACCGGCTTTGGGGAATACTTGAACGAGGACACGCGCCACGGCCAAGTGCTGCACCATGGCGAGGTGCAGACAAGCAGCTCCATGTTCCGCAAGAAGAAGGAGTACCTGGTGTTGACTGAGAAACATCTCATTCGCTACAAGACTCAGTCCAAGGCGGTCGAGGCTTTTCCAGCGTAGGCATGCACCATGTACAATAGCACCTCAAGCTAACCAATTGCAGGATACCGTCGCCTTACACCCGCACTCCATCCTACCGCCACAGCCAAAGCCCCTCTACAGGCTCGTCGCATGAGCTTCAGTCCCTCGCCTCCGAGACCTCGGGAGATCGCGACCAGGGCACCCCGCTGCGACAAATTGTTGCTGTATATCATCTTGATGATGGCAGACCACACTTTGCCCTCGAGCTATATTGGTTGGATGACGAATCAAATCACGCCTCGTGCATGACCCTACAATTTGGTGACCCGGATGACATGTTTACATGGCTGGCAAAGATACGCGACGCTTCCAATCGTGCAAGATTGGCTGATGCAAATCCGCTGTCAGCGTACAACTCGCATTTGGCTGCTCGTATCGTGGAAGGGGAGCGCGATTATGTGCCCCCGCACTATGCCATATACAAAGTCGTTTTGCGGCCACAGGGCAAAGCTACGTCACGCTCGTCCTCAGACGACCTAGCAAAGGTCTCTGCTTCTGTGTGCTTTCTTGCCATTGGTGTTCACAAAGTTCACTTGATTCCCTTGTTCAAGCCTCCGTCACAGCGGACGTCCAGTCCATCCTTGCATGCTGCCAGTACTATATCTTCTTATGGGATCCTCACATTAAGTGAGGTCTGCGTCCGCGAAGCGGACGATACATTTGTCCTGACATTCAGGTAAGTCAGCCGTTACTGCATGCTAAACTTGCTGACATGGAACAGAAAACCACTAGATCGTCCGAGGACGCTGCAACTGGCCTCACTCGCGTCACACGACATCGCTGTTCGTTTGCGGTACATGGAGGAAGGCATGCGCCCCGAATGGGAAACAAGACCGTATCAATGGCTCGTGCCGGAGAATTTGAGACAGGACATGCTTCGACAAGCCAGTCCACACCCCATTGACCAAGACTCTCTGGATCGAACTCTAATTGGATACTGCGTAGCCTACGACGTGCAGCCGGAAAATATCAGCTACCAAATCACATATCCCTCTGAGGATAGTCCGCGCTTCGAACTCCTCCCACCAGCAGGACCCCGCAGGACACAGTACACAAAGTTTGAGTTGCTAGCAGTGATGCGATCCTTGCGATACAACGAAACGTTTGTGGGTATATCTTTCAAGGGTGTGCATTTGGATGTGCTCAACGGCCTCAAGGATCCGAATGGCGCTGAACACGTCTGCCTGAAGACCAAGAGGGGTACATTCGCGCGACTGGATGTCGAGGAGCTCGAACGATCTTGCTTGTTGGTGCAAGAGATACGGGCTTTAGCACTAACGAACCGCAAGCTAAGGAGGCTAGATTTCACTTCATGCATCACAAGAAGGCCCAAAGACCATTCTGAGTCAGGCGCTGACGGCAGAGACATGGGCTGTGGTATTGTTGAGGCCCTTTTCCCTTTGTGCAAATACCAGACCACCAATGTCGACTGGATTGCCCTGAACAATATTCCCTTGGGCGAAACCGACCTAGACTATTTGGTAGCAGCAGCAGTTGAGCGAAACTGTCATCTGCGAGCTCTCGAGCTAAGTGGCTGTGGATTGACAGATCGCGCTCTGTCCCTTATTCTTGACGCTCTGCGCGCTCAAGAGAACACTATGGAGGCTCTTGATCTTTCTTCGAATACTTTCCGCATATCGCCGACCATCTTCGACTCACAAATCGGCGTATTCGGGTATCTGACAAAACTCAATCTTTCTCATATCGCTATCTCGACTGGATCCGAGCCACTGATATCTGTGGAAACATTTCAAGGATGGAGATTACAAGAGCTGATCCTGAGTGGAACGTCATTGAACTCGGCCATGGTCGATGCGATTGCTAGGTAAGCAGTCATGATGGGTATGGTGTGTAGAAGCGCTAATCAGCCGCAGCTACCTCGTGAACTACAAACAGTCCAAGGCGCTGCGCGAGCTTCGTTTGGACCATTGTTTCCTTACCGGGAAAGACGTTGCTTACTTGCTTCAATCTATGACTGAGACGCCCGGCAAGGCCCGAGAGCTTCATCTCGATGTCAGTGAGAACTACATTGAGCAAGATCTGAAGAAACTAACGAAGGCTATTGCTGCCGGTCATGCGCCATCCAGCCTGGCTATACGGCTCATTGAGTTCGAAGAAGAGTCAGACTTCCGCAAAATGGTCCTGGCCTTGGCCGCGAACAACACAATCCGACAACTCGACATATCTCGTGCCTCTCTGCCGTGTGATGCGTCCGAGGAGACATGCCTGGCTATGGAGAAAATGTTCGCTGACAATACTAGCCTCGAATGGCTGGACATGTCAGGCGAAGATTCCCGATTAGAGACAACGAAGCTTGGCGTGGGTGTCAATAGGGCGTTGCGTGGCTTACAACGGAATCGCACTCTGCGAGTTCTGTACATCAAGTACCAGAAGCTCGGGCTGCAAGGCGCCAGCACCCTCTCCGATGTCCTCAAAGTCAATACAAGCCTACAGTACTTGTACTGCGAGAACAACGGCATTGCTTTGACTGGCTTCACCGATCTTGTTAATGCGCTCCACCGCAACACGACACTTCTCTACCTTCCCTCGATGGAGGAGAGTCGCCAAATGGCGCTGAAACAGACTGAAGATCAAGTTAAGCAGATGCGAGACGATGTTTCGATCAACACCCAATCCAAAGGAGGCTCAGTGCGTAGCAGAATTGCCAGCAAGGTTGGAGGCAAAGCACCGAACGATAGGGCCCATTCATCAGGCTTATCAGATCAAGACATTAAAGCTGCGCTTGGTCTTGTTGACGAGAGCTGGGCGCGGCAAGAGTACCGCTTGCAACAGTATCTGCAGCGGAATCACAACATTGCGAACGGCATTCCTACCACGTTGGATGTCGATGAAGAAGACTTTGAACGACCCGACACAGCAACAAGTCTGGGCAGGATCATTGAGAAGGTCAAGATCGAAAGTACTCCAACGATCGAGAAAGAAGTGCAGCTCGGGACTGCCACACCCGAAACGGAGTACGACGATGCCACTCCTTTGGAAAAAGAGCTGGAAATGTCTTTCGCGCAAAATCGACGAGCCTTTTCGTCAACGACTTGAGCATCGAACACTTTACCTTCGACGCGTGCGAACGACTGCATCAAACTCTCGTCATCCACGACCAGACCAGCTCTCGACGATGGTCATCACACTCAGTGCACATATCACATCCAGGTTTCGACCTTAGAGCTTCACGTGTATCATATTTGTCTTTTCTTCAGATGGGCCGATTTTATAGGTATATGGCGTTTCGATATCACAGCAACAATTGCTTGACGTGCTGGGGCGATATATCAGGGATACACTGGGAAGCGAGGCTTCCAACTTTCACTTGCATCGGCTGGACATTTGGGTTCTCATGCCAGTTTGATGATACCACATAGATGGAGCTTAGAAGCGCTTCAAAAGCTTGAATAGGACGAATCTTGTATATGATACACATTATAATTAATCGCACGCACCTCCATGTGAGATGTGTTCGCGAGTAAGTCGGCTGTCGTTGAATGCGATTGTGATCGACATGTGCAAACGAGTCTAGTGGCGGCGGAAGCCACCCCACGCGACATGCCGGCACCATGCACCAAGCAATCTGCGTCCGTGCTTCGATACTGCACTTTGACATCACCTCATTGATTCTCTGAATCTTGCGATAGTCAACTACCACTATTGCACCCGATGATATAACGATGGTGCGAGTACATGGAACACTAGAAAAAGACGACGAGACGAATCAGGCGGCGTGGGAGGCGGCAAAGGGCGCGGCTTGGGGCGGCACAAAGGTATGATTGATCTTGATTCTACTCGTGTCACGCACTTTACTTTGCCCTTTGTTCTCCCGTCTTGAAAGCCAGCTGTGTACATGTGGAACGTGTGGAAGGTTCATTTCTGGTGTTGTCTGCCTTTCTTACGTCATGTGGTAGTCGCAGAAATTTGGAAAGTCGTACTCTGCACCCCAGACTCGTGAAAGACTGCGAGAGTCCACTTCAACGGGATCGATATTGTTTACAGAGGACATGGGATGGACAACAAGTAGCTGACAGTCAATAGTGGGGTGCTGCTTTCGCCGTCTTTGGTGGTGTCGCCTACGCACTATCTCCTGTTTATCGTGGACTCACGGTCCAATTCAAAACGTAAGTCGTCACCATTCATAATCATCTGCGCACTTCCTGGCGAACGACATTTACGTTCCTTCAATTCTTCAAGCACCGGCACTTCAACTCCTACGGTCCCCTACCCCCATTCCTTAGAACCTTAGTATTGATTACTTTCAGATACATTCAGATGTCCGGCATGATAGTAGGAGGCTATCTTGAAGCCGAGAGACGCATGTACCTTTATCAGTACAATATTCGTCACCAGAGGCGGATAGCACGTGATACAGAGGTCTGGCGGAGGTACGAGGAGGACTATGAAGAGAGAGGCACGCCAGGTGTCGGTGCTGAGAGTAATGTGCATCGGAAGGGACCAGGTGCATGATACGAATAACAGCACAATGGCATAGGTTAGAACAGGCGCGGAAGCTTTGGCTGGATACAAGATACAGGATAGGAGGGCGCGAAGGGGGCATTTTGGCGCTCTTGTACGATACGGCACCATTCCTATTGTAATTCCAATGGATCTTCACAAGATTACCCTACAGTATTGTCTCAATCATCTGTGAGGAAATGTGGTGCTCCTTCCACAATCCTGAGGTGTCAGCCAATGACGCGTTTGATGAGTAAGGCATCCCACCGCGCCGCTTCCCCAAATGCCACATTTCCCGTTTCCTCCTCCCTTCAGGCAGCACCTGCTGATCCTCGCCCACCACAAGCTGTCAAATACTTCTCTACATTCATTCACAGCTTCAGCTCAACATGGATGTCTTTTGGACACTCCCGCCCGTCACTAGGTTAGCCTGCCGTCCTTGTAGTGGGCCTCCACAGCTTCCACGCACATCGAACCGCGTCTGACAGCGATTCTACAGGACAATTACCGCACTCGCAGTCGTCGTATCAGCAGCAGGCTATGGTGGCATCATCAGCTTGAGCCAATACGTCTTCTTCCGCCCGTTCGTCTTCACGACCAAGATCTGGCCGCAGCTGTGGCGCATATTCACCGCGTTTCTCATAACGAAACCGAAGTTTGCGATTCTACTCGACCCATACTTCTGTTATCAGTATGGCAGCGCCATTGAGCGCGAGTCACCGAGATTCTCGCAACCTGGCGATTTCTTCACGTACACCGCGTTTGTTGCGTCGGTAATACTCGTGAGTACCCTCATTACTCTCCAGCATCCTTCCTATCCCCTGTCTACGTACAACGCATCGACTCACGTCTGCGTTTCGTGTTACCTCGAAATATCTGCCCGCCCAGCCTATAATTCTAGCTGAAGCGGTTCCTGGAATCGAGGGAGAGTACCCTTGCACATCACGCAGTTCCGTCATTCGCATAATCCAAAAAGGGACTTGTGTGGTGGTGTGAGCATGGTGGGATCGCCGTTTAGGTAGCTCTTGTGGACGCACAATTCCACTGGGCGGTTATGGCTCCCTACATACCCATACTTCAACTGTCCAGTTTGCCATGCTTGCTTCGAAAGGATAGTTGCTAACAGCGCAAAGGGACTCGCAGGATACGGTCTAAACGCATATACATTCCTTCCCGCGCTCTCCCTTGCGTACGCGTACACGTTCGCGCAGGACAACCCGACACGTCAAGTCAGCTTCTTCATCGTCAACTTCGATTCGAAATACCTCCCCTTCGCCCTGCTGTTCATGACCTTCATCATCGACGGCCCCGAGTCTGCTGCTGCACAGCTTACTGGTTTAATCGCCGCACATCTGTACGACTTTCTGACAAGGATATGGCCCACGTTCGGTGGTGGACGGAACTACATCTTCACGCCACAGATCGTGAAGCGGTGGTTTGGCGCCGGGCCAGGCACGGTACAGAACAGAGGCTATGGCTATGCGGTGCAGGGACGAGGAAGAGCGACTGGGACGGGTGCTGGGGCTCCTGATGCGGCGGCGGCTGGGAGGAGCACTGGGGTCAGCAATACGTGGGGAAGTGTTGGGCCCGGCCGTAGGCTCGGTGGCGAATGAGTGCGTCCTTCAATACAGATCTCGACTATTGGATACAACATTCATGTGCTTATGGCGTAAGGAAGAAATGCATCGATCATGCGAGGATAAAACCTCAGCACGAAGGTGGTATTCTCGACAGGAACGACGAAATAATATCATATCACAGATCCAACCGATACTTGCACAATTGTGATGATTTAACGTTTATTCCATTCCTACAGCCTCTTGGCTTATCATACAAAACACCAGGCGCTCATCTACGCCTTCTTTCCACTCCCAGCTGGGTTCGACGGCCCATCCACCGCCCGCTCTACATGTCCAGCAATGCCATCCTTGCTCGCATCAAACTGACTTCCAATCGCGCCGTCCTTGCTGAACGGCCCGCCGACCGCCTGGGGTAGCTGGCCCAGTGCGCCGTCGGGGTTGAATTGCTTGCCGATTGCGCCGGCAGAGGACAGGATGGACGGGTTCTGTGGAATGTCAGCGAGGCCTTTCCCTAGATTAGTCATAGGCGATGGTAGGATTGGTATGTTGGGCATTGACGGATGTGATGGGAAGTGACGTACGCCCTGCGGAATGGCATTTGTGTTCTTGTTCGCGCCCATTTTGTCCGCCGCACCGGTTGTGTTGTCCGTCATGTTTGGGGTTTGTTGCGCGGATGTAGGCGTGAGTTGTTCGGCGAGGGGGTTGAGTGATTTTGGCATGTGGTTTGGTGTGGGATGGGTGAGATGGCTGTGTCTAGATTGTGAAGCAGGGGTTTATATGGATTGGGAAATGTTTGGGCGGCTTATGCTGCGTATTGAGTGCGTCACAGAGGGTGGTGAGGTGGTGATGTCATAATGAATCAACGCTGATGGGAACGGCGATGTGTGGAAATGCGATGATGTAGCTAGTGATGGGCTTCCGTGGATCTCGATATGCGGGAGGGGTCTGAGATCTTGTGAATTGGGATATGATTCGTGGTGGTGATGTTGGGATGTGAGTGTCATTGCTGTCGCTCTCAGTCGGCTAGGCTTGGCCTTGTGTAGCAGTACATCAGTGTAAAAACTCCACAAAGGACTAAGTAGATGAATCGGACATCCATTCTGAAATTGGATGAGTCCATTCAGTGGATTGATCGTTGTGTTTGTTATCTTCGAGGCTCGCCTCACTTTCTCCCCTTGCGCGGTCCACCCACTTTCGGGAACTGTAGCGGAAGCTTCAACTTTGCGATGTTATGATTGATCGCTTCGGCCTTGGTCAACTTCCACTTTGCAAGTTCCGTTGCCGTTGGATTGTTGACTCGGCAACCCAACTCCTGGAAGTACGCTTTGATCCTAATATGATGTCAGTCACGGATTCTCGAGATGGCCCTGAGATGTCTTACTCCTTGTTCTCAAGCTTCAAGTCGTCTCGTAAATCGTTCACGTCTACTTCGAAGTCGTCGACAATAAGCGCTGCAGCTGCGATGTGTGTCATGAGATTGTCAATGTTCCATCGCGGCATCTCGAAGGAACTGGTAGAGTTAGTCATTCAATGTCACCAAAAGTGGAAATCCCTCACTCTTGTGCAGCAAACTTCCTCCTAATCGCCATGACGCAGCCTGCTGGTGCATCATCACCCATCATGTCTTCCAGCTTGCCCTTTGGCGGTATCTTCTTCGGTCGGCTTGGCCCTCCACCACCAGCAGACAATGCTGAAGCAAAGTTGATGCAGAGCAGTATGAAGCGCAGGACCTTCAACTTCTGGATCTGCTTGTTGCGAGACAGCCTGGCGATGCGCTTTGCAACGTATCTGCTTGTTACCTGGATATTTTGTCCGGCCTCGGAAGCATCTACCCAGTCCTTGATCTCGATCATGGTCATAAGCTCGCTGCCAACGACCGTCTCAATTGAGTAGACGTCGGTCGGGTACTCTGCTGCCATGTTGGGAGTAGGTCGAGGCTTGGAGCTGTCCACAGCAGCTGCGAGGTCTTCTTTTGTTGGCATCGCGCCGGTTGCCGAAGTCATGTTGCTCAGAATGTTCTCGGCAACGGATTCGTTTCTCGATGAAGTCGGGTCGTCGGGCTTGCCGCTTCGAATCGCGTTCAGGGTCATGTCTTCGATCGCCTTCCTTGACTTCTTGGACCCAAACTCGGCAGCAAGCGCGTGTCTCTTGGCCATCATGGTAGCTTGTCGTGCCTCCAGCTTCTCCTGCTCTTCTCGCATTTCTTCCGTCTCGCTTCGTAATGTGCTGCGAACTGTGACTCTCTTCACCGGTACTAGTTGTAGCTTCTTGGTGGCAGGGTCGAAGACGCCGACATAGTCCTTGAGCTGACTCTCCGAGCTGCCATCTTGCTCTTCCTGTGCCGTATAGTCCAAACGAGCGTGCTGTGAGGACTGGAGAAGCAGCGTATCGGTCGCACCTTCCGGTAGGATTTTGGTGCGCTTGTATGGGTTGAAGGATATGCCAGGAGGGAACTTGAGACCGGGTGTAGTAGCTGTGCGAGCGACGATTAGCTTTAGTATGCCCTCCTCTGGTGTATGTTTTCGCGTACCTAGCAACGGGCCTAGCGTTTCCTTATTCTCAAGCATTTCCACCCGAATCATGCTCTCAGGCGCGATGGCGACCTTCTTCTTCGGTCGCTCTGCTCCATCCTCGCGTCTCTTTCTCTTCTTTTCGGACATTGTGTCGCGGGAGTGTTGCGCGTTTCCGCTATTGTCGGCAGCGTCGTGTTCGAACTTTTTCCGACCTCGAATTGGCAGAATCAGGGCGGTGAGACTCGCTCCGGATGCGATGCGACAAGGGTCTCGGAAGCGCGCTCCGCTCCGGCATGACGTCGACGCGATTACCGCGTCCCTACTTACGAACCACTGCAAACAGGCAGTCTCGGTGCGCCATGTAACAAAGATCATGCAACAATTCCCTTGAAACTACATATCATAACGTCTTCGCTGTCGGCCTTCACTCCATCCATCAATTCACTGATCGAGCCACTTACACCAGTACACCATGTCGGCCCTCATGAGCCACGCGCAGCGTACGGCAGGCAATGTTGGCACCCAGCTTCAAGCCACCACCGACAGACTTCTCCCTCCCGCACAGCGCGAACAGAAGCTCAAAGATCTCCGGACCTTTGCCAGTCGCAACCCCAAACTCGCCGTAAGCCCCGAAGACGACTCTGACGCGGAGAAGTGAGTTGACGCTTTGCTAGACATTCCTCGCCTTTCAAACGGCCCTTGCCGGTCCTCCTCTGCTCTTATTCACCATCTTCGCTGTCTCAACTTTCGTCATCTCCCTAGCAACAGGCCTCCTATTCGCCCTCACCTCTGCGTTCATCTACACCTTCTTCGTCGTCGGCATCGCGCTCTTCTTCCTCATTCCCACGCTCTTCATCGCCAGCTGCGCGGCTACTTGCTTCTTCCTCTGGGGCCTTGCAGTGTACTTGATGCTGCAGCGCTTCAATGAGGGTGAGGCGCCAGCGAAGCGCGGCACCAGAGTTGGCGATAAGTTGCACGGGCTGACAGGCGGCAGACCGGGCTGGATGGTGGATGGAAAAGATCAAAGGCCGCTGGAGGTGGGCCAGGCACAAGACGTTCAGGGTGCGAATGGGACTGAGGGTTACCAGGGTGGTGGTAATCCATCGCGCCAAGGCGGTGATGGGCATATGATTGGTCATGAGTGGGAGACGAAGTGGTCGAAAGGGACGCAGCAACGGCAGATGGACTTTGCGAAGGGGCTTGATATCAAGGTCGAAACGGTAGTAAGTCATCTTGGATGCGGTGGGAGCTTGAGCTGACCTATTTTAGACCCCACATCACAATTCCTAAACTCTTCCCTCTCCATATATATTGTTACGATGAAACCACGACCTAATGAGCTTCACATTCCTTCATGTTTCATACAGATGACCCAGCCTAAGTGATGATTACAGTGAGCAGCCACTATGAACTGAAGGCATAGATTAGGCCGACTGTTGGCCGTGTCTATAATGGCTGAAATAACATCAAGCCAAAAGGTCGTGTTCCGCGCTTGGTGTACACCCAGTGGCCTGCATCACCTGTACTTCCGCTTCACTACCATAGGTCGGACGTCGTGTCTCGAGAAACCACAATGCGCGTATCCATCTTGGAAGCGGCCCATATCACCCCACTTGACACGGGACGTGGCAGCCTCGCTATCGTCTTCTTCAATGGGCTGACATGCTGCCGAAATGGCGGCGCTGCAACTTCCGACTACTGGCATCGCTGTCTTGAAAGGCATAAAACCTGCAACGATGATAGCGAGGAGTAAGGCGCCGCCTGTCCCCAGGCCGACTACCATGGGCAGCAGCGAGTATCCGATTGAGACTCTGGTCGCTGGATCCTTGGGGAATATGTCCAGCCCTCTGTTGCATCGTAACTGTACATCTGTACACTCACCAGAAAGAACGACTGCGACACAAGCCAATGCAGGAATGCTGATACAGCCATGAACGGAAGTGCAATCCTGTACGGCAGCTGTAAGAAGTACGTCGAGCGCTGTGCACCCTGCGGTACGCCGGACACCCTCAGTCCTTTGCGGTGCAAAGCGTACGATTCCCATTCTCTTGACAGCGCCAACAATGTGAGCAGACCGTTATACGAAAAGTAGACCCACGACAGTACGAGCTGCGGTGAGTTCACGATGATGGCGTTTGTGATTAGGTCTTTCGCGCGGCTGTAGATCATGGTGCGGACGTCGACCTTGCCAAAACCGAGCGCCATTATCATTGTTAGCCGAGACACGGTCATTGTTCGGGAAGGATCTCCAATGCCATTCTTCACGAGCCACGCCGCCAGGGTGAGTATGCCGCCATACCTGCGCACAAGTTTAAGTGATGGGCGGGATCATAATAAGGGGTTGAACTGACAGCAAACACGTGAGCGTCCACCTAGTCTTGCTTGCGGAGAAGAAACGTAAGCGATGTCTGTCCTTGAATGCTTTGGGTCGTGTGTCCCAGCGATGGGCCATGTTCATCGCTCGTCTCAGGTCGTCCATTGATCGCAGACTCAGCTTCTTGGTACGCGTATCGGAGCGTTCCAAGAATGAGACAATCGTGTCTCCGAGGTTCATGATCGGAGGGTTGCTCATCTTCTCGTCAAGACGGAGTAGCATAGTGAGCATGCATATCGCTTTCAGCGCGTTGAAGAAAATAACGATCATGGCGAGAGGCAAGCTGAGCTGGAGTTTGCATCTTTCCGGGAGCATCTCGCTGAGGCAGTAAGCCACGGCCGAGTCGTCCTTGGTCCAAGCTTGAGGGTTTTCCCAGAGATCTCTAATTCTAGTTGAAATCTCCCAGCTGACTTCGCATCTTACCTCCTCGCAGACCCATCCTTGATCAGCTGTAGGGCCGTTCAGTGATGTGACAGATTGAGACTCACTCCATCCCTCCTTCGCGACCAGTAATAAACTTCCCCTTGTCTGAAATTGAACAGCGTATGCCTTGATACAGTCGTAGTTCTCCAGTCGCTGCAAAGCACCATTCGCATTTTTGTCTCGCATTCTCATGGCTTCTCCAATCCAAGGAAACACAACGAAATCTTGCCATTCGGACCTCGAGATATTTCGGCGGTCTCCCTCGCCGTGTATATTGGGATAAGAGCTGACCTGCAGTACTTCAATTGACGTTGTATTGTTCAAGAACGCTTTTGACACCATGATTGGGAAGTAAGTATTGGCTGCTGTCGAGGCGAAAGCAACCGAATTGTAACTAGCACTCTTATTAGCAATGTAACCACAAACATCGTACAGCGAACGTGCTCTCATCACCTACAAGAGATGTAGAGGAATTGTTGACAATCCCAATATGAGCCATCGTCTCCTGCGACTTTTTGAAATCGACTGAACATTGCGTGGACTTAAGACGCCAATGTCCAGCCACGAGGGGCTCGAATGTGCTCGATCCAATTCCTGCCTAGTAGGCGCAGACAAGCATTGCATACAGTAGCTACTTGCACACAAGAGGCTTGTACTCATCGCGTTGATGAGTAAATGGACTCCAGTATTCAGCTTGCTGACCGTGTTGCAATTTCCTTCGTAGATAGTGGGCTGACCATTATTTCCCATTCCGTTTTTCGCGAGGGCCGAGATCGCAAGCGATGTATTGATGATAAGGATCAAACAGGTAGACGTAGTGCATGTCAGCACCCCGAATCGCCATCCCTGAAGCTTCCTTGTTTGTTTGGTTGAACTTGGCGGGAGAAATATTGCGTCCTCTTGGTCCTTTCCTTCTTCCGCCTCTTCACGCCAGAAATTGGACATCGGAGGGTGCTGTCGGTTGCCCAAAAAAGCCCACTCATACTGCAAGGTCCCAGCCTTTATGCACGCAGAAACCCAAACGCTGGCCCTCCATGAGTACCCATTTTAACGAGTTGCTGCGCCGCACCCTTGTGTCTCAGGCCGCAGCCACAGTAACACATCCGGGTGCGGGCACTTACATCTGTACTGTGAGAGGATGAGCCACAATTCAACATCATGCAACCTCAATCGTTCCTATGGCTACTGTCGCCACTTCGCTAGCAGCTAGCATCATGTTCAGTCGAGTTGTACGAAGAACCTGTAGGACAGAGAGGTAGCATTGCCTGCACAATCCTGTGCCAGAATTGAGCTTGCCTTGCCAGTTTGCGCTGAATGTACCGTACTCGGGCACACAATGTAGTCCAATTTCAATGTTGTTGTTGTAACGTTGATGTAAGAGTCTAGTTGGTTGGAAGGTTGGAAGGTACGCGTGGTACGTTAGATGGGCGCGTATTCCAAGCTAGACCTTTTTCGACTCTAGTCGCTTCTGCAGGAGCCCCCTTCATCTAACAAGTCACCACCACGACCAGACTCTTCCAACATGGCAGGAGGATCAAGGTGGGGGAGCGTCCTGTAACTCCTCGTAAGGAGGGTTTCACCTAATACCGTTCTCCGATCATGAACAAGGATTTGGATGATAAACTTCCAACCGTTAAACATCTGCAATATTACTGACCAATCCGGAAAGGACCACTGTCCAGAGAAAGTCGTGAGCGCATGAAACCGCTACACACTCCGCTTTGGAGGAAATGGACGGACTACCCCAAGGTTGCCACAGGATAGTACCAACCTGCATTTTTGCGCTCTGTTTGGACCAAGCTTTTATCTTTCCCGGTATGTCGCAAGACTGTGCGTTCTGCAATGGACTTTACCTACCTTGGTGGAGGGTTGAATATGCTGGCACGTTTGAGGGTTCGCAGTCGACTCTTAGCAAGTTCTAGAGCGCGCTGCCATGAATGCATGTCAAACTTGGATATGCTGACTAAGTGGGCTGCATATAAGGAACCTGCTGAACTGCGACGTGGATGAACTATTGAACCAGACCGGTGTTGTCATTAAGTAGTTGTGGCCCAGGCTAATCGTCATTGCCGCCCTCGTCGACAAGCGTCTGGCCGTCCAGATGTTCAGAAGGGACTGACGACTTTGACGTCTTCTTGTGTCTCGATGCTTTCTTTTGTACAGACATAGCCAGAGTGTGGTCCTCAGCGAGATACACCTCGCTCATGCAGACTCGCAGGAAACTGACATAGAATGCTCCATCCCGTCGTTGCCACTTTTTGCAGTCTAGGACTTCAGTTCTGCTCTGGTGGCCATGGAAATTGCAGCTGTTGCGAACTGCCTTCTCCAATGTTGTCTGGTTGTTTTTCAAAGGGCCGATGAGCAAAATTAAGTCGACCAACAAAGCCGGAGGCATGCTCTCAAGATACGGCTTTATCCAAGTGCCAAAGCCGCTGTGTGTGGCTAGCCTTTTGAGTAGGTACTGGCAAATTGGTGTGTTGGAGGGTATAGCACCGTAAAGGTCCCCAATGGCTTTGAAACAGTCTCGTTGTGCTACCCTCTTCCAACTGAAGTCACACAGCTCCACGAGAATGGTCATGACATCTTGACGCAGTTGCGGCGTATCGTATACTTCAGCAAAGGCATACAGTCTAGCAAAGTGCTGTATGAAGTGATGCTTTTTGTCAAGTCGGAATTCTAAAGACGGACATCAGCACGGAGGAGACCTCGTTGGTACTACTTACCATCTCTTTCTATCCACTCAGGTGGCCTTGAAGATTCGAGAAGTGTCCACGCTTCCAAATCCTCGATCTCGCTCTCGCTTCGCATCGCCTGCACGGACTCAGTGTCCTCATCCCGCTCTCGTTGTGGCTCTGCCGTGACGACTTTGGCTCTCTTGATGCTACGCTCTGGCTCTGCTCTGGCGACTTGGCTATACAGCCAGCTTTGAAAAAGCCGTAATGTGGACGATGTCACATCAGGCAGGTGAATCTCCTTTTCATCGCTCTCGCGAAAGTCGCCTTTGAACGCCTTGTG
>TARA_R110002003_G_scaffold61_1_pt1 | contig 34380 bp, 48 predicted proteins | sample TARA_R110002003 | Tara Oceans TARA_R110002003 (sample SAMEA4396441) | marine metagenome | biome: Westerlies Biome; feature: [SRF] surface water layer (ENVO:00010504); material: water (ENVO:00002006), including particulate matter (ENVO:01000060) such as... | depth 5 m | reverse complement strand
GCGGCGGATGTATTGTACAAACATAGTTGATCCTGGCTTCTTCCCGACGCTTCAGCGGACACACTTTCGCGAACCTATCGACGTGGCGCGCACAAGCCTTATCACTCTTCCAAAGGCTGCATGTTTACTCGCAAATGCTTCCCATAATAGTGCGGTAAGAATGTGTCTCGGAAGGGTAACTTTTCTGGCCTGATCTACGTTAACACAACTCTGAAGCATGGTGTAGAGGAGTTGTGTATTAGGAGCAAGAAGAACGATTGACTTACATGGGTTCTGCGAGAGTTAGATCAAATTTACGGAATGTATGGGCGAGAATGAGTCGTAATTCTGCCCAGGCAAGACTGCAGACCCAACACGTCAGTACTGGACTTGTGTGGCATAGTCGTCCTTCAGGATGGAAAGAGAGCTTACTTGAGACCCAAACACATACGTGGGCCGCGCGAGAAGGCCACCAGCCAGTTTTCAAGTTCGATTGACTCGAGCCAGCGCTCCGGGATGAACTTGTCTGGCTCAGGGAAAACTGTGGCATTGTAGTGGACAAAGGTGCTGCCGCACGAGACGATCGTCTATGGAACAGTCAGTTCTCAAGACGTGCTACCGGGGGAAGGATGTGAATTTACCCCTGGCGGCACAGCTACCCCATCGATTACAGCACCGGTCGGAGGCACGACGCGCAACAGTCCAGACACGACGCCTGAATTCATTCGCAGCGATTCCTTGAGGACGGCGTTTAGGTAGGGTAATATCTCGAGATCGCGAAGCTTTGGTTCATTTCCGTCGAGAGATGGCCAAGCTTCGCTCAGCTCAGCCTTGAGCTTTTGAAGCTTATCTGGTTGCTGAAGCAGATAGTGGGTTCCCACCATAAGTGTGCTGCCAACGGTGTCTGCACCGCCGAACATGAGCGCCTGAGCTTCCTCGTACAAGCTATCCGCAGAAGGAACGGTCTTATTGCGATAGGCTTCAGCGTCCATGAGGCGGTGGAAGATGGTCATCTTGTGTGGCAAGAGCTTGAGCGTCTCCGGATCATCCGTTAAGCCGTTGATTTGGCTGCGAAGCAACTATGAGACGTCAGTGAAAGACGCTCACTAGCGTTCGACATGTATTCAGATGTTGAGAAAGCTCAGAGACATACCTGCTGCAGATCGACAAGCCCCGCAGTTTCGGGGCTCATCATCTTAGACAAGTTCGGTGGACACTTTAGAATCATGTTTTTGAACGGCTCAGAGTACTTGAAATTGACGAAGACGGGTGCCGATGCGTGCATGGCAACAACTATGGGGGCCTGGAAGTCAGGCGCATCGACGGCATCAATTGGTTTTCCAAAGCAAAAGGTCATTATCACATCCATGCTCATGCACCGATAGGCAAGGAGCAGGTCTGCGCTCTTAGCTGCTCTGCTCTGTCGCTCAAAGGCGGCACAGAGTGCTTTGGTCTTGTCGATACACAGACTCTCAGCTTCCTCGATCGCAGCCTGCGAGAAGGAGCGATTCAACACATCCTTGCGATTCTTGGCCTCGGCATATGTAAGGAAGCCAAAGCTGGAGCTGTCCTCATTGAAGCTCCTGTACAGCCGCGCTTCCTTATCCCAACGGTTCTTGTTGTTGTAGATGTCGTGGTAGGCTTGCGGATTGGCGAAATGGAGCTACACACGTCCGCATGGTCAGCGACACGTCGTTACCACACCGTCGGGACGGGACCACAATACCTCGTTTGGTCCCACGCGAACAACATCGCCTGGTGGCACAGCGCATGTCAGCGGGCATTGCGTGACGGACAATCAACCAACCAGGCCATCTCACCGTAGCGGGCATGCAAGTCTACGAGGACATGGCAGAACGACCGTTGCTGGATGCACTCGACGTATGCCTTCCAGTATATTGTCGTGTTGGCTATCGGCGGTCCTGGGAACTTGGCCAGCGGGTGGAAGTAGACGTTGTAGATCACGGCGTACACGGCGTACGCAATGGCTGTCGCGAACGCTGCGGGCAGCAGGACAGCCACAATGCCAGCTTCTTGGCTCGCCATGGGACGGTGCAATCAGAGAGTATGAGGAGGGAATACGGCACAGTGTGGAAGGGGAGCCCCTTGTGGCTGCCGCAGTGCTGCGGCGAGGTATGCGACGACGTCTCTCCACAAGACGGCACATTTTGGATCCAGGGCACTTGTTCTGTCGTCACTCACATGGATGTCGATCGATGCGGTATGCCGGCACCCGGGCGAACTGCATGCGGGCCTGGCAGCCGACTGGGCGTTACTTGTAACGTTGGCGGGCACGTGGCGGGCGAGCCGTGCCGCACGACCCCACTGCCGTCAGCTAGCCTTATTCGCCGGCCTCCCTGCGACCATCACCATCATGCGCTTTGCCAGCCATGGCCGACATCGAAGCCCACATTGCCATTGTGAGTCCTGCCGCAGACATGCTGTGCGGCAATGCCACATGGCTAACGCGCATCGCAGGACTCGGACGAGACCGACTCGGCGTTCGGCGACGACTCGGCATCGCAAGTCCCTCCCCCACAAGCCGCGGCCGGCGCGACAGCATGTTGACGGCATGTGAAGGGATACTACGTCGCTCAAGTCGGCCATCGTGAACTACAAGTACCGGAACGGGCGGCGGTACCATGCCTACAAGGAGGGGTCATACTGTGCGGTCTCCACCCATCGAACCCCAGACCGTCCGTGGTTCTAAACATGCGCAGGGGGTCCCAATGACGAAAAGCAGGCGGACCAGCTGGACATCTTGTAGGGCATGTTAGTGCTGTGCTCCACGGCATACGCTGACAGTCTAGTCACCACATATGCCTCCTCTTACTTGATGGCGAGCTGCACCTAGCGCCGATACCGAAGACTCCCATGGTATGTTGCGCCAGAGACAGTGGGGCTTGGTGCTGACTGCTGTCTCCTACCAGCAAGTCTTGGATGTGGGAACAGGAACCGGTACGTCTACAGCGGTTCGGAAACGCGTATTGCACACGCTGACCAGCCAGGAATATGGGCCATGTTAGTTCATGATGCCCCTCTGGTGTGCAGACGAGTAACCGGCATATAGCGACTTTGCCGACAGATACCCGTCAGCAGAGGTCAGTGTGACACACGGAGACTGCATGCAGTCTATCCTGACAGTTCCAGGTCATTGGAACCGACCTGAGCCCTACGCAACCTTCCATGGTACCGCCGAATCTGCGCTTCGAAGTCGACGACTGTACCGAGCCGTGGCTCTTCCGCAAGGAGCAGTTCGACTTCATCCACGTGCGATCTTTATTCGGTTCTGTCGCCGACTGGCCAGCGTTCTACAAAGAAGTCTACGAGTGCGCAACCCCTCAACGTCTACTGACCACTCCATACTGACCCTGCGCGAAAGCCATCTCCAACCCGGCGGCTACATCGAACAACTCGAGACATCCGTAGTACCCAAGTCCGACGACGGCACCGTCGCACCCGATTCCATCTTCGATCAGTGGGGCAAGATCTCTGTCCTCCTCGGCGAGAAATTTGGAAAGTCGCTGCAAACCGTTGACGAACAAAAAGCCGGCATTGAAGCAGCTGGCTTCATCAACGTCGTCGAGCACCGTTGGAAAATCCCCATGGGTGGCTGGCCAAGCGACAAGCGATACAAGGAGATTGGGAGGTACAACCAGATTCACTGGGATCAGGGAATTGAGGGCTGGTGTATGTATCTGCTTACGACACTCATGGAGTGGAGTGTGGAGGAGGTGCAGGTTTATCTCGCCAAGGTGAGGCAGGGTTTGAGGGATAAGAGTATCCATGCGTATCAGGAGGTCAGTCTGGTCTATGGGCAGAAGCCGCCCAGGCCAAAGAAGGATGACGAGTAGGTGTGGGAAACGCCCTTTCGTCGGATGTTGCTCGACACCTTCGCTGTTGCTTTGGAAATACCGAGATTTTTCCTTGGAGCCGCTCAGCCGCCGGAAGATCACGAGAAGCTCCAACTCCAAGCCGTCCTTCTTTCACTTTCGCAAGGTCAACGCTGTTGTTATATTGGTCTAATAGCCGATTGAATACATCCTTCACAAAGGCACCAATCGATCTCGAACGCGGAACGGGTTCTCATCACATCGAACCATTTTCGTTACCTACCACTCTGAATTCACAGTCTACGAAGAAAAGATCGCCACAACAAAGTCGGCAGTCAGCAGCGTTCGTACCTTGCATACACGAGGCAGAATGCTTAATATATTCAAGGGCTGGGATAGTGTCAGGCGACCTGCATTGCACTGCGAAAATTTGCATTTTGATGTCTTAAGATAGAATCATTTAACTTTTCTCGGGACATATAATTTCCAATGGATCTTTCAGAGCTAATGCCAACAGCTTACTGCGCCTAGATCTCAGAGCTGGTCCCAATGCAAACAAAGGTCGAGTCTCCCTGCCATGGTGCATGGCGCACTGCTCTCACCGACGCGACCGCGAACTGTCGTCCCTACCTGAGCACATGTGGTAGACTAAAGAAGTCACTCTTACTACCTTCCCAAATTCAACAAAAGGAACTGGATGACCCTGGCAGTCGATAGCGTAAGGCAATATAGGAGGCTTGGCGACATGGTGTGTAAAATGAGACTAGTATTTAGCCGGCGAACTCGGGAGCTCATGGGAATATGCAGGGCAAACAAGGCTAGACCAGGTAATTGGTGTATGGTTGCAGTATTCTCGTAAGTCATGTTTCTCTAGCGAAGACTTGGTTTCGATATATGTAAGGCAGAATACGCCTTGTCAGTGCCACGTGATCTCGTGTTGATTCCGGTGAGGCTGCAATCTCATATTGGAGTTAGGGCTGAACGGACGGTAACAATCTGTTATATGAGGAGTGTTGCCCACGGGTCATGGCAGATTGATCAGTCTCGCGTATTACACATCAAGGCTCTGACATCTTCCTTCTTGCATACCTTCAACATGGCCATTACTAGGAACCTGCTTCTCGCGCTTGTAGCATTCCCATTCCTGTCGGTCCGTGCTTTGTCAATTCGGCGTCGAGATGTCACACCGAATCTCCCTTACGATCCGAACACAAGCAAGGATTGTACTTGGTGGGTTGACTATGATGGCTCCCAGGCATGCGAGGCAATGCTCGAGAATGAACTCACCAACCTCGCTGATTTCCGCCGCTGGGTAAGAGTCCACTGTCAAGGGTCAACTCTGATCTCGATATACTGAGATTGCTTAGAATCCCACCATTGGACCCAACTGCGCTGGCTTGACAGCCGGGAAGTCGTATTGCGTCGAAGCTTTAAATGAGCCACCACAGCCATCCTCTGCGGCGCCCAGCTCTTCCGCATCACCAATTCCCACTCCCAAACCATCGAGCTCGTCTATCAGATCATCCGTGTCCTCTTCGCCCACTCCCACACCGAAGCCATCGTCCACATCGCCGAGCCCGTCACCAACCCCCTCATCTACTAAGCCTCCTGGAAACGGCATCGAGACTCCCCTCCCTACACAGCCAGAAATCGTTTCCAATTGCGACAAATTCTACTTTGTCGCTGACGGCGACCAATGTGCCGGCATTGCTGCCAAATTCGGCATCACTGTCGCTAAACTCATCGCCTGGAACCCCAGTGCCGGCGCCAACTGTGGCGGCCTATGGGCCCAAGCCTACGCCTGCGTCAGCATCGTCGGAGAAGACGCCACGCCGCTTCCTTCGGCGACACCAACTCCCACTAAACCAAGCAACGGCATTGAAACACCGCAGCCAACTCAGCCCAACATGGTTGGCAACTGCGACAAGTTCTACTTCGTCAAAACAGGAGACACATGCGACTCCATCGCAAGAAGCAATGGCATCACCACGGCCCAACTCACAACTTGGAACCCTTCAGCCGGCAGCACTTGCGGCGGCATGTGGGCCGATACATATGCCTGCGTTTCCATCATCGGCCATACACCCACGACACCAACACCAACACCTACGCAGCCGCCAAATGGAGTGCAGACACCGACGCCGACGCAGCCGGGAATGGTGAGTAATTGCAAGAAGTTTGATTTTGTGAAGACGAATGAGACGTGTGATGTTATTACTAAGCGGAATAACATTACACTGGCAAATTTTACAAAGTGGAATACGGGCGTAGGGTCGGATTGCAGGAGTATGTGGGCTGAGGCGTATGTTTGTGTTGGGGTTTAGAGGCTGTTGAGTGTTTGTAGTCGTTAGTGTTTAATTCAGAGAGAATTCAAATCCATAAACGGAAGCGAAAGTGAAGGCAGGTTGTCGATGCCAATTCATGTACTTACGCCGATAGAAGAGGCGAATGTGGGTCAGATCGCGACCGAGGCCGAAGGTGAAAGAGTCAGACTCAGATGCTCGAATTACAAGTCATTATCGGTAAATCATGTCGATGTGTATGATACATCGAAGAGGCTCACAACCTTCTCCCAGTTGGGGTGGCCGTTCTCGATTTCCCGTGCCCTGTAATTCTCAAACCACTTCTCGAAAGCTGCTCTGGTCATCTCCTTTTGCGCATACTTTGGATCATTACCGAACAAGTCTAGCAGTCTCGAGACGTACATACGTACTGCGTCCATGTGCTCCTCATTCAGCGGCTTCTTGTCCTTGCGCGCCACTAAGCAGGTCCCTACGTGCGACTGCCACTCAATCGGCGCAAAACCGTTCGCGTATTTGATATTGCGCCATGTAGCAATGTGGCAGTCGAGATCGGCGCGGATGTTCAATTGCGTGCCAAGACGGTGGATCACGAGAGGGATACCCAGAAGGGCAGGGACTTCAAGGAGCGGTTCGTCGAAGATGGAGTGATCGCTCGGAATGTCGACCTCCCAGAAACCACCTGGTTCTTTATTGCATGCGAGCCGTATGCCCTTGACCAGATCAAGTGCGTGTGACACGGCGGTCGTTTGTGCGTCTTTTGTGAGGATCGTGACGTTGCACTGTTGTTTGTGTCCCCCTTTCCAGCCGCGTCGTTGGCAATTTGTCGAGCAATAATATGTCGTCTTGCATCCACTGCAGTGCTGGAATGTTGCCTCGGACAGGCCAGGCTGTCAACCACAGGACGCACATCTGGTTATTGAATCGACCGGGTCCATGGTAGTTGGGACGGGGAAGCTCATCGACGCTGCTCATAACTGGTCGGTGTTTGGATTTGACGATTGGCGTGTGGGGTAAAAGCGGGTCCGCCACGCGTGATCACATGAGGCCAAGCGCGGCACCTGTGGACGTGTCAATTTCCCCTCTCCCAAATGTTCCATTCCATTAACTTCCAACAATCTCACGATTGATCAAAGGTCTTTGCATCCGTACTTACAGGACGAGCCCCTAGTATCGTTCTCAGGACGATCATCGATACATCATCTGGGCCTTGAAGGGCTGAACAGAGGTTATCCGTTCCAATATGCCCAACCAGAATTGGCCTGCTGTCATCCCGATACCAGAAGCGACTGGTGATTACCTGTCACCAAAGACGACAGAGACTACGCGCATTGACTTCACGGACTTCTTCATGCGCTTCCAGCATGCACCCGATGCACACCCCATGTACCAGCACGTCTTCGTCACGCATCAGCAGCTTGCCAAGCTGTTGATCGAGCATCCAGCTATGCGGCCGAATCTACAGCAAACCTTCTCGACCCCCGCAAACAGCAAGAACAAAGTATACTTCATGTGGGACTTCGTCCTACGCACATTCCCGCATCTGGCCGCACAAGTTGACCCGCGGGATCCAATATCATCTCCCATGTTCTCGGACGTCGTTGGACGTGCTTGGCAAGCAAAGTTTTTGACTATTGACGAGACTGGAGAGTTGAACAAGATGAATGCCAGTGTGGGTTATTCAGATGACAATGGCGTCGAGTTCACCGACGAGATCAAGGCGCTTGCGAATACTCTTGACAATCTGCCCGATGGATGTGCGGGTTGCGGAAAGGAGAAACGGGACAATGGGAAGCTGCTAATGGTGTGTGCCAAGTGCAAGGAAGAGAAGTACTGCTCGACCGACTGCCAGAAAAAGCGATGGAAGTCGCACAAACGGCACTGTGAACCAGCACCGGCGACGGCTGCATGAACTCTTGCACCGGACGTGCCATCAAGAGGGTTTGAGCGTGAAGCTCCGCAATATGCGGCCTCAGCATCCTTGAAGCGAGATAGAGGTAATTCTACAATTTCCACCTACAATTATCCTGTCTAAGATAACTCTGTCGTGCTGCAACAGTCTTTTGAACAAGGCAGTTTCGGAGTCTGCTTTAGTTTTCATTCCGCGTGGCTGCCTTGTCAGCGTCGGTTACTCGACTCATAAGCTGGCGGTAAGCTCTCTGATTGGACGCCTTCGCTTCTTGCGGAACTTGTTCTTATCGCCCGAACCTAAAGTCCGCATTACACCGGTATATGTGTTCGAGATTGTCTGGGCTGAGCGTAGCGCTGATTTTGTTGTTACCACTTTGGCGAGGCTCTTCTCGTCCGAAGCAGTCCGAAGCAGTGCAGAGCATGAGCGATGAGCGCTTCCAAAGCTATAGTTAGATTTGACTCTGTTTGACTCTGTCTTTAAAAGTCAACATTCCCTATGGGATCCCACAATTCGCACAAAACTTCTCACCATTAAGCAATTGACCTCATCCCTTATCCACTTCCCGTCGGTTATTATACTACCACTAATACGAATCCAACATTTATCGAGATGTCACCACCTTATGGCTTCGACAGCACCGCCACCGAGGTCGCAAATGACTTATCGTCCAACATTCGCGGAAAAGCTATTCTTGTTACTGGCGTGACGCCCAATAGTTTGGGGTCGCATTTCGTCGAGACTATCGCGGTGCACTCTCCGTCTCTGATAATTCTTGCCTCCCGCAGTCAGGCGACGATGGATGCCACCGCTTCTGCAATCTTCAAGAAGAATGCAGATGTATCCATCCAAACTTTCGTGGTTGACCTTGGCTCTCTCGCCTCCGTACGCAAAGCGGCAGCTGATGTTGTTAAACTGGGTATTCGCATCGATGTTCTGGTACTCAATGCAGGTCTCATGGCTTGTGCCTACGGTACGACTGCCGATGGCTTCGAGAGTCAATTCGGCATTTGTCATCTAGGACACTTCGTGTTTGGCAACACGATCATTCGGAGCATGCTTGGACCGGGTCTTAAGCCTCGTGTCGTTGTCGTGAGCAGTGAGGGCCACCAGTTAGGACCGGTCAGATTTACGGATCCAGGGTTCATGAACGGCAAGGAATATGACAAGTGGCGGGCCTATGGTCAAGCGAAGACGGCAAACACCCTTTCCGCCTGGAGCCTTGCGGAAAAGTTGGGATCTAAAGGAGTGCAAGCGTACAGCTTACATCCTGGTGGCATCATGACAAATTGGTCAAACACATCGACATGCAAGGCGAAGATGTTACAAAGATGTGTAAGTTCTTTTAGTTCTTTGACCGTTTGCAATGTTGTAAGCATACTAATAGTTGCATAATAGTGGAAGTCTACCGTAGTGTTGGAAGTTTCCTCGGCTTCCCAGAACATATGAAGAATCTGAAGTTCAAGGACCACGATCAAGGAACGGCGACGCATGTAGTAGCTGCCTTCGCTGATAACTTCAATGGTAAGCTTCGTTCCACCCTCCACTCCTTCCTGAGATCATTAGTGACCTTTCTCACAGCAGATGATAACGGCAAATATCTATTGGACGGCCACATTGCAAGCTGGGACAAGGTCAGTCCTTGGGCTCGTAACTCTTATGATGCAGAGAGGCTCTGGAGGTTAAGCGAGACCCTAGTGGGCGAAACTTATGATTTCCAAACATAGGTTCTCGAGGCTCGGCTAGCAAACTATTGATCGATTGATCGAGCGCAATGAGAATGTGGTGTGGTTTTGCTCGGGTTGTGGTGTCCTATTGATGGCACCGAGCATTGCCAAAGCCAAGATGTGCATGATCCAGGAAGGATATTGACACCACAAAGTCATTTCGAATTCAACAGATTCGTAAATAGCGGGCCCATCAAGCACATTCTTGCGCCACCGTGGGAGACGTAGAGGGTGGACAAGGTGCTTTGGATTGTTGGTGTGGATGACGACTCGTAACAGCCGCTCAAATGATCTTGCAATTCTTTCGGAACGCGGTTGAGAACAGACATGAGAGTATGACGGTTGCCGGAGGACTGATAACATCACCATTTAAAGTGAGAAGATGAATCCGGACCGAATTTCTGCATCAATTTGGGTCAGTTTGTGCACTCGCGAGACAGCTTTGACCGATATTATCTCTCTATTATGTGTCAACTCTTCGCCTTCACTCTACGTGTTCCGCCCGCACTAGCCCGATTTGAGTTCCTCCTTCTGGCCGCGTTCACCCCGGCCGTCTCACCTTCACTCTCATTTGTCTTTTTGCTAGCGCAAAACCTTCTGACCGCTATCATGGAACCACCCGAACTCTTGTCCTCAAAGTCAGTACCTCGCACCACCTGAAAGCTCTACCCCAATCCAATCATTCAGACACAATGGCCGAAACCAGTAGGCCATCAGCCGCGAAGTATGTTTCCTCGAATTGCTCTCACTCCTCCAAATTCACCAATGGGTAGATCGGCAATGCTTATTTGCTCCAGACTATACAACAACACTGCCCTATCCGACGTCAAGATCAAGCAAATCTTCAACGGCAAAGTACGCGAATATCACGCTCATAAGGCGGTACTCTGTCTCGAGTCTGAGTATTTCTTGAACATGTTCACGGGCGCTTTCAAGGTACGTCTCCACCGTTGGGAACCGCACAAACAATAGCTTTTAACACCCTCTAGGAAGCATCCGATGGCACTATCGAGCTCCATGACCATGATCCAGACTACTTTGAATTGCTCCTCAAATTCATCTACACAAATGAGTACGACACGGAAGCCGTCACTAAGCTTGCGGCTGAGGACAAGACCAAACGCATCTCGGTTTCGGTCGGAGTGTATTCTGTTGCTGACAAGTATGCTGTCGCGAGACTATGCCGACCAGTGGCTGGCGACCTTCAGTCTGCACTCGAAGCTCAGGAATTCGACGACTTCACGTCATTGGTAGCTGCAGTCACAAAGTGCTTCGAGCTCGTAAGCCATGTCGATGCGCCCCTGGGAAGGACAATCGCCAAGTTCGTCATGGATAAGCGTCGGGCATTTACCGCCACCGATGAATTCAGGCGATTGTTGAAGCGATATCCCGTCTTCGGAGCTGAAGTGACATTGATGACGAGCGAACTCTTGTCAGTTCTGCAAGGACTACGGCCATCCAAGTGTACTAGCTGTCATGCTGAAGGTCTCTATCGTTTCGACGGATACTCTCATGGCCAGAAAGCCTACAAGTACTGCACGAACTGCGATCGCCAGTTCTGGTGTATCGTTCCCTAGGACAGTATCCCGTCCAATTCGCAGTGACTTGATAGAAATCTAGTCGGTCATAGGTTAACAAATATGTTCTCGAGACCTCCACCTGGTCATTATCTCCGGCGCTAAGTAATCATCTTAGATCCATGAGTCCTGTAAAGCTCATCAGTCCCAGAAAGCACAATTCCATGGTGATAATGTTTCAATTGCATTGAAATGTCCCTACAATCACTATACAATATGGTTCTTCCCTAACTGTCGTCCCCGCTGGCAGTGGCTGACTTGATAGTGCTTTTGGACATCAGGTTCCGCGTTGTGTGCGAACCTCTGGCATTTAAGTTTAATCTAAGACATTAGAAAATCAATGGACTATCGCAAATGCAGAGATTGCAATTATAGTACCAATTGTAAATCCGTCCAAGTTCCCAGCCGGAAAACCCACCACGGTAGTTCGTGTTTCCACCAAGTTCACAGGTCCGACGCAATGTAGCTACTGAACTCGACGCTGCGCTTGACAAATTCTTGCGATATCCTGTCGAACGGTCCCTGTTTGTGCGACCTGATCCCCATCACTCGAGCTGCGGCAGCTGCAATAGATCTTCGATGTATTCCCGTAGAGAAGCCATACTGTCCGAAACATGCGTCAGTTCGTCGTCGACACACGGCACCTCGAATGACTTAGGGACGAGCGCACCCAGATGATGTGATGGTCAGAGGGTGGTCTACAGATAGTACGGCCGAGTTCGCGGGTGGTAGTAGTGGTCCGGAATACCCATGAGTGCCATATCGGGAACGCATAAGACTTTGAGGCGTTCCAGGCTCGACATCCGTTCACTGGAGTCAATTTGGAGGAAACATCTCGCCGATAGAGAACCCAATACGCTTTGATGTGTCTTTTCGGCCTTCAAAGCACCGTCGAGAGCACTGAAATCAAGATCGTCACAGTACGCTGTCTGAAAAAGAGTCAGCCATCACTGTCCTCAACTACGGTAAAGAAAAAGTCCCGGTGGGATCTTGAGGAGGGACGCCTATAAATAATTCGTCATGCATAGCGGCGTTAAGCAAGGAGCTATCTGCTAGTCGCTCCAAAGTTGACATGGTGGCTTGATGAGTAGGAATCTAGACCTATGGATAACCGTGCCCCGCTGAGTTGTCCGAGAAAGATGAGGATGAGTAGGGTACTCGCTACGGTAGCGGCATCCACAATGGTTACTTCTCGTTAGCGCACGAGAGGATCAAGGTCACAGAAAAGCCCGTGCATATCGCCAGTACCAGGATATGCACGTCCAGCACTCGCGGGGGTCCCACAGTGAAGTGAATGCTATGGTCTTGGTAAAGACGGCCAAGCTGCTGAACGTGAACTCGCGTACAAAGAGTGATGTTGTTACAGACCTATGTAGTTTAGCCTCTACAAGCCCTCATTACTGTCCGTGACCCTTTTCCCTACCGCCCACGCGCTGATTTCATCGTAATTGCGACAAATATGCACCGCGCCTGTACCGTCTGTACCGGCTACATGCTCGAACATCTTAGCCTGAGATTGACCTTCCAGCGTTGTGTCGCCACAGCACATCAAAGCATTGCGCAGGTAGTTGAAGCAATGATCGTTATGCCCGATTGCACCTTCGTCGAGGGTGAAGTCCTTGTTGCGAATCTTCATCACGAGTTTATCGATATAACCAGACATATGCATGAGACAATGCAGCTGGTGAAAGACGGCGATAGCATACACCTCTTTGCCTGCCGATAGGTCAAAGTGCATTGGCGGTGGGAGAGTATAGGAGGTATAGTCAGGTACATCGAGGAAGCCGTCGCCGCCTACGCATGTCAGTGGTGAGGAATGACGGTAGGTGTGTCCACGGCATGATTGACATACGCGGCATTAAATCTTTCCAATGTTGTTTGGTCGCATTAATCGATTCCACCGTCATGTGGTCAGATGCATATCGATCGTCCGCACGAAAGATCTTTTGTTGTTGCGAGACTGCTTGGATGTTAGCGCAATGTGTGCCAAGGTCATCTCGCAACGCCGACCCGCATGCAGGGTGAGGATATACATTGTGGAACAAGACCATTGAGCTCTGCTCCAATCTGCAGCGACTTTGGTTGCTTGTGAAGTATGGAGATTTCGCAAATAAGCGTCGCAGACAAGAGGAGGAGCGCTATCGGCCACCGGACGATCCTGAATCTGTCGAATGTCGCTGCCCACCCCTTCGTCTGGCCGCGCTCAGCGTGACTCTGTTGCTGTTCAAGCGCATCTTCACTGTGACCCACACTGTCGCCATCGAGTTTCGCGTAGTTGAATGTCATTGTGCCTGTGTACATGTGGCCCAATGGAAGCAAGGGCGGCGAGCTTGACGAACGAGGCCGTCGTCAAATGACGAATCGGGTGTGATCGAAATGATACGCGCAAAAAGCGGTATGGTAAAAGAAGCTGTACTCGAGTTGAATCTACTCTTTGGGGTGGAGTGAAAGCCGCAAGGTCTCCGGGTGGGGTGCGGAGTGAATGCCAAGCCGTATCTTCGTGGTGCTCTATTCAGATCCCAAAGCGGAAATATTCGAGCAACCCTTGAGATCTCATCTACAAAGAAGACTTCGAAGCACCCGCCTTTCGTGAAAGCCTGAAAGGTGATCTCGACCGACAATGGAGCACGGTTGGTGACGGATCTGTGCGTATCTGATATTTTACCGTTCAATTGGCCGTCTCATCATCCTGAAACATTTCCACATAACTCTCGAGGACATCCGATATGTCTGGATTGGCGGAAGCGCCGGTATTTATCCTTGCGTCGGTGTTCTTCAGCTTCCTCTCCATTCCGACAGCTCTTCGATGCGCTCGGCTTTTGATGTGTAAGTTCCAATCGTTTTCCGTGACGGCGACTGTGCCACAGGTATCGCATGTCCGCTTCTGCCAAAGGTCAGGGCGCTGTCCGAGATCGTAGCTACGCTTCGGCGCAAGCATATGCGATGCAGTCGCTGAAAGTGAAGAGGGAGACGGAAGGTTATCTCCAGCAAGGAATCTCCCAGTGATGTTCAGTGCCGCTTGTTCGACAACATCTGTCCAATTGGAAAGCTCGGTGCCGTCTAGGAAAAACACATTGTCCTGCTGCCCTGCCTCAACAAGAGCGTTCAACAACTTGATCCGGATCCATTTGATTTGTCGGTTTGCGTATTGTCTGGTGGCGGCCTGCGTCTTTGCAACGCTTACCGCCTTCAACTGTTCGAGTTCTTTCGTCGACAGACTACCATACAATAAAGCATGGTGATAGTCTACAAATTCCTTGTACCCGATAGATACCCAGATGCCACGTGTCTGATCCACGACCTTCGCTGTGTGGGATTCGTGGTGGTGTTTGAACTCTGCAAGTGCTTCAACTTCCTGAAGCAGGCCTCTTTCAAGCATCTTTTCAACGCGATCGTCCAGTCTCGCGCTCAGGACATCTTTGTCGGCGTGCACCCATAAAATGAGAGTCGAGAAACGCATACCGGGAGTGTTCGAGTCTGGATCTCCATCCGAATGGTCAGAAGGTCGACCTCGCCTCGCACGCTGCTCGTCGTAGATCTGAGACGCAGGTTTACCGGTCCTGAGGTATATCTCTAAGGAGCGCTGGATTTTCCGCCGTTCGTTTGGATGCCATCGATTCGCCATAACAGGATCGACTTCTTGAAGCTTGGCCAATATAACGCTGGTGGGTTCATCGAGAATTGGAAGAATGCTATTGTTGTGAGTTGCAGATAATGTAGCTTCTTCGGACAGTGCATCTCGAAACAAAAGCGATTGAGTGTAGTAATGCGTCCCACCAACGAGGATTGGCAATTTGCCACGGCCTCGGATGTCTTCGATCTACCACGAATGAGCCCTCGTGCTGGCTACCAAAGACCTTGCCCACATACCGATTTCAACGCCATACTCACGAACTTTCCCACTGTCCAGGTCTCTTCTTCGAGCTCAATGCACCCAAGGAGGTGATGCGGTACACCTTGCACTTCCTCTTGCGTTACCTTGTTTGTAATGATAGGTAGACCCCGATAAAGTTGCATCGCATCGCCATTGATGATTTCGCCATTGAATTTGCGAGCTATCTCAATGGCCAACTGCCTAAGGTGGTCAAATTTCATTGTCGCATTGTTGCAGGTGAAAGGTCGCATTGCTCACATCTGACTTGCCTGTCCCTGTCGCACCTACGATGGCGATCAAAGGGTTCAGAGGCAGTCGTGCCATTTTTACCGGCGTACTGAGGGATCGGAAGACACGCAGCATGCATCTATTGGTGGGTGTAGGAAGAGAGCAAAGCCTGGTCGGAAAATGCATGATTGAGTCAAAGCGGGCGCCTTTCCTGTTCAAGCTTAGATTGCCCCTCGCTCGCAACCAACGTTCGGTCCAACGTGTCTCTCTTGCTTTCTGCCTACTTCATTGATCTAATAACACATCTCGACGAGAAGAATTGGCGCGTGCATACAGATTTCCGACGAAGCACAGTGTGACTTGGATTTCGGCGGAGGCTTGCTGCGCGCCCTGCCCGTCGCGGCCTCAAGCCGGCTGCTACCTCGTCATACGCGTACCGCGTCGACCTGCCTCCGATACGGCACTGACGCAGGCATTCAGGCACAGGGAGGATTATAATGCATTTTCGTATATCGCCCAAGACCTCCTGGTCATTGTAACTTGGACGCAACAGAGCTGTGTAGGGTTACTTGTATGACCTTGCGCAGCATTCGAAGGAAGCAGCGATTCTCAGAGTATCAACTCCAGTTCGACAGATGATCTGTCTTCGCGACGTACTGGCTAGTATCGGCGCCCGTCGGGCTATATGCTCTCATCTCCACCTCCTAGCACTTTCCTCCACAGTCACTACTGGTCCAATTACGTTTGTATGGTGGAAATGAGGAATGGTGCTTCCATTGGTATTTATCGACTCTATGGGATGCCTTCACCAGCAAGTCGGCACAGTGGTCGTCCTCTCTCCAATGTATTTGGGTCACACGTCAAACGAGCATCTTCAATGCAAGTCAGGGCTCCTCCGCCTGTTTTTGACGTCAGCATTCGGAAACAAGCTGGGATCGTGCTTTAGCTTACATCCATTGGCTGCTGATGGAACACAACGACCACTCGATCCATTCACGTTGCAAACGTCCTGCTTCAAGCTTGTGTTCGGCGTACAGCATGCGCCATTTGGTACAGGTCGGCCAGCATTTTGGGGCTGTGGAGTCGCGTATGCAATAGATGCGAGAGAAAGCATTAGAGAAAGGGAGAACTTCATATCGAGTGAAGTGATCGAGTTTGGGGGTCTGCGAGAGAAAGGCACTCAGAGCATGAGAATAGTACTGTAAAAGGGTCCGACCAGCGGTGATTGTATGCAAATATGCTGAAAGCAGTTTGGCGGTCTTTTGATCAGTACTAGCGACGCAGCATCGTCTTCTTATACTGATGATTTCCACGATGCCAACGGTGTGGCTATTTCCCGGTGGCATTAGAATGGACGGAATGTCCCAGGAGTCGAAACTCGATTTAGCACAATGCGTGCGGCGCTTATGGCTGAAGAAGTCACGGAACATTCCACGGTGCGCAGATCAGACGTCAGGAAAGCCGCTTTGGACGATGGAAGTGCGAGCACTAGCTGTCGGAGGCAGGTTGAGGCGAAGCGAGGTCGGTTAAGTCGGTCTTTTGCAGCACTCATCAAACACGATGTGACACGCTAGCGCGAAGGTTTCCCACAGCCTCACAAGTGTTGCGCATGCAGCTTGCCGAAGTTGCCACAAAAGTTAGTGGGATTTAGGGTTCCAGCTCTGCGCGGAGTCGAGCAAGACTGCACGCTGTAAATGCGTTCTGTTCAACGGAACTCTTGTCCAGAGACCCGCCTGGTTGCGTATGCAGCCTACGGAAGTTTCCCAAATACTTGAAACCTACTCCTTCCAGCATTTGCAAGACGACTTGGCAATATTTTGCGAGTCTATATCATGAAGGAAGCCAGCGAGAAGTTGAATCAAACATTCGTTGTAAGGCTTTCCTGAACCCCGTGCAATTTCTTCAGGCCATACCGTACAGCAAAGTTTTCTCGGCTACGTCTTGCGAATAGTCCTGAACAAACGTTCTGGTGCTGACTGTAAACGTGTGCGAGTAAAAACGATCAACTTCACAGAGAATAAGTTCAGTGCGAGAAGCGACGCTAAGATAGACAGCATTCTATGCGGTGATTGGCCACAAAGGTTTGTCGCAGACCTCGAGGACTTGTATTCCTTCAACTGCTTTCTGTGAAAGATCGTAGAAGTCAATGCATACACGTCCTATCATGATCCCGTCGGTGACATCAATACATGTACATTGTTGCCGATCTCAATATGTGATATGTGGTTCTATCACGATGATGCAGCTGAGTTAAGCTCCCTACAACACGGTAAAGAAGGGGACTAACGGAGTGCTAACTTTCCATCAGACTCTGAGCTGCTAGCAAGAAAACCAATGTTAGTATTTGCGATCCAATTCGTTCAGCAACAACCCCAGATGGGCGTACTCAGCAATTCTAGCACGCCAACCGACGTTCCGCACTGACAATGTGGTTGATCGAACATTGCTCAAACTATAAGGACGTCGGAATATAGACCTTCGCATATATCCGTCTATCGTACCGAAGGCGAGATCTAGCAAACTGAACTCACACTCGTGCAGTCGAACGTCGAACGACGGTCTTAACGATTATGACACAACATCAACCGAACACGTACACGTGGTCGCCGTCCAGACATCTGGTAAGCTAGGCCGTTCTGGCGCGCCGCTTTTGGCCTATGGTAGAATAATGAACTTCCCGGCGAAAGCCTGCGACACACGCTACCGGTGACAATCGAAGACGTCTGGGAAACGACCAACGAGAATGCGCATGGCGGCTTCCAGCTTCTTTTTGAGAACAAGGACGGCAATGTAGAACAATGGCAGCGCATAATTGAGGACATCTTTGACAATGCCCCCAGGACCGGCGAGGAAGGCAATGGAGCTCGTGGGAACCTTCGGTGACGGCGAAGTAGCGACTATGTAGGAGCTCGTGCAAAGCAGCCATTAATTTGCGGTTAAGCCCTGGTCGAGGATCGGTACGGCTCTTTGTTGCATTGTAAGTAATTTGGGGAGTGAAAGACGACAAAGAAGCTGCCAAAGGAGCTTAGCACAAGGAAGACGCACACGCATGAGGGCGGGATGGGTACATGAAAGAACAAGATGGAAGAGCAGATGAAGGATGAGGCTTTTTCCACAAGTTCTCCTGTGAAGGGATCACTTGCGGCTGTAGAAGTTGATGATAGCACGGCACAGCGTCAGGGGCTTCAATTTCCTGGGTTATATCAGTATCCGATAAAAAGCTCCCCAAAGGCAATGTAACTTCAATTTGCTTCCTAGAAACTATCCGACTCTTTCGGCAGCAACCTCGGCACGGATATCGAAGTCAACTATGGGTTGCGTCAGGTCGTTCGCCTGAATGTCTTCCTTGATTGTGTGGTGTGGCATGGGCTGTGCGGTCCCATCGTTGTCCCAATTCCTTACGCTTGGCAAATCAGATTCCTTAGTGAACCGCCTTGCCTGATCCACACTACAGGAGGAGTCCATGATGCTTTTGATGCCCAAGCCGAGGTAGTTTCGAGGTCCTATACTCCATGACTTTCGCGCGCAGTGCGTGCAGCACTGTCGTTAGTGGTCTCAGAGCAGAGGACGAGGTGATTTCGCGGAATCATTGGCAAAAGACGTATACGTCCTTTAGCACCGGGCGCGTATCTGGATCCGGGTCCTGGGGATGCATTGTGCGGGGAAGTAGAGTAAGCAAGGTTCGTCAACGCACTAATGACTGTGACAACCCACCTGAGTGCCTCGATTCATACATGCCACTTTACCATAATTTAGCTTACAAACGCTGTTCGGTGGCCCTATGAATGTGTCCCGCCCATCATTCCAGAGGTCCTGCAACTTAGCGATGCCTTGGTCGCCTCTATGACCAGACCAGGACCTGCAGAGTTGACCCGCCTCTCCATGCCATGGATATTCGACTCTCAAATCTACCGAGGTAGTTTCGCAGGATGCGGACGATTCAGAAAATAGTTGCAGATGTAGCCTGCTTCAAATTGTCGCAAACTCGACAACCACCTTATGCCGGTATCAATAATATCTCTTGAAGTGTCTTGAAGATGCATGCAAACTGTCAAATTCTGCGTCTACAGTCTATACACACTCGTCATGCCAACTAGCATGTACACACCTCCTTCGTTGACATATTCAATCTACAGGCTATTGCTATAACCATTCGAACTTCGCAACGAAGGACTGATTGAGTCAGCACGGAGCATTGTCCGCATAGAGTCGGCGGGCGCAACCCGCTGACCTCCTGCAGAAACGTTTCTGGGACATTTCATGGGATCGTTGCAGGGACTTATGCACTGCCTCGAGTGGTTTTGATGTGTGTCTTTCAGGGAGTTCACGTTTGACGGAGATTGGCATTCCCTCAAACGTGGAATCACGTTGGCAGGAGCGGCAGACTCGTTCCTGGTGGTAGATCTCGTACGGCAACCACTACGCAGGCACCAAAGACGAAAGCAAGAGGGACTAGTAGATGATACCGGTAGCCATGCTTTTGTGGGGTAGTCTAACGGCCACTAGAGCTAGTGCTGTTCCCAGTGTGGCTTGCATGACTTCCCTGGTTGATTCTCAACGACCTCACGACAACATACCGAGGCTCGCACCGACATCCAATCAAACAACATAACTTCTTTCATTCCCTGCTCCCAGTGTTGTCCAGCTGAACTGAAGTTCCTGAGCTGCGATCACGTTGCCAACCGCTTTTTCAGGCGACAGCACGAGGAAAGTGGGGTAAAAGACCAGAAAGGGCTTCCCAAGCAGATACCTACCATTCAGGGGCATCTCCGATCCTAGTACCGGATTATCGCACCAAAGCCTGGTAAGTGTGGAGACTAAGCTCTCGATCTCCATACCAAGCCTGCAGAATGCCGGCCAAGGCCATCCACTGCCGCACGACTCACGCCTGAGCTCATGGAGGGATGCTGCAAGGAGCCAATCACTTTCCAGGGTCTTGAAGACGTACCGAGGATGCGCAAGAACACCCAGTGCTGGGGAGACATCATGCGCTCAATTTAGAGTACCGTCTCCACTCATGTACAGGAAACTCGATGCGCACGTTTCGGCTGTACCCCACAATGCGCCACGCGATGCGCCCGGCCATGCGCATAGCCCGATCATGCAGGCTACACCAACACGGAAGCTTTTGAAATGCAGCAATGAGGAGTACTGGTTGCTCTTTATCGAGGCTGGCACTCCGTGACAGCCTAACGGCGGCGCGACGACAAGACCACGCCATGCATAGCAGTGTCCAATGCGGTTCAAGATGCATTGCCTAGCTTGCGGAAGAGTGCATTCGCATTTGAAAAAGAGGACTATCGCTTCTTCACACCGAGGCTACTGCTTCAAGGCCAAGGAAATGCTCTACGGCGTGTACCAGTTTCGAGATTAAACAAAATCAAGTGACCAATTGCCAATTGCTGCATCTCACTGCTACCGAGGGAGGGGGGAAGCAGTCGCAAAGGTGAGGCGTCTGCTAACAGTTTCTACCATGTCTCTCCGCAGCGGAATGGTCCTTCATTCACTAGGTCGCCGACTTGCCCTGTCTGCCCAGCAGTGCCTCAGCGTATCGAAGGCGTTTGGTCGAAATGTGCACCAGTCAGGCGACTAGTAGTCTGAAGTCTCCCATATCGTGTTTTGAAACGGTTGTGCATGGACCGCGCCTGTACGCCACACCCGGGATCACGTCAGTTCGCTCCTGGTAAGATCAACGATGACGGATCGGAACGGGAGTGTCGCTATGCAAGGGCTCAGGACTGACCGAGCGGGCAGATTATGGTGGTGTAGGTGCTCGGAAGTAACAAAGTTTCGACCTACTCCAATGCCTAGACTGGTGGCCCGCAGATAGCGCGGATTCGAACGAAAGGTATAAGTACCCTGCGGGTTTTCACCATGAAGTCTGGCATCCACGGATCTCAAATCAACAGCCCTCATCTGTTCTACACACTCACTGCCCTTCTTCCGCCCGTAGCCTTTCACTCAACAACAATATCGTTACAAGTATTACCGTAGCCCAACAACAGCCATCGCCATGAAGTACTTCACTGTCTCTCTCCTTGCTGCCTTGGTCGCCGCTTCTCCCATCGCGGTGCCCGAGATCCAGATCAGCGGTGATATTGAGGCTCGCCAGCTTGGATCGTCGAAGAATGAGCTGGAGACTGGAAGTGCCAGTAACTGCCCAAAAGCCATTTTGATTTTTGCGCGAGGAAGTACTGAGACTGGTAACCTGGTAAGCTCGTGTCAATCTCTTAAGCCGACCTATCACTTATTGATCTACCCTGAACAATGACGAACCCACAAAGAATATTATGTTAACGAGCATACAGGGCACTCTGGGATCTCCCCTCGGTGACGCTCTTGAGAGCAAGTACGGCGCGTCTAATGTCTGGGTCCAGGGTGTTGGTGGCCCATACGACGCTACTCTCGGCGATAATGCCCTGCCTCGTGGCTCTTCTCCCGCCGCCATTCGCGAGGGCGTTCGCCTCTTCAATCTCGCCAACTCGAAGTGCCCCAACTCCAAGGTTGTAGCTGGTGGTTACTCGTACGTGCTTCTGCTGTTCCAACCACCTTCATCCTTGTTAACACACATCCAGCCAGGGCGCCGCTCTCACCGCCGCCGCTATTAGCGATCTCAGCACCACCGTACGCAACCAAGTCGTTGGAACCGTTCTCTTCGGCTACACCCAGAACCAGCAAAACAACGGCGGAATTCCCAACTATCCTCAGGACCGTTTGAAGGTGTTCTGCGCGGTCGGTGACCTTGTCTGCCAGGGTACTCTTATCGTTCTCGCACCGCACTTGAGCTACGGAGATGAAGCGAGGAATGAGGCACCCGCTTTCTTGATCAGCAAAATTGGCAATTAGAAAAATGTTACGGAACGACACGACATAACATAAAACGGGATGAAATGGTACCAGTGAGTGTGGACGATGAGGGATGGGTTGGAATCTGGCATCCCAGACTCGACGGAATGGGCTTGCGGGATGATGGACATGGGACGACTTTTACTTCGACATATATCTTATCTATGGCCATAGCATTCTTTCCTTACAGAAATTTCCAACATCACACGTGACGGGTCCGAGATGTTGGTATTGAATCAGCAATCGCCAGATGCTTTCGATCACTGCACCGTCCTCAGCTGATCGGGGAATGAATTATCGCATTCCCCGCCGCGATCGCGTACCACTGGATGTCCTTGTATGCGCTGAAGGGTTCTGAGCTGTCGTGAAATGAATGGCCTGTCACTTATCAGTAGAGGCGGTACCGGCAATGTAGTGCGAAGCAGATGAGTGTGGAGCAGACCATACTGTTGGTGTTGGTAAGGAAGTGCCGGAAGACGCCATGTCGCCTTCCTGTCTAGGCCTAGTCTAGATGATGCCGTCACACATTTCCAACCTCAGCCCATGGAAGGAACTCCACATGGCGTCGTATAAAATGTAGTCAGCCACCTCTGCGCTCGCCAACGAGCTTCTCTACCCGATTACGACACGATGACAGCACATGAGGCGAACAAAGAGCTTGCCCCGTCAATCGATGTGAAAAGCCTCAGCTACAAATTCCCAGATGGCTCAAGCGGGCTAAAGGACGTTTTCTTGGATCTCCCTCCGGGGAGCAGAACGCTCCTGATTGGAGGTGCGGCTTACAATGGCATCCATGTTTGTGCACTTCGCTAACGCTGCACAGCTAATGGAGCCGGCAAGACCACGCTGCTGCGACTCCTGTCTGGCAAGCGCATGGCCCCCGCAGGGTCCGTCTCCATTGCCGGTGTCGACCCTTTCAAGATGGGCCTTGAAGGCGTCACGTACCTTGGCTTGGAATGGGTCCTCAACCCTATCGTCCGGACAGACATCGACGTTCCTACTCTCCTTGCCTCCGTTGGCGGCGACTACTACACGGAGCGACGCGACAACCTTGTGCGCATATTGGACATCGACCTGAGCTGGCGCATGCACGCAGTCTCGGATGGCGAGCGAAGGAGAGTGCAACTTGCTATGGGACTTCTGCGCCCGTGGACTATCTTGTTGTTGGACGAGATCACGGTCGATTTGGATCTGCTATCGCGCAGCAACTTCCTCAACTTCCTGAAGAGGGAGACGGAGATGCGACCCTGCACGATTGTGTACGCGACACACATCCTGGACAACCTTGCGACATGGCCGACACATCTGGTTCATATGAGCTTGGGCAGGGTCAAGAAGTGGGGCAGTGTCGAAGAGATGGATGTCAAGGCCGAGCACTCAGAGAGGCTGTATACCGGCAACAGTCAACTCGGAGAGCTAGTCCTGAAGTGGCTGCAAGAGGACCTTGATGAAAGAGGACCTAGAAATGGCAAAGGCGAAGGAAAGACCTACGAAAACCTCGATGGCAAGGGTGGATATGGCGCCGAGAAGAAGGTCTAAACGCTGCCGGGGGAGTGTCACGATGGCGAGGAGATGATGCAAACAATCTGGTCCACTTCAACAACGCGGCCAACCACATTTTCACGAGGCGTTCTAGAGGTCACTCAACGATGATACCCTTTTCCGTAACCTAGCATGGGCAGCACAACGACACTGAAGCACTGCGTTTGCACATCTATCAATCTTGTGCCACCCAATACCCGTGATTCCGCCAAACCCAACTTTGACGATTCTGGCGTACCGAAGAAGAGCCGAGTCACGTGCCGCTGAGTCATGCGCGCACGGGCCCAGGCTTAGCGAGGCTACACATTTACCCCGCCGTGGCCGCCCACAGCTTCCTTCCTCTACACCGAGCAAGTTAGCCACACCGAGTCGAGACCGTGTGGACTGCTAACACAGTCTCTGAGAAAGGCCAGTTGCAAGTGAGTCTCTTTATACCCTGCACGCAGGGCGGTATGCAGGTTTACGGCCTAATCTCCTCACCGATCGAATTCCGGACTGCCTCATATCGTCGCCATATCCAGCCTTGCGCTTCCAGATCCCTTGCATCCTTCGCTGAAAATACGCCGGCCCCTACAACAGTAGCTCCGTAATCCGCTGCTGGTAAAACAGCCGCATCGGAGCGCTGTTGTAGACGGCTTGTATTTTGTTGGCTGGGACTGGAAGACGGATTTCTTCGTCACTCTACATGCACCGCCGATGTCACCATCTGCATGGGAGACCTCACTGCCGTGAGTGCATAGCACTCGGTGGGAGGTGCGCTGAAGTCTGTGGCATGGCTATGTTCGCCTTCCCCCCCATGTTCTTCCCGCAAGAGAAGACATGAGTCGCGCATCGTTGAGCCAGGAAGTCGAGCCTCAAAAGCTCTCCTGGTCGGCAGTGACGCGGATCTGTTCCGAGTCGAAGCTAAAGGGCGGCGGCCTGGAGGTCAGACATCAGATCATTTTTTTCATCGAGCCGCTCGCCAATGGTGAGTGCTCGAAGAAGCTCTTCTTCGTTAGTACAGTACAGGCAGCGTCCGGGCATCGCATAGAAGAGATGCAAACATATTACCATTCGGACTGTGCTTCTCTTCGATGGTCATCGCACTATCGTTGCTGTACACTCATCTCTTGCTCCACGTCCTCCAGGCACAGCCATGATGAGGGCGAGAAGGCCTTGTTTGACTTTTTCATCCTTCCCAACAACCAACCTCCATTAAAGCTTACTGCCGTATCTCTTGCGCGACGCTGAACGTAGCCGACTACGCACCGCAGATGCAAGGGGCTAGCTCGCAACTATTTCAGATAGCGCACTCTGATGCCCCTCGCTGTCTGCGCTATATGCGCTGGCTCCACTGCTCGCTTGCATGTTCGCATCCCCGAAACCTAATCCAAGATCCTTATGGTAGCATCGAGGACATCTAGTTCTCCTAACGGGGCTCCCGCCTAACCAGAGTATAATCAACTGAACTCACAACCAATACGCCGCAATACACCAGTAATGTCATCTCAGTCAAACGTATACTCTATCGCTATCAACCCGTCGCCCGCAATTCCGACTACGATAAACACATCGCCTCGCTTATCGGGAACGATACGCAAGGTCGCTCAACCGCTATTCTAATCATGGGGAACAGCTTTATACCATTTCAAGTGAAGATTCCTGGGCATGCTGGTTCGCGATTTGAACATTACCGTTGTAAGAGCATAAAGGCCGAACACGAAGTATGGTCGTGAGTATGAGTAGCCGGCGTTCATCAATCTCACAAAAGAATAAGTTTCGTTGACATGCAAACTAACTCAAGTAAGCCACATCAAGGTAGGAGTTCTGGGTGGTTGCGGCTTCGATGAACATTAGAGCCTAGACTGTGCGTTGAATGCTGTGCACGCTCCTCTCAGCTCTGTATTATTCAACCCGCAGATCGCAAATCGGCCAGCCTTTCGAACGCGGAAACCGCTTTCGAGACCTCAATCTCATTATCACGCTCATATCTGCATCCAGCTCAATCAAATCTGCTTCTTCCTTGCCTACAACCACTAATTCATCATCCACGCTCTTCATAACCCAAGGTACCGCATAGTCGTCTTTCTGCAGCCCGTCGCGGTACGAGCTCCCAAACAGGTTACCGGCAGGTAACTAATGTCCTAGGACAAACAATGCAAGTGGCTCATATAAATCAATAGTCAGTCCAACTCGCAGGTGAAGTCTTAGATCGATGAGGATAAACAGATTAATGTCGAAGACAAGACTGAGAACGGCTAGAAGCCCTGGAGGTTTGAGCGAAGAGTACTAGTGTTAGCAGACTCGCCTTTATTCCGCCGATCCGTCGCTAGACATGTACTGCGCGGCACCTGCTGTGGCGTTGAAGTTTTGGGCTTCAAGACTAGACTAGAACTGTGGATGACGCTACATTCCTTAGCTGGGAGACACGACTTGAGACTCATTGGAGTATATATTTCGCAGTAAGCAAAAAGTAATCGGTAAGGTCTAGCACCGTACATATTGCCAGCGACAGCAATGCCTTAGCAGGCGACGGCACCCCAGAGTTCAATGCAAAAGAGTTCAATTTGAGCTGCGTGAGGAACCGTCAGTACGACTCGTTGCCATCAATAATGCCCGAATTTAGATCTAGTGAGTTAATAAGGTCCGTAGCGATGCGGCACCAACTTGCTTTAGGCACGAATATTCGGTCTTTAGAGAATCTACATAATTAGTAGCTTGATTAGCGTTGTAGCTGGCATCAAGACATTGGCCGCTAGCGGATGCGCTATATCGAGTAACGCATGCATTCGTCATGCCCAACTTGAAGGAGCATAACACGTAGTTGTCAGTAGTATATCTTCAAGATCTAATTCCATATCGTGAGGAGGTCTGCAAAGGATATAGACTTCGGATCTTCCCGAGGCACTCGCGGTGTAGTTTGCAATCTAATCAGTCTGCACTGCTAGGCACTGAGAGTTGATTCGACATACGGACCGTGTGCTCAGGAAGAGTATTTAAAGAAACTGGTATTGGAATAAGCAGTGCAGACCAACGCTCTTTGTTTGCGTTTTAATCTACCTAGCAGCACTGCAGCTAAATTCTTGTTTCCCTTTACCGCGCTAGCCAAAGAGATTATCCGAGACAGTCTCGTTGTTTGCTAACATACTGGAATTGGTCCCGCTGTATGTGGAATTTGGCCAGAATTTCGAGGCATCTGACGTAGTATTTGTAAGCTCTGCACCCGCAAACCATGCCAAGTCTCATTGACTATTGCTTCCAGCTCCGAAAGAGTGGCATTGACGCACAGAGCGTTCAAGGCAGGATAGGCAACGTACGCCTCGACGGGGTGTAGGTAGTTCGTTGGTGTAGGTAGTTTATTTGTAGAGTAGGTTACTGCAATAGCCGCGAATAAGTTATTGCGTAAGGAAAATCCTTACGTGAATTGCGAAACAATAGAATCACGTGTGGCCCTGCGAGGAGCATTCCTGTGATACTACGGTGGATATCTAGCAGGCCAAGGCCTAGCGAGTAAGATCGTCGTTGAGACAGAGTTCCGAAAGGGCAGCCTTGAGGAGGAAGGCGGCACGCCGTAACCCTGCCTGTGCAAGTGCAGCTGCCTTATAGTCGCTGCAGGTTTATCGCATTTTGGAAGGGTCGGCCTGAATAAGGGGTTGTAACAGCCAACCGCTGATCGCGCACGATGCTCTGGGAAGGTACGGCGTTGAGTGTCGTCTCCTTGGGAATTCTGCGCGACATGATATAAGAGAGAGGCTCGAGGTCTCTTCAAGCACCAACCTGTCGTGCGCGAATCGTCCTGCAATCTTCCTTCACGATGGCCACAATTCTGTCAAACGGTATAACCGCGCTGAATGACGCCTCTACCGAGCCTAGCACCAACACAACGTTTACCGGAAACAACCAGTCAGTGGGAAGTTTGTTTGACTCGAAGCAAACAGATCATCGGGACGAGCTCATTAGCCGTCTTCGTGGCCAGACTGTTGTTGTCCCAGACCTTGACTACATCTACAAGGACTGGAAGCCCCGTGTGCATCCTGACGTGGACGCACTGCGCAAGTTCCTCGAGGAGTGGATCGAGATGTAAGTACGTGGACAGAGAAGAAGACCGTCGTAGCTGACAGGCTAGGTACGTGCCGACACCTGCGGAACGAGCCAAGCAGCGCAAAGCCGACACCGCTCTGTGCTCTGGATGTTTCTGGTCTCACGGCCCCAAAGAGCGGTTCCTCGTGCTCGGGTCGCTTGTGGCATGGGTGATTCCGGCGCAATCCTCGATCCAAATGACAGTTGCACTAACATCAGTCGTCACAGGTCTTCTTCTGGGACGATGAGGTCGATTGCGGCACCTTGACGAACGACTTGGCCAGAACGGACGCATATTGCAACGCGGCCCTTGCATTCATCAAGCATCACCTCCAGCCGGAACTCAACGTCGTACCTCCGGCTGCTGGTCGCTTGCACAATTCAGGCATGTGGTCGGAAATTGGTAAGGCTGTACAAGAGGGACAGTCCATAGGTATGTTACCTCGGCGCAACACCAGTCCGTTCCAGCTAGAAGTATCTCACTCACGATGAACCAACACAGAGTCTCGCGATCGTTTCGCCAACGCCGTCTACGCACTGGTCAATGCCGTTCGTACCTCGCAAGCAAAGTGGGTGGTCGGGATGACCAGCTTTGCCGACTACGCAGAACGCCGTCGAGCAGGAGTAGGGCTCGACATCGTCGTTACCTCCTTGCAATGGCTGCACAGCCTCGCGCTACCTCCAAGCATCTGGGAGCACGATGCAATGAAGGATCTCATGGATGAAGTAGCTGTCGGCGTCTTTCTGTTCAACGACGTAGTCTCGCTGAAGAAAGAGGTGGTTGAAGGCTATGTCGACTCCACGGTCCCAATTCTGGTATGGAATCAGAACATATCTGCTCAAGCGGCCGTTGATAAAGCTGTGGAGATGATGGAGACTTCATGGCAAGGTCTGCTCGCGGCTGGGACAAAATTGCAAGATGTCGCAGACACCGAGAAGGAGAAGAGTGACGTGAAGGTGTTGGTTGATTGCTGCAAGGATGTTGTTGTGGGACATATGGCTTATTGTCTTCGCGTATCCAGATACATGGCTGATGCTACCTTCGAGGGTCAAGGTAAAGCATTTCGGATCGTCTTGTAGCGCCTTCAAACTTTGGCAGAATCACACTTAGATGATCTGTGCATCATCAGCACTTCGCATAACATCGACCCATGGCTTCATCTCAGCCTCGTTGAGCGTTGCCACAACTTTCACGCCATTGGTACTACGAAAGCTCTTGCAGTTCAGCATTTTCTCTATTTCACTTGATCCTAGAAGGCGAGCAGGTGTCGTTCCGAATCCGCAGGACGCACGTGGTAAGACTCCGTATCCAGATTTCCTGTATACTCTCCGTCACCTAGTTATCGCTTCATGAATTCCCAACCCTCGGCACAGCACAAGGTTGAGTGCGGCTAGATTGAAGTATCATTTCGAGCGTGTTCGGTCTGGCGAGAAACTGCCAAACTCTTGTATTTCCGATCCGCCACTAATGTCCAAGATGCTGGCCTTCTCGAGTGGCAACGCGGACAAGCAAGTATCGATGACCCACTTTGTCACTTCGAGTTCCATTCGCTGCTCGTGCAGTCGGTCAGTTTCCATCGCAGCAAGGGTATCGTACCAATTTCAATGAGACGCTTTCCGGCCACCATTGCGCATCAGGGATCGTCGGCCGTTTCTCGCTCTCGTCTACACATCGCGTTGGGCCATTATATATGAGGTAGTGTCTCATAGCATACACAAGTACCTCGAAGTGTTTTCTCGACGAATCTGTCGCGTTGTTGTTCATCGGTCGTCGCGCGCGAAAGCCGACGAGAGCACGTCATGCATTTCGTGATTGGTAATCGACGTGACGGTACCTACCATTTTCAACACTAATACTCTACATACTTCGTGCTGGACCACATCATATATCTTCCTTTATTCTTGCAATGACATCGATCCGGAGCACACGAAGCAATCCGACAGCGGATGAACGTGCGCCGTTGCTGGCTCATGATGATGTGCGTCGGCACTCAAGCACGCCCTCGGAGGAGAGGGAGGTGTCAGTCGAACCCGAGAAAGCAACGTCTCGAACCTGGTATTATGTCTGGCGAGGTGTGTGCGCGATATTTGCGATTCTCGTCGTCGCGGTATTCGTGAAAGGATGGATCGACGCGGATGATGTTAATGTAAGTCTTGATCTTTCAGCACGCAACATACCTCACTAATACGATCGTTGCAGTTCGATCTCAAAGGTGCTTTGAAGCGCGCATTAGGCGGCGGTCTGAGCGGCGCTGCAGCAATGGTTCTGCAAGTTCTCCTCCTGATGCCTATCCGCACGATTATGAATTACCAATACCGCCACGGAAGTTCCTTGACCGTCGCAACAAAGACGCTCTACGAAGATGGCGGACTGGGGCGATACTACCAAGGCCTCGGACCAGCACTATTCCAAGGACCTATCGCACGCTTCGGTGACACGGCTGCTAATGCTGGAATTCTGGCGTTGCTAAAATCGAATGGGTACCTGAAGCAGCTTCCATCGCCGGTGCAGACGTTGTTTGCGTCATGTGCGGCGGCGGCGTTTAGGATGTTGCTCATGCCAATCGACACGCTGAAGACCACTCTGCAAGCGCAAGGTGCTAGGGGAACGGCATTGTTGCGACAGCGCATACGCACCGATGGAGTCGGGAGCCTATGGTGGGGTGCTTTCGCGACTGCTGCTGCAACATTTGTGGGTCATTATCCATGGTTTGCGGTGTATAACTTCTTGTCCGAGACGATCAAGGAGCCTTCCAAAGAACAGATTGGATGGTGGTTGCTCCGAGCAGCGTTCATTGGATTCTGCGCTTCGGTTGCGTCGGACACGATTTCGAACTCACTAAGAGTGGTGAAGACGTACAGGCAGGTCAATGATACGAGGATATCGTACACGGAGGCTGCGAGAAGAGTTGTGCGCCAAGATGGTCGGATTGGGTTGTTTGGACGAGGGCTGAAGACAAGGATCATTGCAAATGGGCTGCAGGGGATATTGTTCTCGATCTTGTGGAAGCTGTTTTTGAAGATATGGGAGGACAAGACCAGGAGTCAAGGGTACAAAGATGGGCACGAGAGGTGAACCGTCTAAACGAAAGACAATAGAGATGACATTTGTCGCGAGCGTTGTTCAGTAATATGAAATGCATCATTTGCATTTCCTGCTGTAGGCCGCATCATCCCCAGCAATCGCATTGAACTAGCTATGTTGTCTCCTCAAACTTGCTACACAAAATGCTGTAAAATTATAAAACCAGTTTTCTCCTTCCAATGGACTAACTATTTCAATCTTAGTAAGAACCGCAGTACTATTCAGCTGCCTAGATTTATGCGAACTTCCTTTACCTACAGACGCGAGTCCCGAGAATTGTTTTCCTGGCGGGACAGTTCACCAGTCACGTGTAGCGCCGCAATACAGGTCCGACAGTCGACATGCGTCAACTCCTCTGCAGATCTCCCTTCATGTCAACCCCTAGTCTGGTCGAGTCCGGAATGCGGCCAAATTAGTGTATTGACCCCTAAACTTGTTTGCTCTCCTATGAAACACCAGCTTTTCTCTATATTTACAGTACAAATTGAGTCGTAACCGCCTCACCTCCTGGTACCAGATTCCTACTTCTTGTCCTTGCTTCATATAAAACCCCCTTTGCGTTTGATGTGCCCAATTTTGAGGAGAATATAAAAGCTCACTGCGACGCGCCATGCGTCGACGGTGGTGTCAAATCTTGCGATTCCTCTCCCGTCTGTCACAGACTTCGCACTCTTCCGATGTTCTCGTAACCGTAAGTGTGAAAACGGATTATTGCGCTTCAGACTCTGTGGTGAGTCGAATGAGAGGCCCAGACCAAGGGCAGTGAAAGTTGGAAATGGCATTGTTGCGTGTGTAAAAAATGTGCGGGATCGCATTTGCCGAAAGATGGAAGGGACGTCTTGATGGGGAAATTGTGAGAATGCCGACGTTGAGTGGACGCTGCGATTGGAGAGCGAAGATTGGAACTTGAGTGACGAGCGACGAGCGTTTTCGCTTTCATTTATCTGGCGAGGATCGGACACGTTCAGTAAAAGACCTCGGCTTGTAAACCGCCCAGCTACATGATGCTCGGCCATGAGATGGCGATAGCGGTCGGTGCAATGTCTGCCGTCATGCAGTGACATGAAGCGCCCTAATTTCAACATGAATGATTGATCATCGCGAAACGGTCGCCGACAGGACGACTAAGCTAAATATACATTTGAAGGTCACTTCATCTTGCAAGTGATGTGTTCTGATGTATGTGTCTTGTTCTACGTGGAAGTCAGCGTAGCGCTTGTACTGCTTGCGACGATCATGCACCATTTGTTGGCGTTGCGCGCTTACAGATGCAGCGGAGCTCATCGCATCACGTACTCGTCTAGCGCCATGCCCTTTGCGATCTTCTTGATCAGGGCTTTCTTCAAAAATTGTTCTCTCGCAAGACTTCTAGTTTGCTATTGTCTTGTTAGGTCCCATGCAGGGCTATGCGTTGTGTGCTTCAACTCACCTTTACGAACACATCTGCACTAATTCGGCCTTTGTCTAATGCTCTGCCTAGGACGAACAGTGCATCTGAAATTCCCTTCTCTTCTGCTGCCAGCGTATACAACTGCCCGCCGACTAGTGTTGGCGCGACGAGTACATCATCAACGTCTGGCGCCTTTCTCCTCCTCGCATCTTCCATGACGCGGTCTGCTTCAATCATAGCGCCTTTCAGGATCTGCTCGTTTTGGGCTAGAGCTGCATCGAGTTGCTGCAGTTCACCCAGCTCAGCCTGGAGTCGAGAATATGCGGTCTGCAGTGCTGCTTGCTGTGATTGGAGCGGTATGACCGCGGACATGTTGGAACTAGTGGTTTGTCGGATCTGGGAGACAAGTGTCTGGCTGAGTGCTCGAAGCAGAGCATCCTTCTCGGGATTGGGAGGGACAGGAGGGACAGGTATGGAGGCTTGACTGCCGGACTGGGATGGTATAGTGACCTCGAGTGAGTCATCGAGAAGATCAATGGGAGGTTTTGGGGCGGGTTGCATCTGCTGAGGAGGATGTTGCGCATGTTGATGGTACTGGACAGGCTGCTGTGGTGGATAGCCCTGCGGCGGCGGCTGGCGATATTGTTGCTGAGGCGACGGGCGCTGACCATATTGCTGCTGGGGTATCGGGGCAGCTTGGTAATGTTGTCCTCGGGTCGGATGTGGTTGGTTCTGGGGTGGAGGTGCTGGTCGCGCATATCGAGAGGTTGACCTCTGGCCGTCTGGAGTGAGCGGGCTGACCGGGCTTCCAAGATCATATGCACCAGGTTGGTAGCCCTGAGCTTGAACTTGCGGTTTTGGTGGCCTTCCACCGGCGGCTACAGGGCTCAAGTCATAGCCTCCCTGCCGTTGACCATTCCGCATCGGCGACTGAGCCTGTGGCCAATTCGATGTAGCTCCATAACTGCCTCTTTGGCCTGGATGATACTGTGCTTGTGCTTGTGCGTATGGCTGCTGCGGCGGATGTGGAGGAAGAGGTGGCGGTTGTGAGTAGCGATTTCGGTCCGGCTGCGGAGTCTGGGGGCTTTGCTCGCCAGGTTTCGGTGGGCGTGGCGGAGGTGCGGGACCTTGACGTGCAGGACCAGGCGAAGGCGACGCGCCTGCGCCTTGAGTGGCCTGTCGCCATTCTGCTGGAGGCGGCGGTATGGGAGGCGGGGCTTGTTGAGCAGGCGCGGTCCGCTGCTGCGGTTGCGGTTGCCTTGACCGCACGGGTGGCTCTTTTGCGAAGACGCCTCGCAGCACGGCCAGGAAATCGAACAGTGTTGACTTCTACTCGGAGTCAGTCTACAACCTCTCCAAATGTGTCCGCCCGCTCGCAGGACCCACGGCGCATGGTCCACTCACATCCCAGTACTGTCCCCATTGCGCCAGATAGGGGTGGTACACTCTACCGTCGCCGCTCACGTGCTGCCCGGGTCGCACGATCATATCCTGCGAGGGCGTGATGTACACGATAGGCGGTTCACGGGGGTATGCGTAGGGCACCCATATGGCTACCGGAAAGCCATACGTTGCGCCACGAAAGGTAACGGGGAGGGTCCCGCTGAGGAGCAGGAGCAGCGCCGACGTGCCATTCTCATATGCTGCGGCAGTAAGCGAATGTACGAGGAACGGCGCGGTGCGCAATGGCTGTACGCACTGTAGACTTCGGTTCGTGTCGAGAGGGACGGGTAGTGGGAGAGTGCCTCGGCCGCGTCGTGATAGGTACGGTTGACGTCTTGGTATTCCTGGCCCGTATGATCAGCGCCGAGTCGTTCGCGTTTTCACACGCTCTTACGCTGGTGAGAACGCTGTATAGCCAGTTGAGCACTTTCTCAGGCACGCCGGCCATGCTGCATGTTCGAGGTCGACGTTGGCGGGGGAGCTCCGAACACGACTTGACCATCATATCACATCACCACCTTGGCAGGCATGCAGGCTACCACACATTACTGATGCGTGGACGGCGTCATATACGCAAAAAGGAATGCG
>TARA_R110002003_G_scaffold116_14_pt1 | contig 34435 bp, 27 predicted proteins | sample TARA_R110002003 | Tara Oceans TARA_R110002003 (sample SAMEA4396441) | marine metagenome | biome: Westerlies Biome; feature: [SRF] surface water layer (ENVO:00010504); material: water (ENVO:00002006), including particulate matter (ENVO:01000060) such as... | depth 5 m | reverse complement strand
TTATTATCCCGTCCTGCAATCCACGAGTGAAGGACGACGAGCTTGGCCTCCACGCACGTGCCGTTCGACATTGGCTTCCGTCTGCACTGTCTTGATTATGATTTCGTCTCGCAGGATATGTTCTCCACTAAGTCTATGCGCATCGTTCCCTATGATAGACTCATGCTTACTGACAACTTCATGCTTGGCGGAAGAGCGAAGCTCGATCCCATGTTTATTGCTATCAGCCGGACCACTCCCACTGTAGCCTGAGCCGTACTTGTTCGGTCGATTGTTCAACGAAGACTTGAACGTCTTGTCAATTAGGGGGCGTAATGCCGGAGCCGATGCTGAAATGATAGCAACATTTACTTCGATCTGTGAGAGTAGGAGGATCTATACGGATCAGCTACCTAAGCCTACGCGAAATAGATTGACACCTACAAATATCGCATCGTATGCCACATCCTTGGTGGTGGTGTATACCCAGAGAGCATATAGACGGACGATTGAAGCGAGCACAGCCACTCCTCCGACCATGAAGACGCCCATAAGGGCAACTACACCAATACTTTCAGCATACAACAATGGCTTGGACTTGGGACTAGCTCACATCGCTTTCTCCGCTGTAGGTGTAGCTGCTGGAAGGCCCGCAGTGGCATCACGAGAATTATAACGTCGCTGAGTATGTTGATGGAGGCTGTGGAGAAATATATCCCGGGCAGATTGTTGCAGCCCTGCGGAAAGCTAGGCGACCAGGCCCGTGACGGGTCGCTTCGACACTCGAAAGCCTATCATGATTAGCTTGACGCTGAGCACGTTAAAGGGTTGCTCGTGTTACGTTGACGAAGAACACCACAACCGTGTAGAATGTCACGAAGACTGTTACGGCATACACCGTGTAGCGGAGCTTAGCTTGCGTGAAGATTCGATGGTAGAGAGCGAGGATACTGGCTTTGACGAAGAACAACGCCCATGGGTACACCAACTGATAAGCATACCAATGCTTAAGGGTTGGGACGAGTATAACGGACAGGTCAAGGTCTGCACCATGCTGCCTACTGTCGGTCAGCCACGACTGCTCATCATCGCTAATCTGTCACATGACTTTAGTCACACCCTGTGCCCCAGCTGACATGGACTCCGTTCATGACGCCCAAAGCAATTGCCACAGCCAGTGCTATCAGCATGAAGTAGTCGTCGACTCCGACTTGGCCAATGTAGTGGATGCGGCAGTACAGTCTGCATCGTGATCAGAAGGTGCTTTGAAGGCACTTTTTTTGGAGGCTCTACTTGCCTTAGCGACACGGCAATCGTTGATAGTAATAATAAGATTCCGGTAGTGGTCAAGAACATGGGCTGTCGGGAGCCGTTTCTCGACGTGATGTATGCCATGTTGTGCAAATAGACGAGAGGACAGAACCTCGTGGTCGCATATTGCAGCACCAGGTGCTTTTCTTTAATCGCAACATGGTTTCAGATGTTCTCATCCGAACCATCCCACAAAGATTTGGTGTATGTTCCCGGCGAGAGCTCGAACGTCTCAGACGTCTGGCATCCCTTCGTGCGCAAGCGGCTTCTAGAAGGCTGGTCCTAGTGGCAGCCAGGAGCAAAGTTGTCTAAGACAGCTAGGCAAGCGGCCCGGGGTGGTTGCCTTTGGAGGGCGATGTATTTCATTCTTGGCGGACGTAGCGCGCCATCTTCGGGATTTGTCCAAGCCTTGATGATGCGTGTCATCGCATGACATCAACGCTATCGCCGCTCAGGAGACGGAGGGGCGATCTTGCGGTCACGATGGCTGGATGTAGAGCTCACGTTCTTGTCTTGTCGTTGTTGCTGCTGGGCGGCACGGGCGGCTTCCCGCTCTTTGTTCCGACTCGGCTTCGTGCGCCGCGTTGTCAGGGATCAGCACCAATCAACAATTCCTCCTCCCACCACCCACACCATGTTTACGGTCCTACAGGAGCCGACTGTCCATTTGTACACCACTGGCCCGGTTACGTTTATCTAGTTATGAGCGGCAAGATCCTGCAAGGCCCGATAGATGGGTTCCGACGGCCACGGCACTTCCCGTCAGACAGAAGTAGAGCTCATCGTCGCCAGCAGCAACACTCGATATTTGTCTGGTGACGTTTTACCACGTCCAGCATAGGGTAAATGTCCGAGCACGCCCGGTTGGGCCGATTTCTTTCAACTCAGAGTGCCAGAGTTGGCACGAGGGCGCGATCGTTCCCGCCACAGCGGGGATAGGATGCATGAAATGGGCAGCACTGCCAGTCCCGAGCATGCACTGGTAAGCCACACATGGTTCGACCACTGTACTGGTATCACTAGGTAATGATGGTCGTACGAGCCACCAAGGTTGTTCTATTTTGTCCCCTGCTACGCACGCGGCGCGCCCGCGGTCGCACTTCGAGGCCCGAAGATCTCGCTGATCTTGGGCGGGCTTCTGCGATCAACGAGTCGATACTCCGTAAAGTGCGTGCAATTGCCTCGATAACCAATTTACTGCTCCCTTATCACCGTAAGGAACTAAGAGTACTAGCGTCCAAGATGCACATGATCGATGATGGGCGCACATAAAGCACGGTGGCTTCCGGCTCTGTGGCTCACTACCATCTCTATAATCATCCAGCAACTGTCAATTGTCTCGGGTACTCTCTGATATGCACACTTCAAGCTTTGTTCTCGTGCTGTGCTTGGCGTTGCAGGCCGCAGCTGCAGCCTTGCCCACCACAACAACGGGCATCTGCAGGAACCCACCCAAAAGACTTGAGTGGTGAGCTACAGCATATTGCACGTTCCTTTTTTCACCTTGCTTACCTTTTGTGGTACTAGGAGACAGCTTTCGAAGCTACAAAAACAGTCGTACATTAAGGCTGTACTATGTTTGACGAAGAAAAGTGCCAAGTCCGGTATTGCAGGCGCTCTAAACCGATTCGATGACCACATGGCTGTTCACAACAATCAGACGCCATTAATCCACTGGGTCGGACATTTCATACTTTGGCACCGTTACTTCGTAGCTACATACGAGAAAGCGTTAAGAGATGAGTGTGGATATATGGGTGGCCAACCGTATGTCTTCAGCGGCGTCAATCCCTAACTAAACTGACTCAATGCGAAGATACTGGAACTGGTCGCTCGATGCGCAACCTGAAAACTTGACATCGACTCGCGCCTTCGACAGCGCTATCTTCAGCCCCAACAACGGCTTTGGCGGCAATGGTGACTACATTGCACCAACCGCCGAGCAGAATCCCCTCAACATCACCGGTGGCACTGGCGGCGGCTGCGTCAAAGACGGACCTTTCTCACCACCAGACTTCATGCTGAATTTTCCTACAAAAGACTGCTTGCGCCGCGACTTTGTACCTTGGATCATGAACTCTTTCGCAGACCCCAAGTTGGTCCACAACGTCCTTGCGCAGAAGGACTACACTAGCTTCGCCCGCGCCATTGAGAACATCCCGAGTTTCGACGAACCGAACATCCACGGCAGTGGGCATTTCGGGGTTGGAGGCGTGCTAGGCACGATTGGCAATGCTGCGAATAGCCCTGGCGATCCGTTGTTCTTCTTGCACCACGGTAATCTCGATCGCGTGCTTTGGCAGTGGCAACAGAAGGATCTTGCGACACGGCTTCACCAGGTCGGTGGACCAGTCGAGCCATTCGACTATAGTGGCAAGAATGTTACCCTCGACTTCACGGTCAATATCGGCAAATTGGCAGGTAATGCGCCATTGGAGGATCTTTTGAATACACAGGGTGGAACATTATGCTACACATACTAAACTACTTCCGTAACACGTTTTGAAAGCACAGTAAAGCCACAGGAAGGCTTGTGTTCCGCTCCGAAGTGGATTGTACTGGCTCGTTCAATGGCGAGGAGGTGTGTCGACTATGAAACATATTGGATCGGCTGGGGAGAGGTTAGGGGTGGGGGTAAAGGAAGAGTATCGCATCATGCAGTTTGTCTTCTTTGAAATCGTATACACAAGTCCTCCGCCTGTGAGACGAATCGCAATTGATGATGGAAGCGGTCCCGCTGAAAACGTTTGTTTCAATGCTAAGTTACGAGCATGAGAATATAGTCGCAGAAGATGTCAATCGTTGCACGAGGTCACTCATCAGCAATATTGAGACATTCCCGTACTGTCTGCTTGGTGTAACGCACGCACGAGGTAGAAAAGCCAGCACCAAGAGAGAAAGGCAAGCGAGTTTCAACACTCTTTTCCATTACTATAATACAAAATAGACAGTGAATCGAATCGCGACCAGGCGCTGTGCCTCACACTTCCGCCCAATAACAAATACATAAGAAACTTCAACGTTCGTCAACGCACTTAGTGTCGATTATTACACATCATCCGTGTCGACCTCTCTTCGTGTTGCCTAAGCAAGCTTATACTCTCGCCAAACTGAACCAATTGTCAGCACGTGTACGTACAAAGTACTTCTTGGAGTAACTTACCTGATAGTAGGACTGACGGCGATATCAGAAACTTCCACCTCAGGCAGCTCGATCTCAGGCAACAGTGGACCCACTGTAAACCTGTTTCCGTTTCCTACGGAGTTGCCACTTCCGAAAGAGTTGCCATTTCCGTTGTTGTTCTATGGTGTTGGTTAGTGTGTGCCGAGTCGTAGGTGGAGTTGTAGATGACTTACGCCGATGGAGTTTCCATTGCCGTTGTTGTTGAAGTTTCCATTGCCGTTGCCCCGGAAAGTGTTTCCTGAGCCAATGATGGGGTTGGTAACTGAGCCGATGGTGTTGGTTGAGCCGCTGGGGCTAGTGACTGCGCCAATGGGGTTGGTAACTGAGCCAATGATGCTGGGGACTGCGCCAATGGGGTTGGTAACGGAGCCAATGGGGTTGGTAACGGAGCCAACAAGGCTGGTGACTGCGCCAATAGGGTTGGTGACTGAGGGAATGGGGCTGGTGATTGCGCCAATGGGGTTGGTGACGCCGCTCACTACGTCCGTAACGGGATCGAGAAGATCTACAACGGGGTCGAGAACACCGTCCGTAACGGGATCGAGAAGATCTATAACAGGATCGAGAACGTCTGTAACGGGTTCGAGAACATCTGTAACGGGTTCGAGAACGTCTGTAACAGGATCGAGAACAATGTCTGTAACAGGATCGAGAAGATCTATGACAGGATCAAGAACATCTGTAACAGGATCGAGTACATCTGTAACAGGATCGAGAACATCTGCAATGGGATCGAGAAGGCCAGGTCCCGTGCAGTAGGTTCTCCTGAGGATATCCTTAACTTTGAATGAATTGCCGTTGGCTACCGCATTGCCACTTCCCGCCTGGTTCTTATTTCCATTTCCATTGCCAATTTGGTTGTGGTTGCCGTTACCGTTGCCGTTGCCATTGCCGTTGTTTTCGAATTCGTTGTCGCTGCCGACTCCCGGGTTGGTGACAGAGCCAATGACATTAGTGAGTTGAGGTACAGGCGCAGAAGAAACTGTGGCAGAGAGCGCACACAGGGTGACGGCGAGGAAGCTAGTAGAACGCATGTTGATAGTTGAGGTGTCTTGGGGATTGGAGTGGCTCGAAAGGAAACAAAAGGATGAGCGAGTGAGGTGACTGATGAACAGAACGGTTGAGCTTTGTTGATGATTTAGATGTACTGGGCCTTCTGACGCCCTTTATACAGCTCATCTCTTCACACTAACAGCACTGTCCCTCGGTTTCGCGTTCTTGTCGATCATCTGTCCGCTGAACCGTATGCTCAAGGGGGAACTTGGAGATCCGGCGTAACTTTCCATGCTGTCTCTTCTGTCGATCATTTCGTAGCGGTTCAAGCCATGCTGTCGATCCTTATTGCATGCTCCAGCGGTTAACCAGACGTGGCCCGATTCTGGAGCTCCGTAGTATTGCCGAAACTCTTATTTCGACAGTTTCTGAAGTGTAGGTTCTCCGGGAATGCACATGCATCGACTAAAGACAGGCGAGCACGGCGAGGTGCAAAGCGTGTCCCAACCGTACGGTTGCCAACCTTTCGATTATGAGGCGCGTGTTAGGGGCAAACCATGTACCACGCCGTCGATGTCCAATTCCTTTGGCGATGCCGGAAGGGATGGGCCGGACCTGCCTTCATCATACCTCGCTTTCACTGCCGCGAAACAATGGAATCCTGGATCACTAAAATGAAAGATTAGGAGAGGACATGGCAGTTCCGGGTACAGCCAAGCAAGAGGTAAGTTGCCTTGAGTAGTGATGGTCGCCGATCTAGACAAAATCGGTACATACCGTTGTATATGCCAAGCTTTTTGTATATATATACGCCAAGATGTCCGCTAAGATGGGCCAAGGTCCGACTCCTTGACTTAGCGGCCATGCACGTATTTGTTAGACGATACGGCATCGCGCTTTGGCAAATTCAGCTACCCCAAAAGCTATCCTGCTACCTTCATCTGTGACGAAGATGGGATAGTGAAGAAGCCTCTACCGAAGCCTTTGGCTTTGATTATGGCCTCAGCTAAGGACTTAGGACGTTCGCTTCTCGTGATCGATGAGGCTGGGCGTGTATGCCGCTTTTCCACTGGAGTAAACGGTATATGGCGTATATACCCAACACTCGCCGTGGGGTGCAAGCTTACCTCACCTAGATCATCAGCCTCCACTGTCGATCCGAATCTCACAGCAGATGGACTTTCGCGGGTCGATCCGCCCGTTTATTGACAGAGTGGTATTCCCGAGCATGGTACGTCATGGACAAAGTGCGTTTCGCGGTCTGGGAGGTCCTTCAAATCTGGCAGACACGATCGACATGGCTTAGCCGCTGCCGGGATGGCGCACCCCTAGTGCCGAACTAGCGTCAGCTCGCTACCGGAAATATCTCGCGATTTGCAGTGTACAGTAGCTCGCCCTTCCTCCATCGAACTTGCATCTTCATGCCCCGAAGCCGGCAACTGTCTTGCTGGGTTGATGTGCTACTTCGCTTCGGTGATTCACGTCCATATCCTATGTCAAAATAAATCAAACTGAAGTTCATATGCATGCACACGTCAAATCCGCTGATGAAATGCGGTGTTGAAAACGTAAGGGACTTCTCCGACAGTGTCCATCTATAATATGCGTTTGGGTTTTCATTGCAGCTCACGTCTATACAAAGCATCCGAAGGTGCTAACATGTCTATCAAAGGTCAGAACATCCAGTAAGCTCTCAGTTATCTGCGTCCGCGTCTTTGAAACTGAACAGCAGATTAACACGTTCGAGTGGGTCAACGCTGCATACAGAGCACAGACAGCGTTTCCGCGAGAAGAACACAGTGACTTTGTCGAGAACCTTCCGGCCCAAATCAGGATCTCCCTGATGCTGAGCCAAGAGCCAACCCACACCACTGCCATTGGGTGTACCTAGGATCGCGTGTGCCTGGTCCTGATCCATCGAGAACGTTACACCCGGCCATGATGGACGGCCTGTATAGCTCGCTCGTTGGGGGCTAGCATCCATGCCTAGAACGTGGCTCACTATCGCGATCGTGTCTGTGTTCACAATCGATGCACGCAGAACGTATCGCAGAGGCCCATGACCGACACCTATCTGATCGAGCATCTTCCACTGCAAGAAGGCCAGGTCGGACCAATGCTGCAGTTCTGGCAGAGGGCAGTTTGGGGTGCCATCACGCCAACTTCGGACCTCAGGATCGAATTTCGAATGTGCGATCAGCAGTCCAGCTTTCCAGTTTAGGAACCCAGAGTAGTTTGCGTCGGTCGGCTCGTAGCTTTTGCGCTTGATGCGGTATACATCCGCGTGATCAAAGGACATGCCGACGTTATCACCGCCTTTGCCCTCAGCTTGCAGAATTGAGTTAGAGTTCAAACTGGCCAGCATATCAGCGTATTCGTGCAATGCGCTTGGGAGGACATAAACCCCTTGGCGCCAACCCCACTTGCTCAGGTCTCGCACAGTGAATTTGTTCTGTGCTGGAACACGGTCTGAACCTTGCTTCAGGCTGGATTCCACGATGGAGAGGATCTTCCTACCTTTGGCCAGTGCACTTTCGTAAGAGAGACAAGCTTGTGCAGTTTCACTAGCCGTTTCGACACTAGAGACGAAGTCTGCAGAGGGAGACCGTTCCATCGACGAAGATCCAGCTTCGTGCTGACGAGAAGCGTGGTCCATTTCCTTGTTTTCTCTGTGTCTTCCAAGATTGCTGAGTACTCGAGGTGAAGTCGCAGCCAGTACATTTACATTTGCGCAGAGCCCGGAAACTCTTAAACATGCTAGTGAACATTATGGATAGCATACAATGCTATTGTGTGGCATGCTTCTACAGTGTTCATTGTAAGTACTGATGAATTGTTGGCATGCTCAAGTATACTAGGCGCATCTTACATAGCAGCCGTAATGGCATACTGGTGAAGAGGGAAGAGTCAGATCTAGATACAGTATATAAGGTTGAGTCCAGGGCACAACCATATACAACGAGTATTGTTCGTCAAACTGATTGAATTTTATAAGTGTTCATGCAAGACATTTCAGTGAGTTCACTGTCCTAGTGATTGCTGACATGTGGCAAGGAACGTTAAGCACTCCACTCCGGCGAGTTTATGCCCATTAGCTCTCTAGTCTAGAAAGTATATGCCCAATTCCGAGAACTTTGCAATGCTGCGAGGTACAACATTGGCAGAGACCAGTTTGTGCTCCCCTAGACGCCAAAGCAAGCCTCCACTGCCCATAAACTTTTACATCCCTTTCTCACTCTGTATCCTCTCCCATGGCCACTCTGTACATATCAAGCGTTAAAAAGTGTCATTTGCAGAACTTGCGAATCTTATTTTAATCGTTGCATTAACACGTTTGCGTTCAAAAGACCATTTCCCGCTGGATACATTCTATTAACCTCTAGCTCAAACAATTTCCACCTTCCCTCCCTCCCATCAAACATTCCCAATATGAAACAACAGATTCGGCAGCTCTACCCACCTTCCATTCTCGCCACAATGCTCCGTAAAGAACACCGTCACCCTCTTCACAATCTTATGTCCCAGCTCCCTCTTGCGCTGGATCAACAGCCACGCGACCCCACTCCCATTAGGCGTACCCAGCAGCGCCCGTGCCTTGTCTTTCTTCATATCAAACACGACGCCCGGCCACCGCGGGCGCTCGTCCTGCGCGGTCCAGCGAAGTCTTTCACGCTCATAGGGCGGCGGGATAAAATAGTCCTCTGCGGACTCACTGAGGACGTGTCTCATGATGGCCAGCGTGTCGGGATTTGTGATGTGTGCGCGGAGCACGTAGCGCAGATCGCTTGGTGGTGATGGGAAACCTAGAGTCCATTGCAGATAAGCTGCATCGGACCACTTGTGCAGTGAGGGGAGAAGTGGGGGATGCAAGGCTGCACTCACGAGTTGTCTGCTCTGCACCGCATGCATGTACGCGGGACCGAAGTTATTGTCAGCAATGAGCAGGCCGGCGGTCTTGTTCACGAAGCTGTAGAATTCCGCGTAGGATGCAGGGCAGATTCTGCGATCTTGCGTACGAGTAGTATACTCGTGCAGGTACTGTACTTCGAGGTTGTCACGGCAGTGTCGGTTGCGCGGGGATGTGACGACGTCAGCGTTTGTACCGAGACTTGTGAAGAGGTCGACATAAGCGGGAAGTATTTTGGCCTGGTCGCCTCGGCCACACTTGACGCTGTAGCCTGAGGTGACTAGTTCATACGGACCAATATTGCTGGAGGCTGAAGATCGTGGCGGAGTGAAGAGCTGGCCAGCAGCTTCGTCGTCGTATTGCATCATAGCGAAGAGTCTCCGGCCTTTAGCAAGGGCAGATTGGTAAGACAACCTTGTCGCCGGCGCTTGCTCGCAATTGTTGGCCATTGTTCAAAATTCAGAGTAAGCACTGACTTATGCGAGTGTCCGCTTTGTCCGCTAATCACTTCTCGTAATCTTACCAATTGTGTTATCGTTTAAGGCGATGTCACTCTTGTTTGAGCTCTTTCCGTTGCTTCTTTGGTAGGAACTGAAATTTATATGCACACAGTCACCAGCTGTGAGCATTGTGGAGCGATGCACTATGTCCACCTGCTAAACTTTTACGTAGTAGACATTGTGTGCCACGTAGGACATCTGGTTGCTTAAGTCACTAAGCCCGCTAACATTGTAGTAGCCCTGGTCGTTGCGGGGGCGAACGCGTTGTAGATGAAAGGGAACTTGATATCTAGACGCGCGGACGTGATTTCACACCGGCAAGCCGAGTTCTTGGGACCAGCTTTGACTCACTTCTACCAAGTTGAATTTGTTCGATTGAAAAGCGCTACTGGGCGTTCGCAAAATGGTCGCCAAACTCCAATCCATGACTTTTGCCGTACTCAAGATTTTCGGGAATACGCGTACACCATTGTAACAAGAAGGTGGATCGTTATAGTAAAGCTTACGCCGAATCGGTCACACAGCCCAAGCTGGCGTCCTTGACGAACCTCGCATACTTGAACAAAGTGCCCTTCTGGTACTTCAGCTCTGGCGCCTTCCAGCCCTTTTTCCTCTCTGCTAGCTCTTGCTCGCTCACATTTATGTTCAGCTCGTTGGACTCGGAATCGATGGTGATCTCGTCGCCGTCACGCACAAGACCGATAGGTCCGCCTTCTTGTGCTTCTGGCACAATGTGGCCGATCAAGAAACCGTGGCTACCACCACTGAAACGACCATCGGTGATCAGGGCAACGTCCTTGCCAAGTCCAGCACCCATAATGGCTGAGCTGGGCTTCAACATTTCAGGCATACCAGGTCCGCCCTTGGGACCTTCGTAACGGATGACAACGACGATCTTCTCACCCTTCTTGATCTCGCCGCGCTCAAGGGCAGTAATGAAGTCGTCCTCAGCATCGTAGCATTTTGCCTTCCCAGTGAAGATTGTACCCTCCTTGCCTGTGATCTTTCCAACGCAGCCACCCGGCGCCAAGCTACCACGCAGAATCTGCAAGTGACCCGTCGATTTCAAGGGCTCGCTGAGAGGGCGAATGATCTTCTGTTCAGCGGGGAAGTCCTTCACATTCTCAAGGTTCTCCTTCAATGTCTTACCAGTGACAGTCATCTGGCTTCCGTCAAGAAGACCCTCCCGAAGCAGAAACTTGAGCAGTGACGGCGTGCCGCCGATATCATGGATATCAGCCATCACGTACTTGCCAGAAGGCTTTAGATCGGCCAGAAGAGGGATGCGGTCGCTTACGCTCTGGAAGTCGTCAAGCGTCAGCTTGAGACCCACAGAGTCGGCGATAGCGATCAAGTGCAGCACGGCGTTGGTCGAACCACCGGTGATGCTGATGACCACCATGGCGTTCTCCAGGGCTTGACGGGTGATGATGTCGCTTGGTCGAAGATCTTCCTTGAGCAAGTTTTTGATGGCGCCTCCCGCAGCCAGGCACTCTAACATCTTAGCCTGCGAGTTGGCAGGATTTGACGACGAGCCAGGAAGAGACATGCCCATGGTCTCAATCGCGGTAGCCATTGTGTTCGCGGTGTACATGCCTCCACACGCGCCCTGGCCGTTGCAGGCATGTCGGATGACATCAAAGCGCTGGTCCTCGGTGATCTCGCCCGTTATGAACTGTCCGTATGCTTGGAAAGCGGAGACGATGTCGATTTGCTGGTTGTCAAGCGTCTTTGCGCAGCCGGGCTGGATAGTGCCGCCATAGACCATAAGCGAGGGGCGATTCACACGACCCATGGCCATGATGACACCGGGCATGTTCTTGTCACAGCCAGGAATGGAGATGTTCGCATCGTACCACTGGCCGCCCATGACGGTCTCGATTGAGTCTGCAATGATCTCGCGCGACTGCAGCGAGTAGCGCATGCCCTTTGTGCCCATGGAGATGCCGTCGCTGACACCAACGGTGTTGAACTGCATACCCAGCAGTCCCGCCCTCTGGACGCCCTCCTTGACCTTGTTGTTGAGGTCCATCAGGTGCATGTTGCATGGGTTGCCCGAGTACCACACGGACGAGATGCCGACCTGGGCCTTGTTCATATCCTCTTCGCTCATACCGGTCGCGTAGAGCATAGCCTGCGAGGCGCCCTGCGACTTGGGCTGCGTGATGTGCTTGCTGACCGAGTTGAGCTCATTGTCGGCTCTGGCGGAGCGGATGGCGGAGCTGGAGAGCGCTCGGCTGGAGGCATGTTAGCTGTGATGAAGCGTAGGAGTGACTGATTACGTACGCAGCGTGCCATTGCGGCCGCGAAGAGCACCTCGCACGTGAGAGCGCACCTCCAAGGCGTGCAAGAGACATGGTGGCGGGTTGCCTGCTTGCGCACAGCGTCGCGGCCACATTTTATGATGCTCCGGCAAAATGATGGTTGTCGGCCAGCGCTCCGCAAAGCGGCGTCGGAGAGAATGCCAGTCTCCCCGAAGCCAATCACAGCCAGTGTGATGATTCACACCTCGACCTCCACATCACCAGCTCTGGACACTCATCTCTTCGCACTTCTTCCCGCCCGGACAATCCAGTCATGGCTTGCGTCAATCTTTCGACGTGTCCGCTGTTCCAATCTACGTGCACGTGCTTGTTCATTCGACCTTGCAGGTGGTGCTTTGGAACCCTGCGACGTCCATGCGATGTCCAACGCTGTCTATATCCGCAGCATTTTTTGATATTGTCAGACTGCTTGCAAAGGTAACGTCCTCTTCATTCGCCCATGACAAGACACCATTCTGTGAGGGAGCTGTTTGTGGCTTTTGTCACGATGAGACTGTCACCAACACGCCATTCATGCTCACAGTAGTCACCTTGTGACACCAATGCATTGTTATTTGGTTTGATTCGTACCTATACTCTCCTCAGTTCCAACTCTTCTGTACATTCTTCATTTAAGACTTCTTACTATGCGGAACCAATACTACATGCTTCTCCTTGGTCAGTGGCTAGTGCCAGCCGCAGCCGCTGTCTACACTGGATTCAATTATGGTGCCTTTTGGGGTACAGGGGACAACGTCAAGAAGGTCACCGACTTTCGCGACAGTTTCAACTTCGCCAAGAATCTCAGCAGCCCTGTGCCGTTCGACAGTGCCCGCTTGTTCACCTGCAAGACCGCAGGAAGTGAGAACGAGCCGACGGGGGCCTTTGATGCCGCCGTGGAAACCAAGACCAACCTTCTGCTGGGCTTCTGGATCTCACCGGGTACTAAAGGCGCACCACTCCACGATATCATCAAGAACGAAATGTCCGCACTTTCCAAAGGGTTCCAAAAACATGGTCAAGCTCTTGCGGACCTCGTGATTGGCCTTTCCGTCGGTAGCGAGGACATTCATCGCTGGGAAGACGCCGGCGAGGTGGGCGTGGCGGCCACTGAAGTGACTACAACAATCAAGAAAGTCAAAGACAGCATTGCTGCATCAGACTTTGCAAAATATATGAAGGACAAACCAATAGGACACGTCGATGTCGCAAAGCACGTCGTGGTGGATGGTGCGGACTTTTACGGCATGACTGCGTATCCCTATTGGAGCAATGACTCCATTACTTTAGGAAATGAGCGATTTCATAGTACCCTGGAAGGAGTCAAGCAACGAGCTGGAAATACGCCGGTTTGGATAGCCGAGATGGGCTGGCCATTTGAAGGCCCGCAACGAGGTGATGCAGTAGCCAGTGCGCAGAACCTTCAGACATTTTGGACTGAGGTCGGATGTTCTGTAGTCGGCCAGTATAATACGTTCTGGTTCGAGCTCATCAAAGACTCGGAAGCCAACCAGCCTGACTGGGGCATGCTCGATTCCGTGACCCATCGGCCTCGCATAGACTTGAGCTGCCCGGGAGGACCGAAGCCAAACCCGTCAGCAGTACCGGCAAGCAGCACAGCTGCTTCTCCATCAACACCTCCAAGAAATCAACCAAACTCTAGCACACCAAGCACGCTTCCAACCCCAGACGGTCAAAGCACCACCCACGTCACAACCACCATCGTGGTAACAGTCCAGCCAAAGCCATCGTCCGCCTCAGCTCCACCAGCAGACGACGATGCCGAAACAGTACACACGACGGTCACCTCGACCGTGTATGTCAAACCATCGTCCGCCTCTTCTGCGTTAGCCGATAGACCAGCGAACCTGTCCACCAACCCTCCACCAAAGGTCACACCTCCCCATCAACCAACCATCCTCCCCGTAGAAGTCCCATGGTGTGTCACCGTCGCAGAAATCGCCTGGGATGGCCACTTTGTGCCCGTGGACGGTCACCCCGCTGGTCCGGACGGAAAGTGTACGCCTCCGCCTGCATACACCGGTCTGCCATACGGCGCACCACCAAGTCAATCTCCGCCGCTTCCACCGCCAGCTTCGGCACCATCGAGCAGCAAGATTCCCGCAAGCGTGACCGCGCCTTCTGTAGCATCAAGTCGGTCGGCTTGTTCGAAGCCAAAATCCGCCGCGCCTTCCAGTTCCGCTGCACCACCTGCCCCCTCGTCCGCTGCACCAAGCCCAACCCCACCACTCACCAGCCCATCAAGCCAAGCACTGCTATCTTCTGGTAAGTCGAACGCGCCAACGTCTCCCACCGACCGAGCGGTAACAGGTTCAGGGCCGCCACAGCACCCTTACTGTGTCCGCAAGTCAAGCAAACTTGGAGCTAACACATCACTAGCCGCACGTCTCCCACCGGCGTCAACGGGTGTGGTCACGTCGGCCAAGCCGAAGCCTCCGAGCGTGACGTTGCCGGAATTTTCGCTCGTTTCGGGTGCGGCGGCCGGGGCGACGGCGGGTGCAAAGGCAGACCAGGAGTATGAGCGGAAAAGAGCGTGGGGCTGGTGGTAGTGCCTATTGCATTGATCAGCGTATGTTTGAGAGAGTAAATAATCTTGTTTTTGATTTGGAATCCCATGTAGGGTCAATAGGTAGATTGTATCATTGGATGTATGAGGGTGATGGAGGTGGAGATGCGGTGGCCTGTTTGGTGGTAATGTGCGGATTGAAGGGCGTTTTCGGTGTGATATACCGGTAGCTCAGGGCGTTTGCATGATGACTGCAATTGAAGTTTGAAAAGTGTGATTGATACCTAAGCGTGCAAGATACTGAAATATGCTGATTCGTGACTGAGCGCCGTTGAACACCATGCAAGAGGACTTCAAACACTGTCGCATCGGTTGACTATCTTCCAGCTCATACTCGATGCTACCGCGACTCATCGATATGCTTGGATCCGTGACTTGATTCCATCACTTGGTTAAATCCTATTCGTGTGCGTCCGCTGTCGCACATCGCTCCAACCGATCTAGTGGCCACCGGTTGTGGGCAGCTACAACGACATTGTTAGTATCGACTCTAGTAAGGTCATCTGGGCGAGACTTACACCAAGGTACACCTTGAATGAATCGTAAATGAGCCATTGGAACGCCGTCAAAGTACCAATCATAAAGATACGAACAGGCAGTCCGTTCCATAGACCACCGAAGCCGATTTTGCCGTATATCCTCCCGATAGCTTGGCCCGCACCCTCGCCAGCCTTCCGATCGCTGTTGAGTTTCGACACCATGACATCTAAACACCATGCGTTAGCAACCAAGTCCCCTAATATCGGGGGTTTGCAGGAGTCTGTAACCTACCAGCAGGATGCGACACGACCGCACAGAAAATACCCGCGATATACCCACCCAAGAACGACACTCCCGTCTGTTGCAGCCCATTATACGACTCCTTCGGCTTTCCCAGGAACTGGTAAATTCGTCCCACCGTCTCCTCAAAGGTCGCAAACTTGACCATCGTATACGGAATCTGCCTCGCCCAGAGCGGATACAAGCCCTTATACAGCCCGCCCACGCCCTCCTCGCGGATAACCTTCGCCCAGCCCTCTCTCAGATTGTTCGCAAACGGTGGCATGGTGGTTTGCATGCGGACCTTGATAGCTTCCATGGGACACAGCGCGAGGTCGGCTAGGAACTCTGCGGAGGCGGAGGCAGCGAGAAACACGACTTGTTTGGGCACGTTGGGGGCGAGGCGCTCGCCATACAGGTACTTGAAGATTTCGTAGAAACCGTATTTGCCGGCGCCTTGGAGTGAGTAGCCGATGAAGGTGGGGGACCAGCCGAAGAAGACGCCGCGAAGGCCTTCTTTGGAGTAGATCATTTTCCAGGCTTGTGTGTTAGATTTGTAGAGGTTGGAGTCGACTTGTCGGCGGCATTTCACCTGGAGGAGGTGTGTTAGTAGGCTTGAAGTTCCAGATGATCGTCTTCGAGCTCAGTATATTGAGCGAAGTTGGTTGACAAGCCTCGCTGAACCATAAGAGCACGAACGTACCAGATCCAACGGCGTGACCATTGTGTGTGTAGGCCCACAGGCAATGATTCCTCCCAATGTGCACGCAGCGAAGTAATTGGCCGAGAACAGCTCAATTTTCTTCTGCGGCTTCAATGCTCCCAATTTGTCCGTCATGTTGGCGATTCTGAAGCTTCAATAGCCTGATGGGAAATGCCTTGTCGCGTTTCTGTCGCGTGCGTGCTGCTTCCGGAGCGCTGGACCCGTGACAAACAGAAATGGGGTATCAGACACGCGCAATTGAGGCAATGGAAAGGAAAACAGAGTAGGACGACAAGAAAGAGAAGTTCAACTTATCAGACAATGACGAGGCCGGGGTGGTCCAGCGCGGAACGCTAGGAACCTGTCCGCCGCAATCCGTACAAATGACGTAGGAGCTTATCCGAGCACGCTAACGCGCTGACTTGTGCTTATCGGCACGCTATCGCAGCCTTGTTTGGCTGGAGTGGCTGGCCATTGAACTTGTTGAGTAGCCTCCTCGTACGAGCTGAACGATGCGAGGCATATTGTAGACATCACAGAGGCAATGAGGAGTAGTGTCGCGAAACATGCAATCGCAATATCTATCCACCTCAACGAAGAATGAGGAATACCAATTCCAATGAGCGCAGGATGCTGAACTCCGAGATCTTTTTCGAGACCATGCCCTGCCAGCCGTGTCATCCGAGGCCCCATATCGCCCTCGCTATGCCTTTAAGGTATGTATATGAAGAAACCCAGGAATGTTCGTCAACTTCGTGACCAGTAGCCGAAGCTTCAAACGCCTTCGACTGCATACTCAGCCAAACCTTCTGCAAAGACAAATGCCCAACTGACAACCGAATAAGGAAAGAGGGATAGGAAATGTTGCATTAAGCGTCTCAAAAGTTCGTCGACATGTCAATGTGAGGCATCTTCTTCTGTCTGGTTGCCACAAGGCGCTCGTCTTTCAAAAAGCGACTAGGACCCGTCAACTTAGACATGCCATCTGTACAAACCTCCAGCTCTTCTTCAGAGCTTGGAGAAGGTAGAGGAGACTCGAGGGACAAGAAATCTCCTACGGCCACAATGTCAATACAAGGCTCGCTCAATTATCAAGCAGCTCCTGAGCTTCATCGGACTCACTCCCGTAGTCCGACTGTTCGAATGGCTCTCCTTGCGACAGTGGTGTTCCTTCGTCATGTGGCCACATACGCAGCCGAGTCTCAATCTCCTGCTGATACTGATGTATCAAAGCAGCGTCGTTGGCGCCCTGGAACGGCTGATACTCCGGCTCCTGCCTTTGGCCCAAATTGTAGAGGAGGGTGACAAATAGTCGACAGGTCTCCACCAGCGGCGTCAAGAAGGATCGATGTCGGCCAATCTCCTTTTCGTATGCAAACTTGTGCATCAACTCGGAGAGTAAGTCCCGAATGGATTTATACTTCACAGTCATCATCTCTGCCGGAATCGCTTCTTCGTTGTCGTAGAGCCGTACAAAGAGAGCGTAAGTCGTCTTTCGCACGTGTTCGTCGTAGTGACAGAGCAAGGGAATGACATAAGTCTTGCTTCGGATCATGAGATATTGGTGGAAGATGTGAGGATGTTTGTGCGCAAAGAGAACCTCATTCTGCGCCGTCAAGAGTCCAGAGAAGAAACCAAGCACTACTTCCCCACTTGGCGTGCGATCTTCTGCAATCCTAGTTGAAGAGCTAATGGCCTTGGAGACGGCAGTAATGACTCGGGCAACGTTCTCTGCCTTGGGACAATTCTCACAGAACGGCAGAGCCGCTTGTACATAGGCATCGCAATATGCAGGCTCAAGTTGGAGACCTTCCACGATAGTCTTCCACAAGTTTGTCTGAACGGCATCGTCGGGTGATTCGAGGAGCCACTTGAAGATGTCGCCGGGGTAGAAATGGTCTACCTTGGTATCGTCGAAGACTTCCAGGATTTTGTCAAGGATAGCAATGGCTTTGATGTCCTCGGACCACCAGATCGCCACTTGCTTTTCGCCCCTCAGTAGTGGAAACTTCATTCGCTCACGATCGAACCAGGGTAAGCGGTCGCTACCTAGAGAGTCGTTGAGGGTAGGCAAACGTATGTCCGTGCTGGAAAGCAGCTTCCACAAGAAGGCGATCAGTCTGTTGTAGATGCCTCTTCTCTTCTCTATGATGCGTGCGAGTTCAGGGGCATCATTTCGGAAGGGCGCATGTGCGTGCATACTGAAAAGTCTGAGGCAGAAGTGGAGAAATCCGCTATTCAGTAGGACAGCAGTCTCCACGTGTCCAAGCTCGGCGAATTGGGTTAGCAACAAGTAGAAGTCGTCCCAACCTCGAACACTCTCCTTGGTTTCATCTGCAGTAATGCGCAGCCTATGAGCAAAGGCGACAAGCACGCTTTCGGGAGACGCTAAAGAGTCGACATCCATGTCGCTGTCGCTTCCTTCTATGCCATACAAGATGGGTTCCTTGGCGCGCAGGTGCTTGAGACTCTCTATCAAAATCGTCCGCACCTGAGATCGGATCTTGGGATGCGTACACCTGATGAGAATGTTGGTGAGTGCATAATCGTCCGCTGCCAGCCACTGCAGTGCAATACTGCAACACACCGAGCATGACGCCATTGACAGACGAAGCTGAGGTAGGACGTCGAGGAATATCTCGGGATTAAAGTGACGCCAGGCGGTGTGGCACAGATGCGCCAATACAACGTGTAAGGCGCAAGTTTCCTGCTCATGGTTTTCGGAGCAAGTACCATGATTGACTGTACGTGATGCAACATGCAGCTGGCGGAGGAACCTTGTGTGCACAGGGTCGAAAAGGCAAAACTCTCGAATGAACGATCTGTTCTTAGCAGTAATCTCTTCGCCGATAGACTTTGGTACTGGTATCTTGGGAACCTGCTCCGTGGATTTAGTCAACCAATGACGCTGATCCTCTTCGATGGCAGTTCGTCGTTGGTAGAACAGCATGTAGGCTGAAAATTGCTTGGTCTGCCGCGTGTATCCGTCTCCTTCTGCAAAACCGCCGAAGGCCCTCTCCGCAATCTCAGCGGGATTGAAAGGCCCAACATCGCTGTCATTGAATTCGATCCATGTTGGTGATGTGCCGTCGGTCGAACCGGGTCGTTCCCGCGTGTAAGAATAGTAGTGACCATTCTCGCAAGTCCCGGTATGCACAAGGACACCAACCAGGTCAAATAGGTCCTCCTTGGTGGGCTTCGACGGATCAGCGAGGTGTTCGATCGTGTAGGGTGTGATGTCGAGAGTCTCCGGGAAGGCAAAGTGATCGTAGATCTTCCTTCTGCTGAAGTCATTCAGGTCGAATTCGAAACGCTTGAGATGGAAGATTAGGTTGTCAGGTACATCTTTCAAGCACGTACTGAAAACTGTCAGCTAATGTCAATGATGGATATGATCTGAACTTACCGTTTCACAGCATCGACAAACTTGCCGTCGCATGATTCGCACTTGTACTTGTTGTCTCCTTCCATGACGTCACCTTGCACATAAGCTTGAAGGCTCTCATGCAGGTTTGCCTTGCCCTGAACGTCGCATTGAACGGCGAAGAAGGGCTCCATGCGCTCAGAAACATGTTCGCATTCTTTCGACTTGATCTGATTCAGAGTCTGTCCACCATAGAATGAGCGGAACTGGTGCTTATGCTCTTGTTTGAGTAGCTGTGATTCCCACTGATCGAAGAGCAAGTTGTAGAATTCATCGGCATCCATTTGTATCGAGATATCGATCGGTGTCTTATCGAGACTCTTCACACATGCCGCGAAATCACGGGGATCAGTCGATTTGCAAAACGAGTTCTGCATCTGGGCGAATAATCTCTGTGTCTCATAGAGCAGCCGTTGAGAACCCACGGCTTCTTTGACATCCACACTGAGGATGAACTGGCGGAAATTGACGTTCATGAACAACTGCGTCAGGAGAGAGTTCATGTAGCAAATAGCACGTGGGTTGTATAACCCCACGTATCCTGTGCCTGAACGTATCTCCATTGTACGGTCGACGAGGTTGAGGGGGAGAAGAGATTCAGTCTCGTCATGCTCCACCTCTCCGGCGAGTTGAAGCAATACATCATAAGTATTGGAGTCTTCTGCTAGACCAAGCATCAGATCGTAAAGCTCCTGTCTTGTATGGCTTTCCAGTATCGGGAGGGAGCCCGCTTCGCCTGAATCTCGAGTAGTGGCCGCGTCCGAGGCAAAGATAAACTTTTTGAACACCTGCGTCATCAAAGATCCGGCATTGATAGGCTTCTTGAATGACTTGATCGAAAGTATACAGTTCAAGATGAGTTTGGTGAAGCCAAGCACGACGTAGTCAACGTCTTCCCGGCCTGGAAATACTTTGTGTTCATGTTGTAGAAGGAGAGCACTCCATTGTGCGAGCGCCGACCGCAGGTACTGTTCATTCCGGTCGTATTCATCGTTGATGCGGAACACTTGCTCGGCTAATTGGAACAGCTGTTGGGACTGCCCCGCATATTGAATTGTGTCGGGCAAGATGGTCGACAGTACGGTCCAAAAGTGCGCAGCAGTTTCACCCTTCGTGATAGGACAGGTGAAGGGTAAATCTCCGCCGCAAATCCAAGCTATCTTCCGGAACATTTGCTCACGGACAGCTTGACTGGGATGTACCAGCAAAAGTCTTTCATGTATGCGATGCGAATCCTGATGATCTTTGAATGCATCCCAAACGGCGCGGGAGTGTAGCGAAGCTTCGAGAATAGTTGCGTAGGCCTCTGTCGCAACTGCCGCAAAGCTAGGCGTCGCGATTGCAGTTGACAAAACTTGCATGAGCCGATCGACCAGTGCAGGGCCATCGGAGAAGTAGCTGGCGGATATCTCAGGAGAAGGTCTTTCTACTTTGGGTTAGAGATTGGTGATACACAAAGCAACACCCTCACGACTTACCTCTAAGAAATTCCAACAGAACGCTCACTAGAACGGCGGCTAGCTGCAGCTCCTGAGGAGACGAAAGAGTTTCATTAATCAATTCGGTGCTCAAAAGCGCCTTGTTAAGATGCTGGATAGTGTTGCGTAGAAACACCTCATTCATAGCGGACTGCTCACTCATTAGCACAACTTGATCCACAAAGTGTTGCAAGAGGCTTACAGTGCGCAGCTGATTCCGGAGTCTGTTTTGCAGAGCAAACGCCGCGTATCTCGACTGGAAGACCTTGCCTGGTGGGAACAGTTCGATGGTCGACATCTCCCCTTGCGTCACCTTATCTGCGAAGTTACTGCGATCAGGGAAGACGCTCAGAAAGGCGAACAGCTAGCCATTGTTAGCAAGATTCTGGATGAGAGAGCAAGGCAACTGACCGAGGCACTTGTGGTATCATCAGAATCCATCCAAGTGAACAGCTCATCGAAATGTTCGACGATTGCGTTCTCAAGGACAGAAGACCCTGAGGTTGGCGGGGGCGACAGACGCGTTGATTCCGCTCCGTCGGCTCGTTGAACAATGACTTGCCCACCGAAGTCGAAGTCAGATAGTTTCTTGGCACCGTCGTGCAAGAGGTTCAGCCGCTGGCCTCGGGCGAAAAGGTTGACCTTCGTGTAGCCTGCCGCATGGCATAGTTTTCGGTAGAGATCGTCCAGCGTGTGATCGGAAGCCATTGTTACGCATTGCCTGTCATTGCCACACTGGTACTTGATGATCATAGCGTCTCCGGAGGGGTTGTCAACCTCCATCGCCTCGACCTTCGAGTCAACCCTCTTGCCACGATTGAACTGTGCTTTGCGACGGACAAAGTCAAGGAGAGTTCTCTGAAACATTAGTATTCTCCCTATGCGGACTTCGGCATTCTGTTGCGCGCTCGCGTCGTGGGCCGCGTTAACGATGTCGGTCACAGTCTCCTCGTGACGCTGCTTCGTGAGCGCTTTGATAGCGGCCCGTAGTTCCTTCATGCATTTCTCAACCAGAGCCTTATGAGCGTCTTCCACTTCTGAGAAAAGGATGCCATCCATGTCGACAATCTGCACATATCGAGCTGCAAGCAGGTTGGCGGCACGATCTTCTATGGTGCCGTGTGGAGCGGATAGAATGATTGGCCACAATAAGCTGGCGCCAGGTATCTGCAATAAATCTTGGCTTCCTTGCTCGGTGTCCACGGCAACTCGTGTTATGGGAAAGATGTAGCTCGCGATAAAATCGTACAAGCCGGGTGTGTAGTGCTTCGCATCCAATGTAGAAATGTAACAATTCACCAGCTGCTTGCAAAATTTGTTGTCGGGTGTGGCTTTGATGGCATGAAGTAATTGTGTCCAAGCTAGATCTCGTGCTTCGTTCGACAGCGCGGCTTTTCCAACGATATGATCCCAAAGATCCTGGAAAAGGTCATTTGGAACGTCCACTCCGGAGTGGCTGAGGGTCACCCTGAGGAAGTCAAGTCTGTAGTGCAGCGCCTGCATACGACAAGGGTATGAGCCTTTTTGAGCCTCGTCCTTGATGAAAGCGGGGATTTCTTCTAGAACAGAACGCATCAGATCATGATGCTGCTGGAAGAACGACGTGTCGGCGTGATATGGAAGCTGCATCAACATGCAAATTACTTTGAAGTTTCCGGTCGCGGTCGTAGCGCGGCTAGAAATCTGCTGCGCACTCTCGCGAAAAATCACGTGTCGTTCGGTCACAGGTATCATGTTGATCCACACGCGGAGTTGGTCGATGGCCTCCGACTGTAAATCCAGGAGATTGGTGTCTGCATCTCTGCCTGGGGCCGTATCACGAACCATTCGAATGCACACGTTCCAAGGCCGAGCGGTAGGTCCTCTACCTTCATCAATTGAAAGGGACGGTTCGCCGGGCCTTAGGGTCAAATCTCGAAGGAATCGCAGTATATCTAGGGTGTATCTCTCGATAGGTAGATCGTGAAGCTTGGTGCAGAGATACAGTCGATCCGAGTGTCTCATCAGGCCGATGATGCCGCGGAGCATGGTCATAGTGGCCGCTACTACACGAGGATCAGGGCTCGTCGCTACCGTTTTCCAGATAGCGTCCGCTTGGCGATCGGACCAGCGATGGGTGACAACTAAAAAGCCCACGATGTTGCCGCTCCGAGATATCAACTGCGGATGGGAGTCGACGCTCACGATGTAGTCAACGACTTGACCCTTCAGGAGAAAGTCGGCCAAGTACTGCATGACAGGGTGCTTGCATGTCGGATCAACGCCGCTGTATTCTCGCCAGATTTCAACTAGCGCAGCGTCCATGGTAGCGATGCTCATGACTCGAAGGCCCATGTTTCCTTTCACGATGTACTTGCGGAGGATCTTAAACTTCCATGCATTCATGATCAAAGCCGGAAAGCAGGTAGGGCTCTGAAGGTAGTCATTGACGCTTCTACCGGTCAAGTCCGCTGCGGACGATGAGTTTGTGGGAGAGTCTGGATCACCAAAGTCCAGAACTTTGTCGACCAGCTTTGCAGAAATACTGTCGTCCCATTGGCAAAGCTCGTGGACCAGGGTCGAGTAGTACTGTATGAGGTCTCTGGCGACCCCTGCGTCTATAGGTTTGCTTGCGTCTTGAAGATCCTCGCTGTACATTTCGAAGAATGCTAGGACGCCGCTGTGGAACTCCGAGCGATCCATGTAGGTGCTTGCACCAGGGAGCTCGAATATGGTCCACCCGAGAGCGCTAAGTAGAGGAGCGGCGAATTGCGCATACAGATTCTGTACATCGGGGGAAACCTTGTGAAATATCTTGTCCGTCAACTGGAAGAGATTAGAGGCACCGCGTGCTTTGAGAAAATCCTTGTGTAGCCGATTGAGCAGATCTTGAACATCCACGCCATGCTCCCTGTGTAGGACGTGGAAGACGGGAGCTTTGTCGGAGCGAATAATGTTGTGCAAGTATCGAATATGCTTGTGACTGATCAGAGGCAAAGGATAGATTTCGTCTTTGCGAGGCTGCGAGAGTAGATGTACGTCCACAAGGAGGAGAAAGGAGCACACCCGCACATATGCGCCCAGGAAGCGGTAGAAGATTTGGTCCGTCTGGACGTCGTCGAAATGCTCGCCGAACGGGAACCTGTTCGGGTCATTACTGTTTTCCTCGTTCAGAGCGGCCATCCATTGGTACCTGCGTGAAAGCACTTTGTTCACCAACGTGCCAAAATCGTCCCAGAAAACCGCCTTGCTGAGGTAAAAGCCTTTTATGTCAACGGACGGTTCGGGTAGGTCTAAGAGCCATTCTGAAAGCGCAGGAAGGATTTGGCCGTCGATGGGTTGGGCTGCTTCGTGTTAGATGCGGCATGACTACTATTGCGTAGGATGATACTTACACCCTGTAATAAACTTGGGAAGCTCTTGGACTACATCTGCGTAGTCTCCCATGTTGGGGAAAGGAAATCGCCGAAAAAGGTCCTCGGCATCGGGCTGTACGGAGAAAGCGGGACCAACTTCTTCGTCGTCTTCGATGGCCATGACGGGCGGGCTGGGCAAATCGTCCTCGGTGCTTGCTACTAGTACTGGTGACGGGTCCTGCGGATCCCCAAGAGAGCCATTAGCATTATGGCCTTGTTCAGTCTCCCCATGGACCGGGGACGACGGCGGATGCGAGCGTATGGTCATCTCTACCTGCTGTTCGCGTGGCGTGGCGGTAGTGTGTGCGGGAGATTCAGTGTCAACCGACAGGGCGCGGAGGCTGTTGCTGCCGCTACCTAGACGGGGGCGTTTGCGGGTGAAGCTGGGGTCGGCGTCCTCCACAGGGTCGCGACGCGGCGGCGAGGCGGGGACGTTGATTGCTGGCTCGTCTGCAGCGACAGATTGCGCTAGATCATGGTCCCGTGCATTCATGATCGTAGCGGGCGCTGGGTGTTTGCAAGAAGCGTGGCCGGCAGCACGGGGACGCGTGCGGGCAGGTGAAGCCAGGCAGAGGGCAAGCAGCTCCCAGGTACAGGCAGCAACGCACCTGCAGCCCTACTGAGCGAGCGCCGCACACAGGGGTGGGGGCGGAGAGGTGGCCGAAAAGTGTACCATGAGCTGCAGCGCCAGCGGATCGGTCGCGACTGCGATAATTGAAGCGGGTTGAGAGCGCTGTCGAGGGACGCTGGGCTCGAGACGCGTTATTGAATTCACAAAGTTCCAAAACCCCCACTAGAATGCCTGGGACCCACGTCATCGTTCATTGGCTCCACATCAACGGCTCGCGTAGACTAGCGCGTGCAGGGGTGGGGAACTGAGGAAGTCACGATCAGCACGGACGTGGGCAAGCTAAACTCTGTTTTTGTTTGTGCCATCTTTGTGCAGGTTCTTGCATGATTGATGACCGCCAACATACCCTAAATTATCCTCTGTGTCGTCGAGCGCTACACCCACTGTCGCCGCTATCACATCTCGTGTGACGTACTCTGTGCAACTACCCTTGGTAGCGAAGCGTCAGAGCACCAGATACCAGCAAACGCACACATCTCTGAAGCCAAACTTGATTGTTGAGTGTACCAGCTCACCAGACGTGGCCATGGCGCCTCCAGGAAAGAACAGCAAGCCCATCGTCAAAACATCATCGCCCTTTACAGAGACGAGATGGTACGACGACTCGCAAAACAAACACCATATGCACATACTGACAATGAAAGGCCGGAAATATCCTCCCATGACCAAGACATTATACTCGATTTAGTTTGCAAGTAGGTACGATGTGTTCAAGCGGTGGCTGCGGATACTTGTGTTGATTCTCGCAGTCTTCTTGCACCTCTTGGCGAGCATCGCAGAGCCCACATCCAGCCGTCAAAGGGGAAGAAGAGGAAGCGAAAGAGCAATGAACATCAACACGACTCGAATCCGCCACCTGCACCAGAGATCGGCAAGCACATTCTCATCGGCATCAACAGCGTAACGCGCCATCTCGAAGCCCTTGCTGCCAAGAATGCCCCATCATCGATGCCCATCACAGCAATCAACGATGAGGAACGCAAAGACGAAACCCAGGGCGAGAAAGCAGCCAAGAACGATCCAGAGCCCCTAAGCATAGTCATCCTAACCCACCCCAAACCATCCCTCTCCCCAGCCAACGCACACTTCCCAACCCTCATCCACCTCTCCACGCTCCAACAACCCACATCTTCTGCCTCACATACACCACCAACCCTCCTTGTCCCACTTCCCACCACCAGCGACGCCCGCCTCGCATCTGCCTTACACATCCCCCGCGTCGGCGCACTCGCCATTTTCTCCGGCGCACCTGGCGCGAAGGCACTTGAGGACTATGTCCGGGAGAGGGTGGATGTTACGGAGTGTAAGTGGGTTGATGAGGCGATGAGGGCGGAGTGGAGGGGAATCAATGTTAGGAGTGAAGTTGCTGGCGGGAAGAAGGCGGTGAAGATGCAGGGACTTGGTACAGTTGGGATGTATGAGAGTGGTAATAAGGAAGGGACGGATAAGCCTGAGAACAAAGGTAGAAAGGACAAGCTGCAAGCGAAGGCAGAGAAGGCATGACTCCCAAGCGCGCACATATTACAAAGCATCACAATATCCAAGGACACATCTATAAGCCTCCCATGTCAACACCCAAAAGCCTCTTGATGAAGTGAAGATAATAATATTTTCTATGCACACCAAACTCCCCTTTGTTCCGGTTCCTCGTATCCTACCCTATCCACATCTTATAGATCAAATCCCTATATTGCCGATTCCTATCCATCGTGCATGTGTTGAATCCCAAGTCGCAAACAAATGCCTAACAATATGTGATAAAGCCGCCCGTGGACCATGGGTGATAGATGCAACAAAACGCCCAAGTATGCAAGTGGTCGAATGCTCGCCGGTGGTCATGTCAACAGTATGTGTGCTTCCTGAGCAGGTATATCTCAAATGGCCTGAGGGGTCGCGCGGTTGCGCGGACGTGTAGAGTTGGCCTGATGATAACAGCCTTCCACACGCTTGTTGCCCTCCATTCTCATGCAGGCGTTGTAGTTGGTGCTCCGCCTCTTGTCAACCCTCATTAAATCTCCTCAGGGGAGGATCGGTGTGTTGAACTCAGTAACGTGGTGTATCTCGTCAAGCTTCAGAGACATCGGCCATCGTAATGTCCCCGGCGCTGTCTGCGTGTACAACCAGTGGCGATGTGGCTGGTAACAGCGCAGACCGCGGGCGACTGTACTCGGTATCGAGGTGGTCTGGCATGCTCGCTGGGCTAACAGAGCGCGAGCTGTCCTCTTCTGGAGGCGGAGAAAAATCCCACACCTCCATGATTGTTCGCCCACCGCGGCTAGCCATAATGACAGCCTTTTCTTCCTCGAAAACGACTCTCCAGACGGCCTCTGCAGGGCTGCTCAATTCGCGCACAAGGGTGCCATTCTTCACGTCCCACACCTTGACGCGACCATCGCTCCCACCGCTGACGATCCTCGTATTGTCAAATTGCAAGCTGGTGACACTGTTGTCGTGCGCAGCTAATCGGTGGATAGCCTGGTAATTGGCGAGGCTCCACACACGGACCGAGCCGTCCGATCCGCCAGTCACAAGAATGTCCTCGCGCATTTGGAGTTGGCCGACGAGGGAGGTGTGTCCTTGTAGCACAGCGAGGCATTTTCTGCACGCAAAGAGTCAGTGATAGAAAGCGTTGAGTGACACAAATAAACTCACCCATCATTTGGATCCCATATCCGGACACTGGTGTCCAAACTGCCTGTCGCGATCTTCTTCCCGTCAAAAGCAATGGCATAGATCTGGCTAAAATGCCCGGTTAGAGTGCGCAAGCACTTGCCCTCGGATATGCTCCAGATCTTCGCCGTTGTGTCGTAGCTCCCGGACACTACGATGTCGCCATGGATCTCGAGGCATCTGACGCTGGCTTGGTGGCCTATCAAAACGTGCTTACACATGCCCTTCTTCAGATCCCATATCCGAAGTGTGGTGTCGCGCGAGCCGGAAATGGCAGTGTTCGCATCAGACATTTTGAGACATCGTACTGTTGAAGTATGGCCGCGCAATGTGAATTGAGGGTAGCTGTTCTTGTTAGCCGCTAGAACTTGCAATGCTTCTTGGGCAACGCACCCAGTCGCAAGGTTCCAGACCCGCACGTCGCGGTCGCATCCTCCGCTCACCAGAAGATCGCCCCACGGTACCATAGCCCACACGCCCATAACGTGTCCTTGCAGTGTCTTCTGGTGGTCGCCAACCGTGTCGAAGACGTGGATCTTTGCGTTGTCGAGCGCAACCACGATGTACTTCTTTGTCAGGTGTAAGCTCGTCACTACACCCTGATCAGGTGTAATCTGGCGTGCATCGCATACACCGCCATTGCGCCATGCTGTCTCGACCATGTATCGCTGCTTGAAGTGTGATCGATACGTGATAGCTTTGGGCTTACGCTGAGAACCTTTGCGCTTCGCCCCGCGGTCGAGACTTTGAGTGCGGAGACCCTCAATGCTGCCACTTGCTGAACCAACCTCCAAGTGATCCTTCGGCGCGACTTCCTCCTGCCTCGAGTGGCGGTCCCCGCTCACCCACCAGGGCTTTGGCTCAGCGTCTTCCATCTCGTCCACAGGAATCTCTCCTTCGCTCCGCTCTTCTCTTGTAAGTCCTCGGAACGAGTATTTCTGGCACAATAATCTCCACGCGCCGTCGTCGTTGACCAGTTCGCGCCACTTCTTGGATACCTGCGAGGCTCGCGAAAGTGTGGTGGGGTCGTCCACGCATTCAAGGATCTGATCGACGCATTAGCGTGCACCTGACGTGCCATGTGACATAAGACGGAACATACTCTCAGGCACAGCTCCGTGGGAAGAACCATGAAGGGGTCCTTCTTCAACCTGGGGCTGACAAATTCGGCAACGAAGCTCAACTCCTGACTGTCGCACAGATTGAGCAGTTCACCAAGCAGCCGCAGTCGCTCTGCGCGGTGCATGTCACTGAAGTGTGCGCGTATGTCTTTGATGTGCGAGTCCTCATATTCGGCGGCTGTGCTCCAGTCCGGCACTCGCTGGGTTGGTGTTGGACTTGGCGCTGGTGTTGGCGGAGAGGCGGGCGCTGACGGGAGGAGGTTGTGCGGTATTGTTGATGTCAGGGGACTTGTGGGTGTGATTATGGGCCGTGGTGCTCCTGAGCGCGACATCCTGCTGGGCTTGCGAGCGTGGGCGGCTGGCGAGGAGAACATGGCGGCTCGCGAGGACGACGCCGTGGCAGAGGCGGCCATGTCGGTGTCTGAATCCTCGATTTGCACGTTTGAGACATGCTGGTCGTCTCGTTGAGACCCAAAGTAGTCGTCGTGTTCCATGACGGCTGGGGGAGACTGGCCGTTCATTCAGACTTCAGGGTCCGCAGCGCTCAGCGTGGGTGGTGCGCACACGGGTGGGAGCTGCAAACGGGCGCACACGGTGAGCAGGCGGTCCGAGGAACGTAGACATGCACCGCTGGGCGCAAAGGAGGCAGGAGGAAGGTCGATGCGGAGAGGATCCGGAGGTGTTTCGTCTGCTTCAGGGCTCGAGTGGAGGCAGGCACGCCAGCGTCCTCAAAGGGCGGCGAAGCAGGTCGCGGCACTAGAATGCAGAAGAGACAGGGGGTATCACGCGCAAACACGGCAGCAAGGCAAGGTGGAGTGAATGCAGCGGAGTGGTGACGCTGCTCAGGAACGGCGACCAAGAGGTCAGCGCCGCCAAGGCCCGATTCATCAGTAAACTCCCGTCCACATCGATTTCCAAGCTTCAGCAGGCACATCTCTCGTCACATCCGGGCGGTCCCTGCGTCAGTCCTGCTTCGCCCTAGGTGTACGCTGCGGTGCTGAGCTTACAAACTTCATCTATCCAACACCGTCTCATCGCAAAGCTGCAACGCGTCCCCTGAGCCGCCAATTTCAGGGCTTCGCTTCAGACGCCCGCCGCTTGGTCAGGAGATCCGCCGGGTCTCATACTAACCTGGAAACTCTTGCCACACCACGGACTTGACCTGCAATTACACACAGCTCGCAAAAGTTTGGATGGCCATGACGCACACACGCACGTGAAGCATAGAGTCTTCTTTGATACTTATTGGCACTAAGCCTTGTTGCAATTCGGGTGCGCTCACTTCAACTCGGTGTGGAACAATGCGCTTTTGCTCCTTTGGCGGAGGGCGGGCAATATTCATTCCAAGACGAGCTGTTTGGTCGCGACAAAAGTCACAAGAGTTGTCGAGGCCATACATTGATCATTCTTGGTACTCGGCTGCAATGAATACTGTGCGCGAGTGCCCCGTACGCCCTGTACTGACATGGTCGAACGTCGCACACGACGGCCGCCCTCACAGTCGCTTGAGCACAATGAGAATGGATCAGAGGTTTGCCTGCATGGTCCTTGCCACGAAGCTTAAAGTGTTCAGAGATGCCTGCTCAGTTGTCTTGATGCCTTGCAGGCGGTGGTTGTGCAGCGCTTGTTCGTGAGTGGAGCGGCCAGGAAGTGCAGTGTGATAACTTTCAAACCCAGACTTCGAATGGCTTGCATTCACTAAAATGGCTTTTGAACATCTTCAAATGTGCTTAACAGAGAGGGTACACATCACTTCTCGCAAATTACGATGAAGCGACGTCGTCATGCAGTCCACTTAAGGTTTGCCTTTGACAGCACTACATGGAGCCGTTTCCTCAACGTCCCATTACACGAGCACGTCAGGGTCCAGTGCAACCGCATAATCGGGCTGGAGGATGTCTTCACAGCTGAATCTCAGTCAGCCAAGAAGAGCTGCGCAACCCGCCTTCTTGCTCTGTCAACATAGTCAAATGGTTTGCTGAAGGTCGCCAGTATCGAGGAAGCATATGTTTTGGCAAGCTCGCATGCTCGCAACCTGCTCTGTGCCTGGATAAAGTCTCGTCAAAGAATAGTGTAGGCGAACCATCCATGAGATAGAGTTTTTAGGTGGCAAATTCACTCTTGAGGTTTGTGAGACGAAGGGGCATCTTGATGTCGACCAGAGGTCCGTCTTTTGCACCATCGGCGGTTCTCGCCCGGACAAGCTAGGGAAGCACGCAATTTCCTCGGCACATCATTGGATCCATCATGGCTGCGTTCCCTTCATTTTTCTGGGGAAGGTACCAGCCGTTATTAATCCAGACGAATAGCGTCATCATGGAGTCCAACACCACCTTCTCCACTGCTGCCAGCATTCGCATCTCTGTTTGTGAGGTTGTCCGCATCCTCCGCAGCCATGAGCGCCCCCCGCAGACTGCTGAGCTTCGCGCGAGCAGCTCGACCAACAACGCTACAATGTCACGCACTGAGATCGGCGCAGCCCTCAGTACTCCACGCTAGACAGCAATCAAATCAAGCTACGAGAAAAATTCACCAACAAACACGACGTAAAGCACAACAGGCAGTTGCCTTTCGAGAAGAGACAGAGTCCGAGTCGACCAACCCCGCGCTATCGTTTCCATGCCTCGACGCACACGAGTCGCGCTCCGCATCCCTCTCGAAACGCTCTCTTTCAGGCCCAGAACCTTCGTATACGTCGGGTCACACGTTGAACTTCCATTCGCGACAGCCAATACTGCTGGACTGGGGCGGCATACTACCCGAGTTCAACATCGCCTATGAAACATGGGGAAACCTGAACCCGGATAAGAGCAATGCTATCTTGCTTCACACTGGGCTATCAGCTTCGAGTCATGCGCATAGCACGGAAACAAACACAAAACCAGGGTGGTGGGAGAAGTTTATTGGGCCTGGAAAACCTCTTGACACCAACAAATACTTCGTCATCTGCACCAACGTAATTGGAGGCTGTTATGGCTCTACCGGTCCTTCCTCGATAGATCCTGCGAACGGCGAGCGATATGCGACAAGATTCCCGATTTTGACAATGGAGGATATGGTGCGGGCGCAGTTTCGCCTGCTAGACAACCTGGGCATACAGAAACTATACGCAAGCGTAGGCTCAAGTATGGGTGGCATGCAAAGCCTGGCGGCAGGAACGCTGTTCTCAGACCGCGTGGGTCGCATCGTCAGTATCAGCGGCTGTGCTCGAAGCCACCCATACAGCATTGCTATGAGGCATACGCAACGGCAAGGTAAGCTGCGCAAGGTTGTGCCGCCAAACACAATGGCTGACATACGACAGTGCTTATGATGGATCCGAACTGGGCTCGGGGATTTTACTATGACGGCATTCCCCCACACGGCGGCATGAAATTGGCCCGTGAGATCGCGACCGTCACGTACCGCAGCGGGCCAGAGTGGGAGATGCGATTTGGTCGACGACGCGCGGACCCGTCGCGGCCACCAGCTTTATGCCCGGACTTCCTCATTGAGACGTACCTCGATCACGCTGGAGAGAAGTGGTGTCTGGAGTACGACCCGAACAGCCTGTTGTATGTCTCGAAGGCCATGGACCTCTTCGATCTGGGCCAAGAGCATCGTAACCGCATCAACGAAGTACGCCGAGCGAACAGTGGCAAGATCCAGGCCTATCTCGACGGCAACGCAGTGCAATCCGACGCCAGCGACGTATGCAGCCTCACACTTCCAGACCAGCCCTACGAGGAGAAAGAACGGCCTGCAGAACTCGACGCGAGTGCCGTTGAGGCTGACGGGCACGAGCCGCCAGCCGACTTAGTGGCCGGGCTTAAACCTCTTGCAAACACCCCGGCCCTAGTGCTGGGCGTAGCAAGCGACATATTGTTCCCCGCATGGCAGCAGCGCGAGATTGCAACTACGCTGAAGCGCACGGGAAACAAGAATGTTACGCACATTGAGCTCGGGGAGGAGAAGAGCCTGTTTGGCCACGACACCTTCCTGCTCGATCTGGAGAACGTCGGCGGCGCCGTGAAGAGCTTCTTAGGGTGAAGACCATTGTACAGACAACTTCCGAGCATTCTGCTCCCGCATCTCTCATTTCTCGGCTCGTATAGTTCATTGTATGACTATCACTTCAAGCGCGCATTGCCAGGCGTTCATTGGATTCAGAAAGGTGCAGGAGCACAGGGATCTGCAACTCTATTTTCAAATGCAGACACGAGTCAATGCACGACAATCGCAGCGCCCTGTCACTTTGCGTGTGAACCATGAAGCTTATCTCCCTCTCAAGCACCGCCGGCATCAGGACGCAGCATCGCTTTCCGAGCGAGCCATACACCGAGTGCCCCAACGGGCGACGCAGACTAAGCAGGCAGGTGCAACAGGTAGAACCCCGAGTCCGACCGTACACACGCACGGTCGGCAAACTGTGGGGAAGGTGCGATGGGTAAAGATGGGCCGCGGGAAAGGCTGATCCATGGCTGAAAGCTGCTGCGGCGTGGTCGAGCGAGGCCAAACAGGGAAGTGGCAGGGTCGCTCCTGCTGCCGCCATTGGCTCCCTTTATTGCCCCTCGCTCAACGCCCCGCCCTGGACAGATCCCCTGCTGTTGGTCTGTTGGTGTCTTGGCTTCACGAGATTCATATTGCCCGCGCCGCCATGCTGGTACGCTTCGTGTTCCGGGCTCTTTGTTCTCTTTTCTTCTCGATTCACCATATCTAGGGTTCGGACGTTTGCCAGCGGCACCATGGCGCACGTGCACAACGACAGCATGAGTACGGACAAGAAGGACAGCTATTCGGCTGAACAGATCTCCGAGGTCAATAGCGCGTCGATAAGCGAAGATGGCGACGAGCAGCGCACGCTCTGGCAGAACGTCAAGAAGTACCGCAAAGTCACGTACATTACACTTGGCCTCACCTCTGCCATCTTGCTTTACGGATACGACAATGTTGTCGTTGGCACCATTTCTGCCATGCCAGTCTTCCAGTAGGTTCAACCATTCTGGTAACAGAAGCAGCAGCGTCCGTTCGCTACGTGCGCGCTGACATGCAATCCAGAAAGGACTTTGGTATTTTCTACGAAGGAAAATGGATCCTGCCGTCGACGTGGCTCGCGCTTTGGAACGTCGCATCGCCCATTGGCGCAATGGCCGGCTCCCTGTTCGGCGGATGGCTGCAAGACAAGATCGGACGGCGACGCGCCCTGGCCATATCATCCTTCCTCTCCGCAATTGGTGTCGCCATCATGTACATCTCGTACCTCCCAGCCGATATCACTGGTCGACGGGTCGCATTCTTGATGGGCAAATTTTTCCAAGGATGCGCGATTGGTGCAGTCATGGCAGCCACTCAGACCTACATGTCAGAGATTCTACCACCCGCGCTACGAGGGTCAGGAATGGCATTTTTCCCCGCCTTCACACTCCTCGGTCAGTTAACTGGCGCGCTGGTCATCTACGGTGCTCTCAATCGCGACAAGGGCTACGCTGTCGCTTTCGGCTCACAGTGGCC
>TARA_R110002003_G_scaffold73_4_pt1 | contig 34451 bp, 44 predicted proteins | sample TARA_R110002003 | Tara Oceans TARA_R110002003 (sample SAMEA4396441) | marine metagenome | biome: Westerlies Biome; feature: [SRF] surface water layer (ENVO:00010504); material: water (ENVO:00002006), including particulate matter (ENVO:01000060) such as... | depth 5 m | reverse complement strand
TGGTCGATGGTTGAGATGGAGGAGGAATGTTGATAGAGGAAGATGGTTGAGAAGAATGGATGTGCTCAGGTGGTTGATTGAGTTGAGTGATTTGGTGGAGTGGAGAGTAAAAGTGATGGAGGACAGAGGGCGGGCATTGTATTTATGCCCCTCCAGGGGCGGTCCAAGCGCCTCTCGGGCGCCGAGCTCCGGCGGCGAGGTTTAGCCGGCGGCAGGAAGGTGTAGGCGGGTCCGTGATGCGGGTATGTGAGGCAGCAGTCGGTTTGTTGCGGGGTGGGAGCGTTGTCGAGGTGAATGTGACTCCAACACGAGTAGGTTTACGCGAGCAAAACATGGCCCGAGCGGCACCATCAAGTGAGATAGGGTCGGAAGGAAGGCGAAAATGGGTGGTAGATGGCATGAGGGTATGTATTCCGGGTATCTGCAGCCAGTGACGGTGTGCTTGGAGCGTCTCTCGAGGCTGGCGGATGCAGCAATGATGGACCGCGATCAGTGTAGACTCTTGATAGCTTCATTTGACATGTCCATTGTCTCAGCTCGGTGTCTGTTACGTCCAAGATGGGCCTCAAATGTAGCATAATCACCAAGATACCTTCGGCATGCCAATCAGGCTTGGTCTTCGAGACATTGGAATCAGCTAGCTCGGCCGCATGCTCGCCATAGACTTGATGATTTGAGAATTAAGAGCTGTACAGAGGGGACCCTAAAGTGCGTTCTGTATTGTGTGAGATGAAGTGATGAAAAGCGTCGTAGCCTGGCACTGCATCTTGCCATCTTGTCGTGGGCAATGCGCGCCGAACTACAGATGAGGCAAGCAGAGGCATTGAGACACCTAAGAAGAGTCGCCGGTGCTTTGCAGCCTCGACCAAGGTGCTATCGTGAGCAGACGTGCATACTGCGCATGCTGCTCACGTCGCAGGCAGACCTGTTGCAGCGGAGGATGGCGAGACCACGGGGACGGCCAGTCGCCAGAACAGCGACAGTATGATAGAACAGATCAAGCAGTGCAAAGCCTGTAAGCAGCAAAGGACACACTGCGGGCGATACATGCACAGCCATCACCGCAGCTCAGCTCTTGCGCACACTGACAGCGGCCAGCGGCCATCGACACAGCTGCCCCGATCAGCGCTGCGAACACAACTCATGGCATCCCCAACATGACAGAGAACCACCGCAACACACATCTGCTCGCCTCTGAAGCGCTGTAAGTGAGCGGGGGGCTCTACAGAAGGCGCGTCACTCACCTACAGCAATAGGGAACAGGCTCACGGCATAATCACAACATCTGGCAACATGACTTGAGCCACGCGGACGCTTCGCCGCACGTCGAGAAAACGGTATCCTACAGTCGCGACGCTGGAGACCGTCCGCGCGACAACACCGTTCGAATACAGCTGCAAACACCCCCCACGACGACGAGCCCGACGGCAAGGCCAAAAGCGCTGGCACTTCGAGCCGCGATGCATACACGATCTCACTCAAGTACCCTCGCCGGGACCCCATCGCTTGCTTACGACGACCTCTTCACCTCACGGACAGAGTACGGACATGGACAAGGCGAGCGGGACGTGCAAGGCAACGACAGCAGAATGACGAGCGGGTCCTAGGACCGCAGCGGCGAGGCAATAGAGACAACGAGATTGGACAGAGGTGGACGTGAGAAAGGGCGGGTAGAACATGTTTGATACCTATGGACGGGACTGGACATGAGATTGTGGCCCACACTGCCATGCGATACGAGCAAGCGCAGGTGTCAGGATTTCAAAAGCTCATGTCGGCGCCGCGGGGCGCATGCGCAAGGCGGTACAGTGACAGAACAGTCGTCTGCGTAGGCCCGGGCGATAGGCGCTGAGTGCCAGCAATAGTCATTGTGTCTTGATTGAGAAAGCAGACGTGCAAGATGGCAGCGTGCTGCTCGAAGCATCTTACTTCAGCGCGAGCCGTACAGCGCAGAGCGAGGCGGCGCCTTTTGGAAGTCAATCTGGCGTCGCGTCCGCCGATAGCGCTCGTCGCAATGCTTGCGTATCTAGCGCGCCGCTGAGACTATTGCTCTGGGTCGGTGTAGCCTTTGTGGTAGCGCAGAGAGTACATCGGCGTTGGCAGTGTCAAAGATCCCTCAATGGGGATGAGTAGTGCAGCGCATGTTAGTTGTCCGGCGCGTATTGATCGTCGCCGTTCATATCCAAGTGCGGTCTGATGATTGCAGTGCACCAGTGTCCCCACTGATCACCATTGATTCGTGTAGAAGTCGCGAGCTTGCATTCTTCCCTCATCGATTCCTAACAACACACTCTGAACCCACGGAGGCGGTGTTGGGCCACTTCTTTCGCCTCCCATTGGACACTTGATGAAGCCATTTCCTTCGGCCATTTTGCCCACCTCTTCCACAATCCTGAGTCCACTACTAGCGTTGTTCTTCGCAGCTGCAAGTCTCTCGCGACGTTCCTGCATCTTCTGCTCGATCCAGGAGGATGCTTCTTCCATGCCTTTCGATGCCAGACGTTGAAAGGAAGTCAGGAAACGGTTGATGATGTCGAACAAGATTTGGTAGAGAAGCTCCGTTGCGATGGCAGTGCCGGTTTGCTGGCTGAAGAGCCGAGAGGAGATGATAGATGCTGGTGATGAAGTCTTCGATAGGGAGGTTGAAGGACCCGGGCGGTAGAGAACAAGGGACGAAGACGCACTCATCTTAGCTGTGGCTTGGTTCAGTTGGCAGTGGGGAATTGGCGTGCTCCTTGAAGGACGTGTAAGACCTGAGCTTGTTCCATCCTGGGCGGCACTCGTGCTTTAAGCTTGATGTAACGGACGTACGGTCACCTTCTCCCCAGCTTTCGTACGTTCGACGTCGGTTGTGGATTCGACCGATGCACCAATCAGCATCCGCCTCGAAGCCATGGTGTCGATAGCGGGTGGCCTGATCGGTGGCAGTTGGGACCGACAGCGAGCAGCCGTGCGTAGGGCTGACCGTCCGCGGCATCCGCAACTTGTTGCTGGGAAATCAACTCCTGGAGACATTCGCAAGACATCTTCTCTACGAGCAACATTGTGACAATCCTGCGCATACATTCGGTTATGCTCATCGCTTGTGTCATCGTTTGCGCTCAACAGTTGCGACCTCATTGTCAACATGAACGGAAGCCTTGGGATGGGAAGACAGGCTGTTTATTTGCAAGAATGAGATTTGGGTTTTTGTGTAAACTATAGCATGAGTATCCTCACACTACTCTACTCTCAGGTATAGATCTACAACCCATGGAGCATTCTCCAGCTCTCCCTCTTTACCCTCCATTGCTGCATTTAGGCACAACGTCTGCTTCTTGGTACGGAATGCTTCAAGGGATCCCGGGGGCAGGCCAGCGTAGCCTTTCTTCTTAGACTGGTTCTTTCCTACAAACTCCTTGTTCAACGGCACTATCGAATCTGAGTCCTCCTTGCTGGTGGCCTTCTCTTTGAATTGAAGTCTTTGCGCGCCATAAGCACTGTGAATATGACCAAAACAATGTAGCTTTGGCTTGACTCTTTCCAGCGCTCTTCTCAAATGCTCACACCCTGCACTGCTTCCATCATAAGTGGCGTCTAATATATACTTAGGTGGACCATGCGTCATTACAATATCCACATCGTCGGGTATGATTGTGGCATCGCTAGCAACATTTCGTGCCCACGCTGGCGTGATATGGTGGGGGTTATATCTGTCCTCGTTTGTGGGATATTGGAAGCCAGAGGCACCATATGCCGGAGTATATGGCGAGGCGTAGATACGGAATGTGGCGCCGGATGATAATGTGAATGTGTGAGTGCCTTCGTTCAAAAAAGTCACTCCGCTTTTGCTGGCGCCTGAGGTGACTTCGTGTGCTCTTTCGTAATCCTCTAATTTTCCGCCTTCCCCGAGAGAGTACTTGTTATCTAAGGAGATTTCATGGTTCCCTGCTATTACAAGCCTCAGTTCAGCTTTGATTTTGGCCAATGCCTGAACAGCCTCAGCTATGCTTCGAGGGGAGCCATCTTCAGTAATATCGCCGCAGTGGAGCACTACATCGCATTCGGGCAGATTCGGGGGCAACCGATGACCATGAGTGTCCGACAGGATGAGGAAGCGAACGGTCTTCGAGGACGGACGTACTTCCAGGCACGAACGCTTTTCGGGCCCAGGCGACCGGGATGCTGGTGGACCACGCTTCAAGGTATTGGTAGACATGATGTACGACAGTATATATAGGCCAAGATGAGTGGAAGACGAGATGCTTAGAGAGAAACAGGATGAGGAGATACCTTATACATGCGCAAGTTTAGCGTGGATCCGTTACCATGGTACCTTCAATTCATCAAGTGGCGCACTATCGAGGCACTGGTCCGATCTAATAACGTACCTTGGATGGATACACAGGCTTTTGCCGAATAACTGTATGCGCGATGAACATCTTGACCGCCCGCCCGCTTGCGAACGTGGTATGTAAGTTGCCTGTATTTACAAGGTAGTATTCGACCCCTGCGAGGTCGGTGGGAGTGGTAGAACCACCTCAACACGCAGTCGACACTACCGGCACTAGTGACCAGCAGGCTATATTAGCTTTAATAATATGTGAAGGTCTAGCGGAGCTGTTCAGGACACGCCCAGGGATTATTGTGCGGCCGACACTTGAAGATCGTTGTATGAACCAGATAGTAGTGATGAATTGGTTCGTGAAGCTAATACAATCCAAGTTGTGCATGAATAAGGACGTACTATTCTTCGATGCGCTGAACAATTCGACCAGCCGATGTAAGTGATTCATTATTGTATAATGATTTGCACTGAGGAAAACCTTGGAACCTGTTAAGTTAGCGCGCACGTGCTTTCGTGTTGGACCCGAAACCCCATTGAATCTTCCCCACGACCTTGCACCCTCACAAGCAATGGATAACCCATGGTCAACACCCCGATTGCCACCCATTTTCGACATCTTCCGTAACGAAGATGTCGTTATTTGGTGGTGACGACAGCGTACCGGCATCTTCGTCTTCTTACGAGTCTGACTTCGAACATTTGCGCTCGCCATCCTTGCAGTCGCCGCCATCCGTTGAAGAACTTCCGAGCCCGCCAAGCGCGCAACGCCCAAGCAACATCCAGTACGCGGCTGACTCGGGGCCGAACGACGATGCCTTGACTGATAGCGACGCGGGCAGCGAAAGCTCGGATGCGGCATTACCATCACGTCCGAATCGTTTTAGAGGCGGCCATGCTAAGTGGAAGGGCTACACCGCAGCGGATCGTCAGATTGCAGCGTCACTTGAACAAATACAGAACAGCGATCTTGCGGCGCATCTGTACAATGCGCATGCTCTCAAGCGTCGCGTGCGACGGCCGGCGGACGAACTAGCAGTCTTGAGGGATTGGCACAATAAAGAGCGATGGCTGAGAAAAGGCAAGGAATTGGAATACACAGATGTCTCGGGGGAGACGCAGACGGAACTGGTGCCGACAAAGGAGTGGACAGCATGGCCTCTGCCTCCATCGAAGATGTCGACTCAGATGGAGGACAGGCGAGCATCTTACGGAATGGAGCCCCTCGAGTGGAGCATCGGAGGGTCGAGGACGCAAGATGCAGGCGAGGAACTGAGGGAAGAATTGCTCGCTACCTTTCTGCGATTGGCGAAGGACCGCTGGAATGGAAGGGAATCGGCAGACGAACCAGACGTTGAGGACCACCGCACAACATCGCGAAGCAGGTCACGATCGAAAAGTATACGATCTACGCGATCCCACCGTTCAGTCTCCGCAGTCGATGTCCACATGAAAGACGGCGATGACCACGAGACGGACAATGCAGAAACGCACGATGAGGATGAGGAGAAATTCGGGCACATCATTGGCAGGAAGCGTGGGCGCAAACCGCGGATCGAGGCTTACACAGGGCCTATGTTCTTAGCTGACGAGGCGAAAGCTTTGAGGACCTTACAACCCACCATTAATTCAGTCCTGACTAGACTGGACAGTCTTGCACTTGCTGTTCGCCGTACGCGACTCAATCACTTTGGACGCGGATCCTACAGCGACAAATCTTCGCAAAGCGAGTTTACATCAGGTGCAGAGTCTGTAGGGCCGATCTCCAGGGCCTCATCAAGGGCCGCATCAAAGAAGGCGCAGAGCAGAAATACAAGTGTTCGGCCTACTTCTCGCGCATCCTCAGTTCAACACCGCCATGCATCGGCGAAAGCGGGTCTCACGCATCACAAGATGCTCTTCAATAGCGACAGTGACTCCGATAGTCAATCTCTTTCGGGCGACGATGATAGACCACCTTCGTCCGAAAAGCGCCCTCGATCTAGAAGCACCGCCGACGGGCGAAGTTCATCAGCGGGCCGTGACGAAACATGGAGAGCAGGGCTCATGGATTGGAGCGAGGTGCTTGGGCTTGCGGCGGTGCAAGGCTGGAACGACAAGGTGATTGCGCGAACCGCCCAGCGATGTGCCGCTCTGTTTGGAGAGAGCATATCGTTCATACCGCTAAACGAAGAGCTTGCGACAAAGCCGGTTACTGATCCTGTACAATACACACCTGCCACTATATCCGCTCCAGATATGCTATCTATCCGTCGGTCCATTCCTTCGAAACGCCCTCTCTTCCAGGCCGGCACCTTGCGCTGCCCACATGTCGGCTGCTACGGGCACGAGAAAGACTTCGAGACGCCATATCGTGTTGTGGAGCATTGCATGAGAGTCCATGACTATGATCCTAGAACCAATGACTCGGATAATGAAGACAGGACTCTTGGAGGCGTGCATATCGATGGGTTCTTACAGCCGATAGCAGCTCAGCGAGGACGGTTGGGCCGAGGAAAGTCAAGGGCTGCCAGCGAGAGGGAGAAACAGATGGTCGATAGTGAAGGTGACGATCTTAGTGCAGCAGAGGCCGTTACAATAGATTCCGACTGAGAAGTCAAACCTTAGCGGCATTAAACTCAATACTCTCCTTTGCATCCCTAGATTATATTTGTCGGCTGACGTAAAGATGCAAATGTGAGGTTGGTTATTTAACTTACTGCAACGAATGACATGATTTGATAATAAGACGAGTAGTTGAATCAGATCAGTTCTCCGCATTTGCGGGAAGCCGGGATCCAACTTAGCGCATGATTTCGCGTACCCTTCGCGACTGGGCATGTCAGCTTGCGCACGCGTCCACACAGTCGTCATATTGCAATTCCACCAACTCACAGCATTTTGGCTGCCCCTTTTCCGCGACATAGAGTTATGAGTTGGTACAACGACCCGTACCGCCATCCCCTGCCCTACGAATGTAGATGCTCGCTATCCGGCAATCACGCAGAGTATCAGGAGCTAATGTCTCGACGCAGATAGTGCTCTGGGTGACAATCACTCATACGAAGCCCCGAGGACCATCTTTCCCGCTCCTGCACCCGCGCAGTACAACCCATCGCACTTCGCGCCGTCGTGGAACTTCACTGGCCACACTATTGCACCATGGCCACGGCTGGAAAACTACGAAAACACACCTCCCCTGGCAGAGGTCATGCTAGGTGGTGGAGCGAAAAGGTCGAAGAAGAGAAAGCAAGGCGAACCTCAAGATATGTACATGGAGGATAAGCGCATCCGCGTGGGTGGAGCGCAGACACATCAGGCACAATACTCTCCGCAGTACCAGCCGACTGCTGAGCCTATGTACAACATGACTCATGGAGCTCAGATGGCATACGTCCCAGCTACTGGAACTTATCAAGCCATCGGTCACCGGAACATGAAATCTACGGCCCCCGCACACGCATCTTCCGGTGCACCTTGGCTACCGGGCGCTGCTCGGTACGAACAGCAGTTGAGTCGGACCGCTCCGCCACCAGCAAACATGCTACGCGAAATGCCTCGAAAGCAAAGAGCACCAGAAACTGCACCTCCACCCTCCTCTCAAGACAGAACGCATCATATCACGTCTAAGCATAATGAACGAAAACATCCAGCACAGAGTTCAAGACATGCTGCAGACGTGTCCGCATTGCCTCGGGGAACGCAATACAACCCGGTCGAAATACCATCCAGCCCAGAGCGGAAAGCGAGGTCCAAGTCTTCGAAGAGAAACAAGAAATTCTACGCAGTAGCCGCTGGACACGTGCCAGGAGTTTACAAGAACTGGGCAGACGTTGAAACGCAGATCAAAGGATATTCGGGAGCCAGACAGCAAGGTTTCGCGACCCACTGGGAAGCTCTGATCTGGCTCGAGGATAACAGGGTCGTTGTCAAACCGCAGTTGAGCTCGGGGGGCGGGTTTGCCAGGTCAATACCCAAAGCCGAGGTTGTGTCTCAAGTTCGGGCTACAGACTCTTCAAAAGTTGCAGAAAGAGCACTTTTCCCACCTGGCGGACTGAGTGCACCAATGGTCCCGAATGGCGCGAGACTTCCCCATGAAACGCCCGATTTCATACCATTTCCGCCGACCACGACAATGGCTGATCTACAGCAATACAAAGCGAAGACAACGGACGCCGCCGCTGATGTCGTTCCTATCGTTGACCCACCGCTGTGCAAAGAGCAAGCTGAACTTGTGGACCTTATCCTTAGTGGTCGTAATGTGTTTTACACTGGCTCTGCGTAAGTGCCCAAGCAGAAGATATACATGTGCGGAAACTGACTTTAATCTCGCTTGTTACAGTGGGTGTGGCAAATCAACGGTGCTGAAGTCGTTCGTCAGGCGATTCCGGGAGCGGGGGATGAGAGTCGATATTGTGGCTCCAACTGGCCGAGCTGCTTTGGATATCAATGGTTCGACCACGTGGACGTATGCTGGTACGTTAGGCTCAGCTTCCTGACAGTCACCGTTACTAATGGCACAGGCTGGACTCCCGATCATCACAAGAAACCACTTCTTGAACTCAGGAAGGCTGGTCATGGCAAGTTCGTCAGACAACGAGATCAGTATGGTCGAAAACCTGCATTTTGAGCGATTGAATGCGGTCATGAAGGAAGCTAGAGGTGATGGGCGAGCCTTTGGTGGCGTACAGCTCATTGTGACTGGAGATGTGAGTTACCTCAATGTGTTTTGGATCAAAGACTGATTCAAGTAGTTCTGTCAGCTCCCCCCGGTCAAGCCGTTCGGACACTGTATAGAGTGTGGGAAAGAACTGATCAAACTGAAAGACGGTGCGGAGTATAGGTGTAGCACACATGGCATCTACTACGACATCGACAAGTGGGCATTTCGAAGCAAAGCGTGGGAGGTGAGAGCACCAATTGCTCAGAATCTAATCCAGCTAACAATGCCAGGAATGTGATTTTGCGCACGTTAACCTTAGTACTATACATCGCCAAAATGATGTTGTGTTCATCGACATTCTGCAAAAGCTCAGAATAGGCACGTAGGGCGTTTTCAATCTGTAGGATAACACTGACAACAATATCAAGGCAATCCACTTCTCCCCAAGGACAGAGAGCTTCTGTTGAAACACGAACATCAAACACGCAACGCTATCATGCTTTTCCCAACCCGAGCCGAGGTCAAGCGTGTGAACGACGAGATGTTCAACAAGCTGAGATCTCAACCACGAACGTACATGTGCCTTGATCATTTCAAATGGAACGAGCACCACCGCAACCTGGAATCAAAGAAGATGATAGCTGGAGATGGTCGATCGTTACAGGCACTTGCAGACCACCGATACGAACCACAAATGCAGCTCAAGAAAGGCATGCTGGTCGTTTTGCTTCACAATCTAGACCTCCCTGCTGGGCTCGTCAACGGATCTCAGGGCACCATACAAGGGTTCGAAGACTACGACCCAACGAAGATGCCCAAAGCTACTGGGAAGGGCAAAGAATCGGACGTCGCACACACGGGTGCTGCACTTGTAGGCGATTATGCTGCGCTCCGTGAGCAGCAGATGAAGGCCTTCGTTCAACAAGCACCGTTCAAGAAATGGCCAATTGTCACATTTCTCAATGGCGTTACCAGGACGATTTTCGCTGACTGCACAGTCAACGAGCTTGGCGACAAACCACCTTATAGCTTGCTTTCGCGAACCCAGATACCGTTGATGGCAGCTTGGGCAATGACAACGCACAAGAGTCAGGTGTGTGGATATTGTTGTTTTCCGGTGGAGAAGTGCTAATGGTGCTACAGGGCATGACGCTCAACAGAGTCAGAGTAGATCTTGGAAAAGCTTTCGAAGAAGGACAGGCATATGTTGCTCGTAAGCTACACTTGAATTGCGACCATATAAGCACTAACATCTTTCCAGTCAGTCGAGCGCGCTCACTTGAAGGACTCGAAGTCATCTCGCTTCCCCCTCCCGAGAAGATGGGGTCTGGCAACCCACAGGTGAAGGAGTTCTTGCGGAACAAGTTCGGCATATGACGGCGTTGGGTTGCAACATCACGCGCCACGCGCCACGCGCATCTGCATTGGAGTTTCGGCGTCCGTGGAGAGAGGTTCTTCCTACCATCTGTACAATCTACAGACATTTGGTTTACACAGATACCCAGCTCGCACCGGCGTTTGGATAGGACGCATCGTTACATCACGATACTCGCTATAGCAATGCCAATATTTGCCACACATGCAGGCACCACTAGATACCCACATCCTCATCACCACGGAATCTCCACCCCAAACCGATCCACTAACCGCCCACTTCCCTCCTTCCCCAACCCGTCAATCACACTCAAACAGTCTTTCAAACTCTCCCCAACACTAATCGCCCCCTCCTCCTTCCACCCCACCAGTCCCGTCTCCACTCGACCCGGATGCAGTAACAGAAAAGACACCTCCGGAACATCGATGCTGAAACTCTTCACCACGGCGTTCAGCGCTGCTTTGCTCGCGCGATACGCATATCCACCGCCTGACGTGTTCGACGCGATGGAGCCCATGCGCGACGAAAGAATAATGACTTTTGGGTTCGAAGCGAGGCGCAAGTTTGGCAGGAGAGCAGAGATGACATTGAAAGTGCCGATGGTGTTGATTTCAAACGTGCGGCGCATGGTGTCTTGATTCATGACATGCCATGTTTCCGCAGCCGCGACGTCTTGCTTCTGGTTGGCCACGTCTTCCACGAGACCACGTATCCCGGCGCAGTGGATCAAGAGGTCGATTGGGGTGTTGTTCAGGTCGGTGGTGGCGAGGGTTTGGAGTTGTGTTGGGGTGGTGATGTCGACTTTCTGGAAAAGGACTTGGGTGCTTGTGTTTGGAGGCGTGGCGGATGATGGTAAAGGTCTCAAGTCGAGCGCGATGATCAGAGATGTTGAGGGCTGGGTTGCGTAGTGTTGGAGGAAGGCGAGGCCGAGGCCGGATGAGGCGCCTGTTATTAGGATTGTTTGTGGCATTGCTGGTTTTGACATGGGCTCGTCGACTCAGAGATTGAAGACACTTGGGGGGAATATGAGATGCGTTTGTACATGGGTGCACACTACTGGCTCAGAACGATGATATTTGACGGTAGGGAGCGAGCTATGCTGCAAGCAGAGATCGTTCCGCCTTACCTGCATTAGTGCACTGAACCATTTGAGGGTCCGTTTATCATTGCCGATCACGGTTCCCCGCGTTTTGTAAGGCTGCCCACAATTCATTGCTAATCAATGCGTGATCACAGCAGTGTGGACCTCGGTGACTTGAAGTGTATATCACAGAGATATCAGTGTGCTCCGTGAAGTCAAGTACAAGTATTGGAAGTCTACAAGCACGTGGGATATCAGACTTCGCACCAAGGAGCTCGGGATTAAGGAGTAAGAAGGTAGCATGTTCTATCAGCCGGGGAAAGAAGACCATGGACTTCCACATGATCCGTTTAAGGTATGTATACTCCAGGATAAATACTGTCGTGGGTACTTTCATAAGATCGTCAGGCCCACATATCCTATGTGCATAACTTCCACACGCACCTCATAGTCTCGAACCCATTTCCAACCTCTCGTCTACAAAACCCATACTTAAGCTCCAACTCACATCCCACAGGCATGCGTCCTCCCCCGCCCCATCGGCTGGATCTCCACCCTTTCCCCCACGGGTACACCCAACCTGGCGCCCTACTCCCAATTCTACAACCTGACCTTCGACCCGCCCTACGTCATGTTCAGCGCCAACCAAACGCCCACAGCGACTCAGAAAGACACGGTCGTCAACGTCGAAGCCACCGGCGTGTTTTGCTGGAACCTGGCAACCTGGGACCTGCGCGAAGAAGTCAACAAAACCGCCGAACAAGTCGCCTACGGCGTTGACGAATTTGTGCACGCCGGACTAAAAAAGGTTGATAGCACCATCGTCCGCGTGGGCAAGAGTCCCGTGCCAATGGTGAAGCGCAGCCCGGTTCGCTTCGAATGCGAACACTACACGACGCTGCGATTACCAGGGAATCCGCCCATGGGCGCGGTGGATGTGGTGATTGGGAAGGTGGTGGGGATACATATTGACGGGGCAGTGTTGACGGATGGGAAGATTGATGTACGCAAGACGCAGCCGATTGCACGGTGTGGGTATTATGAATACGCGGTTGTGAGGGAGACGTTTGAGATGAGGGTGCCGGGGGAGAGTAGGAGTATGCTTGCGGGGCTTGAAGGGAGTGCGAAGTTTAATCGGGGGATGAATAATGGAGAGGCTGAGGCAGTGGCAGGGAAAAAGTCGGAGACACGGGTGGAGGGTGGGGATTGGTAAGGCAGCTGGAATGCTAGTTCTGATGAACAGGTAGACGGGTCGTGGTAGTTCTCGCTAAACAGGATATCGTTGGTCGTTGTGTTTACAAAGCCTAGCGTCTACCAGTCTTCGTGGCCTGACGAACCCGAATCCGGCTGAAGTATTATGCCTGACTAGATCTAGAGTATCATCGTCTTCTGGCGGCTTATGTGATGGGGTCGTGATCTTCGAGACGCAGTTCGCTAGTTCATTGGTGTACCTCTCCCAGCCCTAGTAGATCTTGAAGTTGCTCTCGTCGAAGAAGCTCTTGGTGTAGTCGCTAGCCTTTAGCTCATAGACATTGTTGAGGCCAAGCAGCGTAAAGACTGCGAGAAGGACACGAAGAAGCAAATGTGGCCATTCGGTTAAGAGACTGACGACAGCTCCAGTACAGCTCCAGAACATAGCTCACGTATGATGCTGACTGCTGACCGGAGTAAGTTCCTGGACTGACGGACGTGCGCCCATCGAACGCAAAAGCGAGAACCAATGGTAGCGGAAATTCTCGCGTGGTGCTACATCGCTCATCACTAGGAAGCGCTCGCATGATTCAAGTAACTGGATGCTTGAACGTAGGATAAGGCAAAGTTTCCTGCCTTCGAGGCGATTCCGTGTATAGCCAACTTTCGATCGTTTCGCATCACTTGGGGTATCATATTTCGCCACTCATACTCTTCTCCTCTTGCGCCGTCCGCACATCAGTCACAGTGCCTTGCTCTTCCGCTGACCTTCTGCTGCCTATCTTCGCGGCTACCTTCAAACCTCCCTCTATGTCTTGCACCAGCTTGTCCAGCGCTCCAAATATGTCGCCCTGACTTCTTTCTCGCGCCTCGCTTAGTTTGTCGTTTCCAGCCTGGCCCTTCCCTTTGCCCTTGTGCTTGCCTGGGATCTCGATTCCCTCAATCCGCAACATGTACCCTTGGTCTGGCGAGCTTTCGTCGAAGGAAGGTGCAACACGTATGTTTGTGTCTGTGACCTGCCACTCTGATGACAGCGACTGCGCTCCCACGACGGTCCGGCCATCCGCACCGAGATCCACTATCAGGTAGTGCTCCTTCACGCCTGGTATGGGTGGCGGAAGTGGTGACTCTACTGGCGATTCGTCACCATCCTCGCTGCCTCCATCTTGGGTATCATGCCTATCACCATCGTTCTGTGTGTCTTGCGGCAAGTATTTGGTATCATCCAACCCCAGTCCACGCATTGAGGCAGCCGTTACCAGGACTGGGTCGTCATCGGCAAACACGTAGTGAACGTATGGATGGTAGTGCTCGCCCGAAGTCGTGTCTTCGATCAGAGTGAAGAAAGGTCTGAAGTTCGGTGGTGGGAGCAGCGTTTGCTCGGAGCTAGGCTCTGGGTATGGTATCTCGTCATCGTCGTGAACATCTTCGGGATGTTGTTGCTCATACGATTCGTCTTGGGGAGGGTCGTCGAGATGCTGGAGTGCAGGAGACCGTGGTGAGTTTGCGACGCGTGGTATTGACGGCGATCTCGAATGGCTTGGGTTGACCGACATGCTGAAGGTAGCGGAAGGCTGGAATGCGGAAGCTAGTCGGAGCGCGGCAGCTACCTAAGGATGTTGGTGCCTATCGATAAAGAAACGGCCCGTGCGCACAATGCATGTGAATGTGGTTCGATCGCAGGGTAAGAATTGCGAAATGGAAGTCATAATTACCTTCGTGCTCCTGAAGTCTCGTCATACATTCCTTGGGGTATCATTTGAACGCCTGCTGATGAAGGCTGCACCACCTAGCAGTTCTTGTTCCTTCTTAACACCATCTATCTCTCAATATTCCTCATGTTGTCCCTGGGCGTCCCAGACCGGGCTTCTAGTCCTGGTGCCTGATGACCCCTTGTCTTGCTCTTCAGAGGTAGATCAGAGCGGGCTGGTGACTGGTTCCTGAGCCTGTTGTGGGTTCTCGGCGGCAGGGGCGTCTTGGCTCTTCGACTTGAAGGCTGCAGTACAGTGTCAGTAGCTCCTTGCACCATTCACAGTGACTCTCTTACGCTGCCGACACATGGGACACTTCTCCTGGGAACTCTCTTGCTTCAGCCACGAGAAGATACAGTGCTGTTATTGATGTTAGCGGGGCACTATGAACACTTGCAATGGCCGTGACGTACCATGTGGAAAGAATGGTTGCATTCGCCGAGTACTGGATAACAGTCAATGAAGGTCAAAGTATATACTGGGGAAATACACGTACGCAGCGGACATTCATCGCCAGGGAACTTGCACTTGGAGCAGGTGCTGTCGTATGGATTCCGGCAGATACCGCAGACGTCGTCGTCGGGCATGTCCCAGCGCCAGGCGGCGACCGCGTTCCATTCTCGTATGGTGACCTTCATCTCGTCTTATCGTATAGGTGTTTTCGCAGGTATCGTGCCTCCGTAGGTGGGATGGAAGAGGAAAACAAACACGACTCATGCTAGCTTGGCAGAATCCGGGCGGTGAAACGGCAGCCGCGGTGAAGCCAGGGTCCAGATACAGCTCCACATGGCGGGGATGACGGCAGAGAGAGCCACATTGACACCACTGCGATGTCGCTCGCATCTCAGACTGTCAAGCAACGTATCGTGAGGTCACAATCAGCAGTTCAAGAGCAAACTGCAGTCAGTCTAGGCCAAACGATCGGCGGCAAGCGGATCACAAGCTCAACGCGCAGCTTGCAGCTTCCCCTCAAATTGCCCAAGATATCAAAGCTCGGAGGAGCTCTATCGCACCTTCTCCACATGCTCCTTCCGTCGCTCGCACTAACTAATTGACTAACACTCGACAATACGACACAGCTTCCACCATGTTCGTCTCAAGCTCCCGCTGCGCCTTGCGGCCGCTTTCACACCTTTCGACGTCCCTGAGGCCAATTGCTGCGATAAGCTCAAGGCGCACCATGTCCACCCAGTACACGCTCGACTCCTACCTCGTCACTCCGGCTCAGTTGAACACTGTACTCCATAAGAATGTCTACAGTAAACTGTCCACAGCGCCTCGCGTCATTCCTCTGTGCGCCTCCTGGTTCCTCCCGAATGACGGCCGCGATGGCTACGCCACCTTCCTCGAGCAGCGCATTCCGCACGCACGCTTCTTCGACCTTGACGCAGTCAAAGACCCTTACTCGCCGTATCCACACATGCTGCCTCCACCCAAAGTATTTGCAAACGCCATGAAGCACATGGGCATCCGGCGGGAGGACAGTGTGGTGGTGTATGACAGCAAAGAGCTAGGCATCTTCAGTGCACCGAGAGTGGCCTGGACACTCAAGGTGTTTGGACACGAGAACGTGCATGTTCTGAACAACTTCAAGAAATGGGTCGAAGATGGATTTCCGACAGAAAGTGGCGAGGGGCGGGAACCATACCCAGTGGACTATCCTGTGCCTGAGATGGATGAGAGTAAAGTCATTGCTTTCGAGGAGCTTAGAGAGCTTGCGAGAGACATGAAGAAGGAGGGCGCGGAGGAGGTGCAGATCCTGGACGCGAGGAGTAAGGGCAGATGGGAGGGTGTGGATCCAGAGCCCAGAGAAGGTACGCTCAGAGCCCTTAGATGGTCTGGCTGTGGTATGACTAACAGTGACAGGCCTATCATCCGGCCATATCCCATACTCCATCTCGGTGCCCATCTCCGACCTCCTCGATCCGAAGGACAAGACACTCCTGCCGGCAGATAAGCTTCTTGAAGTGTTCCAGGCAAAAGGCGTCGACCCGTCCAAGCCGATCATAAATAGCTGTGGAACAGGCGTGACAGCAGCAGTCATCGATGCGGCACTGACGGAAGCCGGCTATCCTCAGATTACACGACGACTTTATGATGGAAGCTGGACGGAGTGGGCACAGAGGGTCAAGCCCGGTGAGGGTCTGATCCGCAAGGTGGACGATCACGGTGTGAATCCAGGATCTTGAACTCAGCAAAGCTGTCGCAAAGGCGAGCATGGCGGCTGAAGTGACTCAAAAGAATGATACCCTTTTCTTTACGTGTAAGTATATGTAAGGTGCTTCGAGCAGTTTTCACAATACAAACGAGCCTCCGTTCACAAATGTTCGATTGGACGATTCATGAAAACTTGACTATGAAGTGCGTAGCAGAAGGATCATACAAGTAATCATACATACTCCTCACCCTCATACCAATACTCCTCAGACAGCGTATCCCACCCCTCCACTCCCTCCAACCACCCCTCCATTAACCTTCATTTGTCGTCATCGTCCCCGCCTCCCCCAAGGCCACCGAGAAGACCACCAACACCCCGTCCCACACCTCCCAACGTACTTCCAACACCGCCGATAACATCGCCCTTACCCAGCTTGCCCACGCCCTCACCAAGCCCGCCCGTGATCCCCGTCACGGCATTACTCGCTCCCTTGCCCACGCCTCCAACCACATCGCCCAACGGTCCACCAACCGTGTTCCCAACTCCACCCACCGCGTCGCCGACGAGATTCCCAGCGCCTTTGCCAACGCCTGTCACGGTATTCCCGACACCACTCGTCGCGCCTGCCGCAACGCCCTTGACATCGCCTCTCCCAATGGCGCCTGTAGTTTTGCTCACCGTGCCCTGGACGCCCTTGGTTGCTGCTCCAGCCGTGTAGTACAAATTATCCGTCGCTCCGGTCGCCGTCTTCCCAACATTGTCAGTGATGTGTTTGACCGGCTTGCCCGCGCCGCCAGGGACCTTGTCCAATCCTTTACCGACGACGCCGGTAACAGTGTTGACGCCTGTGTTCACACCGCTAGTTGCACTGTCGGCAACCGTGTTCACAGTGCCCGTAGTCAAGCCAACGCCCTTGTTGACTCCGCCGGTCGCGGTGTTGATGCCACGGCCTACGACGCCGGGTTTCTTGGCTGGAGGATTCTGGCCTGGTGCGGGATAAGCTTGTATTACGGAGAGAGGGGTGGGATAGGTTCCTTGTGGTGCAAGTGCTCAGTCCGAGGGCAATGGGGTGGGAGGAGGAGCGTAGGACTTACCATCTGGGTTTACGATTTTGGTTGGGGCTTTCTTGACCGGTGTTGGCTTTGTGGTGGTTGAGCTTGATGCTGGCGCGGCCTTCACGGGTGTTGCGCCTGTCGTTTTCTTCAGTGCGCTGGCGGGCTTGGACTCTGGTGTGGAGGCGGTGTTCTTGACTGCAGTGGGAAGTGGCTTCTTGGTTGCTGCGGGTGCTGGTTTCGAGGCAGTACTTGTAGGTGTCTTGGTAGCAGTGACTGGAGTTTTTGCTGGTGTTGAAGTAGCTGCTGGCTTGCTTGCAGAAGCAGTAGGTAACTTCTTCACTGTGCCTAGAGGAGTTCTTGCTTTCGCTGGAGTCGCCTTCGACGGAGCGAGAGTTTTGGGCTCAGCTGGTGTAGATGTTGATGCGCCCGCCGTGCCGAGTTTCTTCGGCGCTCTCTTTACTGGTGTAGCAGCCGAATCGGAAGCATTGGTCGTTGAAGCCACTGGTTTCTTCACAGGTGTGGCTTTGGTAGCAGTGGATGCTGCCGTCTTTGTAGTAGAGGTCGTTGTCTTCTTCGCGGTCTGTCCAGTGCCTTGAGCTGTTTTCGATATGTTTCCTACGCTGGCTGTAGATAGTGATTAGTCTCGAAGTTCATATTACGAGCTCATGTGCCATACATTGAAGTGCGGCGTTCTGCTTCTTGAGGTCGTCTACTGCCGACATGATGTGATGAATGCTTCCTTCGCAGTGAAATGGGAGATGGTAGAAATTACAAGATCGATGTCAATGTGTGATTTACTCAGGGTTTGTTTCTCAGGCCATGGGATCGTGTTCTAGACATCATGAGTACGATCCGTCCTACGTCATCCCATGTGGTGAACCCTGCTGTTGTGGAACTGCGGCATGGCCACTTTGCGGAGATCCTGTTTTCTGACACGGGTGATCGCCGTTGTAACGTAGCCGCGGCGGATCAAGCAGCGGAATCCTTGAGCGGTAAGCCAACTGCTGCGCATGGTTCGGAGTGGAGGTGCGTGAAGTCGGGACAATGGGTGACAGGGATGTCATCCGAAGTTGAAAGGCGGGTAGGAGCGAACAAGCGCAAGGCAATGAAAACCACCAAGCATCACTTCCGGAAACATTGCACAAGACATTTTGAACATTTTAACATTCATGAAATTAGCCGCTGAGGCGATGCTCAGTGCTACTCAGGTTTACTACCTAGAGTACATGTCGGGATATCCATTTACTCGTGAAGCGTAAGGTCACCACCACTCTAAGACGCCTAGATTAGCTCCGTCATGCAAGAGAGAAAGGAAAGCCGTGACACATAAGGGGATATCAAAGCGCCAACCAAACTTTTCGAAAGCGAACCGAATGGCGATGCGCTTAGTCAACCTCTTCCATAGCGCTCTCGCCAGCCGCAGCGGGAGCCTCCTCCGTCGTGTCAGCCTTAGCCTCCTGCTCAGTCTCAACCTCCTCGTCGACGTTGAGGCCGAGTGAGACGAGCTTGTGAATGCGCTCAGCGTACTGAACGGGCTCGTCAATGGTGAAGCCGGAGACAAGGAGCGAGGTCTCAAAGAGAAGCAGGGTGATGGACTTGACGGTGCGGTCCTCCTCGCCATCAGCCTCGACCTTGCGCTTGAGCTCCTTGATGATGGGAGACTTGGGCGAGATCTCGAAGGTCTTCTTGGAAGACATGTACGAGCTCATAGAGGTATCACGGAGGGCCTGAGCCTTCATGATGCGCTCCATGTTGGCGGACCAACCGAACTGGCCAGTACGGATGGCGCAGGGTGAGCCGATGAGCTTGTGTGAGACGACGACCTTCTCGACCTTGTCGCCAAGAACGTTCTTCAGGCTCTTGGCCAGACCCTCGAACTCCTTCTCCTCAGCCTCGCGCTCCTTCTTCTCCTCCTCAGACTCCTCAAGCTCGAAGTCCTTGGTGATGTCGACAAGCTTCTTGCCATCGAACTCCTTGAGCTGGGTCATAGCGTACTCGTCAATGGGGTCAACGAGGAAGAGAACCTCGAAACCCTTGTCCTTGAGAGTGTCAAGGAAGGGCGACTTCTGGACAGCCTTGAGCGACTCGCCGGTGATGTAGTACATCTGCTTCTGGTGCTCGGGCATGCGGGTGACGTAATCTTGGAGGGAGGTCTGCTCATCGTCGGACTTGGTGGAGTTGAAGCGGAGGAGCTTGGCGAGCGACTGTCGGTTCTGGGAGTCCTCGTGGATACCGAGCTTGATGTTCTTGCCGAAGGCAGCGTAGAACTTGTCGAACTGCTCACGGTCCTCGGCGATCTCGTTGAAGAGCTCGAGGGTCTTCTTGACGATGTTCTTGCGGATGACCTTCATGATCTTGTTCTGCTGAAGGGTCTCACGGGACAGGTTGAGGGGAAGATCCTCAGAGTCGACAACACCCTTGACGAAGCTGAGCCACTCGGGAATGAGGTCGGTGGCATCGTCGGTGATGAAGACACGGCGGACGTAGAGCTTGATGTTGTTCTTGGTCTTCTTGGTCTCGAACAGGTCGAAGGGAGCGCGCTTGGGAACGAAGAGGATAGCGCGGAACTCGAGCTGACCCTCAACGGAGAAGTGCTTGACGGCAAGGTGGTCCTCCCAGTCGTTGGAGAGCGACTTGTAGAATGAGGCGTACTCCTCCTGGGTGATGTCCTGGGGGTTGCGAGTCCAGATGGGCTTGGTCTTGTTGAGCTCCTCGGTCTTCTTCGCCTTCTTCTCTTCCTCCTCATCGTCGACTTCCTCGACCTTGGGCTTCTTCTCGTCGCCCTCGGTGGTCTCCTCGGCAGCATCCTCGTCCTCGACCTCCTTCTCGGTCTCCTTGAGGACGTGGAGGTAGATGGGGTATGAGATGAACTCTGAGTGCTTCTTGACGACCTCCTTGATCTTGGACTCGTTCAGGTAGTCCATCTGCTCATCCTTGAGGTGGAGGATGATCTTAGTGCCGCGGCCGAGCGGCTCGCCCTCGGTGTCCTCGGCGATCTTGAAGGTGCCGCCAGCGCTGGACTCCCAGATGTACTGCTCGTCGTCGTTGTGCTTGGAGATGACAGTGACGCGGTCGGCGACAAGGTATGCGGAGTAGAAACCGACACCGAACTGGCCAATCATGGAGATATCAGCACCGGCTGACAGAGCTTCCATGAACTGCTTGGTACCCGAGCGGGCAATGGTTCCCAGGTTGTTGATCAGATCAGCCTTGGTCATACCAATACCGGAGTCCTGAAGTGTGAGTGTCTTGGCCTCCTTGTTGGGGATGATGTCGATGCGGAGGTCCTTGCCGCTGTCGAGCTTGCTCGGGTCTGACAGAGCCTCATATCGGATCTTGTCGAGGGCATCGGAGGCGTTGGAGATGATTTCTCGCAGGAAGATCTCCTTGTTTGAGTAGACGGTGTTGATGATGAGGCCGAGCAGCTGCGAGATCTCGGCCTGGAACTCGAAAGTTTCCGAAGACATGATGGCGGCTGTGGTTGTGTGACTGCGGGGTGTTAGCCGGGGCTCTCAAAGAGACTGCCTGAGTAGATTAGGCTGTAATGTCGGTGTAGGCAGCACGTACAGATGAGGTGGGGTAGGTCGACTGCTTTGGCTCTATGGGAGGGGTATGGGTAAGAGCAGATTGAGAGACAGAGTGTCTGTGTGGTATGCAATGGGAGTGAGCAATTCGATGGAGAGAGCAAGGCGTTTTGGGTGGAATTGGAGCTGATATAGGCTGTGGTGGAGCTCGAGAATCTTCTAGACAGAGCGGCAGAAACGCAGAGAAAGCGGCCGCCTGCCAATCAGCGCGGGGCACCCTGCCAAACTCAGCCTCACCGCCCCGACACGCTCCTCCCCAGCAACCATCTTCCCCGGCGAAGGGCGGCAGCGACGATTGCCATTTTGCTTGTCTGTCGTTTGCATGGCGTGATTAAGCTGTAGTGTTTGTCACCGCACCTGTGCAGTATCGCGATTGCCATTGTCCGCAGAGAATGGCCTCGAGCAGCGACTCTTGAAGCGCGGACACGCTTGGAGCTATCAGCCTTGTGCAGCCTCACTCCCTGGCCTCAGCGTGTACAGCCTCTTCCATCGCCGATGTCTGCCTAAAGCACTGCAGCACTCCATCGCTACCATTCTTCCCGCTCATTGTCGCAATCGCTGCACACCCTGCACGCAACCGCCCGTCTCGCTGCCCCGCAGCAAACAGCCATGTCCACGCTTCCAATCCGTCAGCGAGGCTCGTAGGCCCCAGCCCATGATCAACGAGAGCAGGAGCAGGAGCAGGGCGGTTCCCAGCCACACTTCCCGTTCTTCAGATTGCCTCGGGAACTTCGGGATCAGGTTTACCACCTTGCCTTCTCGCCGGACTACGATGCGCTGCCCGACTACCCCGATGACGACGTCCCGATACCACACTCGGCCGCCGTGGCAGCACCGCGCCTTACCTGCCGCCGAATGAGCGAGGAGGCAACGACGATCGCTTTCCAGGAGAACATACATGTCTTGAACCTCTTTCAGTGCCGCAGATCCAATGCGCGTCCTGGCCACGTCCTGAACCGCATGTTCAACATCGAATACAATCTCGTCAAGGCAATCAGGCGAATTGCGCTGTATGCCGAAGTGGACGACGTGGACGAACTGCTTGAGGAACTGCAGTCACAGTACTGGCATATCTGGAGCCCCGCACAGAGGCTTAGAGAGCTTCGAATCATCCTCGACGCCCCCTACATAGACAGCACAAACTGGCGGCGAGCGAGGATCCGCGCAGAAAATCAAGTATGCCACGCTGTCGCTCACCTCAGCAACGTGGAACTCGCAGTCGTTCAGAACATTTTCTACCGTGATGGGACTGATTTCAGGAGCGACACAGAGAGATGGCGATGGCGGACGCTCATGTGGGAGGACGATGATGACAGGCTCAGCGATGACCGCTAGGAGGTGACCTTCACGTTTTGAGTCTGGAATTGGGTTGACGCGAGTCGACCGCCGACTTTCCTACCTTTCGGCTGTGTTGTATTACTGAAGGGAGATTGGTTCAATATCTATGTGGCGTTCAGATCACAGAGTGGAACACTCCATACAGGCAGCCATGTGCGACTTTGTCCCTATCCTGACTCAAGAGCTTACTCGTATCGTACGTGGCTGAACTATGCCATGTCTCATTATGGCCCTGTTGATATCGGTATATTGACCTCGATATAGGATGGAGGCTCCCGTGCCCACGAGTTAGACCACCACCGAAGAATGTTTATTCGGAGACTACTTTCTTTGTGCGGAAGTGATTGCATTGCACACTACGGGACAGTCTGGTGGAGCACAGCTGTATATGTCTTGCTGTGAGTGTTTCTCCTTCTTGAAACGAGTGGTCAACTCCAACTCACCGGCACTGGAGGCGGAAGCTTGAATCCAACGACCGTCAAGTTCCCGGGCGCTTACAAGGCAAATGACCCCGGTATTCAGCTAAACATCGACGCTGCCGTAACCAAATATGTTGCTCCTGGTCATCGCCGGTGGAACGACCGTTACCCCGGGTGACTCAACATGCAAGAACGCTAAGATGATTCGGCATGAACGACATCTTCGAGTACTAGTCAGGCACCTGAAAGTAACCAACCAATTGCATCAATCATAGCTTCATTGCCTTTCCTTCGTATTCCCAGCCTATATAAATGCTCTCAGATACTCTCCCAGCGCCATGATGGCCATGGCCTGCCCATACGGCATGCTCGTAATCTTGATATCCTTATAATGCTGCAAATCATGACCCATGCCTGTCCCAAAGCTGACCTCTTGCAGCTCACCATCTTTATCAACCCGCTCGATCACCGCCTTGATCGCCTTGACTGCCGCTTCTTGATACACCTCTCCGCTGATATACCGTTTCCGCACCGCCTTGAGCATTCCATATGCGAATCCCGCCGTCGCAGACGCTTCCTCGTAGCTGCCTTCCGACACCGGAATATCGAGCAGTGTGCGCCACATACCATTCTCCGCCTGCAGTTTCAGCAACGCCGCACACTGCGATTCCAACGTATGAATCAAGAACTGCCTCAACGGATCCGCCTCCTTCAAATCCAGCAACTCAATGAAATCCGGAATCGCAATCGTAAGCCAACTATTCCCCCGTGCCCAGCGCGCCCTCGCGAAATTATGCCCAACCTCCAACCCGCCCTTGTCCTCCCACTTCCAGCCGTGGAAAAACAGCCCCGTCGTCGTGTCGCACAGGTACTGGCAATGCAGCAGAAACTGCCGCTTCGCTTCCTCCACGTACTCGGGGCGCTGCAGGACGACGCCGATTTTCGCCAAGGGCAGCGCCGACATCATCAGCGTGTCGTCCCAGAGTTCGTCCTTGTTGTACTCGAGATAGGTTTCGTGCTGGAAGCCGCCGTACTTGGTGCGTGGGAGGCCGTGCATGACCCACTCCGCCCAGGTCTCTAGCCACGGCACAAATGTCTTGTTGCCTGTTTCTTCGTACAGATACGCTAGTGTGAGGAACGGGCTCATGGTGTTGATGTTCTTCGTCGTGCCCTTACCGAGTTGCTTGGTGAACCAGGCTTGCATGATGTCCATGGTTTCCTGGCTGCCGGTAAGCGTGTAGTAGTGCCAGAGGCCGTAGAGCCCGATGCCGTGCGTCCATTCCCAGCCGTCCCAGCCTTTGGTGTCGATGATGCGGCCGTCGGGCAGTTTGAGCAGGAATTCTCCGGTTGTGTCGTTGATGTTTACGAGGTTGTGGGTGAGGAGGCGGATTTTGGAGTCGATTGTGTCTTTGGTCAGGCCATTAATTGTGAGGGAGGACATTTTGGTGGTGACTGGAGCGCGGAGCTTCCTTTGTGATAGTTGGGTCTTTTTTGGGACTTGCGATTGATGGCCTCTTTGGCTTCCTGCGAGGTTTGTGGTGTCTTGCGAGGCACAGTGCAAGATTCTCAAGTTTGGTGAGCACTGAAGAATTCAAGGAGCTGAAAAGTGTGAATAGAAGTGTAGTTAGGCAATAATGAAAAACGCCTAGGTCACACGCGTTGTTGACAAGTGGGTATGTTATGGGTCCCAGAGATACCGTAGCTGAAGTTGAAGCGGGGACCAATCTTTTGGGGAAGCTCCATGCACATGGATCGTCACTTTGAACTTGACCCTTGCAACAAAAGTTTCAACCGAAGTCGTGAATTGCTGCACCGACTTCGTCTGGTTCTACACCGACCCTGATACTGGGGATGCTGGGGCTCCACGTGGAGTCGTTGTCAGAACGCGGGTTGATGGAAGTCGCGGCTCTTTCTCTCCACAAAATCCTCGACACGAAGACACATCCAACGACGGATTCAACTCAGACAGGAACTGTCAACCGCGCTCGCATGATAATGCACCGATGCTCGTTACTCGCTGCACCGACCCTGGCTACGAACGCGAATCAATCTAAAGGTTACCGGGGAGTCGTGGTAGGATCTTGCCTGTCAGTGCAGCCGACGCTGAGGAACGCTGGCCGGCGTGCCTGATTCATGGCACTCTGCACAAGACGCCAACCGCCACCAACGAGAAACGGAGGAAATATTCCACCAGCAGCCAGATTTTCGCATCGGTAGGTTCGCTTGATGCTCCCACGAGCTTATCCCATCACATGCGCCTTACCGACCCATCAGGAGCACCGTTCGGTGTGCATTGCGCCGATAATTTACCAAGAGTGGTTATGTGCCAAGACGTGGCACCTCCACAGATCTTGACGCACCATTCAAGCGTCTCCGCACTCCGCACTCTGAATGGACGACATGACGGCGGGGTTGGCAAAACTTGTGGGACTAACGACTCGTTATGCGACGTTGGCGCCCTGTTGCTTACTGCAATCCTACGTTAAACTATGGTGGGATGCACGCAAGAAGCGTTGACGTTGTCGAGGTGTTGAGTCGCAGGGAATTAACCCAGGATTGCGGAGCAGTCCGCCCGCATGGGGTAAGCTCTCCGGGAACCTGGGGCACTGGGGTTCACGGACGGAACAATCTACACGGGTAGAAATATCTGGTCGAGGACTCCGCTTTTTGCCAGCTCATCTGAGTCCTGAGGTCTTTCATTTCCTACTTCATCAGTGACTGTCTTCCCTTGCCAACTGCCCGGAAGTTAGTACCATCAAGATGGCAAACCGAGCCAGTCAAGAGGTTGCCCACGCCGCACCCGAGGTGTACCCTGCCGATAAGAAAGAGATCGGCCAGGTCGAGCGGGTTCTATCTGCAGAAGACGCAAAGGTTGACCACCTCAACTACGACCGTGTCGATGCCGAAGTTGCGAAGTATGCCGATGCCAATGCGGAGACTGTTCACATCTCAGAAGAGGAGGATAAGCGGTTGAAGAGGCTCATCGACCGACGTGTGCTTCCCATCATGATTGTCACGTACTTTCTCCAGGCTTTAGACAAGGGAACTATGTCTTTCTCCTCGATCATGGGTATCCGTAACGATATTCCCATCCTGAAGGATAACCACTACGTAAGTTGCAAAATTTGGACTTCGCAAACCTCGCGAATGGCTTACTAACTTTGCACAGTGGGGATGGCTCACTACCTGCATCTATATTGCTATTCTTATCGTGGAATACCCCATCAACTGGACCATCCAGCGAGTCCCAGTCGCAAAATTCCTTAGCTTCAACATTCTGCTATGGAGCACAACCCTCTGCTGCCACGCTGCTTGCTTCAGCTTCCCAGCTCTTATCACTGTCCGGACGCTGCTCGGCATATTCGAGGCCGTGTGCCAGCCCGCATTCTTGATCATGAGCTCCATCTGGTACAAGCGCAGTGAGCAGGCGGCTGTAATCAACTACTGGTACATGATGAACGGTGCGCAGCAGATTGTCGGTGGCTTGCTTGCCTACGCTTTCTCGCAGATTCATCATCCTAGCTACAAGACCCCTGCTGGAGTAGCTCAACCCGGCAACGCAAAGCTCAGGTCATGGCAGGCTATCTTCATCACTTACGGTCTGGCCTCGTTTTGCTGGGGCATCTTTGTGCTCATCCGTCTTCCTGGTAAGTTGCATCACCTGGCAAAGGGTTCACAAAAGTTCAGTAATCTGACACTCTCATAGACTCTCCTATGCGAGCCAAGTGCTTCTCCGAGGAGGACAAGAAGCTCATGGTTGAGCGTGTCCGCTCCAACCAGACAGGTCTCCAGAACAAGACGTTCCGTGCCTACCAGCTCAAGGAGGCTCTACTCGACCCCCAGACCTACTGCTACATGCTCATCCAGATCTGCACGACTCTGCCCACTTCTGGTCTGGGTGCTTTCTACAATATCATCATCAACGGCCTGAAGTTCAGCGTCCTTGAGACGCAGCTCCTCGCCATGGTTCTTGGTGCTGTGATCATCTTCACACTCATGGGCTCCGCCTGGTTGACAAAGAAGACGGGTCAAAACTTGCTCACCATGGCAGTCTTTGTAATCCCATCCTTTATCGGCACCATTGTCATCATGACTGTCAAGAACACAAACAACTCAACAAGGGCTGGATTGTTGATCAGCTACTGGATCGTCTTCACCTTTTGGGCTGCGCAAGGTCTCGGAATGTCCATGTTGACACGAAACGTAGGTGGGCAGACAAAGAAGTCCGTCTGCATTACCATGAACTTCCTGGCTTGGTGTGGTGGCAATGCTGCTGGTCCTCAGGTCTTCTTCAACGACGATGCGCCTCGCTACCGCAAGGCTCTATCCATCCATTTGGGCTGCTACTCGGTGCTTATCTGCGTCATTGCGTTCCTCCGCTGGAATTTGGTGCACCGCAACAACAAGAAGGATAGAGAATTTGGCAAGGACATCAACGCCACTCACGGTTTTGATGACTTGACTGATAGGGAGAACCCCAACTTCCGCTACGTCTACTAAGCGGCGGAAATGGGTGGTGTGATTGCTGGATGGAATGGGTCGGCGATCAAAGAAAGAAGACGAAGGAGTATGGCTACTGCAGCATCCTTTGATTAATTAAATATTCGCAACGCGGTGTTACAACCTCGTGTGTTCCCTACATGCGCAATGTGGAATGATCGCTATGATGGTGTACCCTGACTGGTTTAAAGATGATATCTTGGGCGCATTGAGCCGAGCCTGTGTAGATGCGGTTCTCACAGTTCATGTTGATGATGTCAAGACGCTGTTGCCGTCGTTGAAAGAGGAACAGATGTTTGTTAGTGCATGCCGAGGTGTGATGGTGGAGCTTGACTTGCGCCTCTTACTTCCAGGATACCGGCTTTAGCGAGCAGGATTCAGGCTTGAGCATCACCAACTGTCCCAATCCATCAAACACTCCGCAGCATGCTTCCGCACGCACTTGCCTTCTGGCAAAGCGGACCATCAGACAAACCAGTCGCCGTTTCCTCGTGTAACACCATGCACTTGACGTCACACGTCGCCGAGGGCTTCCGCGTTCTACTGGCCAAACAATCCGCGCCGACGGAAGTTTTGTCAACCGCAGCCCTGCTCACTCAGCACCCAATTGGAGTACCTGTCGCGAACACACTTACGCGATCTTTCCCCTCGACAATGCGCTGATAGCACACCCGACGCGTCGACGGCATCATGAACAGCGCATGGCATTCGATTGCCTACTTCTTCCGCCTACCATTTCACATACAGGTACTAAGCCCCTGGTACAGAATGTTTGCTGGCACTTACAGCGAGGGAACCCAAGACAGTTGATATCACCACTGAGTAGTGTTGTCAACCTTAGGGGTTCCTCTTTGTAGCCGTAGACACGTCCTGGATATATTTTTGGACTCCTTTACTAACTTTCACATAGTGGCGCACCTTCCTCATCCAGATCCCGCGATTTGTACCACTTACTGTCCTCCACCTCACCTCGCCCAAGGGACCGCATCCCTTCCTCATCTCCCTGCCGAGTCGCAAAGGCAGCGTCATAGCTATATACGTCTTTGTGCCGCCGAAGCCGGTCGATCTCGAGGGCAATGGCGAAGCAGAGCGGAAAACAACTGGGGAATGGAAGGTACCGGTAGTGCTGGACTTTCATGGAGGAGGCTTCATCATGGGATCACCACTTGAACAGGCACCGTATGCCTCGATGATGTCTCGAGAGCTAGGAGCTGTCGTGATCAGTGTCTCCTACCGCATTGGACCATTCCACCAGTTCCCCGCTGCCATACACGATGCAGAAGATGTTCTTTCGGCGATTCTGGATACAAGTGGAGTCTCCAAAGCGGGCAAGGTGTTGAGGGAAGAGATACAGCGGTACTACACCATGACGCGCGAAATGGTTCTGAAGAAGAAGAACAAGGTGCATGCAGCGCCACACCTGGAGGACGTAGCCACAATCACCCTCGACCCTACCCGTCTTGCTATTTCCGGCTTCTCAGCAGGCGGCAACATCGCCCTCAATATGGCTGTGTCGGTCCCTCCATGTCCGGAGCTCGCACTACACTCACCCACGTTCCGCCACTCTCGCTCGCTCACACACGGCCCTTCGCCAGCAGACACGTTATCGCCCCTCCTGCCACCGAATCGCGCCGCGACTATACTCGACGATGTGAATCAACCTTGGCCATCACTGCTACCCCCACCGCAAGCACAACCTCGAATGCTACCCCTACTCCTCTTCTACCCCTCGCTAGATGCACGGCTGCTGCCCCATGAACGCCCGATGAAACCCATGCCAAATGCTCTGAGAGGTGACGACAAGAGGGTTGAGAAGCCCAGGATGCCAGGCTTATTCTCCATCATGGGACCAACATATCTTCCGAGAAAGCTGCGCTCTCACCCCAGAGCCAGCCCAGGGCTTGTTCACCCCGACAATGTTCAAAAAAACGCGGCCATATTGCTCGTTCTCCCAGAGAAGGATACACTAGCCGTGCAGAGCGACGTCTGGGTCGACAAGATGAACACCGGCCGCTGGAATGGCTTCGTGCACTTCGGAGACGGACGAGAAGGAGACTGGGACGGCCATCAAGGCGGCTCCGCTGGCTCACCAGTACCCCAGAGCAGCGAGAATGGTGGGCTCGAGGTCTGGCATGCACCCGGATGTCGGCACGGCTGGACGCAGTTTCCCAACACGTTTGTGCCGAAGCATGAGAGGAAAGAGCGAGATCTCATCTTCACGAGGACACTAGATTTCGTCAAGGAGAAGTGGAAGCAGGAACTGCCCATACCTGCCGAGCGATTGGGCAATCATGTGCAGGAGCTCAGGCCGCTGACTATACCAAGTCAGTTTGGCAGGCTGCCGGCATGAGACGTGAATTTTTGCATGGCATTATAGACGGCGTTTAGGAGAGAGCATAATTATTGCATATGGGCCGCTTTACGGAGCAAGGGCTCTGATGGCTAGATACTCACATTTTCAAAAACGATATACTACCGAATGTCACTTCATATCGTCCCACGTCCGCATAGAGGTGTGCAAGCATCGTATGTGTGACCTACGACTTCAATACCGAGCGCCGATGTTGGAATACTCTGCGCTCTTGGCTGTGATATTGTGCTTTGCGCCAAGAGAAGAACAGACCTGAGCGCATCTGAAAAGCATGTGTAACTTGCCGCTTCAATATCGTGCACTGATGAGCGCAGTGGCCGATACGAGACATGCTCGAGAGGGCAGAGGATGCCACCTCACAGTACGCACTGACAAAGGCATGTTCCGCGAAAGTGCTCGTCTGCCATGCCCAGAGGACGATCAAATCTAGATGGAGTTTCTTGGGAGACATGTCTGTGTTGTACGATGCAGATAGAGCACTGACATAAGGGACGATCCGCACTCTTAGCAGGGTTGCGACGCGACGCAATGCTGTCCTCCACGCCAAGGAGATTCGGAGGGTGAGAGTGAGTTGTCCATTTTCCACGCAAGCATCGCGCAATACAAGTACGCGGCATCTTACGCATGCTCCCAGATGATCGTGGCAGTGTCGAGTACGCCAAGGGATCATCTCCACTCCACTTTACTCCACGGGTGCTGCTCTGCTTTTTGCACTGCCACTATCAGCATCTCTGCGCTGGCACTCCTCCACGACTCGGCCCATGCCCCACGGACACACTCGATAGCATGTCCAGATGAGACGTTACTGTACGACGCTTGGCCCGCGGATGATCTGCATCGACGAGACAGTGGGCGCGATGCCCAGAGGCTTGGTATTAGCTTGGCCCAAGGACAGAGTGCGATGCTTGGCTGCTGGTTGAGTGAGAGGCCCTGGGCGCAGGCCGCAGGGAGGAGGGTGGTACGGTGTGGTTGTATGGCAACGGTGGTGCAGATTGGTGCGAGTGGAATGCTTGGCTGTGCTGTGGAGTGTTATCAACGGAGCCGAGAGGAAGGTAGGTTTGAGTGGACTGTATGAGGACGATTGAAGATGTGTTAGGGGAGGATAGAGGTCAATGCGGTGCTTCTGGAGACATGGGGTGTGGGGCATTGGGCGATCTTGAGTCGTTTGATCATGTAGAGGACGGACTCCGATACTTGCTGATCATGCTGATGGATGACACGGAGACGGTCTGAAAGTTGCTGCGCCGATACAGCAGGCCCGGATGATTGCCGCAAAAGGGACGATAGCACAATTGGCCGACAGTGAGATGCTCTCAAGGAGGTTGCACAGGCTTGCAGTTGGGAAAGGCGCCGATGCCGCTACCAAGCATTTTGAAGCCATCGCCAAGTGAAGCGTAGTTTCAATGCATTTGTTCTGAAACTTTGAGATTTCCTACAGTGCCGATGTGGGCAGTCATGGGTGTGCAAGGAAGTGCTGCTTCCGTGTGCTTCTGCGGCACTGCTGAAGTGTGGTGAGGTCAATTCCGACGTCATTGAGGATCCATGGCTGATGGCCCAAAGGGGACAATGTTACGGTTAGTCAAGCCTGGCGGTAATTAATAGCAGTCCGCGGCGATGGCACCCGAACTCTGCTCGCTTATATTGCTGATGGAGGTCATCGTACGAACGACACTCCGTCGGCTAATGTATACTCCCACACTGTGCATTGCCGCGATGGTAATGGAAACGACACACCATGCAAGGCCAAAAAGTAAAGTCGAATCAAGCCTCCAAGCGGCCTCAAGATGTCGTGAGGGCAGAAAGCTTCCCCGCATGCTGCACGACACTCGCAACGAGGAGAAGCCGGCTGCGGCGCTTGCTGTCGAAATGAAGATGGCAAGGATGTTCACAGCTCAGCGAACAGAAACCCGGATGGCGCTGTCGTCCCAAATGCTCGGCGCTGCGCGGCGATGCATGTGGGAAGTGCAGCGCAGAGTGGAGGATGCACACTTGATGAAACGGGCATCCCAGAAATAGCGCCGTTTGGCGTGCAGTCAGATGACATACACCGATTCGGCCTCTGCAGATGAGAGAGGAGCGGTGAGAAGCGGTGAAGAGCGGGGTGCTTGCTAGAGACAATGGCAGATAGTATGTCTGGAGAGTATCGGCGTGGTAACACAGTGGCGTGGTGAGCTGAGCCGACCAAGACCGTCGCTATGCTCGAGCATTTCAGCAGCGCAGCCGACAGCATGCAAACGAAAACGCAGCGCTGATGCATGTGCTCGAAGTGCATGAGGGTAAGCTGTGGGTGGAAGAGCGAGCACGGGGCGTGCGGTCCAGCGCGTCGTGCAAGCGGCTTCAACTCGCGTGGCTGCAGCATTCCGTGTCGTCGCATGCCCGCAGCATGCAGCGGTTGGAGGGAACATCTCGAAGGCACTGGGCCATTATTCGCCAGCGCACATCGCGGCATGTCAATCAGGGTCTCTTTCCGAGGCATGCGGGAGGGTGCGTAGCGCACCTAGGAATTGCGTCGTTTGTTCTGAAGCCTGCTTTCTGCCGTATTTTGCCCGTACCGAATTGCCCTGCTTCGTCCTAGACGCGCTGACAAAGGGCTCATCGGGCATGCTCAGCACGCAACAAAGGGCACAGTGCTTTGAGTGACAAGGAGCCTGTCAGCGTGCCATCCAGCAGGTTGTGTCATGGTCAGGCGCATCGAGAACAATCTGTGTCCGCCCAATTCTTCATAACCGCGCCCCTACCTCCCGAGCCCGTGGCACCAAAGATTACGACCAGCGCTTCCAAGCACTACAGCTGCACGTTCAATATTTCAAAAGCCAAGCGTGGTATTGGCCGTGATCCGTGGGGTGCGCCGAATATCCACTGTTTTAGCACGGCGACGTGCCGAGCGCCCACCTCCAGCAACATCAAATTCTCCCTCCTCCCAGCTGCTTTCTCCGCAGCACTCACGCGTCGTGCCATTGTCACAGCTGTCGCTGCGGACGCCAGGCTTACGAAAATCTCCGCCAGCGATCGACAGTGCTTGCCAAGTAGCCGCCTCCTGTGATTCAGCAACACTCACCCTCGGCTCCGTTCACAGCCCTGCGGCCGTTGCCACAGACTGCGCGAGGACCCTACATCATCCACTCCAGGTATTCCCTCCCACATTTAGCACCCAACGCCCAGACTGCCCTGACACGTCCTCAAGTCTCCACTAATACCACATACGGTCCGACCCTCACACCTTCATCATGTTGGTTTCCATATTATAACCTTACGCTCTTCGGGGCCTACAACCTTACCTTCGACTATCGATACCTCAGTTATAGCAAGCCCCGCCACACTTCACAATCCACCGAAGCATTCCCAGTGGTCTATCCTGATCTCAGTTTTTCTCGACACTTCACATTCCGTCCATTGCGCGAGACGAGCAGCGCCCGCGGCTTGCGCCAGGCCTAGGATTGGTCACCTCTGTCGCGAGGCAGATCATCCTTTCCATATTCCTTTAGCTTTCTCTGTCTGCATTTCACAAGCGAGCGCGCGACATTAGGAGCCACCAAGCATCTCAACCAAGCTACTATCAACCATGGCGAACGAGCACGAGCACGTTAGCCGACAGGGCGCAGTGGCTATGGGAAGCGCACAGAACGTACCGAACTCTGCCCCACCAGCTACGGCTTCGGAGGAGGACATTGTGGCCGACGTTGATGAGCCGCCCGAACCCGCCCGTACCCCACGACCTGCACCATTGCAGCTTCGCTATTCATCCACTTCCTTTGTCAAGTCAAAACCCCGCTGCGACCGACAACAATCGCTCTTGACAACCGCTTTACAGGCCACCTCAAACGCGAGCTCGCCAGTCGAAGAGCACTCCGACAAGAGCCCCGTACGTGGAATGTCGACCGCCTCAACGTGGAGCAACAACAGCGTTACAACAGCCGATCTGACGAGCGATGGTGGCTTCACGAGTCCGGTGTCACGCACCAGCACGCCCAGTCCGCCACCTCCAGCGTCTACGTTCCACAGCATGATCCCGCTGTCCAACAAGAAGCCGTTCGAGCAACCCGTTGCTGTAGTATCTCACGATGATGAGAACGTCAGTCCTTTCCAAAAGGTGACAATTCAGCCGGTCGGAGAGCAAAATGTCGAAGCTGTGCTTGGCAGGAAGCGCTGCATCATGTTTGCTTGTGGCAAGAAGGACGAGAAGAAGCCCGCAGTAGAACCACCCAAGCCAACATCGATCCCTCGGCCAGAAGAGCCACCAAAGCGTGTATGCACCATCAAGTTCGCTTGCCCGTCCAAAGTCTCGACAGACGCACCCTCTCAGCCTCCGAAGGCCCGCGTTCGAATGGTCAGCCCCGCACCTACGACCCGCCGGATCCATGCATCTCCAAAGCCAAAGGCGCACCGCGATTCCGACTCGACGGTACGCAACGGCTCTCCCGTCAGCGTTCGCAAGGCTCCTGTCATTGATCGGCCCCGCCGCCTCAGTCTCAATTCAGATCTTGCTCGTTGCGAAGCCTATCGTTTCCATGAGTTTGCCAGTTCGGAGGAGGAGGTTGATGAATGGACTCAAGTCTCGACCTGCCATCGCAACCGGCTCACCGTGTCTGATACACTCAAAGTCGAGAACGATCTCCGGCAGTTGGGTGAGGAGGTCGAGGAAGAAGCTCTCGAGGAGGAAGA
>TARA_R110002003_G_scaffold1184_5_pt1 | contig 34579 bp, 32 predicted proteins | sample TARA_R110002003 | Tara Oceans TARA_R110002003 (sample SAMEA4396441) | marine metagenome | biome: Westerlies Biome; feature: [SRF] surface water layer (ENVO:00010504); material: water (ENVO:00002006), including particulate matter (ENVO:01000060) such as... | depth 5 m | reverse complement strand
GCGTATCCCTCTTCCGAAGAAAACGAGTACTCCGAGCTAGACTCTCCAGCTTCTGTTTGTGGTTGGGAAGACGTTGCTCCGGGCGGCGCTGCGTACCGTGCAGAGTAACTCGATCGATCAGGAAGAATAGAAACTTCAATCCGGCGTTTGGACGGACTACAACTATATGGCGAATTTGCCGTATAAGGTGATATGGGAGGGGGTGGAGATGGACCATAAGTTGGATGAAATGGCTGGGGCCTGCGTACCCGTGTTATATTTGGATAATGCTCAAGCATTGATGGAGTCCAGTAGGTATGGTTGTCGGCCATGCTTTGAGGTCGTGGGCGAGTTTGAGAGGAGGAACGGCGACGCATTTGCCCATGTTGAACAGTAAATGGGCCCTGCGCATTTGGGTACTGCCTAACGCTCGTGTAGTATGTTGTAACAGGAGGTGCAAGGGAACGTGTAGGAAGTGATCGGAGAGAGCGTTGGCCCGAGATCTCAGGTATGATTCGACGCTGCTGTGGTAGAGCATTGGGTCCACATTGTGTACAGTTCGGGTCTGCACAGTCGTCGATGACGGCGGGAGGGCCCTGGACAACGATGGGCCGACGTCGTGGAGTTTGCCGACGTGTAGTTGTTGTTAAACGCGATGTGTTTTCGGACGGTGAAGTTGATCTAGCCAGCCTTGCGGGTGGCCTGGAAGATTTCGAGATCGCCTCTTCCTTACCAGGCAAGTGATTTCCCGGCACTGCCTGGGGAGCATTACTTGAATACCCCGAGTCGCTTTTAAGGTCGATACTTGGTGGCACTGGTCCGTCCTGTTCAGACACTTTTGTAGATCCCTCGTCTCTAGAGCGCGACCTCTTTGTGCTAATATTGGCCTGCCGAGTAGGGCGCGTGCTGTCGTGGTCGCTCTCATCAGAGAAATAGTCCTCCACCGTGGGGCGGTACTTGTTCCCCACGCTAGAATCATGTGCTGCGTTTTCAGTCTTTATTTTGTCCATTGTGGAAGGAAGTCTTGTCCGCCTCAGCCTGGTGGTGGCCACAACACTACTATGCTCCGCTTGAGCGAGCAGAGTCAGAGCGACTGTTCGATTGTGGCCAGCTTACAGTTTCGTGCTTCGAAAGATGTATCCAGGTAAAGGTACGAAAGATATCCACGCGGTTGCAAGACGGTTGGTGTAGAAGCCATGGAGGTGGCTCAGCTCGAGGTTGACCAGGCTGCATATTCAGGCTGCATATCCAGGCCAATCTCAGCGCTTACTGGAGCGACCCCACCACGCCCACTATGCGGCGTTGCATCGAGGAATCAGCCTTGCTGACAAATGTAAGCACGAACAACCTGTCTGTAGGCTCATGGAAATGAAAATAAGGACTTTGCTGTGGGAAAGATTGCTTTTCACGTAGTTCAGAAATCGCCAGAAACAACGCGTGATTCCATCGCGCGACATGACTCTACAAAAACGCATGAGCAAGCCTAAAGGCAAAGCATGATAATGTAAAATGGCGAGAATACTAAACGACACAGTAAAAGCAAAAGCCTCATTATGTCGAGAGAACTACAGCTTCTACGAAGGTGTCAACCTTGGACCATTTGAGCCAATCCTCGACCTTTCGTAGTTCAAGATGGGCTGATCTTGAAATCCATAATATTCAACCTTTTACCGTGTAACGGCGCTGGTACGAAAAACTAAGGTAGAGGCAGCGAGGAGAGTGTACTAGGGCGGATGCGTCTAGAAATAACCTAGAAAGTGGAGGACGAAGCTTCACATATCCTTGCGCTCGAAGGACAATTGCTCATGCTACGTCTCTGGCGTCGCATCGATTTTGGTGGCATCCTCTGGCTGACAAGCAGTTGAGCTTTTGACATCAAAGAAGCCGGATTGTCGTGGTAACGCTCCTATCCTTCTTGGATAGGAAGGGGCTGCCTCCCGGACTACAGGAGGCATGATCTGAAAATTATTACTTGCAAAGATCCATCACGACACGTAAATTAATTGAAGATGCAGTCATGTCGACGTGTAATGGAGGCAACGACGGTAGGTGGTTCCAGCGGCCGAGATGCGTACTTGGTCTGTGCTTTTTACACTAATCATGTGATCGAGTTCATTGGGTTAGCGCGACTTCATGGGCTCCAAAGTCGCATGCTTGCGCGCTTCACCACGGTAACATACTAATGGCGTATCGTGATATTGAACTGGCCACAGCGCAAGCAAAGCACATGCGAGACACTTTATGCATCACGCCTCGTTGGCCCGGTAGAGCAGATCATGCACATTCCTAGCCATTTCTGGTGACAAGCACTCCCTCGCGACCAAAGTCATGTCGCAAGAATGAGCTTAGCTCCATTCTTCCAACGCGTTGGGAACAACGTCGCTTGCAAGTCGATGCTATAAAATCAACATTACCGGCCTAGTCTGATCGCCATCGCAAATTCTTGTCGGGAAAATGCACTCATTGATTGTACTCTTTGCTTCCCATCTTGTCCCTTCTTCCCAACCAAGCCTATACCCCTAACTAACTAGCAGCTCTTGAATCCTTCCCCTTGCAGAGCCAGACTTTTGCAGCAACTGATCATTGTCGTACTGCTCCCGAGCAGTCTGCTGACTCTGGAAATAGGTACTGTCACACGATGTCGGTGACAACCCATGGCTCGGCTGTCTTGAGGACACTTACCGCACGACTGTAGGACCTCGTCTTCTTGACGGACCGGCCTTCCCTCGCAACACGACTCTCACGCAAGAAGGCTGCAAAGCGTGAGCTAAAATTTTATTTCTATCCTCAAGTGTATCATCCGCTGACCAACATACAGGCTATGTACCACGCGATCGCGCACCGCCCGCAATGCGCCGTACAAGTACTTCGCGATTGAGTTCGGCCGTGACTGCCGCTGTGGTAACGAGTTCAAACATCCGGCTGAGCAGAAGCCTGGAGAGTGCAACACTGCTTGCACCGGCGACAACACCCAGTCTTGCGGTGGTGTGAATCGCATGGATGTCTGGGAGAACATAGACTGGGAACTGGTACGTCTGAACATTTATATCTGATCAGTTCCGCAGATATCTGCCTGGTCCTGCACTTGTCTGCCACATGATCCTGGGGTAAGCATAGTATCGTCTGCGGTACGGATGGGAATTGGACGCTACCAACTGAGTTGGCTGGTAACCGAGACGTTAATGTGACACGGCACGCATTATTGTCCTGGATATTACAGCTACTGCAAGACTCCGATAATGGAATATCCCGGAACTGGATGACAACTGGTAAGTTCTTCAACGTCCAATCCAACTACTGCCTCTCTGACTTTATGTAACAGCGCATTATCATGGTGACACCTCAACCATGCGAGCAACTTTGCTCACTATACAGCTTCAGTCGCTCCTTCGCTGTGCCAACTTTTACACTCGCCACCAGCCACTCAGACGATTGCTCATCTTGGGATCATGCCAACTTTGTCTCTACACGCCGTGAAATGTGGCTACTGACGCTTGATTAGCGACCTTATCCAGGTTCCCCGAATCCAGGTGCTCGTCCAGACCGCCCGCCGCAGTGGGTAGGTGATGGTGTTGACAGCCCGTACTTCGACGCCGACAACCAGTACTGGAAAGCACAGCTGCCGGGAAAGCCACCTGGTGGAAGGCCGAATAGTCCTCAGCACGGGTACAGACCTAACACTCATAATGGGTATAAACAAATCCGTCCTCAGAGCGGCTACAACACCGGTTCAAGCGGGCAACCGAAGCTGAAGAGGTGGTTGAGCTGGTTCAAGTTCTGGTGAGCTTGTAGACTATGAGGATATGACATAGAAACACTGAGATGGAAATAACATGTGTAAGTCGATGCTAAGCTGAACACTGTGTTCGTAGGCTTAATGGCGCTGACTCTACTAGCCTGTTTGATGGCATAGCGTTGCGTTTTCACATGTTTTTGATCTGCCTTCGAGATAGACAGATCACTGGGCTGTGGCGAAGGTGGTCTGCCTAGTTAGCAAAAATATGAAGGCAGTTTGTTTATAATTTGTGCCACCGTTCTCATGGGATTCTCTCATCATGATTGACCCTAACATCCACATCATACTGACAACAAGCTTCCGCGACTTCCGCTCCGCACTAAGTTTTGATGCGCTGCGGTCTCGCTGTGGTTGATCGGCGTTGGAGACGAATCGCAACTCCGGCCCGAAGGTATTCGACAGCCTCCATGCCCGTGCGACGCCCGGAAATGTTGACATCGTCCAGCTTGAGTAATACATTGTCAGACGCCCGGGGTATTGAAAGCTCCGTTTTCCTCGCCTCGGTCTGATCGGTCCTGTCCCACGAAGAGCTGATCGCGCACGGCCGGGCCGTGCGACTAGACTATGGACGTCGACGGGCTGTGTGCTGACGCTGTTGGATTGTGAACAGATCCTGATGCCGAGAGTCCATGTCTTGGAGTGTTCGAGCCTTCCAAGGTTCCACTCAACCGCTAGCCATGGGAAGTCTCGATGGCGAACTTGAATCAATTACAAAACCAACGACCCATTCGACCAATTTCCAGCCCGATCATAGACTGAGGCACACAACCCTTACCAAGCAACTAAAAGTGATTGATGGTGCAGTGCTCCGTGCTCGCACGGGTTGAATTCTACCGGAAGCTTGAGCCGGGACGTTATGTCACTGGGCACGGAGGAAATGCGACCGTGCGCGTGAGGGTCCAGTAAGTGTGGAGATGCGCCCGAACTTCGCTTTCTCCCCCGTCGCGGTCTTGGTAGTTTTCAACTCCACTACCCCGGGATTGATATTTCTCCTGCTGCATCTTCTTCTACTTGTTGCCATTGACCTGCATTGTGCAACGTTCGTGCAGCTGTTGTGCCGCCCGCTCGCCTAGAACTTTTTCAGCAACTCCTTACTTCTCTGCCCACCATGCCGAGCCCAATGAACATGCTCTACTACGTGTTCCACCCCAATGAGTTGCGCTCGATCATTCAATGGTAGGATGCCATCCTGTTTCACCGTCCCAGCGGCGGGACAACCCCATGTCAGAGCTAACACAGCGAACAGGAAAGTTTGGCACAACCCCGTCCACGAGCGCATTGAGTCGAAAGAAAGCGAAAATCTCAAACGATGCTTCCACTTCCTCACCTTGACGAGCCGCAGCTTTGCGGCCGTCATTATGGAGCTGCACCCCGAGCTCCTTGTCCCCGTAGCGCTGTTCTACCTCATCCTTCGCGGCCTCGACACGGTGGAGGACGACATGACAATACCACTGGAGAAGAAGGAGCCGATTCTGCGCAACTTCTACAACATCCTGGAGCAGGATGGGTGGACCTTCAACGAGAATGGCCCCAATGAGAAGGACAGGCAGCTCCTGGTCGAGTTCAATGTGGTTATTGAGGAGTTCAAGCAGATCAAGCCAGCGTACAGGGAGATCATCAAGGATATTACCAAGCGCATGGGCAACGGCATGGCCGACTACGCGAACAACGCCGAGCACAACGTGAATGGCGTCAACACAATCAAGGACTACGAGCTATACTGCCATTACGTCGCAGGTCTTGTCGGCGAGGGTCTGACACGTCTCTTCGTGGAGGGCGGGCTCGCGAACGCGGCGCTGCTGAAGAAGCCGGAGCTTATGGAGTCTATGGGCCAATTTCTCCAGCAGGTCAACATTACGCGTGACATCAAAGAGGATCTGGACGATGGGCGGCGGTTCTGGCCCAGAGAGATTTGGTCGAAACACGTCGACAAGTTCGAGGATCTCTTCAAGCCAGAGTACAAGCAGCAAGCGCTGAACTGCAGCTCAGAGATGATCCTCACAGCGCTGACACGTGCGGATGACTGCCTGTTTTATCTCGCAGGTATCAGGGAGCAGAGTGTGTTCAACTTCTGTGCGATTCCGCAATCCATGGCTATTGCTACGCTCGAGGTCTGCTTCCAGAATTATGCCATCTTCCAGAAGAACGTGAAAATCACCAAAGGAGAGGCATGTCAGCTCATGATCGAATCGTCGCAGAATCTTCAACTGGTCTGTGAAGTTTTCAGGAGGTACGCGCGGAAGATCCATAAAAAGAACAACCCGCACGACCCGAACTTCCTCAAGATCAGCATAGCATTGGGGAGGGTGGGTACTTCCTTTGAGTTCAAAAATTAATGCTGATCCCCTTCAGATCGAGCAGTTCATCGAATCAATCTTCCCAACTCAAAAGCCTCCTGTTGACAAGAAATCACCCGCCAGCATTGAGGCAGCCGAAAAGAAGGCAAAGGAAGACGCCGAAGTCAAGTGGGACATGTTCTACATGATCTCGGCTGTGATGCTGACAGTGGGCACCATCACGTTCTTCATGGTAGGAGCTTCTTCTCCAATCAGAGATCCCTCAGTTAATCATTTGACAGCTTTTCGTTGCCTGGATGGCTGGCGCTCGCTTCGACATTGCCTACTACCAGGCCAAGGAGCAGTTTGGAGAGCTCCTTGGCTGGTCGTCCTCCAACGTCACCAAGATCGCCGAAGTTACGAAGATTGTGGAGGCGGCTCCCGGCCACAGCGAGCTATAAGGGAATGCTTCGATCGATCTTTCATGTCGATATGTATTATAGTTTGTGGCACCTTCGTTCTTCTACGCCAGGTATGCATATAGCAAATTCTAATCCATCATTTCTGTACAACCAGGTTAGGGCTCGTGAACTAGACTGCATGAAAAGCGTCCTCTAGCACAGATGTCAAAGTCCAATCCCGCCTCTTCATGGCAGTGATTGGGCCGAGAAGTGCTCACATTGAACATGCGCCTTGCTCGGCGACGAGGCTGCTTGTGAGTTGAGTGTATCTTGCGCTACACTCAGAGCAGCGGCGCAAACATACGTTTGAGATAGCCAATGTCAAGTTTGTTGCTCATAACAATAACCATGACCGCATGCGTGCTGGAGACAGTGGTGAGACGCCACAGGAAGCGACGAATCAGGTCCTAGCGCCTCCGCGCTCCAAAGCACCTGCATTTTCTCGCTTCAAGATCAATAGCAGCAGACACGCCCGCTCGCGACACCCTCACTGCCACCTTGACCCTTCCGCCTCACACCCCGAATTAGGCAGAACAGCTTAGCGACTGCAGCTATTAACGAAATCGCCCGGCGCGACTTCGACCGCTCCGACAGCCCCGCCTCACATTACCTCCGCGCCAACAACCACAACCACAACCCCTCATACACACGAGCCCTCTTCCACTTGTGCCGCTATCTGGACATCACCAGCACCCTAATTCCTCTGTAAATCCACACCACAACCTCACAATGGCCGACGTCGCAACCGCACCGAAGCCCGACCAGCAGGTCCCGCTGGACACAATCCCCATCTCGCCCACCGAGGGCTCAGGCGACAGCAACGAGAAGTCATCGACCAGCAACGCCACAGACGAGAGCGAGATCCGCACTGTCTTCCACGACCCCGAGAATTTCAATGTCAAGCATCCTCTCATGAACACCTGGACGCTATGGTTCACCAAGCCTCCGAGCGGCAAGGTATGCAGCAGCACGCGGCGGCAAACTGAGCCGAGCTAATGTTTGCAGGGCGACAACTGGAATGAGTTGCTGAAGGAGGTCATCTCGTTCGACTCCGTGGAGGAGTTTTGGGGCATCTACGTGAGTGTCTTTCGTGGCTGTACATGATTATTTGACTGACCATAACAGAACAACATCACACCAACCTCCGACCTTGCCCTCAAGTCCGACTACCATCTCTTCAAGAAGGGCGTACGACCAGAGTGGGAAGACTCGCAGAACAAGCACGGCGGCAAGTGGGCTTTCCAGTTCAAGGACAAGAAGGCTATCAACATCGATGCGCTCTGGCTCCACGTCATGCTCGCAGCGATTGGCGAGAACCTCGAGGACGAGGACGACAACGAGGTCATGGGTGTGGTTGTCAACGTTAGGCGAGGCTTCTACCGTATTGGTCTCTGGACACGCTCAGTTGGCCGTGCCCTTCCCGGTGATCAGGGCAAGGGCCGGACCGCCGAGCAGGGCAAGGAGGCGCTTCAGAAGATTGGCAAGCGGTTCAAGCAGGCTCTCCAGCTCAAGGACAACGAGGTCGTCGAGTTCTCCGGCCACACGGATGCCGCCCATGCGGGAAGCACTCGTGCGAAGGCCAAGTTCACCGTCTAAAGAGCGCACCTTCGGCGAAGCTGGCGCCTCTGGGCAGCTGTTGGCGAGCCCCATTACCTGGTCCAGCTCTCCCCTTGCCCTCCTCGAGCATTCACGCGGACCTCATCTTCGGACCGCGCGATGTGGTTTATTCCCCGGTTGGACTAAAGGTACATGGCTTACTGGTCGCGATCATGTGATCGGTTTCTGGCACTATGCATGGGCGGCGACAGGTGAAAGGGGTTTTCTGACATGATTCATTTGGCCTTGAGAGTTATACCCCAACTCGGAGGGTGTTTGATAGACCTCAGCTCTCTTATCTGGCATATCTACGAATGAGAACGAACATGCAAATTTTGTGTTCAAACGCGCGATTGTGTTGAGCTGACACGCGGAAGGTGGCTGAACACGAACAGCAGTCACTTGCGGTTGGTCGGATGACGTCGGCGCCTGCGCATGCGCCTGGAGGTCGTGGCGCAGGGAATTTCGGCAAGCATGTGCAGCCTCGAGACGCGTCCAACCCCACGGTACTTCAACCCTCAACCTCCGACACTCTCCTCTCATATCGATACCCGCAATCATGGTCGTAGAAACAGCATACTATGACGCCCTCGGCGTGCCCCCAACAGCAACCGAACTAGAGATCAAGAAGGCTTACCGCAAGCTCGCCATTAAACTGCATCCTGGTAAACTGCGCAAATAGTTATAGCGATCTGTGAGAGGCTGATACTCGGACAGACAAGAACCCTGGCGACGAGACAGCGCACGCAAAGTTTCAGCAAGTACGTCTAGAGTTCGCGCGCGGGTGACTTGCCTTGTCATTCTAGCATCACATTTGAGATGCGGGGCTCACCACGACAGATCGGAGAAGCGTACCAGATTCTCAGCGACGACCAACTACGAGCAGCTTACGACAAATATGGCAAGGAAGGAGCCATGCCGAGCAGCGGCTTTGGTACGGGATATACAATATCGAATACAGCTGCAGCACGCTGACAGACTACAGAGGATCCGTCCGAGTTCTTCACCATGATCTTTGGTGGAGAGGCCTTCGTAGACTGGTACGGCATATCTCGACGCGCATAGTATTGGGCAGCGGACACCAGAACTACTGCTGACTGCCGCAGGATCGGCGAGATATCCCTCATGAAGGACTTGACCAAGACCATGGAGATTTCAATGCGCGAGATGGAGGAGCAAGAAGCAGCGGCAGCTCAAGCTGAGAGGGCGGAAGCCTCCAGCTCTGCTGCTGCAGGGCAGTCAACGGGAACTGTTCCTACGCCAGGCGCAACTAACCCAACCACCCCGAGCGCTGCCGCCAAAGCCAAAGAGGCTGAAGCTGAAGCCGAGCGAGCAAAAGCACACTCCACAGACGCTCCACCAGCATATGGTGCACCACCGCCTGCGTACGCTGAGCCTGCCGCCGAACCACCGTTGACCACAGGTGCTACATCCCCACCGTCTGCTTCCGGCACAAGCACGCCGAAGCGAGGAGCCATCCCGATCCGAGCCGCTATCATGGACAAGTCGGAAGAAGAGGCGCGCATGGAGGCGGCAGGCATGACTGATGCGGAGAAGGAGCTCCGAGAGAAGCAGAAGAAGAAGGCCGGCTTAACAAAGGAGCAGCGAGAAGAGCTTGCAGCCTATGAGCTAGAGCGGAAGAAGATACGGGAAGAGCGTATAGCGAACCTCTCCAAGAAGCTTACCGACCGCATCTCTGTCTGGACCGAGACCGACAAGGCCTCTGATGTGACAGCCGCTTTCAAGGAGAAGATACACCTCGAAATCGAGAACCTCAAGATGGAGTCGTTCGGTCTCGAAATATTACACGCCATCGGTGCAACATACATCATGAAGGCTTCATCGTTCCTCAAGTCACAAAAGTTCCTTGGCATTTCTGGCTTCTTCTCGCGCATCAAGGACAAGGGCACACTGGTCAAAGACACTTGGAGTACGATGAGTGCTGCAATAGACGCGCAGCTAACCATGGAGGAGATGGCCAAGCTAGAAGAGCAAGGTGGCGAGGCATGGACAGACGAGAAGAAAGCAGAGTACGAGAAGAAGGTTACAGGCAAGATCCTCGCAGCGGCATGGAGAGGAAGCAAGTTTGAGATACAGAGCGTGCTACGCGACGTTTGCGATGCGGTCCTGAACGACAAGAAAATCAAGCTCGAGAAGCGGGTTGAGCGAGCTCATGCGCTGATTATCATTGGCGAGATGTTCCAGAAGGTAAGTGGAAATGAAATGGCCAGACTGTCCCTGGGCAACAAAACTAACAATGTATAGGCAGAGCGAGATCCAGAAGAAGAAGGCGACTTCATGGCGTTCGAGCAGCTCATGGCCGAAGCCGCCGCGAAGAAGGAAAACAAACACGACAAGCACCACCACGACAAGAAGGAGAAGAAGAAGGAAAAGGAAAAGGTGTGAGTACGAGCGTGACCTTTCGACTCTGCTTATGACCGACCTTGTTCTTCTGTTCTTTTGCGATATCCATAGATCCCCCTGGATTTGGAGGGAATGCGTCCAGTGACGAGCTTGCATAGGGCGTGGCGTAGCCTGGTTTATAGAGCGATGAGTACATGGCTGGAACAGCGCTGCCTACCTAATCGATGTGTTTATATGTCGCTTCAATATGAGTTGCTGTAGAGATGAGAGTTGACTTTTGCATTGCTACAGTAGTGTACAACAGCTGTCGAGTCGACTGGGATCCAGGAGACATCCACGGCACGAGTTTGTGTGGATAGTCCGGACATGAATGATCCCTCAAGATCTCGACGTACTCCCAGCCATATCCTCCAGCCCTCCCACCTCTTTCTCCTTCCCCTTCGCGTCCCTCCACCCCGGACACGTCAGCCCCGCAGCGTCAAACTGCTCGTCCGTAACCACCCTACAAATCTGAATCTTGCTCTTCCCCGCCCTCAGAATCAGTGCTTCCCAATCAACAAGGAAGTGATTCGGATCTACGGCCGCACCCGCTTCAATGTTGACCCACTGCAACGCCGTTGGTGTTTCTGTTGAGCCTGAATTCGGGACAACGACGTAGGCGCCTTTCTTGGCGATCAAGCGATGGGCCTCGCTTTTGGACGACGCGAGGCCTGCGGCGTGAAGAATGCGTGGGAAGGAGCCGGGCTGGAGCATTGTGAGGGGCAGGGTGACTATGTTGTCGTTTTCAGCACTGGTGCCCTCGTGGGTGGTGCTGGATATAGCTTGAGCTGTAGACGAGGCTGCGTAGGTTTTCTTGTATGCAAGAAGTTGAGATTCCTTTTTGCTCGGTGATGCTGCATTGGGCGCTTCGGTGGCTTTGATAGCATCCAGCTTCTTTCTCAGTACGCCAAGCGGGAAGGTGTTGGTTCCGTGGCTGAAAGCTTCTTTGTGCGCTGCTTCGGCTTTCCTGGCTACTGCTGCGCCGTGGGCGAGCTCGACGACTTCTTTGGCGAGGATGTGTTGGGCTAGTCGTTTTGACTCGTCGCGCTGTTGTTGGCACATCAGAAGGCGGATGTCTTCGATGGTGAGGAAGGTGAAGAGTTTCAGGTAGCGCTCGACGTCGTCGTCGGCGGTGCGGAGAAAGTACTATGGCAGGTTAGCAGAATAATAATGCAAAATTCGATGAGGATTGTGGACGTACCTGATAGAGGTCAAAGGAGTTCAGCATCTCCCGATCCAGCCAAACAGCGTTGCCAGCGCTCTTGCCAAACTTCTCTCCAGAGGCGGTGGTAAGCAAAGGTGTCGTGAGGCCATAAGTAGCAACTCTTGGGTCCTCCTCGTCGTTGGTGTCGTCCAGGCGATGTATCTTACGCATGTGGCTGACAGCATCCATGCCCGCGCATATGTTGCCGTACTGGTCAGAGCCGCCAATTTGGAGCTGGACGCCCTGGTTCTTGTACATGCTCCACCAGTCGTATGCCTGAAAGAGAGGATAGCTGAACTCGGAGATGGCCATGCCCTCGCCGCTTTCCATGCGCAGCTTCACGCTAGACACCTGTCAGATGGTGCTTGGGATGGATGACGGTGGACGTACGAGTCGCGCGCAAGCATAGAGCCCAAGCGCATGCCGGACCCCAGATCTCGCATGAGCTCCACCGCACTGAGCTTCTCCAGCCATTTGCGGTTATTCAGGATATCTTGTTTCCGGCTCGTGAGCTGCGAGTACTGGTGTTTTATCCCCAGGCACTTCACATTGATCCACAGCTTCTCCAGCTGTCCCTGGATGCTCTCCACGTTCATCGACTGCGTATCTGCGCCCTGTCGCGTTCGCGCCGTGGTTCTTCCGGAAGGGTCCCCAATTTGCACGGTGCCTGCTCCCAACTAGTCCTTATTAACCTGCTGTCGCTGCACTCGGCTCTGGGCGGCTCACCAAGCTGACGGTGTAGTAGCCATGGAGGTACATCCAGTACAGCGCCATGAGCGGAAGGAGGTGGCCAACATGGAGGGAAGGCGCGGTAGGGTCTACGCCGACGTATGCGCCGATGCGCTTCTCGGTGAGCAGCCAGTCGAGCGTCTGCCGGCCTCTGTCGCGTGTGAGCATGGTCCGACATGAGAGAGGCCATCTGAGCCTACCCCGCCACGTCCTTTACAAAGCCACGCTCCTCAAGCACGCCCAACATGCTCTGCTGTGCGCCCGACCTGATCCTGCCCGCCTGCTCTTCCCACGCTGTCTTCCGTGCTACCGCGTCCGCCTCTTCGGCAGCCCATCCTTTCGTTGGCCGCTCGCCACGCGCCAGCGTGTGCTGTCTGCGTATACAACGTTGACAGACATGTTGGCGTGGCCGTGACAGATGTCTCAGCAGCGACATGGCGGCAGTCTGCCACGGGTCGCGTTCGTGAAGGTCGAGCAATATCGAAAAAAGGCAAGTGCGAGGGACGACGACACGCTGATTGGCCGAAGCTGGAAGCTCTGTGACCGTTGCGGCTTCCCCGAAGCACCTCCGCGCTCGTCATTTGACCACCAACCTTAACTTTATGTAGCACTTCACCTCCTCTAGCAATACAAATATCGCCTCTGCAAGCCACCGTTCCTCATTCAGTCTTCCATTGTCTGTTCTCTCCACTGCATACTACTCACAATCCATGCTTGCCGGGTGCACTTTGCCCTAGTACTTGCCCCATAGTCCGTCTGTCACGTTTCAACCACGCAGCCATGTACGCCTCGCTCATCTGCCACCCTCCCCTAGGCCAAACCACAGTGATCACTCCTGAGACTGAATCGGTAAGCAGCGGACTGGGTCCCCAACTCGGCATTGGATTGACATTGTGCAGGTCCGCTTTACTGTCCTTGTTGAGAGCTCAGCCGGCTCAGACAAGCAGTGGGATGTTGCCTTGTGGCACAACTTCCAAGGCGTTGGCCAATGGACTAGCTTGAGTCTCAAGGCAGGCTCAGAGCCGAGCGTGGTATGCCTTCCATGTCTCACGCCCGTATGCATACTGATGTAACTTGACCAAGACGGTAGTCAAGGCAAGCCGTGCAAATGTGCGGCGCCAGTATTTCACCATTGATCTTCCCGGACGCCCAACGAACAGCACCTACTTGTCCTATACCATCACATTCCGAGCAGCGGCGGACGAACCATGGAAATGGGCCAATGAAGCTTTCTCTACTTCAGACGGCCATCTCGTCTACCAAACATCAGACCCGCTCAAGAGTGATTTGACATACTATATCGAAGAGTTGCCTCCCTTTTTGACAATTGAGACTGAGCGAAGTGATACACCTGACACTCAGCTTTGGTCTATTACCGGTCCGGTGAAAGCAGCATCTGGGAAGAACCCTGGCATTCTCAACGAGAAATTAGGAAAGCCAACGTCCTTTTCCCGTTGGTTCGCCGTAACACGAATATGGAGTCCTTGGCTAGCTCCTCGGCAAGGGAAAGACAAGTTTCAGCCAGACAAGGATGCGATCTTGACCGCATTCGAACGTGAGGATGGATCGCATCTAGTTGTTCTTGCAATTAGCGGTATCAGAGATGTATTGACAATTTTCCGCCATGACGGCGAAGGACGTATAGTGGTCAACTCACAGAACGACCGCGAATCAGAAGGCACTTTCGATCTCATAGCCGCTGTCGGTAAAACCTTGGAGAGCGCTGTGGCTGCTGCCATGTATCATGCACGAAAGCTCGTCATGAATTACGAAGCCTCGGAAGGACAACTCGATGCCGAGTATCAGGCATTGCTCGATGGTTTCAAGCCGCAGTGGCTTGAGAATTGGTGTAAGTACAGTCTCTAGGAGTTGCACGTATTCGTATTGACATTATCCTGTAGACGATGGTCTGTCGTACTGTACCTGGAATGGACTTGGCCAGAACCTCACTGAAGAGAAAATATTCAACGCTCTCGACTCACTGGCGAAGAACAACATCAACATCAGCAATCTAATCATTGACGACAACTGGCAATCTCTGGTACGTATGCTACCGTGACTCGAGGTTTTCGCTCATACAATGCAGACTAACGGTGAGACTCAGTTTGACAGCGGTTGGGTTGAGTTCGAAGCAAACAAGGCCGGGTTTCCGCGCGGACTCAAGGCTACCGTTAGTGACATCCGAAACAAGCACAAGCATATCAGGCATATAGCCGTCTGGCATGCCATTCAAGGCTATTGGGGCGGCATAGCACCCGATGGCAAAATCGCCAAAGAGTACGAAACTGTGCGAGTGCAGACCAAGGATGGTGTTTCGGGTGGAGAAGTAACAATGGTGGCCGAAGAAGATGTCGGCCGCTTCTACAAAGACTTCTACGAATTTCTGAGCTCCGTCGGCATCGACTCAGTCAAGACGGACAGCCAATTTTTCCTCGATGAGATCAAGAATGCCGATGATCGTCGGCACCTTATCCAGGCGTATCAGGATGCCTGGAACATCAACCAACTGCGATACTTCTCCGCCAAAGCCATATCTTGCATGTCACAAACACCACAGATCATCTTCCATTCCCAACTGCCCTCCAACAAGCCGAAGGTGCTGTTGCGCAATTCTGATGACTTCTTCCCAGACGTTCCCGCCTCACATCCCTGGCATATCTTTTGCAACGCTCACAACTCGATTCTGACTCAGCATCTCAACATTCTCCCAGATTGGGACATGTTCCAAACTTCCCACGATTATGCTGCGTTTCATGCCGCTGGTCGTTGCGTGTCTGGAGGTCCCATCTATATTACGGATGTACCCGGTCAGCACGACGTCAACCTGATTGGTCAAATGACGGGCAACACACCGCGAGGCGACACAGTCATTCTTCGTCCTCACATTGTGGGCAAAACAACAACCGCATACAATTCTTTCGACGATGCCGTGCTCTTGAAGGTCACGACATATGTCGGTATGGCTCATAGTGGAATTAGCATACTGGGTGTGTTCAATTGTCTACAACGACCCCTCGCTGAATTGATCGGACTCGACTCTTTCCCTGGTGCCGAAGACGGGACATATATTATCAGAAGCCACACCAGCGGTCAAGTGACCAAGCCCACGAGTGTTAAGAAAAGTGATGCTCTGGTGCATGTAGAACTCCCTGTGCGCGGCTGGGAAATTTTATCAGCCTATCCCTTGCAGTTCTTCAAACTCAAACGCGGTATCCCAGGAGCAGGCCCTGAAGATATCTCGGTCACGAACTTGGGCATCCTCGAGAAAATGACGGGCGCTGCAGCCATTGTTAACACCGATAGCTACATTGATCGCGCGACGGGAAGGTTGCGGATCTGGACCGCGCTGAAAGTCCTGGGCACCTACGGTAAGCCTGGGAGCACTACGATCTTGCGAGGAAGCAACACTAACGGTTCTATAGGTGTCTACATCTCTGATTTGAAGCAGCGATCCATCAAAGACGACTTTTTCGCCCTCATCTTCGGCAAGCCCATCGCGTTGCACTGCGTTAAAGTCAGTGATGCGAATGAGAACGTCCTTGAGATTGACCTAACTCGGGCGTGGCAAGAGACGGATCAGAAAGCTTCTTGGAGCAACGAAGTGAATGTCGAAGTTGTTATTCGGTGAACAATGTAACTGTACAACGAGGCAGGACTGGTTAGGAGAGGCAACGCTCGTGCTTTGTTCGTTGTCGTAAGTCTAAGACCCCTTTGAGTCATTGTGAAGCATGTCTTGTATTGTCTGACTGCGGGCAACGACAACGGCATGGATATTAGACACGCAACAAAGGATACCGATTTCTCTATATTGGCATCGTTTTGTCTGTGTCCAGCATAACCTCTCAAAGTCAATATTTCATACCTTTGATTCGTCTGAACACGAAACTATATCACACCGTTGTCATCACTTCACGAACAGCACAGCCGACGGTCTCCAAACACCCACCCAAGCATGGCGCACATGGAGACGACACCCCCAGAGTCAAGCCAACTCCCAACAGTCGATCCTCTTGTGTGTACCCCGATGAAGCCATTGAGTCTTGTCGTCGTACCCCTTCTGCTCTTATTTGCGTTATGCTGGTCATGCAGGTCTTGTTGCGCCAGACGTCAGCGCACGGTAAGTGCTGCGAAGTCTAACACTGGCGCACTTCGGCTCAATGCGCACGATGGATCTAAAGCATCGGTGAACGGAACAGGCCACGCGGGGAACTCAGAGTCTACAAATGCCACCGAACAAACTATAAGTGATCTTGAGGCCAAGCTCGTAGAGACACGAAAGTCTCTTGACGAAGCCAATCAGAACTTGCACCACGAGGAGGAGCGTACAGTCGCGGCAGTGGAAAAGCTTGGCATGGCTGAACTTGAATTGGCCAAGATAAAGAAAGAGCTTGAGATGAGAGACAGCATTCTCACCAAGGCAACAATCGGGCATCAGGACACACTCAGTGATCAAAGCAACAGCGCAGTTGAGCGTCTTGAGATGGATCTTGAAGCAGAGAAGCTCAAACGCGAAAGACTGCGGAGGGAGTGCGACGAACTTAGGGACAATCTGAAGCGAGTTATGAGACAACTTGATGACACGAAAGAGGCGTTCGAAGAACATCTCAAGACATGTGAAGGAAATGGAACGCAGACGCCTACAACCGCAGACCCAGAGACGCAGAAAGAATCAGAAGCAGACTTGTACCGGGACACTGAAGTCATTGCGCAACTCCAAGAACAACTAGCTGAGGCGAAGACTAGGCTTGAACAGTCGGTGCCGAAAATTGAGTTTGAAAACATGCAGATGGAGAGGGACCAAGCAATCCAGCAGGTAGAACGGGCAGATACATGGGCCACTGCTATGGACGCCGAGGTTCAGAAGCAGAGGGGACTTGCCGAGAAGCGCCTCCAGGAGGACAATGAGCGTGCCAAAGAGATGGACACGCTCAAATCGGCGAAGGCAGATCTTGCAACCAAGCTTAAAGACGTCGAAGTCGCCCTTCAGGCCTCGAACGAGCGAGTGCTAGAGCTTGAGAAGCTCTCGGGCGAACACGATGTTGAGGAGAAGCGACTTGGCGATCTGCAGGCCGAATACAAGAACCTTGAGACGGACCTGAAGGATGCGAAGGCGGCGTTGAAGAACCTCCAGACTAGGTTCGACGAGGACATCGCAAAGCGCGACCAGGAGAGAGAGACACTTGTTGCCGAAAACGAGGAACTGCGAAAGAAATGCAGAGCAGCGGATAATGCCAGGACTAATTTACAAGAGTGCGAGCAAGGCCGGAGACAGCAGTCCGAAGTGATCGAAGACCTGCAAAAAGAACTTGAGGAGAAAGACGAAGGATTGACAAAGACTGAGCGTGACCTGAAAGTCAGCGAATCAATAAGGAAAATGCAAGAACAGGATATCAAAATTCTGGAGGGGCAGTTAAAAGAGGTCCGCAAGCAAGCTGACGAAGAGCTTAAGGAAGTAAAACAGCAACTTGAAGAGCCGCAAGAGCTGACAAATATCGCCAACGAAACTATGACTGAGACTAGTGAGGAGAATGCTACGCTTGAAGAGCAGGTTGAAAAGCTTAAGGCTGAGCTTGAAGCTGCTGAGCTCAAGAACAACGAGCTTGAGCGCCTCAATTCAGAAGCCATACCGCAAACCAGCGACCACGAATCTCAGCTGCGGGAGGCGAAAACGGCGCTGCAAGAGAAGCTTAATCAGGAGCATGAACAGAGTATGAAGGTACAGAAGAAGCAATGGGACGCAGAAGCTGAGGCGAATTGCTCCAGGAGAATGGAGGAAGAGAGGATGAAGTGGGAGACTGAAGCTGAAAAGAAAACTACGAAAGAGATGGAGCAGATGCTGGATGAAGAGAAGGCTATGTATGAGAAGACTCTTGCAGAAGAGAGGATGAAGTGGGATAGTAAGTGCATGGAAAAGACGGAAGCGCTTCTTGCAGATCAAAAGCTCAAGATAGAGAAGGAGGCCAAAGCTGAGGCAGCGGAGAAGCTTGAGGTCGAGAAGAAGGAGTGGGTAGAACACGCGCAGGAGCAGACTACAAAGATCATGGATAACCTGCGGAACGACAAGAAGAAGTTTGGAGAGGAGAGGATGGAGTGGGAAAGGAAGAAGAAGGAAGAGGAAGCACTTCTGGCGCGACGGAAGGCAGAGATCGAAGAGCAGGCTCAATTGGTGAGTAAGCAGCTTGAGGCAGCGAAGAAGCTTGAGGACGCGGAGAAGAAAAGGGATGACAAGACTGAGGAGAAGAATGAGCAACTTGCACAGCAAAAAGCAGAGGACGCGAAGAACCTCGAAGACAAAGACCATGAATCGGAAGGACCACGCCGAGGTGAAAAGACCGATAATGACGGGAAAGCCTCTGACGCTCAAGTACCACCGCAAGAGCTCAAGCACCCGACTGCGGAGGCGAAATCTGAGCAAGACGGTATATCGGCAGTAGGTAAACCCCCCATATTGCGCCCGACTGAAGAACAGAGTACTGACCAAGAATCACAGGGCCCAGACGCCGTGATCGAAAGCCCAAATCCCAAAGACGCGGAAATTCAAACGGGAGACGATAATGTCCCCGACCCTGCGCGTGCCAGCGCGCCCAAGCCCACGCCGAATGAGGACCAGCAGCCCAAAGTCAAGCCTCAGACATGTAAAGCATGCGGCGAGGTCTACGACAAACCCAAGTTTCAGCATATGTTAGGAGATTGTAAAAGAGCCAAGGAGCGCAAGGCCAAAACCGCTCCTGAGCGGCGCAAAAGCACCCCAGCGGAACAGCAAGCCACACAGGGTCAACCAGGGCAAGTCTCGAAGGCCGGACTGAGTAGAAGTGTTTATGCGCCGCTGCCACAATCAAAGCCCCTTTCGCCGTCTGTGTGGTTTAATGGACGACCTCCTGAGGAAAGCGGTGCCGGTGTTGGACAGCCGCAATCGCCGGCTGGTGCGGGAACACAGGATAGAGGAGGTAAGTTGAGGGCTGAAGCGGAGGAGTTTGTGAGTCTTGGAGTACGGGAGAAGGGGAAAAATAAGCGGGATTAGGGATACTTGGGTTGGTATTGGGTGGCGAGATTGTGAGGCATTCGTCCCTGCTGGACATCCGTCTCTGCTGGATTTCAATGTTTTGTGTTTTAGGCGTTCGGTGTCCGCTGCCGTTTGTTTCAACGTTGTGCGACCTGTGATGTTGGTAGGAGACGTTGGTAACGGTTGTCTGCTCGTGCCGTTGTACATTCCCAATTCGCCTCCCTATTGCTATTGTATGGTCCCAATAGTTCCACAATTCAAGGCTTCTCTTGTTTTCGGCCTGATTGAGGGCGCGGACGTCCAAAGTGCCGTGTATTGTGCGGAGACCTGGTTTTCTGGAGCCTTCCCTGTACCGGTCAGTATTCTTCTGGATCAGCTCGCTGCGTGGAGATATATACGCGCATTTGAAGCTATATCAGCCACGAGGCTGCTGGAAGAGACTATGTAGATTCTGGAATTGGCGATAGCATGTCGAAAGTCAAGCTACTACGAAGGAGCTGGATTTTAGTATTGCACCGATGTTGGCGCATGGCCACCGAGGTCGGTGCATCACTCAAGCCCAGCTCCTTTGTAATGTCCACACCTAAGTCTAGGAAAATACCCTACAGGGGGAAATAAGCGATTTACGTCGACTTCGAGCGCGTTTTGCTCTTTACACACGTCCGCTCCTCTGTCTACCAGCAGCCTTACTACCGCATCGTTTTTGCTGAAAACTGCCCGGCACAGCACCGTCCTCCCAAAGTTATCTGTTGCCTTAACGTCTGCTCCTCTATCTACTAGCAGCTGCACTACTGCCTTATGCCCTTTATCAGCTGCCCAGTGCAGCACTGTTATCCCAGAGTTGTCCTTCGCGTTAATGTCTGCTCCTCTGTCTACTAGCAGCTGTACTACTGCCTCGTTTTCGCTCTTAGAGAAAGCAGCCGCGTGCAGTACTGTGAGCCCACTGTTGTCCTTTGCGTTAACGTCCGCTCCTCTGTCTACTAGCAGCTGCACTACCGCCTCGTTTTTTCTCTCAGAGAAAGCAGCCGCGTGCAGTACTGTGAACCCACTGGTATCCTTCGCGTTAACGTCCGCTCCTCTGTCTACCAGCAGCTGCACCACCGCCTCGTTCCCTTCCTTAGCTGCGAACTGCAGCACCGTTATCCCACAGTTGACCTTCGCGTTAACGTCTGCTCCTCTGTCTACCAGCAGCTGCACCACCGCCTCGTTTGAAACTACCGCCGAGTGTAGTACTGTGACCCCATCGTTGTCCTTCGCCTTAACGTCCGCTCCTCTATCTACCAGCAGCTGCACCACCGCCTGTCTCCCTGTCGAAGCGGCATAGTGCAACAGCGTCCGTCCGCTAGCATCTTTCTTGTCCACGCGCTTGTGGTATCTGGGCCTCCAGCTCTTCTTTGCTAGTACCGCTTCTACCCATGGTATGATCTCCAAATTACACGCCATCTCCAGCGATGGTGGACACCTAACCTCAAATCCTCTCACCTCCTTCATGTAGGTCTCCCACCAGTGTATGCGCACAGAAGACTCCGTTTGCAAAAAGAGTCCATAAGGGTCAAAGAGCTTTGCTGCGAGTGCAGAACAGCTCTTCGCATGCTCAGGCCAGTGGAGCGTTGCATATCGCAGCAGCGGAGACTCTCGAGGATCAAGCTCGGCTTTCAGGTCAATGGTTCGATACTGCAAGTCGCTCTGTGCGATGCAGTCAAGGCACTTTCGCGCTAGCTCGAAGTGTGCGCCTTCTGTGTCGAGTCGAAACGCCTCTAGCACCGCATCGCTGTCGCGCTCTTTGCGCAGCAGGTAGTCCCGAGCTGACTGATGAACAAGACTGACCTCTTGCTCTTGTACCTTTAGCAGAGGCCCGCAATGAGTAATCGCATCACGGGTCGCCTGCTCAACAGTTATCTTAGATGAAGTGACAATGACGCCTGCCGCCGCTGCTAGCTCTTGCAGCTGCAGGGGACGAACGGTCATAGTCACCCATCGCAAGATCGCCCGGCTCACCTCTCTCTGCTTGGCTTGGATCCGCTGCAGCATGCGGCCGTATATCGCTGGGAGGCCACTCGGCAGGTCTTCAAGCGCCTCCCAGATCTCACTGCACGTCTGCTTCTGCAGCAGCTCGTGCATCGCGAAGCCCACCCACAAGAACGTCCCATCCGCACGTGCTAGTAGAGCTGTCTGCACAGATGCTCGAAAGTCATCGTTGAACCCTTCGATCCTGGACAGCTCGGTGACTCGGGCAAACACGAACAGCTCAATGTCGCGGACCACCTTCTCGTCGTTGTCAGGGTCTAGTCTTACCCTCGGGCAGCTATGCAGGCCAGGCATGTCTCGGCTGACTATCGCTAGCTTGAACGCACCCTTTGTTGATGACGGAGCTCCTGCAGCAGGCAGACTGACAAGCCTTGCTAACAGCACTCTCAGCGTGCCTTCCTCGCACTCGTCAAGCCCGTCAAGTACGCAGAACATGGTCCCCAGCTCAGCATCTGCAACTAGCCTGCTGAAGATGATCCACAGCGTCTCTAGAGACGACAGCGTTTGCTCTGTCCTTTTGGTTGTCGCAAAGTACGGCAGCGCGTACTTGACCAGCTGCGGGCGCTTGGCGATGATCTGGTGCACTAGTCCGCGTAGCACAGCTTCGGCCGTGTTGCGCTTTTCGTCCTGGGCGCTGCAGAAGAAGAAGGCTAGCTCTGCGTTGTCGGCGCGCGTTATGTGCTTCTCCAGCTCCTCCGTCAGGAAGACGGACATCATTGTCTTGCCCTTGCCCGGGCCGCCCGAGATCCACAGCAGGCGCGTGGTGCCATCGCCGTTGCCATCGCCGTTGCCATCGCCATCGCCGTTGCCGTTCAGCCAGGCACGGTAGCTCTCATTGTGCGTAATCCACTCGCAGGTGCCCGCCACTCTCGTGCCTTTCGTGCTGATCACGCACTCGCGGTCGACGTGGGGATCGGTGAGGAAGAGGGCGTTGCGACATGCGATGGCCGCTTCTTCGGTCGAATCTGCCAAATGGCTGTGTTAGCAATTGGCACGAGAACGGAAGCAGTTCGGTGCACTTTACTAAATTTGATTTCGTTCCCGGCATAGTTTACGATTCCAAGGTTGACGCCGGCGAAGCTCTGGGCCCCGTTGGTTGTGGACGTGCCAAGGATGGAAAGGGAGTGGGGTAGAGAGTCGCTAGCCATCAGACAACAGCACAGTCACTGCGCTGATGGAACGTCTGCAGGATGACTGTTCTCAAGCCGTACATGTATCTGTGGTCCTGCCTCACAACGTAGAGCTCAGCCGAGTACCCATGGGTTCTCATCAGGCTGATCGAAAGCGCAGCACCAACATGTGCGTGATGATTGGCTGCAACCCCTCAGCAACCATCCAGCTGCGCCTCAGCTGAAGCTGTAGCCTTCAGTCGCGATATATCTCATGACCCCCTTGTTCCATCAACTGTGATTGCTGCCTTTCCCTTGGACACTACTCAGAAACACTTATCCAGTGCTCCAAGTCTTTCTCTCGTTACAATGGATCCTCTCACCATCACTGCCTCCGTTGTAGGCATTACTACGGCGGCCCTTCAGAGCGTTCAATTCCTCGTTCAGACCATCGACAAGATTAAAGAGGCTCCCGACACTATCAAAGGTGTCAGCACCGATCTCCGCGTAATCCAGCCTGTATTGCAAAGTTTAATCAGAATCGTGCAAGACAGTCCTTCCGAAATTGTGCTTAGCGAGCAGATCAAACATGCCGTTGAAAACTGCGAAAGAGCATGTGGAACATTCCATTCGCAAGTCAAACACTGGAGGGAACATTCTACGGAGGACAAGATGTTCTGGATTGACAGATGGAAAGTTGGACTGTTTGGGCTCGAACGGATCAAGACATTCAGAGGGCAGCTGAGTGACTGCAAAGGTACCCTCAGCGTCGCTCTATCCACAGCCATAATGTACCTATCCCCGATTTTATTGTTTTTTATTGTTTTTTTCTTGCAAGTCTATGGGGCAGTCTCTAATATATTCCAGCATTACGACATCCCGTCAAGAGCATTTGATGCAAGAGATGAAGGACATGATGCTCCGACAGAATGAAGCTGTGATTCAGCAGATGATTGCCCAAGCAGACATTGAGACAAGGGAGATAGAGCTCAGCATGCAGCAACTCCCTGCAGGTAGTGACAATGACTCGAGGGCTACATCGCCGCAACTCAGAGGATCTGATCAAAGCAGAAGGGAGCTTCTCCATGAGTTTGAAAACCAGCAGGCCGCTAATCAAACCTTTATAAAAATGTGCGAGGAAGCCCTCTCCCAAACCGTCTATCAGCGGACTGGGCAGAAAATCAAAGGTGTCAGAGCGACAAACAATAGCTCGGCTCTCACCGGGTTCATCAACACCTCTGGAGAAGAGTCAAGGATCGATCAGGACATCTCGGACATCAATGCTGACAACTACAGCATTGCAGTCGCCGGAGTCGTGAAGAATCTGGATTTCAAGGACTTGCGTCCCGGCGGCCACGATAGAGGTACTCTTAAAAATATAATATCTTAGTAATAATCTAATAGACTACAAGATTGCGTAATTCTAGCCTCGAAACACAGAACTTTTCTGTGCACCGGGTTTTCCTGGAGGCAAGCGGGGGATGTTAGTTATGTGGTGAATGTACCTCGTCAATTCCTTCTCTCCAAATCTGACATCATTCCGAGTCGTCCTCAATTCCCTCGGCATCGTTCCGAACCCACCAAACCTCACCTCCACCCCCACTCTACACCTCGAACACCACACTCACTTGCCCTCTAATACCCTCAGTACAGCCTGTACATGCCCATCCGCTTCCCCTCTCTCACCACCCTCCGCCACCTCACGCCCACCCATCTCACGACCCGCTACCACTGGCGCATCATGGCCGCCGCTCCACCCCCCAAACGCCCGATCAAAATCCTCATGCTGCACGGCTACACGCAATCCGGGCCCCTATTCCAAGCCAAAACCGGCGCGCTGCGGAAAACACTGCAAAAAGCGTTCCCCGCGGGCTGCGAACTCGTGTACCCGACTGCGCCGCTGCGCCTTACGCCTGCGGACGAGAGCTTCCTCGCCGGGAACGGGACGAGCGGGGACGCCAACAAGGGCGGCGAGGCGGACAAGGCGGAGATAGACGCGTGGGCGTGGTGGCGGAGGAAAGGGGATGGGGAGCCGTATACATACGAGGGGATTGAGCAGGGCTTTGGGCGTATTGCGGAGGTGTTGAAGACCCAGGGGCCGTTTGATGGCGTCGTGGGGTTCTCGCAGGGCGGAGCGTGTGCGGCTATGGTGGCGTCGCTGCTCGAGCCGGGGCGCAGGGAGGCGTTTGAAGCACAGTATCCCGAGGGGGGGATGAGGTTTCCCGAGAGCTTTGAGGCGGACACGGGATATGTGGAGGGGACGATACATGCGCCGTTGAAGTTCGCCGTGAGCTACTCTGGCTTTGCGGCGCTGGGGAAGAATCCGTATCATGCGTTTTACGAGCCCAAGATTAAGACGCCCGTGTTGCACTTCTTGGGTACGCAGGATGTAGTCGTGGAAGAGGCGCGGAGTTTGGCGCTGGTGGAGGCTTGTGAGCATAGGGACGACAAATATGTCGTTTACCATCCCGGAGGGCACTTCCTACCAAGCACGCAAAAGGCCAGCGTCAACGCGTTGATTGGGTTCATAAAGGAAGTGCTACATGGAGAGGAGGATGGCAAGAAAGAGGAGGAGAATGTCGAAGATATGCAAGTGCCATTCTGACAATTAAGGAGCTCGTTGTGATGCATTTCGACAGCGAGGAATTTGTGTATGACACGCATAGAATAGACATTAGACTTGGCATCTGTTCATTCGGATGTCTATAGTACAGGCGCAGCGTATGCGCGGAGCCAAGTATAGAAGGCTTCCAGTATCTAGACTAATCATGACCGTCTTCATGCACCGCATTGCTTCAATATCTCATTTGGCCTTGCCCTTAGCCGCTTTGGTCTTGTCGACCTTCGTCGGCTGGATACGTGCCATCATCTCCTCCTTGGTGATGAGGTGATCGATACGCTCGAGCAAGCCGAGCAAGCTCTTCATGTTTCCGCTCCATTCGTTCAGCACGTCATCCGCATCCCTCGGCTTCGAGAACGTGACGATGCGCGCGGGCCGATCGATCTTGGCGTAGATCGTCTTTGCAGTCACCAGCTCGCTGATGTTCTTCTCCGTCTCGTCCTCCGTCAGATCCAGCAGCTCAGTCAACCGCGGGATCTGGATGCGTGTGTAATACTTGGCGACAACGCGGACGTTGTGCTCAATGACACGTTTCCGCAGATCCTGCCACCTCTTGTGTGCCTTCTCGTCGTCTGAGTCGTCCTTCTCGGCGTCGAAAACATCGGTTTCGGTCAGGTGTGGGCCGAACTGCTTGGCAACCATAGGCCATCGCATCAGCTCTGGTATGGTGAACAGCTTGACTAATTGTGCGTCTTGCGGGATCTGGGTGTTGCGTGAATCACGCTGAATGCGGTGAATGAGATCGGACTGCTCATTGTCGTAAGGTGCGAGGATGATGAAGTAGATAACGCGTTGGAGGATCTGTGCAAGTCAGTGGTGGACCATCAGTCCTCGTATCTCTGACGTACCGCTCGAAGCTTCTCGGGGTCTTCTTCGACAGCCTCGGTATCCAGCACTTGCCGGTAATGCTTGCAGACGTCGAGGTACTTGTCGTCGTGCTTGGCAAGTGTGATCTGCTGCTCGTAGTACTTGAGCTTCAGATCCGTCACATCATCCTCTGGCTCGATGGGCGGGTCGTCGACGCTTCGGTTCTTCTCCTTCTCTTCTCGCTCCTTCCTGTCCTTCTCGAGCTGCTCGGGAGTCTTCTTAGGTCTCCGCGCAAAGTATTTTGTGCCGATCTTCCTGCTTAAAATGCCAGCCTGTACCCACTCGCCCTTCTCTATGCACAACGACACCTGCTGTAGGATGAACTCGGTCTTCTCTCGTCGGGTCATGGAGCCGAAAGTCTCCACTTGTAGTTCGCACAGGATGTCGGTCGCCGCGTTAATGTCGCCTTGCTCCTTCTTGATGTTGGACAATATCCGTGTGATGCGCGCCCGCTCAACTTCGACGAAGATCTATGCTTGTCAGTATCCTGCTGTATCCATGTACTTCGGTATCGTACCTTGCCCTCTGTCACTGTCCGCAGGGTTTCGATGACCGACAGCTTAGTCTCCAGATTTGGGGTATCGTCTAGAAAGGACATGACGGTCTGAACCATCTTGGTGGTGGCCTGCTTGAGCTGTCCATGCTTCTTAGAGAGCAGCAGGACCTGCTCATTCATCAAGTTCCAGTCATTTGCGCGCTTGGCTATTGTGACGATCGCAACGATGATGCGCGAAGTCGATGCGAGATCTGAAGCCTACTGAGAATAAGCATGGGGGCATGTGTCGGGAAGTGGGAGCTTTTGTACCTGGCGGGTCTTCTTCTCCAATGTAAGCAGTTGGTCAATGCCAGCTTGCGGGTCGCCCTGTGGGTGACATATTAGCTTCGAGCTAGATTGCAACGGTATTGCACATACTGCGCCCAGCTTCTCGGCCTCTGGAATTGCAGCATCCGTCTCCTTCGAGAAGTCCTTGTCCGCCTTGAGTACCTCTCCGCTGGACATGGTGGCGGGGTTTCGACGTGTGGGCTGGGGTAGTATTCGGTGTTGATTCCGGTTTGAGATGCGGAGGTGAGAGATCTAATGCTACTTGACGGGGAAGAGGTGGGGTATGGCGCGTTGTGATTGTTTGATCGTGTGTTGCGGCTCATCAGTGATGTCGAGAGATCCACGCCTACCGCCCCGCGGCGAAACGATTTCCCGAAGAGCCTCATCCTTGCAGGCGCGCCTCTGCACGTTTCACCAGGTAACCTTGACAAGGACTTCACCTTATTCGATGTGGCGAACGAGAGATAAATAATATGGTTTGGTCATGGAGGTTGTAACGGTATGAATGTGATGCCGGCGAAGGGGAGGATACTCTTGCTCACGACAGTTTGCGCTGACGCATGCGAGGGCATAGCTATAGGTGCTATGGAAGAGCAATCACCTAATCTGGCTGCGTCTGAGAGCTTGGAGTGCGTGATACTTTCGCTTCCATTGTGTGGCTGATGTTGTTATGAGCGTTGTTGTTGGGTGAGCAATGCCAACATCTGTAGTATGGAAATCATCCAATACAATGCAAAAGAAATGTACGCCCGCATTGCTACGGGATTCTGCGAACGCTTGTACAGACTCCAATGCGACGGGTACAATGACAAGTATTGACAGCAATAAACCAAGCATCAACGCATGCGGTACTCAAAACCAGCGTCTACCCTCAAGTTTCTGCCACCATCTGCCCTTCTCACCTTCCTCTCTTGGCCCGGTGAATTCGAGAACCTGGTCATCCCTCCCAACCCGAACATCCAGGTCGAATATGTCACTGGCAGGTCGCTGGCTGTCGCGGGAACCCAGACAGAAACTGCCTCTCACCCGGACACCGCCAGGCCTGTTCTTCGCGACAGGGCTCAGATACGGTCCAACGTCTCTCGCAACCCGATATGCCAACGCGCTGGGCGATAAGTGCGTCTTGAGCGCGACAGCCCACCGGTTGAAGTCCTGCGGTGGCGCCAAACGATTGCTAAAGTTCGGAAAGTGACCTGGGTCGACTGGGAACTCGTGACTTACTCTCCGTGGGGGTGTGATGACCACGAGCGCTGTGCTAGAGGGTGAGCGGCTGTCGATCCAGTATTTGATGATCTCAGAGTCGCGATATGCGCCTTCGAACCATGTGAGGAGCCAGAAGGACATGACGACTTGTTTGAGGTTGTCAAATTGGCGAAGGCTATTGAGGAGGATATCTGTGATAGGTGTGGCGTTGGACAAGATTGGACAACCGTTGTAGCCGCAGAGCTTGATTTCCTCCACGGTGTTGGCGTGATGTAGAGCCATCGTTTGAAGGAGGGGCGCTTGTATAGGTTCCCAGCCGAAGTCGGGCTCATACTGAAAGCCATCCGGCAGGTGGAAGCCACGTCTGTAGGCTTCCATGATGCCAGGGATATCCTCATCTTCGAGGTTGTCGTCTTCCCAGAACTGACCTGGGACGAGGGCTTTGAGCTGGACGCCTTGTGCACCCCAAGTGTTTCCTATCGGATAAGAGACCCCGATCATGACGATCTTCTTCAACGGACAGTGGTGCAGTGCTCGGACGATCTCACGCTTTTCATCCCGTGGTAAGCCGCCCTCCATCTTTATTTGCTCGATGCGTCTCATATGGGGCGCGAATTGTGTGATGAACTTCCTTCGGCGGATACACTCGCGAATATCTTCACCCGAGTGGCTCCTGTCCGTGAGTGCTTCCCCCGGCCCTGCATATTGTGCGTCGACGCGGAGGTCGGTCAGCATAACAGCCAGATGGGCCACCATCTTCAACGCGCGGCTCCGTACATCAACCGACGGCGCAGCATGGCTGTAGAACTTGTCAATTGGCCAGGCTAAACATTGAATTTTGTGATGAAACTCCAAGAAGTCCAGGAAGCTGTCTTCTAAGAGGAAAATCTGTTCCGGAAGTTTCGTTTGCGGCAACACTGCGTTGCGAACCTGAAATGCCCTGAGGTTAGGAAATCTTAGCGCAGACAGACGATCCAGAGCCTGTGAAGAGTTGTCGTAGGGATCGTCGTTTCTTCGACGCCAAAGGATCCAGTCCAAGTTCAGACTAGTCAATGTGGCGACCGAAGCCTCCAGCATCCACCGTCCTGGACAAATCGACGCCGATGATGGCAATTCGATGTGGATGTTGTATTTGTTTGCCTCGACATAGTCCGCAACTTCAGGAAGCTCTGCCCATATGGCATTGTCAAAAGACTTGGCATTGTTGGACGGCTCTATGCCTGGATGGCGACGAACGAGGCGATTCGATTCCTGGTCTAAAGTCTGAACAGTGGTTGCTGAAAACCCACCGGCACCATCATGCAATCGAAGGCCCACTCCCTCGCGCGACGGCTGGAACTCCTGGTATTGCATCTCTCTGTTTGAAGCGGCATCCAGCCTACGGATGCGCAGTGATTCTAGACCGGACTGTGCACCCATGCACATGACTTGCTTGACACTCAGCGACAAGCTGCAGCTCTCCAGCCACAACCTACGCAGTGACACGCGCCGTGGTCGGTTTTGGTTCAAGAAGCCTGCGACCAGCAGACTCGCCAGTCGCTTGTGCCCGTATACGATGCGCAGGGTCTGCACATTGACCATGTTATAGAGTGCCAGGTTCAGAAGGACATATAAGCGTAGGTCCTGAGAGAGGTCATCGGCGTTGAAATGCATGCGTGGAAGCTCGTCGAAGATATTCGGAGTAGGCAAATGACATCGATGGGTAAGGGCATGTACTTTGGAGGCCAATATAGGGTTCCTGGCGAGGTCAACTTGCTGCGCATAGTTCAATCCAACCACCAACTTACGTTGCTAACACGAACAACTTCCTTATGATAGGCGTGTCATCGTGCTCATCGCACCATTCTGACCCTCTGCCTCCTCCATTCAGGTGTATTGAGTCATCATGGTGCACCCTCCACTGATCGACCAGACAGACGTTCTGCCATAGTATGTCGGTGGCATGTCTGTTCAGTGTTTGCGAAACCAGGGCGGCGTTCTTCAGCGCAGGAGTGGGGAGGTAGGATACAATGAGCGCGAGTAGCTCCTCTGGAAGTGCTTCGAGCTGGTCACAGTCAGTCGCGTCTAGGCTCATGGAGATATCAACATGACGTAGCAGTGCTCGTGATGTACAGTTGGGTTAGGTGTGTAGCAAAGGACGACGTACGGACAACACGCGATGCTCAAAGCCAGGACCTAAAGCGGTAAACATGCTCCTTGAAGCCTCTGCCATAGTCGTTGGACGGGCGCATTAGACAGTGCAGAATGGGTCACGCGAGGCTCGAGAACGTGAATGGCGGAGTCTCATTTGCGATCTACAAGGTGGCCGTGGAACTGCAACGCCATCACACGACGACACGTGAAGCTGGGCCCGCTTTTCCTGGGGCCTTTCCCCACCAACACCCCTGCAGCCGGGCTCGACTCTCCGATCCCAGTCAGCCCTACCGTTTGCACAAGCCCATGACGGTAACGCGCCAGGCATCGTTGCCATATGTCTCTGTCTCATTCACATTTCGCTCGCGTTCTCCTTGGGCACCTGCTCGTCCTGTATCCTTCGGCCCCTTAGCATCCGGAACATGCCTACGCTCGGCTGCACGTCCTTGAAACCGAACAGCGGATAAAGCTTCTGTGCCTGCGGGTCGGCCACCAAGCTCACGTACGCGTTTGGCGCGTGCTTGTCGACGTAGTCCACCAGTGCCTGCATGATACGCTTGCCTATCCCTTTGCGTTGGTGCTCAGGATGCACTGCAACATCGCAGACCTGCAAAAATAGACTGCAATCGCCCAGCAGACGACCCATCGCAATGGCTGTCTGCTCCGGCGCAGGGGTCGCTGCGTCTGTCATGTGTCGTCGTTCGTAAGCCAGGAAGCAAACAAAAGAATTGACGAGAGCCCTTGGGACAGATTCCATGGGAGGCGGCGTTAAGCCGGCAAGCTGCCGCAGGTCATAATAGCCCTGAGGAGAAGGCAGGGCCTTGATGATAACGTATTGTGCGTCAGCCATGGTACTGGCATGTACTTGCACGGGTGTTCGATGATCTGAAGAGATGGCTGCCCGAATTAAGCTTTATAAGTGGCTTGTTACTGTGAAGCTCGAGTATTGTGTGTGAGTCAGCGCCCGGAGAAGAACGGAGTAATCATTTACTCCGACGCCCATAACGATCCGACCTTTTGGAGAGAGGGATTTGTCGCGTCTCTGCGTCTCCGCAGGAACTTCAACTCTGCTAAGTAGGCTTTCCGCGCGCGTACTCGTGGCGAACAGACTCGACGAGACATTGAAGATCCCCTGGTTGGCGCCTTTCTTGTGCAACTATTTCATAACGTCGAACGCACATCTTCGATGAAACTTCAAAGTGTAGCGTTGAGATACGGCGGTGGTGTTTTTTTGGCTTGGAGAGAGGTACAGTGTTCTCATATATCAAGTGCTACTTTACTGTTACACGATCGCGAATCGAGTGGTCACGCGAACATATACATGACAGGTCGCGCTGACCACCAACAACATCAGCTGTTCCAAAATGGTCATGATTCATCGCGATGCCGTCGAGAGGCGATATCTGGACACTGGGAAGCCACCATGCAGCCACCCGCTCGCTCTTGCCAGATGCTCCTTCCCGCTTGAAATTTCCGCAAGGCTTCCGCATTGTCTCTCAACAAACACCACATCTCACATCTCACATCTCTCCTGTCCTTGTTCCACTCCATTGCGTCGCCCAATGTTCTAATCGCTCTCGCAACCTTGAGCCTCCTTAGTGCCCACTACATTCGCTGGACTACAATGGGTGAACAGGCAGGTCCTCCAAAACCACCTGCCGCTGTTGCCCATAGCGCTCGTAATCGTTCATACCCATTGCAACCACTGCAAAGCTTTTTACTCGCAGTAGCAACCGCTCCATATCGGCGAGCTTTCAAATTATACACTTGGCAACCGCTAAAAGATATTCGAGCTGCCAAAGGCGATCGCAGGTTACTGATACCTCTTGTGCGGGATTGGAAAGCGGACAAGTATACGGAACTACAGGCAGTCCAAGTCGCGGTGCGTCAGACACTTCCTGCTTTTATATTGCATGGCTTGATACTGATGAGATTGAATAGACTACCTTCTGTGGAGGGGCCGTCTTTTCCACACTTCCCTGGTCTCGCACTAGCAATGCGATCTGGGTTGCGGATGCCTTATGGTTTAGCTCCCTTATCTGCTCCATCTTTGCAATCATCACAAGTATCCAGACGAAGTCCATGCTAGACGATCTCCCATCTCGCGAACAGCTCACAGGCGCCCTTCCTGAAGTCGAGGTTCAACGCATGTGTCGAACAATACTAAGATACAAGAAGACGCCCGGAGTCAAACACTGGATCATGGTTTTCGTCTGGCAGTTTCCATCCATGACCATGGCATATGCGTGGTGCACTTTCATCACAGGTCTTACAGTTTACATCTGCACACCGTTCATTCAGAGACTACCATGGCAAGATCGTCACAAGGTAGGTCGCGCCAAGTTGTGCACTCTGCCTTTGGCTGACTAAAGGTTAGATCGCAATCGCGTACCTTTCATTCGGTCTTGTCGGGTTGATTACCTACATATCTGCAACAATCTTTCGTTTACGTTGGCGAGAGGGACTATGAACAGTCGTTCGCCAGCTCGCGCGCCAGCACTCTTGCCACTCCTCGAACCAGCTCACCCGCTCACATGGACGCCGGAATCAGTAAGGTGGAGGCCACAGTCCCCCCCTCTGAAGTTGAAAACCAGGCCGAGATGCAGAGAGACATCACGACTTCAACCATGGTGGAGTGTCCAGATCCGATACATACTGCACGAGCAAAGGCGCTGATCGGCTTCGAACATTCGAATCAGCCTCAAATGGGTTCCGAACACTCACGAGTAAGACCACATTTGTTGTTCTGATTGTGAGTGACACTGTAGCTTTGACTGGAAGCCGCCGCAGTCTTAAAAGTCGAGTATCTTCCACAAAAGCATCGAATTGAAACAGCGCCTTGTTTTGCAGACACCGAGACTCTTGCGATGAGTGCCGGTGTGATCTGCTCACAATGCTGGCACCAGTGGTCGAACTTCCCGCTACTGCTCCCCTTTCGAAGCAAAATCCGAAAGCTCGGCAAATCTTGACTACTACCACTCACACAACATGTACTGTAACAACTGTCCTTGCTTTGCACATATCTTCACCAATAACGGCGACTCCACGAGGACCCTTTTTCTCATGTCGCCGCAGATCAATCAACAGCCGGCCAGTCACAAGGGATAGGACCCCTGCCCACGTTCCCGCCACAACCGGTTCGCGTGTCGGCCCTAGCGTCTCACAGCCAACGAACGAGCCACTCCGGCTCGGCAGGCATATTACTGCCTTCCTATTGCCGACTGCATAATATGCACCTGCCAACGGCCCTGTCAATTTGTGGCATGTGGCTAATTGCAATATGCACAATCGGAGGAGTGGACGAATCGCGGTTGGCATGTGTTCACATGCGGCGATGTGCACAGGGGTCAAAGCAGATCATAGGATATCTAGAGTTCTTGCCATGAGGACGGAAGCGGTGCGCGTGGTGAAGGAAAGAAATAGGGACAATCTGTATAAGATCCTGGCGTGTCCGTCGAGTATGCTGTAGGTAGCATACCATCGGCCTCGACGTTCGTTCACTTCTTCGTTCTCTCTTTTGTTCGCTGTTCTCAACCATGACCTTCAAATCGCTCCTCGTCATTGCAACATGCATTGCATCACTGGCGAGATCCGCACCGACCATGCTACGAGCAAGACAGGCGCCTCCTGGTGTACCGGATTATGTTCTCAAGTATGGTAAGCGTTCAATCCTTGGTCTACTCGTGTCACAGCAGCACTCTCTGCGAGTGTGTAATAGGCGATGTTGCTCCATAATCACAGCACTCTAGCCATCTACCATCGATACTCTAGAGCCATGTAAAATTTGTTACTTATGCCGCACAGCACCCGTCGTCTACCTCCACTCCGACGAAACCTACTTTCCCACAGACCTCAAGGCTTTCCTCGACAACACCACTCCGCGCGTAAACTACAATGAAGTCCCCGGCCCTTCAAAGCCCCTCACCCAAGACAACGTCAACCAAATGGGCAATGACGTGTATCTCACTTCCAACGACGATGTGACCAAGAACCCTGAATGGATCAAAGGCAGCAAACCCGACGCAAATGGCAAGACCAATAACGCCATCACCGCCGCCGTCATCGTGAATGACAAGGGCAACGGCAACGTCGACGCATTCTACATGTACGTACCATCACTATCCCAACTACACGTGAACCGATTCCTAACGTCGTCGCCTACTACAGGTATTTCTACGCCTACAACTACGGCGGCGAAGTCCTCGGCTGGAACAAGCTAAACTTCGGCAACCACGTCGGCGACTGGGAACACACCATGGTGCGCTTCCTCAACGGCGAGCCCCAGGCCATCTGGTACTCGCAACACGCCAACGGCCAAGCCTTCCAGTACGCCGCCGTCGAGAAAACCG
>TARA_R110002003_G_scaffold96_12_pt1 | contig 35032 bp, 45 predicted proteins | sample TARA_R110002003 | Tara Oceans TARA_R110002003 (sample SAMEA4396441) | marine metagenome | biome: Westerlies Biome; feature: [SRF] surface water layer (ENVO:00010504); material: water (ENVO:00002006), including particulate matter (ENVO:01000060) such as... | depth 5 m | reverse complement strand
CTTTTCGATGCATCGAAAAGTATACCCTGGTTCAAATTTGCCAATTGCTAACTTAGACATATCTGTGAGACAGAAGCTGACCGCAATCGCATACTGAATCGATTTTGTTTTGCTCCGAACCTCTCGTGCGATCGCCATTGGTGAAATATCCCTCCATTCTCCACTCTTGAGTTGCTGGTACTGCAACTGTTCATGATCATCAGGTGTTGCGTCACGCTGTCGAAGTGGTATCGTAAGCACGATCTCTGCGAGCACGAGTCCAAGGGTTCGGAGACGCAGATCAGACTTGCCGCATTTGTCTACCGAGCATGGCTTTGCCGATAGTACTTGCATGTACTTCCTTGGCTGCGGTCCCACCTCTATTCGAAGTCCATGAGAGCACATGTTCTTTATCCAATCTGTGTCCCAAAACAGAAGAGCGGTGTTCAACAATCCGTGAATTAGACTTGCTCGATTTGGCTTCCAGGCCAAGTCCAAGAAGAGGTCCGGCTTTTCTCTGAACAATATCCCTAAAGGACGTGTCCTTCTTGTGCCCTGATCTTGAGGATAGCATGACACACCTGGGAGGACGGAAGTCGATGTTTTACCAATCTGGCTAAGGACGGCTTGCTCGACTTGTCGACGACTGAGTGGGTGGTGGCTTCTTATCTGGTCCTGGCAGATGCTTATCCAGAAAATGCGCTCCTTAAGCGATCGCGAGCCTGAGAAGGATAGTTCGATGCTGACTTGGGCGAGCCTCCAGTTTTCGATGTCATTGAACTTTTCCGGTGATCTGAGACCGATTGCCCAATCGTGAGCTGCGGCAGTAGCAGGGCTCGCCACTGTACCTTTGTAGAGTGTTCGTCCGACTATGGAAAGACCATTCATAATCCGTTTTAGATCTTCGACTTCTGTGACAGTATCCTGGTCAAGCACTTTGAAATGCCCTGCTGTTTGTGATTCCATCTCGACCTGAAATAACTTCTCCAGACAATCAATCGACTTTTCCATCCCGGTCACCCAATCCTCAATGATGTTTCTCTGATAGAGAGCATACAAGGTTGACCGAAAGTACTTGCCTGGCCGTTTTAACAACTCCTCCCGAATCCTGGTCGGGACCACTTTACGACTACGCCAATTTCCCAACTCTGAGTCAGTAATCCCGTACGTCTGAAGCTCTGCATGCATCTTGATGCGAATTTGCTCAATATCCTCCACAATCCAGGCCCTGTCGTTGCTCTGAGAGATATTGAAGCCTTTGCATCTCTCTAATAACGCTTCTGTTCGTGCATCGCAGTTGCTGACCCGGATTTTGTAGCGCCGGAGCTGATCCACACATTCGAGATAATTCTGACGTGCTTTCATGATCGTGGGGATGGTAGCAAATATAAGGCTGAGAAGCGAAGTGGCTGTTCCAAGTGGTCCCAAAACTTCCGCCATGTTGAGCCAGTTGCAGCGAAAATGTATAAATTTACAACATGAAGGCGAAGAGTTGTTTCAATTGTGATTACAATCAAGAGGCTCAAGACTCACCAAATCATTCTCAAATCCCATGCTTTCACCGGAATCTCAAGCACTCTCACCGGAAAGTTGCCCTCTTTTCCATGCATGAGGCGGGCACCAATTGCAAAGGTTGCCAAGCAAAACAATGCAAGCCACCCGTGCAGCAATTGGGCGAGACGCCATACTTGCTCAATCATCACCTTGCTTCAGAGATAAGTATGGCTGGATTGCATGAGCTGACACGATAAGCAGCCAAGAGGCAGGCAAAAGAGGGCAGCAGTAACCACCTTTTGTAGCCAGACTATCTGTGATGTCAGATGATAGTATATTTGCATTTTCCGGGAGTAAGTATTGAAATTCCCTCCCACGCTGAAAGTATTCAAGCTCAATTCCGCATCGAAGTAACCCTCCACCACGCCATTCATCCTCAAGCAGTATGTCATCGAACGAAAGCACCAGCGACATGGAAGACGATACCTCGGAAGATTTCTTGTGGGAATGTCCCTTGGATATGAATGACGGCTCAATTCTCAACCTCTTTGGGGATATCTTGGCGCGTCTCGATGAAGGAACTGCTGATGCAGTTGGGTGGGCTTGCAGTGACATCGAGTTTGCTATGCAAATACACGATATTTCACTGAGCATGAGGCACTGGAAGAGTAGCATTCATTGGCTGGCAGCAGACTTACACGGTCTACAGCTCACTCAGATGGAAGAACAAAGTCAACATGAAGAACAGGCATCAGCTGCAAAAGCCAAGCCGCACGTACGGCAGAGCGAAGATATGGTCATAGACTGGCTTATTATCTTATTGAAGAGCCGGGAACACCCCCTTCCAACAACAATCTTATCTCATCTGGGCAGTATTAGTCGGAGTGTGGTTCGTGTCGAAGAGTCATGTGTCAGAAGGAAAGATGATGAGTACGTCTTTTTCACAAATATCGAGCACTCTCACAGCCACCTAACATAAATAAACATATTGCTTAGAAAATCCTACGTCAACGACCTCTTGGCCTCAGTAGAATGTCTCGAGGCCCAACTGACGCCCATGGAAGCGTTTGTCGAGGTACAGAAAAAAGAAATCGAGAGCCAACAAGCAGTGATAGTAGAGAGTGTGGTACAGAAAAGAAAAGCCGAGCGCCAACAAGTAGCGACAGGAGAGAGCGATGTCCTGTTGAGTGCGGCAATAAAAACTCTCGCGGTTTCGTCGACAGATACAAGTCTGGAAAAGCAAAACGAGCAGGGAAGCCTGATTCCAAGTCATGTGGCATCGAAGGACTCCTTCGCAACACATGTGAAGGATGAAAACAAAGGCATAGTTGCGCGTAAGTACACCAGCCCGAAAAAAGCGACAAGATACGACGAACGCGCCTCCGGAACGCCTAAACCAGCGATCCAAGGCGAAAGGCGTTTCGTGTGGATGAAGAATGCCACAGAGAAGCAGAAAGAGTTGCAACAAGGGATAACACCAAGCAACCCGCTGCTCATTGCGCCACAACCTGCCTACGCGAAGATACACCGAAATTATTTGGATATTGAAACACTGCACTATTACGGTATTCCATACGAGTATGATGCTGTAAGTCTTCATCCTCCCTTTCACATATGTCACTAATATTGATTCTTTACAGGATCCCAGCTACGTTATTGTCCTGCGCGAGATGAGTCAACGTGAGACCGATGTCCTCTTCGAACATACCCGCAGCCTACGGTCAGCCGTTCAGGTACAAAAGGAGGAGAGCACCGCCCAGCCGGAGCCTTCCTTGACACCTCAATGGATCTGGAGTGACCCTCATCAAATGTACTACTACGCTACTTATGACAGTCATGGTAAGTCACCAACTCTAGTAAGCCAGTCTCTTGAGAATGACTAAAAGGATCAGGTAACCCGCTGTACCATTGGCACAACCAGCCAGGACGTGATGCAACTTCACCGAGAGCAGACAGGTCTGACTCTGGGACATACATGGAACCCCCGAAAGGTCGACTGAGATACGATTCAGCTCAAAACTATGATCCAGAACGATTAGTCGAAAACACGTCCAGCAAGCCCCACGAGAGATCGGATTCTCATCATTCTTACAACATGGTGCCAAATGCTACTGGCTACCTGCCGCCATCTGCGCAACACGGTCAACGTTATACGCCAGCCTATCAGCAAGGCCCAGGGTACCAGTATCCCCAATCCTACCAGTCCAGCCCGCAACAATACTACGATCAACAACTTCGTGCGCCACAATCCATCAGTCCTTATAATGCCTCTTACGATCCATATCCATCGTACGCGCAGCGACCGACGCAGCAAACTGAGGAAGAACCTACGGAAGAAACATCGGAAACACCCCAGAAAAGAACAGACTCGCACCAAAACCGGGGGAAGTAGAATAAAAAGGCGGCAAACATAATTGACTACAGTTTCGTTCAGTTGCATGTGTAGCCGACAATAATCTTCCAGCATATTTGTGCAATCGTGTGGACATGACGTCTTGATCACATCGGCGCATGAACAGATCACCCACCAGAACAACCAAAGCATTCAAGCAACCTGCCCTAACAGCAGAGTCAACAGGCCCAGCATTGTGCAAACGCTCGGACTGCATCTCGTGGCTTATCCTCATGTGACCCACTAAGTTAGCTGACGAAAAGCAAAAAGAGTGTGCAATGTACGCACTAGCAACGACTCGAACGCGGGTTCCCTCTTGCCACGCATGGACAAACAAAAGGAAAGTATCCACCCGCCGAAACGGGCAGAATTTGTGACTCTAACGCCCTGCAAGAGGACATCAGATCGTTCGTTCCCGAAGGAAGACTGGTGTCTGTGCTTTGTGGTTGTAGCTACTTTCCTGGACGTGTTGTGAAATGGAATGATATATATACCCGCAGCATGAACGAAGAGAGATTTGAGATATAGAGTGCGACTATGCCTGTGTAAAGCGTGAAAGACGTGAGAATGTGGCGTGTGTGTATGTCGTTGTTGCTGCCTGGAGTTTGACGAGATGCTGCCGATTGGCTGAAACCGCTTCTAGAATGTGACAAGACGTGTATACATGGTAGAGATATCATTGAGAATGTTGTTTAACTCCAGATTGGTTTGAACGAATCGCAAGTAAGGATATCGACAGTACAGCGACGCCTAAATACCAGATTTCGCAGGTGGAAAGCCATGAGCCAGATCGCGCAAGACGCGTAATAATGATGGATGGTAAACACAACGGAGAATCATTTCCCTGTCCACCCCTTCCCACGCGTCAGCCCATAGCCTTGACAGTACATGATCATCTTACCTTCTCCTTCAGCTTTTCAAAATATGCCTTATCGCGATTCCCTCTTTCTACGTTGCCATCCTTCGAGTTTGGCGTCGACAAGATGCTGCCTCGTCTCTTTTGAAACTGCGAGGGAGGGACTTTCGATGCGTCCCAAGTATCGCTCATGCGGCGCTCGCCAGAGGTCGATGACTGTGATGCGCGTCTACTCCCGGCGTCGCTCCTCGGGCTCGTGGCTCCGGTAGTTGTGCTGGTGGAAGTCATGGTATTAAAGTGTGGCGTCAGCGTGGATATATTGATCAGGAGCGTCCACGATCTTGGTCTACAACAACGAACAAGAAAGAAAATGTAGCGTGCTCTGAAGAGAGAAGCAAGAAGGGATGAAGCGCAATCTAGCGCGCGCGTCTAAGAACCCAAATGTTTTGAACGCTAAGTTACCCGTCTCAAATATGTGTCGTCGAGGCTGGGCGTATCACCACTCTGGCGATCTCTGCCACAAGACACGCCCGCCGAGCCATCACATCGGACCTCCGAGGAGGCGCGTGAGCCCGCCACTGTGGTTGAGAGTGGTTGCGTGCCGGTCTCAACCTTCAAATACCGAAAGCAAAAACACGTTGGGATGCTCTGTTTGACGAAAGCGATATAGCATTACGTCAGGTGGTTTACTGCAAGCAAGGTGAGGGGTTGCAGAGTGTGAGCTGGTTGGCTAGGTAGGTTGGTCGTCTCCATCGCATCGGTAACCCAGCTGAAGCCAAGCCCGAGTGTTCCAGTCTCGACTTTATCATGGTTGCATGTTTTGGTGTATTCAGTAGTACCAAGAACGAGTGCTGGGCGAGCGATGTCTGATTCGGCGGGGTTAATCGTAGTATGGGCGACGATCAATTCGGAACGTTTCAACCTTCACTACGATACATTGGATCGACCGCCAATTTATGAACATGCTTTCACCACATTGCGTTAGTTGGATTTCCAGTCGATAACCCAGTCGGCTGAAGAGCACCCACTTCTGCTGCATGCTATGGGAAGGCGCGCACTTGCGCAAATTGAGCGCGTTGTTTCTGTGACGCAAATCCAGTGTTGGGCATCATATGCAGCTCATGAGGCGCAGTGCTTGCAGCTCGAAGCTTGGTCATCGCTACAGTCCGTAGCGCTTTGAGTAAGGTCCGATTCAATGCAGCGGATGCAGGCGGGAGGGTTTGCGTTTCAGCTAAAGCTAAGCTGAGGTGACATCTGCCCAACGGCGTTAATGGGTCCAAAACCCATGATTGATATGAAACGAAGTATCGCGGGATGAAAATGTGAAGAGGTTCTTTTGACTGAGCTGTATGAGTATCTGACTCGGTGAAGTAGAGAATTTGTTGAACCGGCGACATGCCTCACTTCCACACGTTCTGGACAAAGGAAATCCACCACAAGCTCGGCAAGGCGCACCATCGCGCATCATTTTGTGCCAGATCGAGAACGCCGGGTATGCAAATAAATGTTCAGGTTTCCATCGGAAGTCGAGAATACGTGTCGAGTCCATGTGAAGCAAAAGAGGTGGCCGCGCAGGGCCAATTGGGAGTTTACACAAACAAGAAATGTCCCGAGTTGGCGAAGCCCAGAAAAACGCCGTAAAAATGCACCTCCCCATCCTACCCCGCCAGATTGCCATTCGTGGATCATAAATCGTCGTCGAGTTCGATTGCGTCGGGGTTTGCAGCTGGTTGTTCTGTGGGCTTGATGTTGCCGCCCAGTGGACCCGAGCTAGCGGCGACGAAGCCCGCAGGCGCGCGAGCCTCGCGTTCAAGAGCAGCCATTGCGTCTTCCCCGTTCGCGTCGTCTTCAGCGTGGTCGCCATTGCTGTTTTGTAGGCCTCGCGCGACAGCTTGGGATGCGATAAAGTTGACGTCGGTACTGGAATATGTTAGCATTGCTTGTACATGAGGTAGCGTAATGGGTCGGGCATACTTGTACTGAGCCTGAACACTCCGTTTGATCCGAAGCATTTCTTTATAGGTGTCTTCGTTTCCATGTTGGACTTCGAAAGACTCCCATTTCTTCCAGAACTCTGGGCTTGTCCTCGGATCGCAAAATTGGCTGGCGTGGCCATAAATTGCTCGTGCTCGGTCGATTTCTCCCAGGCGTCGCTCCATCTCAGCGAACTTCAGGCACATTTCTTTGGCCTCACCATCAGGCAGTGCGCCAATGGCACGCTCGTAGATCGGTCTTGTCGACGTGAGACCAAAATTCGACGCCGACTTTGTTATGTAAAAGTTGAACATTTCCAAACGGTCTTCGTCGGCGACCGCACGCGTCGCGCGCTCGTATATTCTCATGGCATGCCGAGCCAAACCTCGATCCTCTTCCAATGCTCCATACATGAGGTATAGAACCTTGGCAAACTTTGGAGGACAGTCTTCCACGGCTTGTTCAAACAAGTCTCGCAACCGCTCCATCCCAATCTTGCGGTCCACGGCTTTCGTCAGGTATAAGTTCCAGATCTCGAATGCAACGGGGTAGCTGAAAAGGTCGAGTCCTCGCTCGTACACCTTGAAGCAGTCTTCGAAGTATTTGTTCTCTTCCAGTAAGTTGGCGTAATTGACAACCGTCTGGGGCGTTGCTATGCGGAGCTCAAATATCCTCTCGTAGACCTTCTTGGTCTCTTCGAGTGTGCTGACACTTTCTACAAGATCAACGTAGAAGCTCCACAGTTTCCAGCTCTTGTGGACGCGCTGCTGCGGTGATAGAGAATCATCAAAGTAGTCGACGTTTGATCGCTTGGGCGCTTGAGTAGCTTTAGCCATGATGTCGACGGCTTTATCAAAGTTTTCGTTGCGAAGCTCCATCTCAGCAAATTCGCACCACATTTCTGCTAATTCGGCAACCGATTTGAATGGAACCTTAACAGCCTTCTCCATAATAACACGCGCGTTCTGTAGGTTTCCACCGGCCTCATAAAACTTTGCGTAGTTGGTCCAGAGTTCATGGAACTTGCCCACGGCTTTCTTGGGGTTGATGGCCGCGATGGCGTCGGTATAGGTTTGGACTACCTCTTTCTTGTTGTCACCCCACAGAGCAATGCGTTTCTCCCATTCGATGACATTGTGTGGGTTTTGCCGTAACATAACGTCGTTCAGCAAGAATGGTCTCCTCTGCATGAGTGACTCAAAGCGCACCATGCGAATGTCGAGGTCAGCGTCAGAGGCCTCGTCAAGTCTACCCTTCTCGGACCGCGCAGCAGCTTCGTTGAGTTTGATGCCGATCATGGCCTCTTCAGCTTCCACATAGGTGTCAAAGACTATGGAGAAGTCGCGTACGGTCATGACGGTGGTGATGGCTTCTTCGAAGACGTCGCGTGCCTTCTCGTACTCGCCCTTGTGCATCCAGTACCGCGCGAGACCAACCCAGAGAATGCCTCTTTGATCGGGGAATTGGGCAATGCCGCTCTGCACAATCTTCTCCACGTCGATGCCGCTGTCGTCGCTCGTGTCAATTTCTTTGGCATGATCTATCATCAGGTCCATCATCTCAGTCCAGAACTGAAACGGTCCTTTTGCTTCCTTGCTCTTAAAGCGCGGGTTGTTGAGAATCTCCATGTACTTCTTGACGGCCTCGGTGTATTTGCGCATATCCTTCAACAGCTCGATGAAGTCCTCGGCATCCTCTGGGTGAATCTGCATGTACCGCCGCCATATCTTGACAGCCGTTTCGCCTGACGCGGATGTCGCGAATGGTCGATAAAGTGCCCATATGCGGTTGTGTTGAGTGAGTGGAAGTGCGCGCAGGGCTCGGTCGAAGGTGCGGCGGGTGGTGGTAACGACAGGCTGCTGCATCAAGAAATCGAGGTACATTTCCCAGATGTGCGGCATTTTGTTCAACAAGACCAGCGCGCGCTCGAACAGGCTGTTGACTTTGGCATACTGCGGCATGAACCGCGCCGGGTTCTTCTTGGCGAGGTGCTTCGTCCGGAGCTCGAGATAGAGCTTCCAGAGCTTGTACGAGCGCGGCAGGACCGTGACGGCGCGCTCAAACACGTACGCCTGCTCCATGACGCTCCCGCGAGACTTCTTGAAGCGAACGTAGTCCAGCCAGGGCTTCACGCTGCCGGGGTTGCGCTGGATGTCCTGCTCGTACGCGACGTCCTGCTCGGTAATCAGATGGAGGTCGCTCGCGCGCTCCATCTTCCGCTTCGAGGGCCGCGAGAGGCTCGCCGTAACGGTGCGGAGGAGTTCGCCGGGCATTGTGACGCCAGAGGAGGCGGGGGACAGCCCAGATGGGCAGGAACGCGATGACTTTGGTCGTGATGGGTGAGGGAGTTGGTGCAGCAGCGTTAAAGTTCTGAGGGCGGGCACGGTCCCCGGACTAGCGGTCTGCGATCCCCACCCCGCGGCATGCCCATCCAATCGCGCCTGCCTCGCCGTGTCGAGTTGGCAGGCACGGACCTGGGCGCAGTGGAGCTGGTCGGGCATGCTAGCTGCGTCACGTTGCGCCGTCTTCACCAACCCGAAGCAGCACTCTGATTCCGCCCGGTCATTCGAGTGTCCGCAGATTCTAGGCATCTCACTCACAGCTCAAGTAGCCGACTCCGACCCCGACCCCCAAAGAGTCGTTCGTGTTGCAGATATGTCTGGCAGCGGGGTATGTCATAGCTCTGCATTATGCCGCAGGACACTAACATTACCATCAGGCGAGAGAAGCCGTCTTTGCGACGCGCCAGTCGCTGAGCTTGATGAAGAGCAAGCTGAAGGGCGCCCAGACCGGCCACGATCTGTTGAAGCGAAAGAGCGAGGCCCTCACAAAGTACGGAATAGCACGTCGCCATGCATTCGAGCCTCTCTGACGTAGCTGGCAGGCGCTTTCGAGAAATCACCCGCCGCATCGATGAAGCGAAGCGCAAGATGGGCAGGGTCATGCAAGTCGCTGCATTCTCCCTCGCCGAAGTGACATATGCCGTAGGCGGCGATATAGGCTTCCAGATTCAAGAGTCCGTAAAGCAGGCACGGTTCCGCGTACGCACAAAACAAGAGAATGTCTCTGGTGTTTTCCTCCCACAGTTCGAGAGCTACACAGCAGACAGCAACGACTTCGCATTAACTGGCTTGGGCAAGGGTGGTCAGCAAGTGCAGAGATGTAGAGAGACATATGCAAGAGCCGTGGAGACACTGGTGGAGCTGGCTAGTCTGCAGACCGCCTTCGTCATATTGGACGAGGTTATTAAAGTCGTCAACCGTCGCGTAAACGCCATGTAGGTACCTCCACTTCCAGTCCAGACTGTTTGCTGACAGCCAACAGTGAGCACGTCATCATCCCTCGAACAGAAAACACCATCAAGTATATCAACTCGGAGCTCGACGAGCTAGACAGAGAAGAGTTCTACCGCCTGAAGAAAGTATCCGGCAAGAAACAGAGAGACGCTGCAGTTGAAGAGGCTGCCCGACTGGAAAAGAAAAAGGCGGAGGACAGTGCCGAAGCAGAAGATGCAGCCGAAAGCAAGGACCTGTTGGGTGATGAAGACAACCAGGATGTCATCTTCTGAATGCCACTCAATAAGGGTATCCGTTCGTCTTGTTTCGCTGAGCGTGTTGATGGGAGTTCTTGCGGCCCCAGCCGTTGGATCGCGCAGTCTCGTTATCGCGAAGGTAGGTCGGCCAGGTGGGTCTGTGCTGTGGAACAGGCACTGGTCTAGGCGCGTTGAAGGCAGCAGCAGCCTGAGCAGTTGCAACTCTCTTCGCAGCTTCAGCAACTGCAATTCTCTTCTCAGCTTCAGCAACCTCTTCAGGACTCCTGTGCTGAGATAAGTATTGTGTCAGAGTAAATGTGAACATGCTATCCGGCAGCAGCCCTCTACTGTAAGACTTCCACTGTGTGAGGTATCATAGTATTCGTAAATCACACGCAAAGTCCATTCGCAATAACCTACTGCCGCTGGTATGTGACCTTCATTGGCTTGCCCTCCGCACCAATAGGTGTGTTCGCCGTCGCCTCTTTTGCTGTGATCGCGAACTGCTCGTTCTCAAATTCGGCAAAGGCCACAGACCTGACCGAAACCAAGCGGACCTCCTTGAAGCCTTCGAAGCGCTCGAATATGGTCGTGAGGTCGTCTTCGTCGACGTCGCGGGGGATGTTCTGAAGGAACAGTGTCTTGTTCGGCCGCACGTATTCGTCGGGGACAGCAGCAGCTCCGGTTTTGGCAGCGCGAGGCTTCTCAGCGGCGACGGTTGGGTTGGCTTGCGCCTTCGCGTCTTCTTCTGCTCGCTTGAAGTCTGCAAATGATTAGACCATGCTCCTAATGACATGCGGCATGGAAGACACGTGCCCTTAAGCATCAGTCGCTTCCGCTTGTGCTCGTCGAACATGTCTGCCGCTTTCCGCTTGACCGTCTCGTCGCTGTGTGTTTTTGACCTGTGCACCTTTATAGGTTTGCCATAGAGCTCGAACCCGCTCATCTCCTCAATGGCCTCCAGCGCAGCCTTTTCACTGTCAAAGACGATGAAAGCCTGGCCCTTGCGCTTCAGGCTGCTCTTAGCAATGATGTCGAGGATGGGGCCGTAGTACTGAAAGACTTTGGTAAGAGCCTGCTTCATCGTATCGATCTTGATGCGCTCCTCAAGATTGTTCACCTGTATCTATCAGCATGCGCCACGGGTCGCAATGTGGGCGCGTGGTGCGCGCTGCAGTCACTCACGTAGATTCTACATCTGCGGTTAGCACCAAGAAACCTACCTTGCATTTCTACAACTTACGTTTCGATAGGAACTGGGTATTTGCTCGGATCAATTGAGCTTCCGCCCATTTGGACGCCTTCCATCTTTTCGGCCATGGTGTCTGGTGTCGCAGAAGTTGTGTCGGCAACAAGAGTTCATGGAGCTGCTTGGAGCTCCTCCAGAAACCAAGACGCTAAGGCGCGCTAGTGCAGATCTCACGTGACCTGGTGCTGCAGACCCCTGGAGGGACGCATGGCGCCACTGTTGCGTGTTGAAAAGCCAATGAGCCGTCGACAAGCCACGAGTAGAAATGTGGTGTCCCACGCAGTAAACCAGCGGTCAACGAATTCTAAGAATGGTTAGCATATGGGCATGCTTCCTTTTCGCGCGTCTCCACTAGCACCATTGTTTAAGTCCCAGCAGCCGCTTGCTTCCTCCCATGCGCGAGTCTAGTCTCTAGGTGTTCAGTCAAACCACCAGTGTACTCCACGTCTACCGCGCCGACAACTCACCTTGCCATTGACCGTCACTGAGGCGCAAGGCCGTCGAGACTAGTGCTGACGTCACAGAGTGCACCACCGCGCCGAGCAATTCTTTCGTAGATATAGTCAATACTGGCCTCCTACAGAGATCTTCAGAACCTTCAGGTATACGCCCCGAGTCAACTCGAAACCTAGAACCTAGCTTCCAACGGACCATGTTCAAAAGTATGGACCGCAGCAGCTCATCTCCTCCCAAAGGCTTGAAATGGCGGTCGAGTACATATTTCATCGTTTTCACCGTCGGAATGGGCGCCTTTACCGACCTCTTCCTGTATGGACTCATCGTTCCGGTTCTACCGTATATGCTCAAAGACCGTGTCAACCTGCCCGACTCTCAGATACAAAGCACCGTCTCGAACCTGCTGGCTATATATGCAGGAGCATCTATGGCTTCCTCTCCCATTGCCGGCATCTTGGCCGACAAATGCTCTGATTCCAGGAAGCTACCATTCGTTCTAGGCTTGGTCATGTTGGTCTTTGCGACTGTGCTGCTAGCTGTGGGACAAAGCGTTGCTATCCTGGCAGTGGCCCGGTTTCTTCAGGGGGCGTCGGGAGGGGTTGTGTGGACGATTGGACTCGCCATCGTCATTGAGACCGTCGGACAAGAGAACTTGGGCAAAACGATGGGAACGGTCTTCAGTTTCGTCTCCGTTGCCGGTCTCTTCTCCCCGATCTTGGGTGGGTTGTTGTACGCGTCTGTCGGCTACAAGGGAGTCTTCGGCCTAGGTATTGGTTTAGTCGTCGTGGACTTCATCTTGCGATTATTGATGGTGGAGAAAAAGGTGGCCGCAAAACACAGCAAGGTACACCTATCGCAAGCGAACGCCGATGATACTAGAGAGGTAACCGAACGGACACAACTCTTAACACATATCTCGACCGCATATGACCGCTACCGCCTCTCCAACCCTGGGAGCCGCATCACCCGTGCGCTACCCATCCTACTCATCCTTCGCGATCCTGGGCTACTCACGGCTATCTGGATATCGTTTATGCAGGCGTTTCTTCTGGGTGCTTTCGATGCGACCGTCCCGCTCGTTTCCTCAGAGCAATTTGGCTTCAACAGTCTGAAGGCAGGGCTACTTTTCATTCCCTTGGGTGGGGCTGATTTCCTCTTTGGTCCCGTCTTTGGCTGGTGCGTTGACCGATACGGCACAAAGCTCCTTTCAGTCCTGGGTTTCCTGGCCCTAATCCCAACACTCGCGCTCCTTCGTCTATCAACGGATGCTTCCGTTATCGACAAGCTTGATAATGCTCGTCACATCGCACTTTACGCTGGCTTATTAGCCGCAAATGGAATCGGACTCGCGGTCATCAATAGTCCTTCCATTGTTGAGGCTGGAAATATCGTGGAGAAGTACTATCAAGCAAACGAAGAGGTCTTCAAGCAAGCACCGTACGCTCAGCTCTACGGTATCAGCAGCATGGTCTTCAGTGGCGGACTCACAGTAGGGCCATTGCTCGCCGGTCATTTGAGGGAAAGAATCGGATACGGCAATATGAACGCTGTGCTTGCAGGTATCTGCGCCATGACAGCGATCTTAGCTGCGGTTTTCATGGGTAGGAGAGAGGAAGATCTGGGTGAAGAAGGTGACCTCGACGATTAAGCGCGCGTAACGGAACACGAGACATGATTGGGCATCAGAAGAGTCGGGAACGGACACAAACTCGTCGTATAGTTGCACCTATACATCCCGAGGGGTTAGATGATAGAGACTTTAGATCGAAGCGGCACCGAGTGTCCTCCGTGAGTAATGCTAAACAATGGAACCACCACGTCATCATCAAGGCGCCCACCCGTAGACTGCCCATGTTTTCCGCAACTTCACGAATATTACTTACTGACGCTCCCTACGACAAGACTTAAGTGCGCTGATTTCATACTTGATCCGCGCACGCGAGCATATGGCTTTCGACGATGTTCGGCGTGGATAATGCAACATCGCGAAGGACCTTATCCCAAGTGATGCGCGCTTACCCCCCCATCCACCTGAAACGGTCTCAACATTCGACACATGAGTACCAGCACTGGAAGGAGTGGTTCACACCAAGGTAGAAGATGCCTGCCCTATAAGGAAGGCCTTGATTGATTTGTACAGGTAATGGTGAAGTAGACTATCTACAAGAATGTTTGGAGTACCGCCGAAGCGGTGCAGACTTAGTTCATGACGGCCTGCTTTGCCTTCAGCCAAGCGATGAACTCTCTCAGTGTGAATTCTTCGGGAAGAGGAGCGCTTGATCCTGATCCAGTTCCCGCTGAAGCAGTCGGCGTGGCGACTGCTTTGGACGACGCAACGAGGATGGGAGAAGCGCGTGGGCTCGAAGCGATGCTTGGAGTAGCGGACGCAATGGGAACAGACGTAGCGACAGCAGCGGACGAGGCAATGGGAGTCTCAGCAGCTGCTTCAGCGGAGGATGGAACAGGAGTTGGGACTACATCCACAGCCGATGAAGAAGTCACTGCGGCAGGCGTGGAAGAAGAGATCACAGCCACCGAAGATGCGGCAGACACCTCAGCATCACCCGAATCTCCAGCAATGTTGACCGATGTCGTCAGCTCGCCGCTCTCGATGTACACGCCGCTGAAGTACCAGTCCTCAGCGCCCGTTCCATCATTGCTACCTGGCAGACGGAGAACACCCAGATGCCAGTCAGCGCCGTTGGAGGAAGTGCTTGCGGTGAACGGGCCAGCAGTCTTTGTTAATGCACTGCTACCGGTGGAGTGCCAGAAGGTGACTGAGCCGGCATCAAAGTCGATCTCGTATGCAACGTTGTGCCATTCATCGGCAACCAGTTCAACGTCCCATTTCGACACGCCGCCCACGTGCCATTGCAGCTTTGTATTACTGGTGCCTTGTCCGCCGTACTTGAGCTCCGTGAAATGACTCTCGAAGAAAGCGACCTGATGCTCGTTGGTTGTGGTTGGTGCGTTGTCGGCAGACGTCTTGATCGAGAAATGGTAATAGACTTTGCCCTTGTTGATGGCAGCGGAGGTTTGAGGAATGAGCTCAGTCCTCAACATGGTTTGACCATTCCATTTCGCTGTCTCATCAATGGTGATCTTGACACCCTGCTTCGAGCCAGTATCGGCGGGGTTCTTGTACGAAGGATCGAGGTTGACATATTTGTCGACAGCGCCTGAGCCGTGGATGTAGTACTGATAAGCGCCGACAGGGTTAGAGAACGACCACTTCTCAAGATCAGCGCTCGAGATCATGTCGTTGAATCGCCCATCCCAAAGAATTGTGCCTGCCTCTCTCGTTAGTGCCGTCAAGGAAATATATATGGTTCCATAGACTGACCTGCAGAGGCGGCACCGACGAGCGCACTTAGTATAGTAGCTTTTCCGAGCATTGTGAATTGAAGGACAGAAACCAGCTGTACAAAGAAAGCGAAAAGGCAGCGGTAAGATGAAAATGAGAGACAGTAGTAGGATGAATGAGACTAAAAGACACAACGCGCAATATCAGACGCTGTTCAAATAAGAGCATATCCTTCCCAGGTTAACGCCAAACGCCAGGGCGACGCAAATGAATCCACGAGGCGGACAATGCGCATAGCTTAGGAAACGAAACATAAATGACAGGGTATATCTAGGATGGCGCAACCCTTTAGTCAGTGAACTGCTCCCTAGCCTGTCTCAAATAGACGCTGGTCTTCACAAACAAGCCTCTTCTTGACACTGTCCATTTGGCACATGATGGCAATTAAGCATCGCGCGCGGCACGAGGGTCCTAGTTCAGGCTCTTGGAGCTGCACCGACAGAAAGCCAGAGGAAATGACAGCCGTTGGACGTCGGAAGTGATCGCGTGAAACATCGGGCCCCGATGAGGCTAAGCTACATCTTGCAAAAGCTTGACCCGCAAATTGCTTGTTCGAGAGTAGCGTATCCGGTTTGATGATAAAGGATGCATGCGCCGCTCCCTGCTCATCAAAACGCATTTCATCACGTCGGATGAGAGCCCGAGGCGGAGATTTGTTGTCGCGTTACTCGAGCATGTTGCACATCGACGAATCTCCCATATATCTGGAAGACTGAGACGTCGACCTCGGGATAGTGATGTTGATTGCCCAACGCACGTAGCAAGTTCTCTTTAGTCACTCCACCCACAGGTCGTCTCCGCCACTCGTCTCGCTTTCGCCTCATTATCTTGACAGGCTTGGACGGCATTCCTTCTGCATACCTGATGTATATTCTTTCAACGCAGCCGTTAGTATATGTTACAATGAACGTATATGGAACACGATAAAACTAGACGAAAAGAATTGTAGGGATGTTCAAGCAGCTTACCCTTCATAGTGTGGGTTGGGTTCTGCAGATTTCCACGCGCCGTGTTACGATGTTGCAAGGCGGGAGCAAGGTGCTAAAATGAGTTCTTGCAGTGCACCGTGTCTTGAATCTAATTGAAATAGTCTTCGACGTTAAAGGTGGTCAATTGGTTGTCTTGAATGGCTCCCATCAGAGATAGCGGGGGTTGCGCTTTCCTCTGTGATCGCTTCCTGTGGAAAGGCGTCCGCAAACCGTGCCACGGTTCTCGAGGAGTTCGTCGCCCCACCAACAAATCTAGCAATCCACGGACGAAACTAGTCCACCCGCTTGTAGTGACAACATTGACATCCTCCTCGTTTCTTTCAACCTGACTAGCGGTGTCACGCTGAGGCACACCGAAACGTGGACGAACGGCTCATAGTTGCAATTTGATCCGTCTGTGTGAATCGTTCATCGCTCTTCCACACGACCACAGGAACAAGTCCCATAGATGAAAAGGATGGAGGATTTCCTTGTGCGAGGTCGCACCCTGTGAATCCCTTTCGTGCGGTATTGTTCCGGCTAAGCCCCGAATACGTGAGTCTGGTTCTTTTCGAGGATTATGAAAGCGGTTTCAATCATGCAAGATCTGGCAAGGATACTAGGACGAACTTTCATGCGCTCACATGCCGCTAGATTGATCTAGGCAAGCGTCTCCTAGCAATGGTACTCGCAGTTCCGGACCAGCCAGTCTTTGCACAAAACTTGCGAATGAGAAGCGCTCCATAAGCAGACTAGGTCTAATACATGTGTCAACTGCCCGAAATACTTCAGAGCCTCCGCTGGAATTGCACTGCCAGCAAGCTTTCCCGAGGCTCTGAAGCAACTTATGGAGAATAGCACACTTCCAAAAAGCATTGATAATCGGCAAAAATAATGTGTGCACGTTGAATTGCACAATGCGATGCCTATATTCACAGGTCGAGATGACCATCTTAAGCCTGATCCTCACGACCACTTTTCATCGTCCCAACATAGAGGATACTATACCCTTCGACCTCCCAAATACTATCTTCACACCCCTCCTTTCTACTACCTCAAACTATACGCAACATGCCGTTCACTGTCGCCATCGCTGGCATAACAAGCCAGCTCGCCCAACTGATCGCGAATTCACTTCTCTCTACCCATCCCACAATTCTGATTAAAGGCTCCTCTCGCGATCCCAGCAAGCTTTCTTCGGCTTTCAAGTCCTCTCCACGCGTCACGCTCATACAAGCAGAACCCTCTGACGCTGATGTTCTCAGAACTGTGGTTCGCGACGCAGACGTAGTAATATGCTGCTACTTCGCCGACAACGCTACCATGATAGACGGACAAAAGCTGCTCGTTGATCTGTGTGAAGAGGAGGGTGTTCCACGATATATTGCCAGCGATTTCACACTGGATTATCGTGGTTTAGAGTATGGACAGATCTCGATCAAGGACCCAATGAAGTTGGTGCAAGCGCACTTAGAGTCGAAGAAAGTGGTCAAGGGCGTGCATATCTTGAACGGCATGTTCATGGAGACATTTTGGACGGCGTTTGATGTGCTGGACGTGGAGACGAAGACATTGAGATATTGGGGCGAAGGGTCGGAGAAGTTTGACTTGACCGGCATCAAGGCGGTCGCGGACTATGCGGCTGCAGTTGCGGCGGATGAGACTGCCGTGGGCTTCTTGAAATGTATGTCGCTCTATATGTGTCGTCAATTGCTAATAAGAGATAGTTCGCGGCGATCGCAAAAGCATGCTCGAGATTGCGACCGAGATTGAGGCTGTCTACAGTTTCAAGCCTACGCTGAAGAGGTTTGACGACGAGGAGAGTGTATCTTTAGTGCAAAGAATGTTGGAGTAAGCTCTCCGTCATATCAAAACCATCACACGCTTACACTGCGATTAGAGTGACAGTAAACCTACTTCGGGATGGCAATATCGAGCTTGGCAATGACCTGGATAATGGTCGCTATCCCAACATCCGGCCTGAGAGTCTTCGAGATTTCTTGAAAGTTCGCACTGTGAGTCAATTGGTCACAGGCGAGTCGAATGCCCCAGCCCAGATTAAGCACCTCAATTCATGAAGTACATCATGAATGATGATACTCACGCAACCGCCGATCTTCCAATTCCTCGTATACTTAGCTATGTTGTGTATATGATCGCTCTCTGTAGCTCCCTCAAAACAAAATCTTCTCCTCAACCCCGGAATGCTGTATTAACATTCTCACAACTATGATGACCTGACAGTCTAGAGGAGAATATTTGACAGAGTGCATGCACTCGCATATTTCAACTTGTGTAGCAGTTGCCAGGATCCAAGGTTCGGCGGATTCTTCGATCCAACCATGAAGGATGCGTTGTTCCTCGCGACGCGCGCTCTCAAAAGACTCGAGGCTCCGATCAGTCCATATATAGATGAAGTTTTCTCGCTACTCTTTCAAAAGCCCAGTTCCGACCATGCTACATTTAATAGCAGCGAGTTTACACCTGTGGTTCCTAATATTTGCTTGCGGAACTCAGGACCTATGAGATCTGATTAATGATGGTGATGAGATAGATGTTTTCGAGATTTTGTCCACCCAGTTGGAGAGGACGGGGATCAGTTGACATCAGACATGCGTTTTTATTGCGACAACGACGATGACCGTTCACAAGATGAGGGTGATTTTGAATTGAAGGCGCCGGTGACAACGCAAGCGATGGGAGTGGCTTCACGGTTATCTCCATGGACATCCTGCACGAGGTAAGTGAGACTAGTGAACATTGTAGAGCCAAGGACTGACTCTGGCACGTAGTTGTATCACATGGATAGGGACGAGTTCAGAAGTGGGTGCCCTACGCACAACCCTGCCTCCCATTCAAGAACTAACTGAGTGTCCAGCTGATGACCACGGATATGCCTGCAAGCTGTTTACAGCTTGGGCACTCGGGAGTGCACCGGTTGTATGCTACCTGCTGTGCCACATTGCGCTCAGATCGAAGGGAGTTGACTCCGCTTAGATTCATTGAAGTTCTTGGTGCCTCGGGGGGTGTACTTGGAAATATCGCGGTCTTATTCATCTCAACATCTTCGTCGCAAGTGCGTTTGCACCTCTACGAGCCGTCACGTCTTGTCCTGGCGCAGTTGCTGGCAGTTGTGACGTGGATACCGCGCATGAGCATCAGATCAAGTTGGTCGTGAAATTCAGCACCGAGTGTAATTGGGATGCAAAACAACCTGATGGTGATAGCTGGTGGTTGTCGTGGAATTTGAAAGCTACGGTTCTCTTGGTGCCAGCCGAGGCCGGAATCGACGTCGGACAGGCTAAGTTCCTTGCATGCACCCTAGCTCTCGCGTGACGTCCTTTGGCGCCTCTTTGCACGTCACACGCACGCGACACTTCTCACCTCCACGCTCTCCGACTCGCTGCCACGTTCTGTGTTTGACCGCCGCTTGAGGTCCGACTCGCTAGGCAAACCTGATCTCGGCACATGGACTTGTCACGATCTAAATCATGGCTTGCTTGGGTGAAGGGCCGCCGCGGAAGGCAGATTTGGGACGAACGACATGGCCTTGATCGCCAGCTAATACCTAGATCCCGTTGACAACTCACCTTGGACCAGATAATATAACTCCACTTGTTTCATTCCGTCCTTTCTTTCCTACTACGTGCACAAGACCGCCATGCTTGTACGAACACTTCACCTCGCGTTCTTCGTCCTCGATGCCGCTGCGTTCGCGATACCGCCTCTTCCCCACCTGAACCACTTCCTCGGTGCAAGTCAGGCGCAGAAACAACAGCAGCCTCTACATGACACACTAGACTCCTGGATACAAAGGGAAGAGCGCATAGCCCTGGAGAAGCTGCTGGCGAATGTTGCGCCAGGTGGCCGGAATGTCCAAGGTCAAGGAGTCGTTGCTGGCACCGTAGTTGCCAGCCCGAGCACTGATGAGCCGGACTACTGGTACCAGTGTACGTCTATCTGGACAGCCATGGCATGTGTAGACGCTGATCTTTTTGCAGGGGTCCGGGACGCCGCGATTACCATGAATTCTCTCGTCGACGTATACGCCGATGATCCAACCTCATACCAGGCCTCCCACCTAGCAAGCATACTCGAGGCGTACACGTTGCTTCAGAGCGACATACAGCATACCCCGAACCCCTCAGGATCGTTTCATGACCTGTCTAGTCTGGGCGAGCCAAAGTTTGGTGTTGATGGCAAGCCGTTTACAGGGTCTTGGGGCCGACCGCAGCGCGACGGACCAGCGTTGCGCGCGCTGACGCTCATGCACTACCTGCGAGAATACAATGCCTCGAACCCCACTTTGTGGACCTCAATCGAAGCTGTCGACTTCTACGAGCCCTTTTACCATGCCTCAATGCCACCAAACAGCGTAATCAAGGCAGATTTGGAATACGTGAGCCACTACTGGAACGAGTCTGGGTTCGACCTGTGGGAGGAAGTAGAAGGCCTACATTTCTTCACACTGATGGTCAGCGCGAGAAGTCTGAGGGAGGGAACACAAGTCGCGAGATCGTTCGGCGATCATGGTGCGGCAGATTGGTATGAAGAACAAGCTGGGTATATTGAGCGCCTTCTCACCAAGTTCTGGAATGCGAACAAGGGACACCTGGTCGAAACGCTGTGGAGCAAGCGTACAGGCTTGGATTGCGGACTATTGCTGGGCTCTCTCCACGCGTTGCCATCTGAAGCCTCCCAGGACGATGCGATCTTCCCGCCTTGGTCCGACGAGATTCTCGTCTCTCTCCTCGCGCTCAGTCGCGACCAACATGACCGTTTCCCGATCAATAGTAGCCCATCTGAAGATGACGATGGCGAAATCGAAGAGTTTGCGTTTGAAGGTACTGGCATTGGTCGCTACCCGGAAGATGTATACGACGGCTATGGCACTTCTAACAGGGGCGGGAATCCGTGGTTTCTGTGCACATCCAGTGCCGCTGAGATTCTATACCGTACTGCATCCCACGTTTCGACGACGAACCTCACCATCACACCTCTCGTCCTACCATTCTACAAGGCCCTCCTAGCGACGTCAAGCCTCGACGTCGAACCAGGCACTTTCGGACCCAGCGACGCGCTATATCACTCCATCATCGAGCGACTGAAAATCACCGGCGATGGCTTTCTAGAAGTGGTCAAGACACATGTTGACGCCGAAGGAAGCATGAGCGAACAGTTCGACAGGGTTACTGGCTACATGCGCGGCGCGAGAGACCTGACATGGAGTTACGGTGCTTTTCTAGGAGCCGTGAGGGCGCGTAAGGAGGTCCAGAACTCATGACAGGCTGAATGGGAAGGGGAAGAGGAATGGGAAGGGGAAGAGGAATGGGAAGTGATGAAATATGACTTATGAATCACGAAGGGATGGGATATGGTATACCATCAGCATTGGTGTTCATTGGATTGGCCTACGTAACTGATATGATACCCTCGTTCGTTTACAGTTAGCACGTAATTCTACGTTGTTATTATGAACACATTTTCGCTCATGTGACCATCCTCAGCATTTCGACACATCCGTCGACGAAACTTGAACTCTCACTGAAGGCACTAGAGACACGGAATTGCGACGCGGCACCCATTCGAAAGAGTGTTCACACGTGCTAGGGCGTAGAGCTTCTCATAGTGCGTGCATGTTGGTTTTCAGCCCTTCAAGCTACCCATTCGACTAGGAAGACTTTGCGATACATATTACATTCTGCATGATGAGTGTAGGGACGGTTTATGCTTTCTATCTGCCTGTAATAAGAGACTACATGTTTGTGATATCATATCCCCCAACGTTTGACCGCGACGAGTTACAGATATCCGAGGAACATTCCGGTGTAAGCTCCCAATGGAGATGAAACCCATGCTAGAAAACATACCAGCTGTGCAAAGAGACTCAATCAGTCCATAGCGTTATATTGCGACCAGAAATCATGCTCAGGGCTCCTAGCTGATGTCTCAATGTCCAGGTGATACATTGCATTCTCGAAATAGCGCTGGTCCTCGGTATAGGTCGGTCTGCGAATGCCTGGGACGGACACATAGTCAATGGCCAAGTCGTCCACCGTATCGGCATCAAGGCTTTCCCTTTCTTCTTCGATAGAGTAGTCCTCAGTCGATGAAACTGCATCTGAGCTTTCTGACTCGCGACGAACAGGCGCCGAGATGCTCAACAACTGACCACGGATTGCACTCTCGTTATCGGGTTTCTGACTGCGTTGGTGATGCATTTCGTGGCTGTTATGGCGCGCATTGGCCGAGTCTGCCTTGTCCGGAAGATACGCTGGACTCGCATCATCGCCCATCGCGCCTATGGTAGTGGTTGAATCTGTAGACCTTTCATCTGAGGAAACCGACTGTGAGCCATATGAAGTAACAGGTGCAGGGAGCACACCGCTAGCTAACACAAGACCAGTAACAATAGGAGAAGGCCTGAGTTCAGGTGGTGCTAGCTTCGCGCGTCGCCGTGGTTTTCTTGTTGAGGCGATGGGGATATTGAGCTCGTCTCCCTCAAAGCCCTCTGCGACGAAACGTGTACGGACAGCTTGGTCGTGCAACGATTTCTTGTGCACCAGGACTGGACGCGACGTCGACGATGGGCTGATCTGGAGTTTCCCTGACCATGAGCCACCAAGTCGGCCTATTTGGCGAATGGAAGAAGATGCATTCTTCAACGGAGATGGTGGGCGTGAAGGTATGGAGCCCTTACAAAGTTTAGTGATGCGAAGGAGTCGGGGCTGATCTGCGCACCTGAGCGCGCTTCGCGATAGCTAGAGATAAGTTCAGTTGGCTGTCATCGATGGGATCGGCTTCGGTGATTGGGATAGCAGGCATATTCTCCGCATCCTGATCGACTTGTCAGCTTATCAAAAATAGCAGACACCCCTGACTTAGAGGCATCTCACGCTCGGACAAGGAAGGCCATCTGCTGTACTCGTTCGCAGCAATGCAAGACTCTGTACAGGTAGTCGCCTTTTCCGAGCGTTAGCAGGCCTCTGAGGCTTGCTCTTGATACCCAGCGCTTTTGGCTTCCGAGTTGCCATACGATTACAGTCAAACTTGGTGGCATTGGCGACCACTCGCCTGTCATCTGCGCTCGAACCATCCTTGGTGCTGTGGTCTCCAGAATCCATGATCGGGTCTGCCGACGAGGGTGAGCATGGAATGTCATATTCAGAACCTGCAAGCATGAATGGGTTTGGCTGCACATTAGTCGCCACATCTACACTTGCATCGTCCTGGGCACTATTTGAATCGTAAATGGTGGTTTCGACAACGGGCGGTTGTAGCATCGATTCTAGTAGGCCGCCACCTTCCCCGGGCATGGGTGCCGACGATGGATCAGTATGACCAGAAACATGCTGATTCGCTGTCTGAGGCAGTTGCTCGACCGGGAGGAGTGGGACGCGACGCTTGAAGCGTGAAGGACGCTCCGGTATGCCATTCTCGACGACACGTAGAAATGTGGTCAAGCGAAGACGACCGCCGCGGAAATTGGCATCGTCGTCCATGCCTGGTATCAGCGGTGATTGCAGCTGGGCATTAGCAGTGATCAAAGGAGTTTCACTCTCTTGTGATTGCTGTGTAGTGGGATGATATTTCCAGCCGGAAGACGAGGTGGAAAGAACGATCCAGGGGCGCCAAGGAATGACGCACTTCGGAGCTCAGCGACACCTCCGCTTCACGAGTACGCGCGAGACAATCAGGCCGCGCACGCCTCGCATTCTTTTGCGCGTGCTTCAATGGAAGGCAATTGCTCCTTCCAACAGCATGCCGTGACCATGTCGCTCCCACCAACACCTAGATGGCCTTCAGATGATGCAGGAGTCCCCAAAGTTGACGGCCAAGAGAACTTCGGTGACTTGGTAGACAAGCTCAGCCAGCAAGCGCACCATCCTCGCCATTATCATCAACCTGTTGACGGCTCAGCAGATACTTCGAGCACACGATCCGGGTACCGCATACCTTTGACGATTTCCGCAGGAGCCAGCAAGGCCGCGCTTTGCAGCCGCTTATTGCGTATCTCACAAGCCAGGTGCACCATCCCGCCCTCGTCTCGGCCTTGCTGTACGTCCACCTCGCACCTTCCCCTTGTGCCAATGCGGTAGCGACGATATGAGAGCGATGCACGGGCACTGACTGGACTCAGAGCCTTGAAGGGGCATTTCTCTGCGTTGGAAGAAACCAGCGACGAGCCTGGCGTAAACGAAGCCCGGGGATATGCATGCGAACACGTCGCGTGGCAATTTTTGAGTAATCTGGCAGACAGAGAAGTGATCGACTTTCTCTTGCTCGAGCTGCCAGCCGTGTCGTCTCCAACCAGCGAAGGCGATGTCGAAGTAGAATCTGGCCTTCGCCCTCGTCAGCAGAATGGCACTAGTGTCGACCAAACCAGCGAGCATACCCCTCTCCTGTCCGGCTCCACCGGCGATTATTTTGGCTCGGGAAATCAGATGGCCGCCAATGCGCGCTTCAGCTCTTTGACGGACCAGTGTGAGAACCTCAGCGCACTCGAAATCGCAGCTGTCTCTGGTGCGAAGAAGTTCCTCAGTCAGCGGCCCGTGCAGAAGATTATCAACGGCTTATGGCGCGGCGACATTGTCTTCTGGGAGACGCTCAGCGTGGACTCGGTCAAGAAGCCTAGGAAGTACAACCGCAGGTCGGCCGATCTGTTCTGCCGCCTCAGAGTGCCCCTTTACCTGAAGGTCTTCGAGACCCTGTTCTTCGCCGTTTTCCTCGCCCTGTACTACGCAGTCCTTGTGCATCGAGACTTTCACCGAGTTACCGTTGCGGAAATCTTCCTTTACGTGTGGATCGCGAGTTTCGCATACGATGAGTTCGCTGATTGGATCGATGCTGGACAGACGAGCTTCTACGCTTCGGACTTCTGGTGGACCTGGGACATTAGCATCGTCATCGTTGGCATGGCGTTTTGTGTCCTGCGCATAGTTGGATTGTCCTCATCAAACAAAGACACTATTGACTTAGCTTATGATGTCCTTGGCCTGGAAGCCCTCTTCCTCGTCCCGCGCATCTTCTCGCTTCTGAGTCTCAATCGTTACTTTGGTACCTTAGTAAGTCTGGCTCCTCGCAAGCCGTATCTGGTGTGCTTCCTCCAAAGCGCGCGAGCTAACACCAAATGCAGATACCGTGTCTGAAGGAGATGGTCAGTCTACTCAACTCACATGTGTTCGATGCAGGGAATTGACAGCAGCAGACCAAGGACTTCGTCAAATTCCTTTCCCTAGTAGTCATCCGTAAGTGGACATTCACATATGGGGTAACTTACACTGACTTGGTATTTTCGCCGACAGTATACCTAGGTATTGAGTCTCAACATTATTGCGACGGTGACATGGCTAACGATGACATTTTATGCTAGGCTTCTTGACGACCTTCGTTTTGCTCGCTCGGGACCAATTTAAGCCGACAGAGATGGTGAGCCACAGCGACCGATGACTATGTACCTGCTACTTACCAACCTACTTAGAGCTGGATTCTGATCAAAGTGTTCTTTGGGTATGTGAGCTGTGCTTCGCATGTCAAGGCGATAGCCCACAAGCTGACACACCCAGGTCGAGCTATCTAGGCTTCGGTAAGTGATGGCGCCAACTACACGACGTTGATCTTGCTGCCACGAATCAGGCGTTGACCAGAAGCAGATATTGCTAAGGAAATGTACGTTCACTGCTAAACAATGATAAACGCCTTCTAACCTATGAACAGATCTCCGTTCTTTGGTATGTCTTCCATGTCTAACGTAGACGTCAGCGAAATACTGACTTCTCGTCCAAGGCCCACCCGTCATGGTGAGCGAAATCTATGCACGCAACGACTGAAAACCTGCTAATCAATGGTCAAGCTCATATTCGTCAGCCTGACGAATATATTACTTATTACCAGCCTCATCTCTTTATTGAGCAATTCCCTCAGTAAGGTACGTCTGTTTCAAGGACGGATTCGTTGGCTCTCATGCTTTGTTCCCAGCTCAGCGCGTGCATGCCAAGCACAGCGATGCAACGATTCACGCATCCAACACTGCCTCATCTCAGCCAGTGAACCGTGCGGCATGATCACACTGCATTTTTGTTGTAACGTCCTTTCGGATCAAGTTCGTGAAAGGTCTCGCAGCTCAACCTTGCCAGCATACCTGAGCGTTGCGCAACAGCCATGGGTTGCCGCATTTGCGACGCCACGCTCCACACGGCGAGAAGCCGTCGTGCCGCCTCGCAATCTACATGATCGATAGATGAAAGTTCGCTGACATATGGTGCAGGTGCTCGACCATGCACGTGATGAGTACTTGTTCATGTAAGTTTTGTTCTTGTAAGGCATCTTTTGGACCACGATTGACCGCAGCAATCACACAGATACTCGGTATATGTACTCGAAGCATCATCGTCGAATCGACTAACGTATTTTCTTCCTCCCCTGGTGAGTGTGCTCGTTTTCTATTTTCGGTGTGTTGAAACAGGCATTAAGCGCCGGCCACCGAAACCGACCAGCAACATAGCCTCCATGAGTGATGGCAGAATGATCCCAGAACCAACCGCTTGAGGTCGAATTACTTTCAATCGGATTATTGTTCTGGCGGAAGGCTTTCCGGCTGGTGTTCTGTCTCGGCATGGCGGTTTAGCCTCCTCTGCCGCTGAGGCTTTCCGCAACTGCGTCCACCGCGGACTTGCGGGATGTCTCCGAGGCGCAGAGACATGGACGGATATCAGCCCGATCATCGATGTGTTGACAGTAAGGCTGATAAACTTCCAGAATCTCATCCCGCTGTGCATTAGGCCGTTGCGGCTCGTCCTTCCATCTGAGCGGCTAAGAAGCGCTCGCATCATACTGCTCAAGGCTACTCATTCGCCCTTTGTGATGCTCATATGGGCCTACGAGCGCTTTGCCGATGCTCGCAGACGCGACGCTGATGTCAAGTCTTTCAGTGGACCCCAAACGCCATTGCCGTCGAAGAAGCCTCTCCGGCTAGCCATCAACACTCCGCGGCTACTGATGGCAGACTCGCATGCGGCGCCGAACTCGCCAGGGAAGATGCAGCAAGCCAGTCGACCTCACACCAGGGTGGGGCAAATTGAGCCCGAGACCCAGCTCAAATCGCTGGTTCTGAAGCTTACAGCAAAGGTCGACGAACTCACGGCCATGGTGTCACAGCTCCAAGAGCAGCGCGAAGCGACGACTGCGGCCGCTTAATGGCCGGCGCTTCCAGCCGTCCGTAGTGTCGACGTACATACTTCAAGGGCTAATACCACGAGTCCGGATAAAATATGGGAAGATTCTGTTGAGCCCAGGAAACGCAGTACTTCCGAGTTGACGCGCTTGCTGATAGACTGTATTTTACGAGCTTCACTACGTCCGAATCATCGAATGAATGAGCGCGGGAGGCCTTTGAGTGTTTAATGCACCCACTCAAGTATGTTCAATTTGGCATGATTTTCAAGCCCGCCGTTACAGCAGGGATACAACCATTTGCAGCGTCTGTCTGCGCCTCACGCTACGGCCGGCGCATCTCTGATTTGTGGTCGGGCCGCTCAGTGCGTGGGCCGTTGCCTCCCGAGAGCTTGGTCGAGTTCGAAGTCCCCGGTCGGACGCCACCATCCACCTTGTGCAGGGGACGCCTGCATACTGCCCTGCGCTATGCTTCTTCCGTACACCCTGCCCATCTCCCCCTCCGCGAGAGACGGCCCCAGCCCCATGCAGCTAACTGGCGCCTGCCGCCTACGCGGCTCGAGCTCACCATGTTCATGCTGTCCCTGTCTAGTACAATTTCTGAAATCTGCCTCACTGTTCAAAAGCCCACTGTTCGAACGTACCGAATCAAGAAGACACTGCCGCAATTCTCCAAATCGACGTTTGGTTCCAAGGTTCCTGGGACTACCCACGCGCTAGATCGTACAGATATAACCTGCGTTGGAACGCCCTGCATCATCTTCTAGTAGTCATCGCCTGCTACCTAGCACCACACAACTACGCTTCGGCACCTTTGATCTCATCCCTTCGAACATATCTTGGTCTTTGTACATCGTGTTTGCATACAACCCTTCCTCTCTCATTCTTTCACGATGCTCCGGTACGCAGACCAACCGACGCCTCCTTTCAACTCGCCCTATCAACAACACTCCTCCAAAGGATCATCACTACTTGAAACACCTTACCCTTCGCCAATTCGGAACGACACTCGATCCAAGTACACAGAAGGTCTTGGACTCTACGACTATCAACCTTCAATTCCCACCGGTCTCCCACCGTCACCGCAGCCCTCAGAAACCTGGACTGGGCATATGTCGACGGGGGTCTCCCCATTGATGGGTGATACGATTGCGGATCCTTGGACATCAGGAGCGTTCGACCACCCCGTATCTCGTTCGCCATTGCCTTGGGCTTCTGCGCAAACATCCCCACGGTCTTCTTTGTCATCCTGCACGCGCGAGATGTCTGTCTTTTCTCACGAGGGTTCGGAGCAAGCGTTCCCTGTCAAGGTCGAATACTCAGGATGGGCCCCGGAGATGCGATGGGGTGCAACGGAGCCAGCAGACATGAATGCACTGTCGTCGCCACGACCTCAACCTCTTACGGTTGCTCCAGAGCGACTCAATGCTGGCATGTTCTCCTATGACAACGGTTACGACGCTACCGCTATGCCAAAGCTCGAATCAACGCCTATGTACGACTATGACAGTCGCAGCTTTGACCGAGCACCATCAGAAGAGAGCACTGGCAGTCTACGCTCCAAAGGTCACTCGTCTTACTCTTCTACCAGTGTGCCGAGGGAACGGGCTCGCAATCGAAGGCACACTGATCCCGCCAACGCCGCTTTCCGCTGCCATCTGTGTCCCGAAAAAGGCTTTGCCAGACGATACAACTACAACCAGCACATGTTGACTCATGATGTTTCTCGGAGGAAAGACAACATCTGCCCATATCCTCAGTGCGGCAAAGAGTTTGTGCGAAAGACAGATCTTGCGCGACATGATCAAAGCGTGCATCAGAAGGTCAAGCCTTTCAAATGTGCGCGATGCCCTTCTATATTCTCGCGCAAAGACACGCTTCGCAGGTGAGAGCTTTCACCTAAGTACTTCACGATCTGCCACTAATCGCATATGTAGACACGAGGAAGACGGCTGCCAGCGGCGCAACCAACTCCCAGTCACAGATCCAAGGATGCTACAACAGCTCCGAAACGACGGATATACACCTGCAACAGGGTTATAGAGTGAGAATTATGGATACACATTGCATTTTGGGCTGGCCAATGTTCTGGGAAGGCTTCATTGTATATTGCAACCGCTGGTGCTGTAATTTTGGTTCATGGTAAGACTTCAATGTCGGACGGTACTTTGCATACTCGGCGTTCCGGAGCGCTCCATAAATCTTGCGCGCAATAGAATGGTTACGGCGACGTATGAAGCAGAACAGGTTACACTTGAGGTGGTCCATCTCACATTGTGCCAGGAATGTTACAGTAAATTTTGCACAGTCGCTTCACCTAGAAACTGCACGCTTGATTCTGGACCAATGTGGAATCTTCGCATGTCGGGATGGCTTGACAAACGCCACCTGATCGATCCCTGGATGCCGTTCACCGGTCCTGTCATAACGTCTTTTGTACTACCGTACCGCGCTGCGGCGGGGACCACACACGGGGATCATTGCCGTAACACAGGCCACGGAACCACATGCGAGGAGGGTATGATTGCATGGAGGCTTTGCGCGAATTAACACGCGGGCGCCTAGATCCCTGCTCCCTGCATGTGGTTCACATCGGAGTCGCCTGTGACTGGCCGACCATACGCTCCGCTGCGGCACGGTGCTCCACATCTCGAATAGGTCACTTTGGAGCAATTACACGCTCAATTCTCCTTTGCTGGCTATATTACTTGCCGTTCTTGTTCGTGCCTCAAACTCATCTGCCTCTGCGGCGAGGGTGACGGCGGCTGTTGCCTCGCTGAACCTGGGTCGATCAAGCAATGACTTGCATTGCAGCCGGACAACCACAGCACGGCGAGCCCCGCGGCCTGCAGCCTGCTGCCCCATCCCCTTCTTTGTCTAGACTATTTCATAGCGGCCTGGCGGGCGCTTAATGCTTGGACGTCGAGCCACGTCTTATCATCTTGCGCGAGCCACGTTGGTTCGCTTGTCCTAGCACACTTGAGATGGATGCACTAGTCCTCCCACGTCACGGCTCCTTGAGACATGCGCTGCGAACCCTGTTACTTCCGGTTCAGTTTTCGTTCATCGATGCGCGTTGCAATTTCCCTCTTCTCGGCTTCAGACCTGCATAACCCCAAGGCAACCTTGGAATGACCTCCATTTGCTGCCTAATGTACCAGGAACTCGGATCGAATCACACCGGCAGCTGCGTGCTCAGCCCCCAGCAAAATAGCATCGCGCCGTTTCAGGGCGGCAGCTGGTACGTCACGAACCGGCTTAGGTTGTGCCTTTCACAATCCCGCCTTTTCCAGTCACATGATCATTCGCGGTATGCGAGACAGTCCCCGTACCGACAGGTTATAATTCTAGCTCCGAGTCTGGCTGATTCCGCTTATCGGCATCAAGACGGGCTGCCTTCTATCCGCGGCTTGGGGAAATCGTGTTGGTTACATCGGGCCGGCCAATGGCTCAACTGAAATAGTACGCAGTCAATAGCAGATGAGGTACGGTGTATGGTCGCCGATGCAGGCCGCCGATACATGCTCGCAAGTTACTCCCAAATTGCTTTCGTGGTGACACAGCAACAGTGTGGGCGTGGTGATGCCCGCACGCTGCGAACCTGGCACACTGTGTCATTGGTGGAGACATCAAATATCCCTTGTGTAACAAGACGCAAGCCGTCAGCTGCCGTCCGCCGGTACTTGAGGCTTCTTTAAGGCAGTCCGCTGCCTGATGATGTCGCCAGTCGCAACTGACCACTGTGAAGATGCACCGTGCTCGACCCAAACATGACTTCTTCAATAACGACCGTGAGGGCAATCAGACGGCTGCAACCTGATGCTTCCGCGGACGGGCCATGTCAATATTGACCGTCAGCTCATCAACAAAATACCAACAACCGGGAGAAGTGAGTGTCCGTCACCCATGACATGGTGGAGGCCACTGCGTCAAGCGGTTCGCTATCGTCATCCGTCGCAGTTTTGCGTCCAGAATGGAGTACATGTACCCACACAGTGGTCTGCTACAGTGACAATGGACTACTGCGGGTGGATCATGTCAAGCCGAGGACGATCGAAAAGTATCTCGAGATACGTGGTGGTGAAGCCAATTTGTGGACCCAGGACAGTTCTAGGGTGGTACAACCTTTCCTATGAGGGATTCTCCACGTTTTGCAGTGTCCGGCTAAACGCTTTGCATCACAGCTGGACTGATTTCCCGTTAGTCTCACTGGTCAACTCCCATCGAAAGGTTGGCAGCTTACGGAGCGAATAGCCAATGACATTCCAGGCGAATGGAACGGGGAGAAAACAAACCTCGTATCTCATCGAAATGTCAGACACTATTCTTTGGCCCTGCCTATGCAAGGTGGAAGGCGGACATTCATCAGGCGTAGAAAACTTGGCCGACACCCCTTGTGGAATCATTGCTCAGCTTGAATGAGGGGCTTCGCGAGACGTCAACGAATGAGTTCGCAGAAGTTTCGTGCGCGTCCCAACACCACCCACTTCCGACATGTCTTTCAACACAGCAGAATTTACGGTGGCTCGCCTTGACTGTTGCACAGCCCAACTATCGTGAAGTCAGGCTTCGCAAATCCAATCACACGGCGCTGAGATCAAGCACAGTCCAAACACCACGTGAGAATGCTGCAGCTGCATCCGAAAGCAAGGCGGAACACCTTGTACCACGAAAGTTTGTGCAAGCGCAGGAGCGCGTCTATCGTTCACGAGGCGAGCGGAAAGTCGCCAAAGATCCCAGAACAGCCGCAGTGCGTCACCTGCAAGCGCCAGCCGCTCCACCCCTGCCGCTTGCGCGCGTGCCATAAACGCGATCTGCGCTAGGGTCGGTTAATTCGCGTGAGACGCACCTAAAAACAACGTCCGGCATTTAAGCGCTGAGCCAACCAAGCTACATAACCTGTTCGTCAACTACGTTGCGACATCGAAGATGTTTGCAACTCATGCGCGAATTCCAAATACTCTCATAGTGGAGAACGACGAGCGATCCTGTGTCCACAGTGCTCGAGCTCTGACACTCAATTGTTAGCAAAGGTTGTAAGTTGCCCCGACTCCATTGCGACCAATTGGCAAGGCATACAATGTACACCTCGGCCTGCTGAAGCTAAATGACGTACATTAGTATGTCCATCTCAAGCGGTCAAGCTGCTCGAGGCATCCCGCATTCGACCCTGCAGATCAGCAAGGCTAATGCTCAGGGCGCGTCTCCTTTGATAGGCCGCCTCGGACCTGGTGGAATGGGATCCGTCAGGCGTCGCTTTCGCAAAACTTCTATCAGACAGAGCAACAACTCGCTTGCACAGGACGCCTAGTTGCGCAGTAATTTTACCCTCAAGCTCTACTTGTATAGGAAGCTCCACCGCTCGGCCCTATCACCCGACGATAAGGCCGAGTCACATGCTGGCCCGAACCCGTTAAAGCTGGGTCATTTCAACATTGGACAATAGCATGTTGAGATGCGATCTCCAAGCCCACTTCCCTGTTCCCCAACCGACCCGCGCTTGCACCATTACTGACGCGAACTTCGATGCAGTCAAAAGCTTCGATTGTGTGCCGGCATTTCGCTTGCATGCATCCTGAACCCGATATCATGGACCTGGCTTGCCGACTCCAAGGCAAGCACGTCTAACACTCCTCATTCCGGCAGGTGCCGGTTTTGCGACCTGCACAAACGCCGAGTCTAGTGATATCCTGGAAGTATTGTGTCTTCGATCACAGCAAACTGGTGGTGCCGGGGCTCACATTTTGCCGTCCCACACTAGCAATGTTATTGCGTTCACGTCGCAATAATAACAGATCGAATCAGCCTCGCCACATTCGCAGGACAACATTTCCAACGACCTGGTAAATGAGCATGTGTCGTTTATCTATAGCACGTTGTAGCTCCGCTTGGCGAACCATTGATTTGTCAAACGACCATGCCCTAATCACTTTACCCTGTCACACACATGGCAGCGTCGACGCAACTCGCGCATTCGTCTACAGGAACTTTCTTGTTTTCGTTCGGACCGAATTCTCAACTAGTAAAAACTCACATAATGGCCGCGATGCATTACGAGGCCACTCTGAGGACCTGTGTCGCGTCCTTGAGCACGCCAACGAGCCGCAGTCCACGTGTGGTAAGCGCGACCCGAAACAACGGTAACACCCTACCATTTGCCATTTAGAGTAAGGCTGGCACTCGGGCCCATCTCAAATATCTTCAACACTACGGACTCGAACCATGGTTCACACATTCGAGTGACCCATTCCATTCCCATGGGAGCAGAGCCTCGTTCATCGTGGAAGATCAAGTTGCACGTTTGCATCTGGAAGCACACCGCCACACTTCGCTCGATCCGGTCTCGCCACATCTTAGCACTGCAGATGGGATCATACACAGGATGATCAACACTCTTATTCCAGCCTGCTCGATTGAGCGCCGTCTTGATCTGGCGCTGAACGTATCTAAGGTGTCGCGCCTTCACGCGGCTGAGCTTTTCTGCACGCTTATGTTGTCGCGCAGCGGCACCCAAATGGTCAGTAATCTCAGGGTGACGGTTCGTCCGTCGAAAATGACAGACGCAACAATTTGTTCCGCGCTTCAAGTTCTGATAAACATGACTCATCCAATGGTCGAAAAACCGTTCGCGTGGACTTTCCGTGAAGGACTATGCAGCTCCGTTCAAGGCTGAGTCTCAGAGACAAAGTCGATGCAGAATATAAGACATGATCTCACTTGTCCCTGGGATCAGTCCGTCCGTTCAACTGTATTGATGTTGGGGCAACCTCGCAAGCTGCGTCCATGACGTGCTTGATTCAATCCCACAAATGTAGGACTCGCATGCAAAACCCCGGTCCATAAGGATTCGCATCAAATGGTCTCACGGGCGAAGACAAGAACTAGGCGTTCCGGACTATGTTTCAAAAATATAAACCCTGAAAGCTAGATTTGGACGATTCTCTGAAGACTAATGTGCTCCGCGGAACTGAATACGCCAATTGTCGGATTACTTAACACAGCTCCTATTCTTTGGGAAGCAACCTACTGGAGCATGAACGCGCGGCCGAAAACATCAATGAAGTTTGCGTACGAAGGAGCTCGTATTGTTTTAGTTATTACTCCGCAGCTTTATCGCGTTTGCGAAGCTTGTATATCCACAGCAACTTTTGTGGTCAGCAAACCGAGACTACAAGAATTAATGAGGATAGCTAGGCTTTAGTACACCCAAGTGCTCGGAGTAGGCTGAGCGGCCAGCTCGAAATAAAGCACAGGTTCTTGCCACAGCTGGTGCTAGTGCTACAACTAAAAAAAACGAGCTCCTTCGTAGTAGCCACACCGACAAGTGATGATCACCGATGCGAGTTGCAAGCGGCAGAATACCGGTGAAGAGTCCAGCACAAACCTAATTCGGACACCATGGTCTTTTGGCGAGATTTGATTGCATCATCCGAGTGCATGGCCAATCAGGATGACCAGACTTCTACTTTCTTGCATTTCAAATCCACCACGTGCATAGTGTTAGCGCATGTTCCGTCCGCTCGTAGGAGCAGGTTAAGCGCCGGGCGTTGAACAGTCTCGAGAGATCAGCATACGCCCTGCATATGACCCCTAAAC